>JAANMV010000138.1_pt1 | contig 86092 bp, 75 predicted proteins | sample 7279661 | NCBI WGS metagenome assembly JAANMV01 (sample SAMN14094540, study PRJNA606508) | bioreactor metagenome | isolation source: A lab-scale SPAN reactor treating ammonium-rich wastewater day 121 | place: Ireland: Galway | collected 2017-05-16 | reverse complement strand
TGCTGAAGGTTTTGCAGTAACTGGCGCCGACAGACTTGTATGGAGGCGCCCCCGAAGGATAGGCAAAACCTTCAGCACGTAACGCTCAACACATTAGACGCTCGGCGGGGGAAGGCGGGGCAAAGTCCAGAGATGGTGCTGGTCGTCGCCCGAGCCGGCCACCCAAGGGTCCCCCCCTGGTTGCGCGATCTCGGTGAGGCACAGGCGCGCCGCTTGCACGCGGGACTGGCTGAGTTGACCGGCAAGAAGGTCGCCTTCCCCCGGGCCTACGATGCGGGCGCCCGCGGGCGCTTGATGCGTTCCTGGTAAAGAGGCCCTCGTCAAGGATTGCCCAAGGTTCCCCCAAGCGCGATTCAATCCGTTGCGGGTAGTCTGGTCCTGAGATGCCCACCAGGAGGTCTGAATCGATGCTCACTCCCTTGCTCTCATTGAACAGCAGCCGGACGGGAAATCCACGGCCGGCCCTCGGGTCTCCCGATGAGCGGCCGGACAGGGTGGAGCTCGGCGGTCATTCATTGGAGCCCATGCCGGGCCTGCGGGCCCTGGCGCTGGCGGCCGGGATTGGAGCTTCCCCCCTCCGCGGGCCCTGTCCACTCGAGGCGCGGGCCACCCGGGTGCTCGCCGAGACGCTCGACGTGCCCGCCGACCAGTTGCTCGCCGGCGCGGACCTGTTCAAGGACCTGGGCGGAGATTCGATCGACTGGTTCGAGTTCATCACGGCGCTGGAATCGGAGTTCTGCGTGCGGATCGCCGAGAAGGATGCCGCCGCGATTCGGAGCGTCCAGGATGCGGTCAGTTACCTGAACCGAAGATCGAGCTGAGCCGACTGACTGGATCGAGCGGCGCAGGCCTGGTCGGGTGCTCAGGTGCGCCCCAGTTGGCTGCGCCCCGCATATCCCTGCGCGGGCTGGAAAGTGCGGCAAGTCCAGTCGGCCGCAACACGCAGGAGCCTACCAGGCGCCGCCCGTGGACCCGCTGCCGCCGCCCGAGTTCCAGCGCCCGCTGGAGCCGTCAGCCTTGCCCGACTCGGCTGCCTTCTGGCGCTGCTCGGCCTCGCGGCGCTCCTGGGCCACCGCCACCTGGCCCCGGAACTCGCTATCGTTGGCCGAGACCACCTGCGCCGTCGAGCCCGACGAAGCCGAGGCCGTGGCCGAGCTCTCGCCCGCCTGCCGGCTGGCCTCCTCGTAGCTCTGCGAGCCGTGCTGGCGCTGGGCCGCAGACAGCTTCTCGCGGGCTGCCTGAAGCTGGCCTCTGGCCGACGAAAGCTGCGAGCCGGGCAGGCTGTCGTCGCTGAAAGAGCAGGAGTCCCCCCTCACAAACCAAATCCCCAGCTATCGATGGCCCGACCTGATTGCCCCGTCTGTCTCCGGGCGCTGCCCGTCTGCCTGTGCCACCTGGTCAAGCCCTTCGCCGCTCGGGCCGAGATCTTGATTCTGCGCCATCCCCGCGAGAAGCGCTCGCGGCTGGGGGTGAATACGGCCCAGCTGGTGGCCCTGGCGGTGCGCAATTGCCGGCTGCTCGACGGGCTCGACTTCGAGCGCGACAACGAGCTACGAGGTTGGCTGGAGGGGGCCAGCCTGGTCTACCCCGGCCGCCAGGCGGTGGATCTTACCACGCTCTCGCAACCCCCCCGGAAGCTGGTCTTCCTGGACGGCAGCTGGCGCGGGGCGGCCCACCTGCTGCGACGCAATGACTTCCTGGCCGCCCTGCCGAGACTGACCTTCCGGGCCCCCGCTTCGCGCTACGGTTTTCGACGCCAGCCGCGACCCGAGTGCGCCTCCACCGCCGAGGCCGTCTACTGGTGCCTGGAGCAGCTTCCCGGACGCAGCGGCGAGGAGCACGCCAACCTGCTCGAGCTGCTTGACTTCCTGGTCTCCTGCCAGGCTCGCGGCTGAAGGCGGCGAATCCTCCAAGGGTGAAGTCGACCAGCGGAAGGATCGCCCGTGCCCTGGCCCACCAGACCCAGAAGGTGGTGCCCCGGACCCAATCGAGCCGTCTGCACTCGACGCTCTTCGCGCTGGCCCTGATCCCTCTGTTCGTGCTGACCTGGTTCGTTCCGCGCCATGCCCTGGTAGCCGCCCACGCGGCCGCCGCCCGGGGCGACCTCGCGCGCCTCGAGCGTCTCTACAGCAGCGACCCCGAGTCGCTCTCCCATGAAGACGTGGGCGGAGCCAGAGCGCTGCACTACGCTGCTCTGAACCACCAGCTGCAGGCCGCCCGCTATCTCGTCAGCCACGGGGTGGAGGTGGATGCCACCAACCTGCAGGGTCAGTCGGCCCTGTTCTATGCCGTCAGCGCCGACGATGTCGTCATGGTCGACTTCCTGGTCGCATCCGGGGCCGACCCCGACCGGATCGACCGTCACGGACTGACTCCGCTTTACCTGGCGGTGGCCCGGGGTTTCCCCGGAATGGTCGAGGGCCTGGCCGGCTACCGGGTCAGCACCGAGGTCGAGCACGCCTCAGGTCAGTGCGTGCTGCACGAGGCCGTTATGCGCGGCAACCCGTCCATCGTGCGCCTGCTGGTTCGCATGGGAGCCGACCGGTCGCGGCCGGACCGGCGCGGAGAGACCCCGCTGCAAATCGCACAGCGCTTGAAGCTGGTGGAAGTCGAGGGGGTGTTGCGCGAGAGCGCCACCGTCGGCGCAGGAACCGTACGCTCGAAGCGGAACTAACGACCGCCCCTGGGGCATGTGCATCTTCCTGACGGAGTTCGAGAAAGCCAATGAAACCCTACTTCCTGTGCGCCCTGCATCCGAGTCGACCGCTGTCCTTGCGCGGCACTGCTGAGGGTGACGTGGGCTGGGTGGATTGGAACGAGCGCAAGGTGGTGGCCCACTGGGGCACCGGCCAGGCCGGACTCTCGGCCGTCGCCCTGGAGCCTGCCAGCCAGCGCTGCGCCACGCTGGGCAAGGGGTTGGTCAAGGTGTGGGACGACCAGCGAGAGGTAGGGGCCTATCCCATCGAGGGCACCAACCTGGCGTTTGCCGCTGGCCTTCTGTGGGTGGGCCGTCCGGGCGCCCTGGTGGCCCTCGACCCGGGCACCGGCGAGTTGCGCCATGAGCTGCTGGAGGAGAAGTTCTCCAATCTGAGCCTGTTTGCGGTTCACGAGAAGACCCTGGCCTGGTCGAGCATGGCCTCCTCCGACGTGCTGGTGGTGGACGCCCCCACCGGCGCCATCAAGAACCGCATTGAATCGGTGGGCGAGATCTTTGCGCTGGCCATCCATCCCGACGGCCAGCGCCTGGCCGCCAGCCTGACCGGCAGCGGCAACACGGTCATGCACGCGGTGCAGATCTGGAAGCTCGAGACGGGTCTCCACGAGCGCAAGTTCTCGATCCCCTTCCAGGCCATGTCCCTGGCCATCAGCCCGGACGGCAGCTGGGTGGTGACCGGCGACTCCATGGGAGCCCAGCTTTGGGATTACGCCCGGGGTGGGCCGGAGCGCCGTTTTGCCCTGCGCGAGACGGCCGCCGTCGAGGGCCTGGGTCGCATCGAGCGTCCCAGAGCGGGCCTGGTCACGGCTGTGCGTTTTGACGGCGAGCACCTCGTGACCGATGGCCAGGAGCTGGCGGTGTGGGGATTGGCCAGCGGAGAGCGGGAATGGGCCCTGGAGGTCACCGGTGTTTGAGGTCTCCCGGGCTTCCGAGCAACCCGAGATCTATCTGCTGAAGGACACCGACAGCGGTACCGAGGCACGGGTGGCTCCCCATCGGGGGGGAATGCTCATGAGTTTGATTGTGGATGGCAAGGAGGTCTTCTTTCTCGACCGCGAGACCTTCGACGATCCGAGCAAGAACGTGCGCGGGGGCATGCCTCTGCTCTTTCCGATCTGCGGCCCCCTGCAGGACGGACGCTACCAGGTGGAGGGCGTCGAGCACAAGATGGGCCAGCACGGGTTTGCCCGCGGGCGCCGCTGGCGGGCCATGGAGACGAGCACCCAGGAAGCTGCCTCGGTCATGCTCGAGCTCGAGTCCGACCGTGAGACCCAGCGCGCCTATCCCTGGGACTTTCGCCTCGACTACGTCTACTCGGTGAAGGGCAAGACCCTGCGGCTCGAGCAGCATTTCAAGAATCGCTCCGAGACTCCCATGCCGCTGCAGTTTGGCCTCCACCCCTACTTCCGGGTGGGCGACAAGGAGCGACTCGAGTTCGAGATTCCCGCCCACCGTTATCAGGACACCCGCAGCTGGGACGAGGGCGATTTCTCGGGTCGCTTCCCCTACGAGCAGGACGCCATCGACTGGGTCTTTCTGGACGTCTCGCGCCAGGAGGCGGTTTTGCGCGATCCCGAGCGGGGGCTCAAGCTGCAGCTGCGATTTGATGCGGCCTATCCCTACCTGGTGTTCTGGACCATCAAGGGGGCCGAGTTCGTCTGCCTCGAGCCCTGGAGCGCCCGTCGCTTTGCCATGAATACTGGCCTGGGTTTGGTGCACGTGCCGCCCGGGGAAACCTTCCAGACCTGGTTCGAGCTCTCGGCCGAGGCGCTCTAGGGGCGCAGCCGGAACCCCCCTTGACACAGTTTTCCGGCTGCGCGACACAGGCCGCCTACAATATCCTGTGGTGGCGGAGGTCCCCTCCGATACCACAGGGGGGTGCGGCGAACTTCTAGCGCGGCCAGACCACGGCCTTCGCCAGGCCATCGCCCAGCCGTTGCCAGCTCCCGTTCTCATAACTGTAGACGGCGCTGTCGGTGCCCACGATGAAGACGGTGCCGTCCGAGCGCACGGCCACCTCCTGCCCGGTGGCCAGGCCCAGGCGCTCGATGTGATCGGGGGTTACCCGGTAGACACCATGGTCGGTGCCGATCAGTGCCACCGTGCCCTCGGGCCCGGCTGCCACCCGGCGGGCCAGGGCCAGCCCGTTGTAGGGCACCCAGGCGCCCGAGGCCGAGGGCGAGACCCAGATGTGTCCGTCGGTGCCCACCACGAAGAGGTCGTGCCCGCTGCCCACAGCCAGGTCGCTGCCCAGACCCAGGCCGATGCGGCCCACGCCCTGGCGGTAGACGCCGCCGTCGATGCCCAGCAGGTAGACGGCGCCGTCCGAGGCCACCGCTACCCGCGAGCAGCGTGCCAGCTGGTCGGCCACCCGCCAGTCGCCCTGCGGGCCGGAGCTCCAGAGGCGGCGGTCCTGGCCGATCAGGTAGGCGGTGTCGCCCACGACGGCCAGGCTGGTGCCGGTGCCCAGGCCGACTCGCTGCAGGCCGCGATAGACCCCGCCGTCCAGGCCTAGAAACCAGGGAGTCTCGAGCTGGGCCGTGGCCAGGGTGGTGAGGAGCAGGAGGGCGAGGAGGGTTCTCATCGCTTTGTTGTAATGTATCGGGGGCCGGGTGCGCAAGGAGCGGAGATCAGGACGTGGATGCAGCGATAATCGGTGCCGGACCGGCCGGGCTGATGGCCGCCGAGGCTCTGCTGGAGCGGGGCTTTTCGGTGGAAGTGCACGACTCCATGCCCACGCCGGCGCGCAAGTTCTTGCTGGCAGGGAAGGGCGGGTTGAACCTGACCCACTCCGAGCCCTTCGAGGAGTTTCTGGACCGCTACGGTTCCGGTCGCTCGCGGCTGGAGCCTCATTTGCGGGCCTTCGGACCGGCTCAGCTGAGCGCCTGGGCGGCCGAGCTGGGCATCTCCACCTTCGTGGGCAGCTCGGGGCGCGTCTTTCCCCGCGAGATGAAGGCGGCCCCTCTGCTGCGCGCCTGGCTGCGGCGCCTGCGCGAGCAGGGCATGAAGCTCCACGCCCGCCATCGCTGGGTGGGTTGGACCAACGACGGCCAGCTTCTGGTTCGCACCCCCGAGGGGGAGATCACGGTGGACGCGCCGGCCGTGGTGCTGGCCCTGGGCGGGGCCAGCTGGAGTCGGCTGGGCTCGGACGGGGCCTGGGTGCCGTGGCTTCGCCAGCGGGGTCTGGCGGTGGCCACCCTGCGTCCTTCGAACTGCGGTTTTGAGGTGGCCTGGGGCGAGGTGTTCCGTCAGCGCTATGCGGGGCATCCGCTCAAGTCGGTGGCTTTAAGCCACGGCGGCGTGACCAGGAGGGGCGAGCTGGTGGTTACCGAGCACGGGCTGGAGGGCAGCCTGATCTATCCCTTCTCGCCGGCCCTGCGCGACGAGATTGCTACCAGGGGCGAGGCCACCCTGGTCCTCGACCTGGCCCCCGACCGCAGCCTGGAGCGCCTGCAGCGCGAGCTGGCCCTGCCCCGGGGCAGCCGCTCGCTGAGCGAGCACCTGCGCCGCCGGGCTCGTCTCGAGGGGGTCAAGTTCGGCCTGCTGCGTGAACTGGCGGGCGCCAGTCTGGAGGAGGACCTTTCTCGGCTGGGCGAGGCCATCAAGGCCCTCCCGTTGCGCCTGCTGGCCACCCGCCCCCTGGATGAGGCCATCAGCACCGCCGGAGGCCTGGAGTTCGACGAGCTGGGACCCGACCTGATGCTACGTCGCCTTCCGGGCGTTTTCGCAGCCGGGGAGATGCTCGATTGGGATGCCCCCACCGGAGGCTACCTGCTGACCGCCTGCCTGGCCACCGGTCGCTCTGCCGGGATCGGAGCGGCCAACTGGCTGGGCAGGGCTCGCGCTGCATCCCCCGAAAAGGGCGGATAACGTTTCGAGCGGAGGGCAGCCAGAGGGTGGATGATCGCGAGAGGGAAGTGCTCAAGAGCCTGGTCGGGGTGATCTGGGCCGATGGCGAGGTGAGCGAGCAAGAGAGGGCCATTCTGGGCAACATCCTGCTCCGGTTGGGCTACCGCGAGGAAGAGATTCAGGAGGTGGCGCGCTTCATGCAGGAAGGGGTCGCCCCCGACCTCGACGGCCTGTTTCCCCGCCATGACAGCCGGCGCAAGCTGATGAAGGTGCTTTGCAGCCTGTCGGTCGCCGACGGCACCATCCAGATTGCCGAGCTGCGCTACCTCAACGCCATGGCCCGGCAGTTGCAGATCGAGCCGGAGGAGCTGGCCGAGATCCGTCAGGAAGCCGAGAAGATGGTGGCCGAGTAGGCCGCTCGTCCGAGCAGGGCCAGCACTCCTCCCACCAGGAAGGCTCCGTCGGCCACGACATCGCACAGAAAGCCCAGGTCGGTACCCTCGTCGCGAGCGGCCCCGAGGAAGGCCAGCTGGTACAGGGTGAGCAGGTTGACATAGTGGCCCTCCGGGCCCACCAGGCCGCTCCGGGCGGCCAGCCAGAGACCGGCCGCGCAGGCCACCGTGATGGTCAGCAAGGCAGCTCGCGTGGCCCGGAATCCCAGCCAGAGGGGGAGGGTGAGGGTGCCTTCGGCCCGGTCGCCCTTCATGTCGCCCAGATCGAAGTAGACTGTGTTCACGAAGAACATGGCAAAGTGCCAGGCCAGCAGGAAGGCTACCCCGGGACTGAACCCCAGACCCGACAGGCTGACCGGCAGCATCGTGCCCAGTACCGACCAGGTGAGGGCGACCACCACGCTCTTGACCCCGGTGATGTCTTTCAATCGCCGGTAGCGGTAGCCCGCGGGCAGGAACTTGACATCGTAGAGCACGGCCGTCAGCACCGGGAAGACGTACAGGAGCAGCACCTGCCAGCGATAGGCCTGCCAGGCCCCCAGGCCAAAGCCCAGCACGCCCGCGGCGATGAGGGGAGCGCGCCAGCGCAGCAGGAAGGCCGTGCGTTCGGGGTCGTTGAGGGCGTCGGCGGTGGGGTCGAAGCGCACCGTCTTGGCGAAGGTGTAAACGAAGAGCATCGACAAGAAGCAGAGCCAGGGGGCTCGGGGATCGAGGGGCAGGTCGAGCATGACCTGGGTCATGACGGCCTGGCCGCCCGCCTGTAGAGCGATCCAGACGTTGCTGTAGGCCAGTTTCAAGAGCAGATTACGCATGGGAAGCGGATCTTGCGTCGTGCGGGGCGGGAGTCCTGGTTGCTCGAGGTCAGCCGCTCGTCACGGAGTCCGCGCTCAGACGCCTGAAGGCTGACTCAGGAGACTCTCCAGGTCGAGGCGGCGCGTGAACATCTCGATGCTCCCGTCGGCCTTGCGCGGCCACTCGCTCTCGGGCCTGTCCCAGTAGAGCTCCACGCCGTTCCCATCGGGATCGCTCAGGTAGAGGGCCTCGCTCACCCCATGATCGCTGGCGCCGTCCAGTTGAATGCCAGCTGCAAGAAGGCGGCGCAAAGCATCGCCGAGCTCGGCGCGGGTCGGAAAGAGGATTGCAAGATGATAGAGCCCCGTCGTGCCGGGCGGTGGTGGCGAGCCTCCCGCGCTCTCCCAGGTGTTCAGTCCGATGTGGTGGTGATAGCCCCCGGCGGAAAGAAAGGCGGCGCCGGTCCCCATCTTCTGGACCAGCTCGAACCCGAGCACCCCCTGATAGAAGTCCAGCGCACGCTGGAGGTTGGCGACTTTGAGATGGACGTGTCCGATGCGAACACCGGGATGGATGGGTTTCATGGTTTTAATTTAACATTGAATCATATGTCTGGTCAAGAGCCTTTGTTCATATTGACTCGGTGGCTGAAGTTTACAACCTGGTACTTTGCAAACCGCCTCGATCCGGTTATGATGGGGAGCAGTCAACAAGAAGGGGTAATGAGGCAGCATGTGGGGAATCGGTTGTAGTCCGTTCGCAACACCCGGATTCTGGGGTCCCGCCCCGATGTTTCCGAGCTATATGGGCGGCCTGTGGGGTTGCTCGAGCATGTTCATGGGCCCCATGATGTTCAGCCCGATGTCGTCGATGTACGGGGGCTGGGCCGGCAGCATGATCGGCGGCGGCCTGGGCGGTGCGCTGGGTTACTTCGCCGCGGGCGGAATGAACAATCCCTGGGCGGGGATGACGGGAATGTTCGTGGGGAACATGCTCGGCTCCAGTCTGGGCTGGTTGGCCGGCTCCTTCGGCATCTAGTGCCGGCGTTCGAGCTTTCCCGTTCAGCCGCGCTCAACGAGCTGATCCGGGCAGCCCGCGCCTGCTCTGAGAACTCTCAGGACAAGGCCCTGGCCCGCGAGTTGGCGGCCCGCCTCAAGTTCATGGCCGTCTTTGTGGGCCAGCTGCGATCGCAGTATCGCTCCTCCAAGGAGTTGCGCCCCTCCACCGCGCTCATCAAAGAGCTCGATCCGGCCATCCGCCAGGAGCTCGAGCGGCTGAAGGCAGGGCTCAAGCGCATCGACCGCTGGCTCGACGACCGCCAGGCCGACCACCTGGTGCGGGGCTGCCAGGAGGCGCAACAGGCCGCCGACAGCCTGCTGGGCGCCTTCGACCGCCTGCGCCAGGAAGAGGAGTCCTTTCCCACTTACTCCGAGTCACCCCTGGTCAACGAGCTGGCCAGTGTGGCCCTGGGCGTGGCCCGAGGCCAGATTCCCGACGAGCCCCTGCGCATCCGCCTGGACGCCTTCTACAGTCACTGGAAGCAGGCCACGGGCGACGCCCGCGAGTGGGTCAAGAGCCCGGCCGAGAATGAGCAGGTCTCCGAGCTCATTCCCCAGATCACGAAGGGCATGGAGGCCATGAAGCGCGGGCTCAAGGAGATGAGCCGCTACTTCTCCGACAAGAACCGCGAGCACCTCAAGAAAGGTTGCGAGATGGTGCTCGAGACGGCCAGGCGCCTGCTCGATCTACGCCGCCAGGTGCTGGAGGCGGCCGCCCCCCGCCTGGTCTGCCCGCGCTGCTCGGAGTCGAATGCCCCCGGCAGCAAGGTGTGCCGCCAGTGTCAGGCCCGCCTGCCCGAGCTGGCCATGGGACCGGCCAGCACCTTCGAATACCAGGCCGGGGCCCCGGGCCAGGCACGCTTTGCCTACATCGTGCGCCTGGAGGAAGCCGTGGAGGCTTACCTGGAGGGGCGCCAGACGGCGGCCGAGCTACGTCCCACGGTGGAGTGGTTCGCGGCCAACGTGCGCCAGGGCAAGCGGGCCCTGGACGGCCTCAAGCCTCCGGCCAGCTTCCCCTCCGAAGAGCTGCGCCGGGGCGCCGAGGCCTCGCGCAAGGGCATGGAAGACTCGAGCCGCGTCTTCGTGGAGGGAGTCGAGCTGCTCGAGCGCTTCTTTGCCGACTCCAACCGCGCCCACCTCGAGCAGGGCGTCGAGCGCATCAGGGCCGGCGCCGCCCTGATGGCCGAGGCTCAGGAGCGGATGCGCTTGATGGGCTTCGGGGGGGCGCGCTAGCGCTGAGTGACGAGTGAGGCAGGTGGGATCCTGCCGGAGTGCGGCGAAATTTCCGAGCGTGGTGCAATTGTCGGCCTTTCTCCAGCTGGGGCTTGCGCTGGAGAAGGAAGAGGTGGCTTACGTGCTGGTGGGCGGGCTGGCCCTCTTCGCCCAGGGCTTGCCCAGGGTAACCTACGACATCGATCTCTTCATCCAGGCTACGGTGCCCAACGTCGAGCGTCTGAAAGCAGCTTTGCGGTCGGTGTATGATGACCCGAGCATCGAGGAGATTCAAGCTGTCGATCTGTGCGGCGAGCAAGGGGGGGTGGTTCGCTATGGACCTCCTGAAGGGGACTACGTCATCGATATCCTGGGCCGCCTGGGTGAGATGTGGGCGTACGAGGACCTGGAAGCTCAGTGGATCGAGGTTCAGGGGGTCCGGCTGCGGGTTGCCACTCCGCGGACCCTCTTTCGGATGAAACGGGGCACGGTTCGTCCCCAGGATCGGGCGGATGCCGCAGCCCTGGCCTTGAAATTCCAGTTGGAGGACGACTGAGGATGCCAGTCATTCGCTATCAGACCCTCGCGGAAGCTGAGCGAGCGGGCTGGCTCGAGCCTGGAGACCCGACGCTGGCCCAGCGCTGGGAGGCTCTCTGGCGGCTCTCTCAGCTCGCTCCCGCCGCGCCTTCCCTGCGAGGTGTGCTGAAGTTTGCCAGTATCGAGCAGGCCAACCGCCAACGCGAGGATTGGGTTCAGTGCTGCGTGGAGGCGGGTAAAGCCAGGATTGTGGAAGGCCCGGGCCAGGCGCATTGAGATGGGCTCCAATGTTCATCTCAGGAGGGGTAGGACAAATCGACTGTACGCGGGCACAAATTTCGAACGAAGGTTCGCTTGTTGTTTGCGAGCGCCAGAGCATACTCGTGGGGGGGTCAACGCAGAAACCCCTCCAGCGTCTCAGCGAAGCTCGGCCACTGCTCGAACAAACAGGCGTGTGACCCGTCTTCCACTGCGTCGCGACGCGCCTCGGGGATGTGCCGGGCCAGCCACTCGCCGTTGGCGGGCGGGGTGACCACGTCGCGGGTTCCGTAGTGAACCAGCACGGGCAGCCGCAGGCTGCTCAGGCGCTCATGGGTGCGGTCGTCGGCTCGCCAGGCCTGCACGGCGTGGGCCTGGCGAGCGGCCGTGGTTTCGGGGGTGCGCTCGGAGGGCATGGCCTGGAGGCTGGCCAGGAACGTCTGCTTGGCTTCGCGGGCCGAGGGGCTGAACATGACGGCCATGAGTTGCTCGGCCTGCGAGCTCGGATCGGCCAGCAGGGTCTCGATTTCCGGGATGGGAGCCTGGCTGTGGCTCCCGCCCGGGTCGCCGGCGCTGAGCACCAGCCGCTTGACCCGGCGGGGCTCATTCAGGGCCAGCATCAGTCCCACGCAGGCGCCCAGGCCCCAGCCGACCACCGAAGCTGAGGAGAGCCCCAGGCCCCACAGCAACCCGGCGGCGTCGGAGGCCAGGGTGGGAATGGTCAATTCGAGGGCCAGATTGTCGGTGGAGTAGCCCACGCCCCGGTAATCCATGGTGAGGATCCGGTAGCGGAGGGCCAGCCGTTGCAGGAGGTCGGCCAGCCACCAGCTCATGCTCGTGGAGCGTTCGGTCAAGAGCAGCAAGGGCGGCCCTTCACCGAAATCGCGATAGGCGATCTGCACGTCGTTCACGTTCAGGCGCGAGATCGGGCCCATGAACCGGGCCAGGCGGCCGGGCGTGGTTCCAGGCAGGGGCACCGGGCGGGGTCCGACCGGCGCCGCGTGGGCCGCGGGGGCGGTCAAAAGGGCCGCGCTGGCGGCCAGGAACTGCCGTCGGTTCATGGCTCGTGGCTTTCTGGGAGGGCATGAAAAAGGCCTCCCCGAGGGGAGGCCGTCCTGGAGGCTCCGGGTCTTACCAGGGCCAAACGGGCATGCCGAGGTTCCAGTTGTTGCGGCAGGCATTGCGGTCGTTCTCGACGCGATCCGGCCAGCAGCCATCGTTTCTTACAGTCAGGCCGTAGTTGGAATTGCCAGCGGCCCAGCGCTTGGGTTGCCGACCCTCTTGCATGGCCAGGTCGTTGGGGCAGGTGTGCTGGTCGCAACGAGTGTACTGGGCAGGCTCGGCGTAGTTCCATTCGGCGCAAGCCTTCTCGCAGGCGCCGCGCTCGCCGTCCTTGCCGGCGCAGTCACCACAGCCGTCCTTGCCACCGGGCGGGCATCCCTGGCCATCCTTGGCCTTGTCGCAGCAATCTTTGCCTTCTTTGGCGCCTTTGTCGCAGCAGTCTCCGCCGTCTTTGCCACTCTTGTCGCACTGGCCGTCCTTGCCGCTGGGCTCGCAGGTCTGTCCCTGCTCGCATTTCTGGCCGTCTTTGCCCTTTTGTTGGCAATCCTCACCGGCGAAGGCCGGGGTGATCAGCAGCGCCAGTCCGAGTACGAGTCCGGTCAGGCGTGTAAGCATCTGTCAGGGGCTCCTTTCCATGGTTGCGTGAATGGGGTTCTAGGGGAGGGGGGGCAAACCCTGTTCGCCCCCTCCATGAGAAAGGGGCGCCAATCCATCAGGACTGGCGCCCCCGCGAGGCTAATGTGCTACTGCCAGCAGTCGGCCAGCTCGGTCGGGCGAGCGGCCTGACCACCGTCGCAGCAGCTCGCGCCGGTGGCGCAGCAGGCGCCGTCAGGGCAGCAATCGGCTGCCTGAGAGGTCGGCTGAGCCTTGGCGGTGCAGCAGCTCTCGTTGGTGGCGCAGCAGGCGCCATCGGGGCAGCAGTCGGCTGCCTGAGAGGTCGGCTGGGCCTTGGCGGTGCAGCAGCTTTCGTTGGTGGCGCAGCAGGCGCCGTCTGGGCAGCAGTCAGCGGCCTTGGAATCCTTCGACTCGCAGCAGGCTGCTCCGGGAACGCAGCAGGCTCCATTCGGGCAACAGTCGCTGGCGGCCACGGCGGCCCCCAGGCTCAGGATGCTGGCCACCACGGCCAGAAGAGACAGTTTCAGAAAACGCATGATCAGAGTACACTCCCATTTCTTGATTTGGTTTCAAGTCACCGCGTGAGCCGAAAATCAGCTCAGGAGCAGCGAGGGGGAGCGCGCTCGGCGCATTGAGGAGAGGACCAGTCGGCGCGTCGCGGCTCGGGTCGTGAGACCTGACAGGCCGCCAGCGTGGCTGGCGCGGGGGGGGCAAAAGCTTTCTCGTCGCTCGAGCTCAGCGTGCACTCGGCGCTGGGGGCGACGGGAGGAGCCAGGGATTGCGAGGGCCCGCCATCGGGCTCGCAGCAGCAGACCACCTGGGAGGAAGGCTCGGCGCAGCAGCATCCGGCGGCGGGCTCGTCGCCACAGGGGGCGGTCGAGCCGGGCAGCGCCAGCAGCAGGAGAGCCAGCCAGATCCAGAGGGTTCGCTTCACAACTGCGTCGACTTCCAACTCCGCCAGAAAGTTCCTGGCCGGCGGAAATAATTTCTGCCAAAGCGATCGAGCCGTCCTCGGGCAAGAGCCCGGAACGCGCGTTCGTCCTGATCGGCCCGGAAGCAGATCATGATCCGTCCTCGGGTAGGAGCCCGGAACGCGCGTTCGTCGTGATCGGGCCCGGAAGCGGATCATGATCCGTCCTCGGGCAGGAGCCCGGAACGCGCGTTCGTCGTGGTCGGGCCCGGAAGCGGATCATGATCCGTCGGGCAGGAGCCCGGAACGCGCGTTCGTCTGGCTGGCTCGGCCGAGCCCTTCTGCATACCGCCCGTATTCCAGCGTATACCCCGGAATCAGCCCGGTACCGGGGAATTTCCCGGTACCACCGTTCGCAGTGGAGGACCCGCGCTGCAACACCAAAGCTGTTGCACTTAAGGCGCCGCGCGTTGAACGCTTCAGGAATTGGCGCGGCGCCGTTCAACAGATTGTCTACACTCCCGCGCGTTCTTATTCTGAACAGGTCAACGCGCGGGAGTGTAGCATCGGTCGGCCTCGCGCCGCCCGCTCAACCAGGCTCCCAGCAGGCTGCCCGGATAGGCGCGACAGGTGGCCTCGCCGGCAAAGTGCAGGGGCCCCACGGGCTCGGCCAGCAGGTCGTGCGTTTCGCCGTCCACGCCGGGTGGCCGCAAGCAGTAGGCGCCCAGGCTGCATGGGTCGCAGCCCCACGAGCTGACCACGCTGGCCAGGGGGTCGCCCAGGCCCGGAAAGGCTCGTCGCAGGCTGGCCAGCTGACTGGCCACGGTCGCCTCGGCACCGGCCGACTCCAGGGATCGGGCCCGCTGGCCCACCACGAAACCGACCAGCACCGGTTGACCCAGGGCTTTCTGGCCATTGAAGAAGACGTCCGTCTCCCCGTCGGCCTGGTTGAGGCTGAGAAAATCCGGCTCTTGCGGCCAGTCGGCCCGGGCAAAGCGCAGGGCGATCTTGTTGAGAACCTCGTTGCCCAGGGCCCGGATGGCGGCGCGCTTGGAGTCGGGCAGGGGAGGGTCGAAGCGGACGTGGCCCGACTGCAGAACTCCCAGGGGCAGCGTCAGGATGACCCGGTCGAAGGAGAGGATCCCCCGGGGGGTGGTCAGCTCCACCTGCGGCCCCCTCCAGCGCACTTCCTCGACCGGCGTGGACAGGAGCAACTGGCACGAGCTCCAGTCCAGGAGCTGCTCCAGACCTCCCGGAAGAAACCGGTCCAGCCCTTCCAGAGGCGCTCCCGAGAGCGGGTCGGGGCGGGCCGCAAAGCAGGTCATGTCGGCGATGGGCAGGCTGCGCACGCGAGAGCGCCAGGGCTCGGGGTCGCCCGCCTCCAAAAAGACCCGACCCATGGCCTCGGCCATCGAGAGCGGCTCGGGGCTGCGCGAAGCCAGGTCCATGGCCTGGGCGGCCAGGTCCAGGCCCGCCTCCTGTACCTGGCGGCTCAGCTCCAGCGTGAGGGGCGCGCCTTCAGGATTGAAGAACAGGTTGCACAGCACATCGGTATCCCGGTGCTCGAAGCCCCGGGCGCGAGCGCTCAGCGGATTGGCCTCGGCGCCGTGCAGCCAGGCGGCCCCCAGATCGATGGGGCAACCCAGGCTGCGGTCGGTCCAGATGCGTCCCCCGGGGCGCTCGCGCGCCTCCAGCACGGTCACCCGGATTCCGCGCTGGCTGAGCCGCCGGGCCGCCGCGCAGCCGGCCATCCCGGCCCCTACGACGCCGACGTGCACGGCTCAGCGCGCTTGGACCATGGGCGGGACCATGTCGGGAATGGCCTCCTGCCAGCTCGGCAGGGCGGCGATACGCTCGTACCAGGCGCGCAGGTTGGCGTAGGGCTCGAGCGGGATGCGGGCCATGTGCGAGTAAACCAGGTTGGCGGCCAGGGCAAAGTCGGCCAGGCTCAGTTTGGGCCCCAGGACGAACTGCTTGTCGGCCAGGTGCTCGTCCAGGATGCGGGCCAGGGGGTGAAAGGCTGCCTCGGCACGTTTCACAGCGACCTCATCGGTGGCCTGGCCGAGCACCATGGGTTTGACCATGCGCTCGTGCAGCAGAGTGCGGACGGTCGGGGTAAAGTGGCCCATGCACCAGGACATCCAACGCCACAACTCCACCCGGTTGCGGGAGGTGCCCGGGATCAGCGAATGCCCTCGAACCTTCTGGGCCAGGTATACCATGATGGCGTTGGATTCCCATCAGAAAGTAGTCTTCGTCTTGCAGGGTGGGCACTTTCTGGTTGGGGTTAATGGCGCGATACTCCGGCTTCCTGCAGTCGGCGGGGTCCATCGAGACCTGTTCGAGAGTCAGGCCAAGCTGGTTGGCCACGGCCATCACCTTGATGCAGTTGGGGGAGGGAGGGTGGGTGTACAGCTTCATCGCTCGGCAAGTGTAGCATCCTGAGCACCAGGACGGCATTGACCTGAGTCAAGGCCGCGTGACCAGCAGGGCCACCGCGGCGAACTTGAAACCGCACGCCGCGGTGACCAGGGTGTGGAACACCTCGTGGTAGCCGAACGTTGCGGGGGCCGGGTTCGGTCGACGGATCACGTAGATGACGGCGCCCACCGTGAAGAAGAGGCCGGCAGCCGCGATCAGGCTCAGCCCCAGCGAGCCGATCGACTTCGCCAGAAGCGGCAGATAGGGGGTCACCAGCCAGCCTAGAGCAAGATAAAGACAGGCCGTCAGCGCCCGGGGAGCGCGCACCCAGAAGATGGACTGCGCGATGCCCGCAACCGCTCCCATCCAGGCGATGAGGAGCAGTCGCTCCCCGACCTCTCCTTTCAAGGCGAGCAGGCAGAAGGGCGTGTAGCTTCCCGCGATGAGCACGAAGATGGTGGCGTGGTCGAGACTTCGCATGCGAGCGCGCAGCTTCGGGCTCCAGTCTCTTCGGTGGTAGAGGGCGCTCACGGTGAGCATGGCCACCAGCGCCAGAGAGTAGATGGCGGCGGCCAGGGCGGCCCGCGGGGTGGGAGCCAGGAAGACCAGCACGGCGCCAGCCAGAAGCGACAGGTAGCTGGCCTGCTGGTGGATCCAGCCCCGATAGCGAGGTTTCAAGCCTGCGCTCCCAGGCCCAGCCGGGTCAGGTGGGCGACGATCTCGCTCTCGGGCAAGGTTCGGCGGCTCGACTTGGCCAGCTCGAGGATGGCCTGCTGGCGCAGCTCGTCACACTCCAGGCCGTGCTCGGCCAGCCAGATCTGGGCGTTGGCCCGACCGCTGTAGTAGCCCACCTCGACCTGCTGGTGGCGACCGAGCTCGGAAGCGGGAATCGAGGAGTAGATCCGGTCCGCCAGCTCCGGCCGCCCGGTTCGCAGCGCCTTCAAGATGGCGGCCGCGTGCACTCCGGTGCTGGTGCGGAAGGCATCGCTGCCGAAGGCCGGGTAGTTGCAGCCGATGGGCACGGACAAAAAGCGGCTGGCCTTCTCGACGTAGGCGCTCAATGAGCGCAGATCGCCTTGCCACAGGCCAAGCAGGCGCAGGTTGAGGATGAGGAGGTCGATGGGAGCGTTGCCGACCCGCTCGCCGATGCCAAGACATGTCCCGTGCAGTCGCTCCACCCCCTCCTCGAGGGCGCTCAGGCAGAGCGTGAGAGACAGGCCGCGGTCGTTGTGACCGTGCCAGTCGAGCTCGACGTGGCGGCAGCCCCACTCGGCCAGCAGGCTCCGGGTGAAGCGCACCAGGTTGACCAGCCCCGAGGGGGTGGCGTGACCGGCGGTATCGGTCAGCACCAGCCGGGTGGCGCCCGAGTCCACCGCCACCCGGAACAGCCTCCGCAGGGTGGTTGGATCGGTGCGGATGGTGTCTTCGGTCACGAAGCTGGCGGGGAGATCGTGGGCCACCACCAGCTCGATGGAGTCGGCCACGAAGCGCTCGAGCTGCTCCAGGCTCCAGCCTTCCACCAGGCGGCGCATGGGCGAGCTGCCCAAAAAGGCGCACACCTCGATCGGGTAACCGGTTCTCTGGGCGATCTGCAGCACCGCCCGAATGTCGTGGGGGTGGGTGCGGGCGGCGCAGTTGGGGCGAATGCGCAGGCGCTGCGAGCGGATCTCATCGACCAGCCGGGTCACGTCCGCCACGGCCTGATCGCCCGCACCCGGCAGACCCACGTCCAGGTGCTGGATGCCGCAAGCCTCCATCGCGTGCAGCAGCTCGAGCTTCTCCTCGATCTCGGGGTTGCGCACCGAGGGAGACTGGATGCCGTCGCGCAGGGTCTCGTCGAGCAGTGTGAAGGCGCGGCCGGCAACAGGGCTGTTCCAGTCATGCAAGAGCTCGCTCAAGACAAGAGCTCCATGGCCGCCCGGCGGGCTTCCACCTCGAGTCGATGGCGGCGATAGACCTCGTCGTAGGGCACGTTGGGCAAAGGTCGACAGCCCCCGGCCAGCCGCCCGATCTCCTCCGCCAGCTCGCGGTCGAGGGCTCTCCCCGCCAGTCGAGAGAGCGAGAGCACCCGGGGACGCGGGCCGAGCACGCCCACCACCAGCCGCCCGTCAGCCAGGCGCCCAGGGTCGAGGTCGAGGCGCAGGGCCAGCGAGACCAGCGGGAAGTCCAGGCTGTTGCGCGGGCGCCACTTGCGGTAGACCACCCGGGTCGAGGGCCGGGGCAGGGGCAGGTGGACCGAGCGCAATAGCTCACCCGGCTTGAGGTTCAGGTGCTGGCGACCGTCCGTGTTGTAGAGCTCGCCCAGGGCCAGACGTCGCCCTCCGGCCGGGCCCACCAGCTCGAGCTCGGCGTCTAGTGCGATCAGCACCGGGACGGTATCGGCCGATAGGGCGGCCACGCAGCTCGTGCCCCCCGCCACCACGTGACAGACCGAGCCGTGTGACTTGAGGCACCCGCCCAGAGCCTGGCGGTACAAATCGGTCTGGTTGATGTAGCGGCAGCGGGTGTCCAGGCATAGATTGCCGCCCAACGTGGCCGCCTGACGAATCTGCGGGCCGGCCACCAGACCGGCCGCTCGGGCCAGCGCCGTGGGCACCAGCGGGCTTCGGGCCAGCTCGGCCAGGGGGGTTCCCGCCCCCAGTCGCAGCCCGGCGGTGCTCAGCTCGATTCCCGCAAAGCCCGGTAGTCGGCTCAGGGAGACCAGGGTGGGCGAGCTGACCTGCCCCGTCTTGAGGGCCGGCAGCACATCCGTTCCGCCCGCCAGCACTCGCGCATGCGGGTGGCGCGCAAGATGCTCCACCGCCTCTTCCCAACTCGTCGGGCAGAGCACCTCCAGCTCGGGGATTCTCAGCATGGAGCAGTCTCGCGGGCGCGCAGAGCTGCCAGGACTTTCTCGGGAGTGATCGGGAGCTGGTCGATGCGCACTCCCACGGCGTCGAAGATAGCGTTGGCGATGGCCGGCAGGGCCGGGTGCAGGGGGCCCTCGCCGGCTTCCTTGGCCCCGTAGGGGCCGCGGGAATCGGCCTCTTCCACGATGATCGCCTCGATGGCCGGCACGTCCAGCGCCGTAGGCAGGCGGTAGTCGAGCAAAGAGGTAGCCTTCAGGATGCCTCGCTCATCCACTTCGTGGTGCTCGAGCGTCGCTTCGGCGGCGCCCATGTACACCGAGCCCTCGATCTGGCCCTCCACCAGCATGGGCGAGAGGGCCCGGCCGCAGTCGTGGGCGGCCCAGATCTGGATCACCTGCACCTGGCCGGTCTCCCGATCCACCTCTACCTCGGCCACGTGGGCGGTGTAGGAGTAAGCCGGCGAGGCCCCGATGGTGGCCCCGCGGTAGTCTCCGTGAACACCCGTGCGAGGGCTCTGGTAGTGGCCCACGCTGCCCAGCGTTCCCAGGGCCTCCTCGGCCAGCACGAAGGCCTCCTGGATGCTCATGAAGATCTCCGGGTCGTCCAGCCGCTGGGCCCGGCGACCAGCCAGCACCACCTGGCCGGGGGCGCACTGCCAGCGCTCAGCCACCACCCGGCGCACTTTGCCGCCCAGGTCGCGGGCGGCCATCAGGCAGGCCTGGCCGGCCATGAGCGTGACCCGCGAGGAGTAGGCTCCCAGGTCGACCGGGCAGAGGTCGGTGTCGGCCGTGAGCACGCGCACGTCCGAAAGCTCCACGCCCAGCTCCTCGCAGGTTACCACGGCCAGCACCGTGGCGGCGCCCTGGCCGATGTCCGAGACGCCCGCAAACACGCGCACCCGGCCCGAGCGGTCGAGGCAGATCTGCACCCCCGACTGGGGAAGCTCGCCTGGGTAGATGCAGTAGTTGGTGCCCGAGATGTAGGTGCTGCCGGCCACCCCCAGCCCGCGGCCGGGCGGGAGCTTGCCCGAGCGCTCCTTCCATCCCGAGGCCTCCTCGACGCGCGCGAGGCACTCGAGGAAGCCGTTGGCGCCGAGCTGGAACTCGTTGATGGTGCGTGCGTGCGCCCCGATGAAGTTGCGTCGCCGCAGCTCGATGGGATCGATCCCCAGCGCGCGGGCCGCCTTGTCGAGCTGGATCTCCATGGCAAAGCGCGGTTGCACCGAGCCGTGACCCCGTTTGGGGCCGCAGGCCGGCTTGTTGGTGAAGACCCGGGTGGAGTGGAAGCGATAGCTCTCCACCTGGTAGGGCGAGCCCAGCAGCTGGCCACTGTAGTAGGTGGTCACCAGCCCGAAGGAGGAGTAGGCCCCTCCGTCCAGCAGACTGCGCGCGTCCAGGCCCAGAATGCGTCCTTCCCGGCTCAGGCCGAGTCGCATGGTCATCTGGCAGGGGTGACGGCCGCGGTGGGCCAGGAAGACCTCCTCGCGGGTATAGAGGCACTTCACCGGACGGCCGGTCAGCATGGCCAGCCGGGCCACCACGAACTCCAGGTCGAAGGGCTCGCTCTTGCCCCCGAAGGCGCCGCCCACGTGGGTGGCGATCACCCGGATGCGATGGGTGGGCAGCTCGAGCACGCGGGAGAGCTCGCGGTGCAGGTAGTGGGGCACCTGGGTGGCCGACCAGACGGTCAAGAGGCCATCGTATTGGGCCAGGGCGCAGTGGGGCTCGAGAGCGGCGTGGGTGCTGCCGTGGAAGAAGTAGTCACCCTCCACCACCAGGTCGGCCCGGGCCAGGCAGGCGTCCACCTCTCCGAACTCGAGCTCCACCTCCTTGGCCAGGTTGCCCTTCTCGTGAATTGGCACGTCGCTTTCCTTCAGGGCCTCTTGCGGGTCGAAGAGGGCGCTCAGCACCTCGTAGTCCACCTCGATCAGCGACAGGGCCCGGTTGGCCGTCTCCTCGTCCAGGGCCGCCACCGCCGCCACCGCGTCCCCCACGAAGCGGGCCTTCTCCAGGCACAGGGCGTGCTCGTCCCGGGTCCAGGGGAGGATGCCGTAGGGGATGGGGAAGTCGGCGCCGGTCACCACCGCCAGCACGCCCTCCAGGGCCAGGGCCGGGCTCGCGTCCACCTTCAGGATGCGAGCGTGAGCGTGGGGCGAGCGCAAGATCTTGCAGTGCAGCATACGCGGCAGGCTGAGGTCGTCGGTGAACCGGGCCGCCCCGGTGACCTTCTCGCGGCCATCTACCTTGCGGTGGCGCTGCCCTACCCCGCTCTCGTTGTTGGGTCCGTCCGGTCTGGCTTGCCAGGCCTGCTCCACGGCCTGGATGATCTTGGTGTAGCCGGTGCAACGGCACAGGTTGCCCGAGAGCGCCTGGGAGATGCTCTCGCGGGTGACCTCGGCGGGCTCGCTGTCGAGGAAGGCGGCCGCGCTCATCAGCATGCCGGGGGTGCAAAAGCCGCACTGAGCGGCTCCGCAGGCCTCGAAGGCGCGCTGCAGAGGGTGGTCGCCGCCCAGGCCCTCCACCGTGTCGACCCGTCGGCCCTCCACCTGGCTCGCCAGGGTCAGGCAGCTGAGCACGGGCTGGCCATCCAGGCGCACCGTGCAGGCGCCGCAGTCGCCCTTGTCGCAGCCCTGCTTGGTGCCGGTCAGGCCCAGCCGGTAGCGCAACGCCTCGAGCAAGGTCCAGTGGGCCGGAACGGCCACCTGGACCGGCTCGCCGTTGAGTTGAAAGCTGCAAAGCCGGGCGCTTACCCCCTGCACAGGCTTCAGGATAAACCCGGTCGAGGCCGCCTGCATTGATCCCGGTCAAGAGTCTGGTTTCAGGTTTATTTCAGCCGGTGCGGATAGCTTCAGGCCGTGCGTATAGAAGCCCTGACTCTGCCCTCCTTCAGCCTCCCCCGGAGCGCTGCCCGAAAGCAAAATCCGGATGGTTACGCGGGAACCGTGCCCGTGGCCGTGGCCATGAAGGCAGTTCAGGAGCAGTCGGTGGCCAACTCCCTGGTGAAGGCCTGGGAGCAGGAGCTCGACCAGCAGGTGCAGCACCTGCGGGTGGCGCCGGACAACTCGTTGATGGTCAACCTGCCCAACCGATACGCGGTCTTGTCCGCCGAGCAGGGGACTGTGCTTGGAAGCCAGGAGCACGAGCTGCTGCAGACTCCACCCATCGTGAATGCCGACGGCTCGGGGTACCTGGTGGGCAGCTGGGGGGTGGCGCGGGTCGAGCCCGACGGGGAGACGTCCTGGAGCAAATACCTGGGAAGCTCGGTTTTCAACGAGGCGCTGCCCACGCCGGATGGCGGCGTGGTGGCCACTCCCTGCAGCGGAGCTCAGGTGCACCGCCTGGATGCAAAAGGAGAGACGACCTGGTTGTGCGAGCTCGAGCCCCAGCCCTGCTACGACCGTGAGGTCAAGGGTCGCTTCGTCCAGGATGGACTGGGGCGGCTCCTGCTCAACGGCAACGGCCGCCTCTACGCCGTCGACCTCCAGAGCGGCGAGAAGCTCTGGTCTCGCGATCTCGAGCCGGAGCGCATCTGGTTCAATGCCCACGTGGCCGTCACCCCGGACAACCACATTCTGACCAACGGCGATTCCACGCTCCAACTGCTCGACCCGGACGGCAAGACCCAGTGGGTCTGGTCGGGCAAGACCCATCGCCTTATCGACCAGCTTCCCCCCGAGACGTGGAAAGATCACCTGGATGGGCAGGCGGCGCCGCTCTCGTGCCCACCGGCGGTCTCGCCCGACGGTCAGAGGCTCTATGGCGGCGGGGTTTCCACGGAGGATACCTCCTACCAGGTGGTGGCTCTCGACCGCCAGGGGCAACTGGCCTGGGGTCGGGAGCTGAGCCAGGGGATGCGGGTGGAGTCGCTGCAAGTGGGAGCCGACGGAACCGTCTATGCCGTGGGCACCTCTTATGTGATGGATCGGCAGACCTTCCGGGGCACCAGCACCGCCGAGGTCCACGCGCTGAGCCCTCAAGGGGAGACCATCTGGAGCTTCAAGACCCCCAAGGAAGGCACGGGCTTCGTCCCCTTCGCGCTGGGTGCGGATCAGGTCTATCTGTCCAGCGGCAAGAAGGTCTACGCCCTGCGCCCCGACGCCCTCAAAGCCAGGTGTGAGGAGCTGGAGTCGGGAGCCTCCATTCACCTGGGCGCCGACGACTACGTGCTGGTGGGCGGGACGGTGCTGAAGAAGCGCAAAGCCACCTAGGGATTGTCCGCCCCCACCAGGGCGGCCAGCGCACGCGGAGCGAAGCGATAGCCAGCCACGAAGTCGCGCCCGTGCTCCTTGAGGTAGAGGTGCATCACCTCGCGGTAGCGCAGGTGCATCCAGAGCGGATCGCCATAGGCCGCGGCGCAGCGCAGCTTGCACAGCTCGGCCAGCCGGCGGGCCTGCTCCTTGCTCTGGCCGTTGGGAAGCCGGTAGTCCAGGTTGGCTGACAGCTCCTCGTTGTCTTGCACGAGATCGATGATCCCCAACCGATCGGTGGCCAGCCGGGCGTGCTTGTTAAGGGTGAAGACGCTGCGCCCGTAAGAGTGGATGCAGTCGGTGTTGGACTCGATCATCTCGATGGTGGCCATGCCGTCCTCCCAGCTCTCGCCCGGGAAGCCGAAGAAGATGTAGCAGAAGTTCCAGACCCCGGCGGAGCTTGCGGCCTTGAGGATGTCCAGCCGGCGGTGCAGTTTGATGCCCTTGTTGATGAGCTGCATGACCTTGTCCGATCCCGATTCCAGGCCCCAGAGCAGCATGGTGAGCCCTCCCCGGCGCATACCTTGCATGCGTTCGCGGGTGAAGCTGGTTTCCAGGCGCGCGTTGCCGTACCAGTGGAACTCGAGCCCTCGCTCGCCCACCGCCTCCACCACGCGCTCCATATAGCGCGGCACCAGGCTCTCGTCGATGAAGCAGAAGTTCTTCACGCCCCAATTGCGCTGCAGGTGCTCGACCTCGTCCACCAGGTCCTGAATGGAGCGGTTGTCCGGGCAGACCCCGAAGTCGGTGTCGCAGAAGGTGCACTTCTTCCAGTAGCAGCCCTTGCTGGTGCGGGTGGTCAGCACCAGCTCGGGGCTGAAGTAGTCCTGCAGGGGCAGACCCTCCAGCGAAGGGCGCGAGCGCCCGTCCAGGGGGCGGGCCGGGACGTCGAAGGTATAGGCCGCGCGACGGTCCCGATTAAGGTGCACCAGGCCGGGCACGGTGGAGAGGTCAAGCGAGTGCTCGATGACCTCGAGCAGGCGGTCCAGGGGAGCTTCCCCCTCGCCCAGGATGACGCTGTCGGCAAAGGTCTCCAGGAAGTCGGCCGAGCGCAGCAGGCCGTCCTTGATGCGCACCAGGTGGTTGCCTCCCAGCGTGACGTGAGGACCCCCGGGGCGCTTGAGCAGGGCCGCCAGGGTCAGGCCGGGCACGAGCTGGGCGTGGCCGTTGATGGAAATCCCGATGACGTCGGGCCGGAAGGCCTGGATCTCGCTCATGCGAGAGCGGAAGTACTCCAGAAAGGGGTTCTCTTCTTGATTCAGGGCAAATCCCCGCACCGCCTCGACCGTCAGAGGCAGAGCCGGAATCTGCAGGTCGTTGAAGTGGACCCGTACCGGCCAGTAAGGAAGGGAAACCAGGTCCAGGGCCCGGTCGATGGTGACAAAAGCCTCGGTCAGCTGCGTCGGGTCATAGAACTTCGCGCGCGAGTCGAAGACCGAGACGGCCTCGTCGATGCGCTCCAGGGTCTGGCGGTGATCGCGCGCCAGGCACTCCTCCAGGTGCACCAGCCGCACGTTCTCGCGCTGCGCCTGGGGGGTCCTGGCCCCCCGGCGCAGGTTGAGCAGGGTCTTGGGGATCAGGTAGTCACGGGTGTTGCGTGCCCGCGCCAGCGAGAGCTCCAAAAAGCGACGGCTCAGCACCCGTCGATAGTAGCCCACGTTCAGGTCCAGCAGCTTGACCGGATAGCCCTGATCGCGCAGGTGCCCCCCCAGAGTGGCCATCGCAAAGTGCGGGTTGAGAGGGGTCCACTGAGGCGGGAAGATCAGGAGAACGCGGGGCTTTCCCATCAGGCCGCCTGCATCTGCTCTTTCTGGCAGATGTGGTGCACGAGGTCAGAATGCGAGCCGAGGAAGGCGGCCACCCGGTCGAGCAGGGCGAGCATCTCTCCCTGCAGGCGCTCGATCTCGGCCATGGTATCGTCGTAGGCCCGGCACTCGAGCCAGAGCCTCTCCTCCTCCTCGGCCGTGCCGTAGAAGTTGGCGTAGAGCAGCGTGTCCTTCAGCTCCTTGACCCGCCGCGCGCGGTCCACGAAGTCGGCCATCATGTCCAGGATCTGGTCCTGGCTCAGCGTCTCACTGACCATACTGACGTCCTCTGGTCCCGACCAGACCGGCCACCTCGTAGGCCAGGTCGAAGAGTCCGGCTGACTCCTGCAGCGACTGGCGGTACGAGAGCTCCTCGGCGGTCGGGATGCCCGGCCAGCTCAGGCCCAGGTTGCTCAGCTCCGGGGTCAACGCGCTCTGCTGCCAGAGCTCGAAGGCACTGGTCGACTTGTCGTACCCGGCCCAGCGCATGTCCTTGTCGGTGGCCGCCAGAACCTCTTTGATGGAGGCAAGATCGCCCGCCTCTGGCCCGTTGGCGCCCAGCAGGCTGGCCATTCCCAGGCCGCCGGCGCCCATCTTCTTGAGGGCCTGCTCGAGCTTTCGCTTCTGGTCGAGCACGTTGAGCACGCCCTTGAGCTCGGAGAGGTTGACGCCGTGCTTTTGCTCCACGGCGCTGAGGGCTTTCTGGAAGTTGACGTCCTGGGTGCCCAGCTGGCCGTCGCCGCTGGTGTCGATGAAGACATCCCCGTTCTGGAACCGGATGGCCTTCTTGCCGTCCACCGTGGTGGTCTCGACCTGATAGCCGCGATTGCGCAGCTCCTGGGCCATGGAGTCGATGGTGACGTCGGCCTTGCCCCGATTGGCCAGAATCTGGCCCAGCTCCACCACAGTGTCGGCGTCGGTGACCCGGGAGGGTCCATCGAAGTAGTCGGTGTTCCCCACCTGGGTGCTCTTGCCCGCGTCCAACTCGCGGGCTCCGTTGCTGGCCCGGGCGGCGGCCCCCTGGTCGTTCTGCGGGGGCGGGGCCACCTGGGCCGTCGGCTCGTTCCGGCTCGGCTCGGCGGCGCTGACCTTTTTGACCTCTTCGGGCTTGTCGCTCATCGGTTGCATCACTCCCTTTCAGGGAGAGCTTATCCTGTCCGGCGGCTCTTTGGATCTTTGTGGATATTAAAAGGTGTTAAAGTATGTTGATGTATTGTTAACGAGGTTAACGTATGGTTTGCTCTGGATGTCAGTGCTATCATAGCCTGGGGGGGTTCATGGGGGCGTTGATGCTGGTCAATTCCCAGGGCGGTGCGGGGTCACTCACCTTGATACTCCAAGGAATCGACGTGACGGACACGAAGACTGAACGCCTCGATGGATGTTCCCTTTCGGCCAGACTATTCGGACGTGCAGCGAATTCAGGGGCGAGTCGCCGTTACCGAGTCGAGACCGGAGGTGGTCGCCGACAAGGAGCATTTCGGCGCCTTCGTCTTCCGTGATCGGGTCTACCTGAGTCAGGCTCACGGCCTGGCTTGCTGGGACTTGAATGGTTCGCTGCTCTGGCGACGCGAGTTTCCCACTCATTCAGAACTGGGCCTCCCGCAGGCCCAGGGGAAGATCGTGTTGACTCCGGGGTGTCCCGTCGACTCCGAGCGCTGGCTCTGGTTCACGAAGCCCGGCCCGCACTATCCGGTTCTCTGGGAAGCTGACTGCTGCGCCTGGAAGGCTTATCACGGCGCATCCCTGCAAAAGCTGCCTGATGCGGTTGAATGGGTGGATGGAAAGTTGGTCTTCCTTATCACCGAGCTCGAAACCGGCTGGCAGGATAGCCTTGCTCGCGAGCAATTGCGCATCTTCAACCTGAACGACGGTCAGCTCGAAGTTCCTCTCGACCCTGCGCTCGCGGGGCAGATACGATCGGTGACAGCCCGGTATCCCAACCAGACGAATGAAACCGGGATTCATGGCGAGTTCCTGAACGCGCTGGCCATTGGGAGCACCCGCCGGTGGAACGAGCAGTCGATCCACCTCACATCCTCAAGTCATCCGTCGAGCGACAGCAAAGAGCCTACTCCGGTCGGCAGCCAGGACCTGGCGCTGGCAAGTTTTCGTCTGGCGGCTTATCCGCAACTCGATGACGAGCTCATGCAAAGTGACGTGCTGTTCTTGGGAATGCTCAGGTCCGGGCAAGCTCTGGCCTGTTGCCTGAATCCGCGACAGATCTTGCTGCGCTACTGGGAAGCGCCTTCTCTCACCGTACTTGTTTGTCCAGGTTGCGGCAAGCCGGTCAAGTCGGGAGAAGATTCGTGTCAGTGCGGCTCGCCAGCACCCCCGAACGGCATCAAGCCAGCCACTGCCGACCCTCCTTTCTTCACTATTCCAAGCACTTACGCCCAGGTCATGGAGCGACTTCCGCATCAGGTGGATTCTGGCGGTGGCCTGCCCCAAGTGGTCGTCAAGCGAGTCTATCGCTCCAGAAACGAGCCCAAAACGGCTCCGGGAAGACACGAGCTGAACCTTTTTAGACTGAATGCCGATGGGTCATTGGACTCGTTGTTCGAGCTCTCTTGCCCTCCGATGAAGGCCCTGGCCGCGTTGCCCGGCACTCAGACGCTCCTGGGCTGGGATGTTGAGCAGATGTGGCGGGTCTATCGGATCGAGGAGAACAGGATCGAGTTCGTCGAGTGTATTCATCCGAGTCGTGCCACAGCCGGAGAGGGAGCTCTCTGGTCCGACGGCGCCCACATGCTCGTGCGCGCCACCTGGACGGCAGGCGAGCTGGAGGTGCTCGCCAGCCTGGAGTCGGGTCGGGTGACCAGGTTGATGAAGGCCAGGCTCGGGCCCCATTGCTCCAATGCCGTGCTCGATTCTGCCTCCGGACGACTCTTTGCGGGAAGGCCGGGCGGGATTGACTGGTACCGCGTCACGCCAGGCCAGCTTGACACGCGCAGCCAGACAATCTCGCTGGGAGAGGGAGTGTTCAGCCCGATTTGTCTCTCTTCGGACCGAAGCGTACTTTGGAGGCTCGAGAGTCGTCAGAGGCCATGGAGAGTGCTCCTGCACACCGTGAGACTGACCGATCCTCCGCAGATGGATCCCGCAGTCGATCTGGCCGTAAGTCCAGGCTATAACCCCAGGTACATCGCTTTGGCGGGGTCTCGTCTCTACGCGATATTCTTGGACCCCAGCGACGGCAGGCAGGAGACAGTTGTCTTCGAGGTCGGTCCAAATGGCTCCGTGGCGCACCTGGCCAGCATCAAGGAGAGGCTCCCCTGGGTCCCCCTTGGCTATGAGCCGGCCTCCGGCCTGATGGTGCGAAGATTTTGGCCAGAACGAGTCGTGCTGGTCACCTCTGAGGGGCTGACTGCCCGGGAGGTCGCGTCGGCTGCAGACCTCGTCTTGTTCTCGATCGACGGTGCCAGACTGAGGTAGCGCTCCCCCCGGTCGCACAGCACCGTCACCACGGTGTGCCCCGGACCCAGATCGCGAGCCACCTGCTCGGCGGCCAGCACGTTGGCGCCGGCCGAGATGCCGACCAGGATGCCCTCTTCCAGGGCCAGGCGGCGGGCACGCTCGCGGGCGTCAGCGGTGGAGATCTGGACCACGCGGTCGATCTCCTGGCGGCGCACGATCTCGGGGATGAACCCGTCGGCCAGACCCTGAATGCCGTGGCAGCCGGGCGGGCCGCCCGAGAGCACGGCGGACTCGGCCGGCTCGACGGCAACGCGCTGGGCCGGGCAGCCGGCCGCTCGCAGGGCGCGTCCCACGCCCATCAGGGTGCCGCCCGTGCCGATCCCCATGACGAAGGCGTCCAGCTTGCCCCCGGTCTGGGTGAGGATCTCCGGCCCGGTGGTCAGCTCGTGGCAGAGCGGGTTGTCGGGGTTGGAGAACTGGCTGGGCAGAAAGACCTGGGGATCCTGGCGAGCGATCTCCACGGCCCGCACCACGGCCGACTGGATGTGCAGCAACTCTTCGAGCAGGTGCAGCTCGGCCCCGAAGGAGCGGATCATGTTGCGCCGCTCCTGGCTCACCGAGCTGGGCATCATGATCACGACCCGATAGCCCTTCATTGCGCCCATCATGGCCAGGGCGATTCCGGTGTTGCCGCTGGTGACCTCCAGGATGGTGCCTCCCGGCTTGAGCTCGCCCCGTCGCTCGGCCTGGTCGAGGATGAAGTGGGCGATACGGTCCTTGATGCTGCCACCGGGGTTGAGGTACTCGGCCTTGGCCAGCACCGTGCAGCCGGTTTCCTGGCTCGAGCGCGCCAGAGGCAGGAGCGAAGTGTGGCCGATGGTCTGGCAGACGTTGCTGGGGGTCAGGCAGGTGGAAACCTGGCGGGGGCAGATGACGAGGTTGGTCATGCTTTCATGATGCCCATCGAGGGCTGCTCGTCTTTGATCCGGATCAAGAGCTCTCTCGTCGCCTTTGCCGGAGCCCGGAACGCGCGTTCGTCGTGATCGGGCTCGCAAGCGGATCATGATCCGTCCTCGGGTTGGAGTCCCCAACGCGCGTTCGTCGTGATCGGGCTCGCAAGTGGATCATGATCCGTCCTCGCGCCGGAGCCCAGAACGCGCGTTCGTCGTGATCGGGCTCGGAAGCGGATCATGATCCGTCCCCGGGCGGGAGACCGGAACGCGCGTTCGTCGTGATCGGGCTCGGAAGCGGATCATGATCCGTCCCCGGGCTGGAGCCCGGAACGCGCGTTCGTCGTGATCGGGCTCGCAAGCGGATCATGATCCGTCCTCGGGCGGGAGCCCGCGTTCTACGGAATCAAACGCGCGCCCGGAGCGGCGGCGCCAGGAGCGGACGGCGCGCTCCGGCCTGAGGAGAGCTCGAAGGCGGATGGGCTATCGCTCTCAAGAGCTCCAGACCGGCTGCCGCTTCTCCAGGAACGAGCGCAGCCCCTCGACGGCGTCGCCGTGGGCCATCAGCTCCTTGAGGTAGAGCTCTTCGATGGCCTGCAGTGACTGCAAGGCGTCCTGGCCCAGGTGCAGCGCCTTCTTGGCCAGGCGCAGGGCCGAGCCGCTCAGCGAGGCCAGCGAGTCGGTCAGCTCGCGGGCCGCCTCGGGGAGCTGCTCGGGGCGGGCCACACGGTTGACCAGGCCCAGCTCGCGGGCCCGGGCGGCGTCCAGGGTGGCGCCGGTGAAGATCAGCTCCCGGGCTACCCGCGTGGGGATCAGGCGGGGCAAGAGGGCGATGCCCAGCGGGGGGAACACGCCCAGACGGATCTCGGGCAGGGCGAAGCGGGCGTTCTCGGCGGCCACCACCATGTCGCACACCAGCATCAGCTCGAGTCCCCCGCCCATGCAGGCGCCGTTGACCACGGCCAGGGTAGGAGCGGGGAAGCGCAGTATCCGCGAGAGGGTGCGCCCCATGGCCCGGAGCATGGCCTCGGCCTGCTCGGGCATGTGCTCTCCCACGTCGGCTCCGGCCGAGAAGGCCCGGTGGGGCGTCTCGAGCACCAGGACCCGCAGGGGCTCTTTCTCCAGCTCGGCCAGGCGGGCGTCGAGCTCGTCGAGCATGGCGATGGTGAGAATGTTCAGGGGCGGGTGGTCGAGCACGAGATAGCCGACGGTTCCTTCGATGCGCGTGGTGATCATGGATCCTCCTTCAAAGGTCACTTCCCTGGACCTGCGGCGTCCCGGGTCCCGAGCCAGCTCGCGGCTCGCCGGGTCCGGCCGAGGTTCGGTCGGCCCACCGGCAAGCCGGGTCGCATCGCCCAGGTCCTGCTCGCCGGCCGGCCCAGGTCGCCCGACCTGCCCCTCCGGCCAAGCCGAGGTCGCTCCGCTCCGCTCGCCTCAGGCCATCTGCCCCCCGTCTACCACCAGCACCGCGCCGGTCACGTGACGGGCCCGCTCGCTGAGCAGGAAGGCGACCACTTCGGCTACCTCCTCGGGTTCTCCCAGCCGACCCAGGGCGGTCTCGCCCAGCGAGCGCTCCAGGGCCGCGGGGGGCATCTTTTCGGCCATGACACCGCGAATCAGCCCCGGGGCCACGGCGTTCACGTTGATGTTGTGGGGCCCCAGCTCGCGGGCCGCGGTGCGGGCCAGGGCCATGCAGGCGGCCTTGGAGGCCGAGTAGTTGGCCTGTCCGAACCGCCCGCGCAGGCCGTTGATCGAGCCCACCACCACCACCTTGCCCGAGCGCTGGGCGCGCATGGGCCGGGCGGCCGCGGCCAGGTAGCGGAAGCAGTGCTTGAAGTTGACCTCCAGCACCTCGTCCAGGTCGGCCTCGCTCAGCTTCCACAGCACCCCGTCGCGGTTGATGCCGGCGTTCAGAACCAGCAGGTCGAGCCCTCCCAGCGAGGCCACCACCTGCTCCACTACCGGCGTGGCCGGCTCGCGCACGTCGGCCACGATGGAAAGCTCTGCCTCGGGCGCGATGGCCCGGTCGACCACCGCCACCCGGGCCCCCTCCCGGGTCAGCACCCGCACCACGGCCGCTCCGATGCCCCCGGCACCGCCTGTGACGAGGGCCCGCTTGCCCTCCAGGATCACGGCTCGACCGGCTGGCCACAGACGCCGCAGAACTTGTGCTCGGCGGGCAGTCCGCGGGCTCCGCAGCCCGAGCAGCTGTTCACCCAGGGGCCCCACAAAAACTCGGGTGAGCCGCCCCGGGCGGCCTCCTCGCGCATCTCCCGGATGCGGCTGGGGCGCTTTTCCACGAAGGCCTGCATGCCCTCGTAGGGCTCGCGGGAGGTGTAGTGCAGCGCCAGCCAGTCGCGGCCGTGGCCGATGGTGGTGTGCCAGGAGAGATCCTTCCAGAAGTTGACCGCCTGCTTGGTGTAGCGGATGCACTCGGGGAAGCGCTCCACCAGCTTGGAGGCCATCTCATCGACGCAGCTGTCGAGCTCGGCGGCTGGAACCACCCGGTTGACCAGGCCCCAGTCCAGCGCCTGTTTGGCGGTGATCTTCTCGCACAGGAAGAGCATCTCGCGGGCCCGGCGATCGCCGATGGTGATCGGCAGCCACTGGGTGGCGCCGCCGCAGGGCACGCTGCCCACCTTGGGGCCGACCTGCAGGATGGTGCAGTGCTCGGCCGCCACCGCGAGGTCGCAGGCCATGTTGAACTCGTTGCCCCCGCCGGCCACCACGCCGTTGAGACGGGCGATCACCGGCTTGCCCAGGTTGCGCAACAGGTCGAGACACTGCTGGAACTCGCCCATCCACTTCCAGTAATCGTGCGGACGTTTGGTGTAGTTCTCATAGTACTCGGCCACGTCGCCACCGGTGCAGAAGGCCTTGTCGCCCACCCCGGTGAGCACCAGCACGGCCACCGAGTCGTCCCAGGAAGCGTCCACGAAGGCCTGGCTCATCTCGCGCAGGGTGCGGGTGGAGTAGGCGTTGTAGACGTGGGGTCGGTTGATGCTGACCCGGGCCACCCAGTCCTTCTTCTCGTAGAGGATCTCCTCGAAGCCGAACGACTGGGGGTCGGCGGGGGCGAAAAAGCTGGGGCTCTGGGTCGTGGGCATGGCGGCCTCCCTGGCAGGTGATTGCGCCTGTCAGTATAGCCGCACTCGGGGACGGCTTGACTTGATCTGGATCAAATCCCCCTCAGGCCCGGCGGGTGCATAATGGGCCTGTCCAGACCACCAAGGGGGATGCTCGTTTGTCCATCGCCATCGAGACCATGATGCGAGCCGCTGTCTACCGCACGGACCGGGGTCTGTCGCTGGAGGAGGTGCCCCGCCCGGCACCCGCCCCGCACGAGGCGCTCATTCGCGTGGCCGCTTGCGGCCTGTGCCATACCGACCTGCACTACCTCGACCACGGGGTGGCCACGGCCCGCAAGCCGCCCATCATTCTCGGCCACGAGTGCTCGGGGCGGGTGGAGCAGGTGGGAGCGGCCGTCGAGGGGGTGGCTGCGGGCGACCGGGTGCTGATCCCGGCGGTGCTGCCCTGCGGCAGGTGCGAGATGTGCCGGCTGGGGCGCGAGAATATCTGCAACTCGATGGCCATGCTCGGCAACCACATCGACGGAGGCTTCGCCGAGTGGATCGCGGTGAACGCCCGACACCTGCTCAAGTTGCCCGACGAGATTCCGCTCGAGGAGGGGGCCATCATCGCCGACGCCCTGACCACGCCCTATCATGCCGTGGTGCGTCGGGCCAGGGTGGCTCCGGGCGAGCGCGTGGTGGTCATCGGTTGCGGCGGGGTGGGCCTGGGCCTGGTGCAGTTCGCCCGGGCCGCCGGCGGCCGGGTGCTGGCTATCGACCTGGTGGACTCCAAGCTCGAGCTGGCCCGCCAGCTGGGCGCTGAGGCGGCCCTGAACGGCCGCGAGGGGAACCTGGGCAAGGCCGTCCGCAAAGCCCTGGGGGGCGCACCGGAGGTCGTCTTCGAGGCCATCGGCCACGGACCCACCCTGCAGCAGGCCCTGTCGCTGGTAGCCGGAGGCGGTCGGGTGGTGGTGGTGGGCTACTGCTCGCACGACGTGGAGCTCTCGCCCGGCCGGATCATGTTCCGCGAGCTGGACGTGCTGGGCTCGCTCGGGTGCCGTCCGGTCGATTACCCGCGGGTGATCGAACTGGTGAGAAGCGGGGTGATCCGGCTGGCCCCGATGGTCAGCCACCGTTTCCCCCTGCAGGACATCTCGCGGGGTCTGGATGCGCTGCGCACGGGCGAGCTGGTGAGAGGGATCGTGGTGCCATGAAAGAGCTCTTGCCCGACTGGAAGGCCACCAGCCTCGAGGAGCGCCTCGAGCTCTGCCGCGAGCTCGTCGAGGATACCGAGTTCCCCACCGTCAACCGCTGGAAGGAGCAGGGCGGAAGGGTGCTGGGCCACTTCCAGGTCTACTTCCCCGAAGAGATCGCCCACGCCGCCGGCCTCTTGCCGGTCAAGGTGCGTGGTTCTCAGCTCGAGACCCGCCGGGCCGAGTCGCACTTCGGGTCGTATCTTTGCTCCATCCTCAAGACCTCGCTCGAGGCCGCGCTCTCGAGCAAGCTGCCGCTCGACTTCTTCGTCTCGCACCCGATTTGTGACGCGGCCCGCAATCTGGCGGCCATCTGGGGGCGCAACGTGAGCTACCCCTGCCAGGTGCTCTACCTTCCCCAGAACGCCCGCTCGGCGGCCGCCCCCGAATACTTGCGCGAGGAGTACCTGCGCCTGGCCCAGGATCTGGGCGGGGTCGACGCGGCCGCCTTGAGAGAGAGCATCGCCGTCTACAATCGCGGTCGCGAGCTGTTGGAGGAGCTGTACAGTCTCAAGCGCGAGAGCCCCTGGCTCGTGCCGGTGGACGAAGCTTACGTTCTGGTGGCCCTGGCCGGTCTCATCGGGCGGCCGGAATACAACCGCTTCCTGGAGTCGACCCTGGAGCTGATCAAAGAGCGCCCGGCCCGCAAGACCGACAAGGTGAGGGTGGTCTGGGAGGGAGGGTTCTGCGAGCAGCCCCCGCTCGACATGCTGCGGGCGGTGGCCCGCTCGTGCTACGTGGTGGACGACGACCTCTTGATCGGCCTGCGCTTCATTCTGGGCCCGGTGCCGCTGGATGGGGATCCCTGGCACAACCTGGCCCGCGCCTACGTCGAGCAGTCGAGCTACAGCCCCGTGCAGCGAGACGCCCTGCGGCCCAAGGAAGCCATGCTGCTCAAGCGGCTGCGCGGGTGCGGGGCCGAGGCGGCCATTCTGGCCGCCGCCAAGATGTGCGAGCCGGGCCTGGACGAGCAGGTGGCCTACTCCAAGGCCCTCGACGAGGAGGGCGTGGCCTACTTCGTGAGCGAGTTCGAGGAGCGCATGACCAGCTTCGACCAGGTGCAGATCCAGCTCGAGACGTTCGTCGAGAACCTCTTGTTCGATTGAAGGGAGAGACAGTGACAGACACCATCGTCGGTCGTGGGGCAAGTCGCGGAGGGGCCCTGTTTCGCGACTGGTTCCAGGAGCTGAGCCAGGCCTCCGAGTCGGGCCGCCAGACGGCCTATGTCTTCGTGATGGGAAGCCTGGGCGAGGTCTTGCGGGCTTTTGATCTCCTCCCGGTCTTTCCCGAGATCAACTCCTTGCAGACGGCCGTGCGCCGGGTGGCCCACGACTTTCTGGCCCGGGCCGAGGACTACGGCTACTCGCCCGACATCTGCGGCTACGTCAAAGCCGACGTGGCCGTGCAGCTGTCTGATGGCGAGCACCCCATGGGACGCATCCCCAAACCCTCCCTGGCCATCGCCACCAACGCCTGCAATACCTATATCAAGTGGGCTGAGATCTGGGAGCGGATGCACCACTGCCCGGTGTTCACCCTGGACGTGCCGGGCTCGCGCTCGGCCGGCTTCGATGAGCCGCCCGGCAGCCCGGGCTTCGAGCGCGACCGGCGCTACGTGCAGCGCCAGATCGAGGAGCTGATCGGCCTGTGCCAGAGCATCACGGGGCGCGAGCTCTCCCTTGAGAGCTTGAAGAAAACCCTGGCCCACACCAACGAGATGAGCCGCTGCTGGAAGGAGGTCATCGCCCTGAACCGCTGCCGGCCGGCCTGCTTCGACGCCCTGACCGAAGGTACGGTCTACCTGGGTGTGCTCAACGCCATGCGCGGAACCGAGCAGGGAGCGACCTACTTCCGAGAGCTGCTCGAGGAGATGCAGTACCGCGCCGAGCATCATCTGGGCACCCCCCACCAGGAGAAGTACCGCCTGATGTTCCTGGGCGTGCCCTGCTACCCGCTCTTCCGCCGCTTTCACGAGATGTTCTCCGAGTGGGGCGGCAGCTTCGTGAGCAGCACTTACCTCTGGTTTGCCGCCGCGGGGATGGACGCGGGTTTTCAGTACGATCTCGATCGCCCCCTGGAGAGCCTGGCCGAGGGGGTGCTGCTCAGCCTGCGCCGGGCCATGGACAGCATGTTCTTCCCCAGCGAGGCGATCTTGCGGGTGGCCGACGAGTTCTCGCTGGACGGCGTGGTCTTTCACCCCATCAAGAGCTGCCGCACCGTCTCCACCGGCCTTGCCGACATCCGCCGGGACGTGATGGAGCGCTGCGACCTGCCCTCGTTGACCATCGAGTCGGACATGATGGACCGCCGGGTGGTCTCCGAGGCTCAGCTCAAGAATCGCATCGACGCCTTCTTCGAAGGCCTCGCCTCGCGCCGCCTGCGGGCGGTCGGAAAGGAGTAAAAGTGGCCTACGCTGGAGGGGTGGACGTCGGTTCCACCCAGACCAAAGCGGTGCTGATCGACGAGCAGGGAAACCTGGTGGGTCACGCCATCGTGGATACCGGCGCGGCCGTGGTGCAGGCGGCCGAGAAGGTGTTCCAGGCGGTGCTGCAGTCGACCGGCTTGAGCGAGCAGGATGTCTCCTACGTGGTGGGCACCGGCTACGGGCGCTACAAAGTGACCTTCGGTGACAGCCAGGTGACCGAGATCAGTTGCCACGCGCGGGGGGCGGTGCACATGTTCCCCGCCACCCGCACCGTCATCGACATGGGCGGGCAGGATACCAAGGCCATCCGGGTGCTTCCCTCCGGCGAGGTGCTGGACTTTTGCATGAACGACAAGTGCGCGGCCGGCACCGGGCGCTTCCTGCAGGCGGCCAGCTACGCCCTGGAGATCCCCCTGTCTGACCTTGGCAGTGTGGCTCTGGCCGGGCAAAAACCGGTCAAGATCTCGACCACCTGCACTGTCTTCGCCGAAAGCGAGGTGCTCTCGTGGCTGGAGAAGGGCAAGAAGGTGGAAGACATTTTGATGGGGGTTCACCTTTCCATCGGGACCCGCTCGGTGGGCCTGGCCCGCCGCGTGGGCATCGAGAACGAGGTCACCTTCACCGGCGGGGTGACGCGCAACCAGGCCATGGTTCAGGTGCTCGACCAGATGTTGGGATTGAAGGTCAACGTGAGTCCCGAGTCCCACTTCATGGGAGCGCTGGGAGCGGCGCTCTATGCCCGCGACCGCATTCTGGGAGCCCAGGGGGTGACGGTGTGATGCTGTGCGCTGGAATCGATCTCGGCTCGACCTATACCAAGGCGGTGCTCTACAGCCCCCGCTCGGGCGTGGTCGGAGCCAGCTTGCTCAAGACCGGTTTCAAGCTGGCTGAGGCCGCCGAGCAGGCCTACCGCCAGGCGCTGACCTCTGCCGGAATCAGCGCCGCTGAGGTGGCCTACGTGGTCAGCACCGGCTACGGGCGTCACCAGGTGAGCTTCCGCGACACCCAGGTCACCGACCTCACCGCCCACGCCCGGGGCGCCGCCTTCTTCTTCCCGGGCACGCGCACGGTGCTGGACGTGGGCGGCCAGACCATGAAGGCCATTCGCCTGGACCACCAGGGAAAGGTGCGCTCGTTCCGCCTCAACGACAAGTGTGCCGCCGGCACGGGTGCCTTTCTGGAGAAGACCGCCCGCACCATGGGCTTTGCCATCGAGGAGGTAGGGCCGCTGGCCGCCACCTCCCACAACCCGGTGCCCATCAGCGGGGTGTGCGCCGTGTTCGCCGAGTCGGAGGTGATCAACCAGCTCTCGCTCGGCTCGGCCCCCTCCGACATCATGAGCGGCGCCATCTCGTCTCTGGTGGAGCGCTCGCTGCAGCTGATGAAGCGGGTCAACATGGAGCCCGAGTACACCCTGGTGGGTGGCATTCTGCGCTTTGAGAGCATGACCCGCACGGTAGCCGAGAAGCTAAAGGCGCCCATCAACGTCCCCCCGCCCGAGCTGGTGCAGTTCAACGGCGCCGTGGGCGCGGCCTGGTTGGGCTGGCGTCGGGTCGAGAAGCTGCGGCTCCAGGGGCGACTGGAAGACCACCTGCGCGACCGGGCAGGCCTTGCCGTCTGAAGACTCGGATTCGGGTTGGACCCGCCGGTTCGTGGCCGCTCCGCCACGACTGGAGGAGGCGGTGACCCTCTATCGCAGCCTGGGGCTGGAGGTGCGGCTCGAGAAGGTCGAGCAAAGCGAGTTGCCGCCCGGCTGTGACGACTGCCAGGCGGCTATTTTGCTCTTTCGGGTGATCTACACCCGTCCCGCGGGAATCTAGTCTAGGCCTTCAGCGCGGCCGGGAACAGGATGTCGTTCTCGGTGTGAACGTGCCGTTGCATATCTTTGTCGAGCTCGGCCAGGGACTGATAGACCGACTCGAAGGTGGCGCAGGCATCCGCAGGAGGGCTGAAGTCGTCCGTCAGCTCACGCATCCGGGCCAGGGCCTGACCGGCCGCATGATGCTCGTGCAGCATCATCTCGACCGGCCCCTCCAGGGGCAGCCGTCCTTCTCCACGCTCCATCTGGCGGATGGCCGGGAAAAGTGCCTGCTCTTCCTTGAGCATGTGGCTTTCGAGCTCGTCGGCGAAGTCCTCGAAGATCCGCCCCAGCTCGACCACCTCAGGATGAGCCTCGGCATGCACCTGGATGACCCGTCGCAGCCGAGCTCTCAGGCTGGGAAGCTCGCTTTTGAGGTAATCGTGGTGGACCCGTTCGATGTAATCGGCCAGCTCGCTCATGCTCAGCCGGGCCAGGTCGGGGCCGCTGCTCGGCCCCTGCATAACCTCCTGGATGGCTGCCAGGACGGCCTCCACGGCCACGTCTTGCTCTTTGCAGGCCTGCTCCAGGGGTTGCTTTCCCCCGGCGCAGCAGTAATCGATCCCGAATCTCTCCAACACGCTCCAGATGCGGGGATGTCCTCCGGCTATCTCTTTGACGGGGGTGTTGGCAGTCGTGGTATGCATGGGCTGGGCTTGCTCCTCTCGAACGCGGTGAACGGTCTCAGCTTGCCAGTTTTCTCAAAGTTACGAATTGATCTGAGTCAACTCGCCGCCCGAGCGCCCATGCGGTAGTAGCGAAGAGTGCATAGATCGATGACGTGGCCGCCTTCACGGTCCTGGAAGTGGTAGACGTGGCGGGGCTCGTGCTCACCGGGGAGACTGGCGGTGCTGACCCGGGCGAGTCCTGGTGGCTGCGATCCGGTGGTATCGTAGACCAGCAGAGGCTCGCCCACGAACTTCTGGAAGACCACCTTGCCGGTGGGGAGCGACACCAGGAGCTTGCCATCGATGCGCTCCTCCTGGATGACTCCGCTGGCCGGGTTCTCCAGTCGTACCGACCCGTTGTCGTAGCGACGAAGCAACAGACCGTTCTCCAGAATGATTTCGTCGTAGCCCGTGAATCCGTCCAGCAAAGCGCCATCAGGCCGCTCGAGGTATTCCCCGCTGCCGAGTCGGTTGCCATCCAGAGGGGCGCTGGCCCCCGCTATGAGATCCATGCACCGTCATCTTAGCTCGAAGCCAGGAAGAATGCGTTGATCGAGGTCAAATCCTCAGGGGGCCAGAGACTTTCGCTGCGCCTCCAGCGGGGCCAGAGCGGCCTCCAGATCCGGCCCAGGGGGGTAAGTCTGGCGATAGATGGCCTCGGCTCGGGCCAGGTACTCCCGCGCCAGTTTGGGGTCCGGCGTTACATGGGTGAGTCGGGAGAGATAGAGCGCCACCTTTGGATGGTAGGGGCCGTGCACCTCTTCTGCTCGTTGCACGGCTTCCTGCTGGAACTTGGCCGCTTGCTCCAGGTCGCCCAGCTCGAAGTAGCTCCAGCCCAGGTCATCCAAAGACTCGTGCTCGAGCTCCAGGTCGCCCATCTGGCGAGCCATCCGCACGCAGCGCTCGAGATGCTGCACGGCTTCGCGGAATTGCTTCCCCTCCAGGGCCGCGTCGGCCAGCTGGCGTTCGCCCTGGAACTGCCGGTGGGTCGGGTGCTCGCGATAGTGCCAGACCATGGCTCCGATAGACAGCACAACCAGCAGCATGACCAGATCGACCAGGCGCGAGCGCATCAGGCTCGTTTGCCCTTGGCTCGCGAGGCCAGAAAGCTGAGAACATAGGCCCCCAGAGCCCTCATGGCCGAGGGGGTCAGATCCACGAAGGCCAGCCCGTAAGCGGGGACCTTCCGATCACGCCGGTTGACCACCCGGGCCTGAACATGGACGGCTGGCAAGCTCTCGTGGGGGCCCAGGGTGAGCTCGAGCCGCTCGTTCAGCTCCAGTCTGGCGCTCGTCTCCAGCAAGATCCCGCCCACGCCCAGATCGAGCGCCGTGCCGGTGCCCCTGTCCTGGAGCTCCACCTTGAGTCTCGGGGTGGGAACGCGCAGCGTCTTGCGGCGCTGGTTGGTGTGCTCGGGGCCAAAGCCGAGACTGTGCAGCAGCACGGCAACCCAGGAGCGGCTCAGCTGCTCGGGCTCCTCGTGGAATGCCAGGCCAGCGGCCAGGCCTTCGGCACTGCGACGGCACCAGCGCACCTGGCAGCGCACCGGAGCCAGCTCACTGGAGAGATCGGGTCTGAGCACCACCACGGCATCGCGCGAGAGTCGGTCGGAGAGCTCGAGCCGCACTCCGGTCAGGCTGACCTCGCTGACCACGGCCTGAAAACTTGTTCCATCGGTCTCGCCCAGCACGTCATAGCAGCACAGCAGGCGAGGTGCTCGACGCTGCTCGCGGCCCCCACGCTCGAGCCCGATCTCGTTGACCCCCTCGACCAGCTCGGTCAGGGTCTGGTTGGAGACCGGCTCGATCAGCTCGAACGCCTGCAGCATCAGGGAGCGAATGGCCTCGACTCCGGCTGGAGTGGTCGGCTCCGCGGATGGAGCCGGCTTGACCTTGCGAGCAAAGGTGGTCTGGGGGGGACCGGCTCGATTCCCGCCCAGGCTCTTGGGTACGGGCGGCCTGGTGGAGGGGGAGGCAGCCCGGCCGGTCGGCTCGGTCCAGCTGATCCGATCAGACCGGGGGGAAGACGGTGGACGAACGGGAGGGGTGGGCTTGGCCACGGTCGGCTCCGGCTTCTCCTCGGGCCGCGTGGGGCGAGGCGGTGGCGGAGGGGTCGGCCGGGATTGCTCGCCCTCGCTCCGGGGCTCCCCGGCCGGTCGGGCGACCCGACTGGCTGGATTGGTAGCCCCGAACTCAAAGCGTGAAGAGGAGCCAAAATAGCCCGACGGTTGTGTTCTGGGAGTGTTGCGGACGGTCGGGGGCGTTTTGCGAGGAGCCGGCGCTTCTTCAACCGGGGGGGCCTGTGCCGGCTGGGTTTGCGTAGCAACCGACTCGGCGGGGATTTGCTCGATCTTGGGAGAGGGAGCCTCCGGGGCAGAAGCCTCGGGTTCGACCGGCCCAGAGACCTGTTGCTCGCCTTCGAGCTCAGCCGTAACTTGCTGAGAGCTGGCATCCAACTCACTGGCGGCAACCTGGTCCGTGGTGGGCTCTTCAGACCAGTGCGGCTTAGACTCAACCGAGTCGTTGCTGACCACCAGCCCTGGTCGCGGCAGGGGGGGCTCACTCGGGCCAAGGGCATCGAGAATCACTTGCAGGGCCGCATCCAGCCCACCCGGGCTGACGGCCAGATCGATGCCTTCCCCTTCGCGGTCGCTGACCGTCAGGCGCCGACCCTGGCGCTCGACCTCGAGCACGTGGCCGGCTGAGTCGGCCGGCGAAACCCTGATCCGCTCGGTGAACAGTCGCCGAACCAGTGGCTGCCAGGTCCAGTTGAAATCGCCAGGCCCGTAGTCACCGGCCGCCTGGACGGAGGAAGGAGGCAGGCCGGGCAACTCACGGCGCAGCTCCTGGGCGGTCTTGAGCAGTTGCAGGCCCGAGTCACTGGCCGGGGCGCCCTCCAGGGGCGACAGGCCCGAAGCTGTAAGTTGCGCGATGACTCCCTGCAGACAGGTTTCCTGGTCGATCCAGAACGAGCTGGCCCGCAGGCGAACCACTCGCCATCCGAGGTACTGCTCCTGCCAACTCTCCAGAAGCAGCTCGGCGCGCGTGGGAGGGGCCGACTCTCCCAGCATGCTGACCATGGCCCAGCCCGACCCTCCCTGAACCAGGACGGAGCGCTCATTGAACGGATGCATTTGAAAACCAGCCTTGCGCACGGTCTGGGCCACCAGTCCGCGCCAGCCCGAGCCACCCAGCGACAGGGCCCCGATTCCCTCGGCTCCGATCACCAGCTCGCGGCGCAGGTCGCCGGCAGCGTAGTCGTGCTCGGGATCGCCGGCTGACAGGAGCAAGATCTGCTCACGGGCCAGGCTCAGGCTGGCCAGCAACCGTCGCCGATCGGCCGCACTGACCAGCTTGCGCTCGGTGTCAGGAAGCGCCACCAGAACCAGGTCGCGCTCCTCGCCTTGAAGCTCCAGCGGGGACCCGACCAGCGGGACCGACCCGGCTGGCAGAGCCTTCTCGAGCAACCGCCGGACCTGCCTGCCCAGGGTCTGGCAAGAACAGGCCACTGCCAGGCTCTGGTCCGGAAACTCCCGTCCGATCGCCAGAGCCAGAGCGGCCACTTCGCTGGCTTCCATTCGCGACCGGAGCACCGTGAACGGGGGGGCGGACCGGGCCGGGGAGCGGCCGGGAGCGGCAGCCACCGAGCTGTCGAGCAGGCGCAGCAGGTGCGGCAGCTCGGTCCGAGCGCGGAAGGACCCCGTCAAGCGCAGCGAGTCGCCTTGATCGAGCCAGGTCAACAGGGAAGTCGGCCGGGCCCGATGATGCTCGGCCAGGTAGGGGGCCGCCAGGCGGGCCAACTCGTCATGCTGGGCGGCTGGCTCGGGGCAGAGCCGTTCGGGATCGCCCAGAATGAGGGATCGTTCGGCCAACGCCAGAAGTGCTAACGACCGCAGGTCGCACAGTCCAGCATGTTCGACCACCAGAAGGTCGAAGCGTGTTTCGTCCGGTGAGAAGCGCTCCAGCACTTCGTCGAGGGGGATGACCCAGGCCGGTGCGGAGTCTTCCAGGCTCAGCTCGCGCTTGCCGGCACGCATGCCGAGCATTGCCCAGGCCCGCTGGGTGACCAGCTCGCCGGTGACGCTCAGCAGTTCCTCGCGCAGCTCAAAGAGCCGTTTGAGCAAGACCCCGGGCTCTGGCTGATCTTGAAGCTGGCGCAGCCACTGGGCTGCCTGACGATGCTCCCAGGCCGTAGCGACATTGCCGGGCACCTGAGTGCGACCGTGTACTTTCGAGCGTTCTCGAATGGCGTCCACCCAGGCGGGCGCCACGGGCTCGAGGAGGTCGAGCAACTCGCGCCGACGCCGGGCCAGTGGAGCCAACGATTCCCAGCGCGTCAACTGTTCCAGCGCCTGCTCGTAGGCTCGTTCATCTCGCTCGACCAGAGCCTGGCGCAAAGCTCCCCAGATCGGGTTGCTGCTCGACCGCTCGGCACTCTTGAGATAGCGGGCTTCCTGGTCGGCTCGCTTCATCAGCTGGCAGACGTCGAGGTAGGCTTTGCGCCGCTCCAGGAGGGGCTCCAGCTCGTGCTCGAGGAACGAAACAAGACGCCGCAGAACGCGACCTGAGCCACTCTCCTCGCTGGCCAGCTCCATGGCTCTCTCCCAGAGAAGGCCAGCCCCGGCAGCCTGGTGCTCGAAATCGGAGAAGACCTCGAGATTCCAGTTCAGGGCTCGCTTGAGGGTTTCAATGCGGTCCAGTTTCCTTTGCTCGGCGCCCATCAGGCCGAGCAGGACCATCTCCTGAGCCCAGCGCTGGTCCTCGGTCTCATTCAGGCGTTTGAGAGAGATCGCCTCGAGCAAAGCCTGGAAGTCACCCTCGCTGGTGGGAGACTTGCCCCGGACCTGAGCCCCCTTGAGAAACTTCTTCCAGCGAGGCTTGAGGAAGGTGGCCGCAATCCCGGTCACCGTTCCGCCTCGATTGACGTGCTCGAGCAACTCCTGGCAGATCTCCTGGGCCTCGTCGTCAAAGAAGGGGAGGGTCGGATCGCGATCGCCGATCTGCTTGAGGATCCGATTGCGCTCCTTGCGGGTCTGCTCGAATTCGCGCAGCAGAACCGCGTAAGTCTGGCGATGCTTCTCGCTGGTGCGGGCCCGCCAGATACACTCGAGGAACCAGGGGTCGCATGCGCGCAGCGAGCTGACCACCCGCGAAGCTGCCAGAGGCAGGTATTCCAGGGTCTCCAGGGGGGGAGTCCCGGACCAGTAGTTGTGGTCGGGATAGTTTTCGACTTCTCTCCAGAGCTCGCTGAGGGAAGCCAGCTCGGACGCGGTCAGCAACTCGGCCCGATCGGGCAGAGGAGAGGACAACATCTCCTCCTCCTGCAGCGTCAGGCGGTTGCTGTCGTAAAGCTCGGTCACCTCATCCGGGCTCAGAGGGTTGGGCTTCAACCCGACCGGTCCGGGGATCCAGCCCAACTCGTCGCGCTCGAGCTGCAGCCTTCTTGCCAGCTCGCTGACGCGCTCGTCATCGCGCTCGGAGTATTCCAGCATGGCCTGCAGGAAGAGCTGCTCTTCCAGTCTGGCCTGCTCCTCCAGCAACTCCTCGCGCCTGTTCTTGTGAACCTCGGCCTCTCGGAGCAGGGCCTTTGGATCGGTCTTCTCCAAACGTTTGCTGAGCTCGAGGTCGGGGCCCTGGCCCGGGCCGACGCAAAGGGCCCGCAATGGGGACGGAAGGGCCCTCAGAATCGGTCTGAGTGCAGCCGAGGACGGCCCGGTGACCAGGACTCGCAGGCCCAGGGCCAGGCAGTGGCCCAGCAGATTGGCCACCAGATGGCTCTTGCCGGTTCCCGGCCCTCCCTCCACCAGCACCAGCGGTCGCACAGCCAGGCGATGAGCCACCTCCTCTTGCTCGGCACTGATGCTGAGAGTCCACAATGGTTGGCGATACAGGGGCTCTGGCTTGGCCGGCGCGGGGCCGGTAAAGGAGGCCAGGGACGCGGGAAGGTCGTCCACATCGGGAAGCGCTTTGGTGAGACGGGCCAGGAACTCGGAGTAATCGAGCGCCAACGGCTCAAGATAGAGCACGCTGTGGGGAGTGACCTGGTAGGGTGGCTCCGGTCGCTCCGGCAGTCCGAGGCTGCGCAGCAGATCATGGCGCAAGTGGGTGGGGCCCTGGACCTTCAGCTCCAATCCGCTCTCCAGGCGACGCAGGCGCACTTCCTGCCAGCGGAGTGGGCAGGCCACCTGCGGACCCTCCAGCCATTCCTGGCCCAGCCTCAGCCGGAAGGCCTCGTGCTCGAGCAAGTCGGCAACCTCGGTCAAAGCCGCGTACAGGGGCGCATCAGGACCGATCCGCCAGGTCGCTCCTTCGGAGTTCGTCTGCAGGGTCGAGGACCAGGGCAGCTGTTCGAGCCGCGTCCACGGCTGCGTCCAGAACTCTTGCACCCTGACGAGGAACTCGAACAGTTGATTCAGTCGCTCGAGTTGTATGCCCATGGGAGAATCGTGAAGCCTTCGCCGCCCTGCGGCCTGACTCCCTGTAGGTCAGGGGCTCCAGGCCCGAGCGCGGCGTACCGCTTCGTCCAAAACCTCCAGGCTCTTGCAGAAGGCGAAGCGGATCAGGTGGTCTCCCGCACCGGAACGATAGAAGGCGCTGCAGGGAATGGCCGCCACGCGGGCCTCTCGCGTGAGGCGCTGGCAATATGCCTCGGCCGTCAGGGTCGGCTCGATGGTCTTGACGACGAAGTAGGTCCCCGCGGGCCTGGACGCTCCCAGGCCATCGGCGAGCAGGTCGCGGCGGGCCAGGTACTCGCTGGCCACCTGTTGCAGATAGTCGGGCAGAAGGTCCAGAGTGCGGGCCAGAGCGCTCTGCAGCGGGGCGATGGAGCAGAAAGTCAGGAACTGGTGCGAGCTGCGCACGGCCGCGGTGAGCTCGGGTGGGGCCATGGCGTAGCCGACTTTCCAGCCGGTCATGCTGAGGGTTTTGCTGAAGGAGGAAACGGTGATTGTGCGCTCGCGCATCCCCGGCAGGGTGGCGATGGGGATGTGGCGGTGAGGGGGATAGACCAGGTGCTCGTAGACCTCGTCCGAGAGCACCACGAAGTCGTGGCGTCGGGCTCGCTCGGCGATGGCCTGCAGCTCCTGGGGACTGAACACCTTGCCGGTGGGGTTGTTGGGGCTGTTGAGCACAAGCAGCCGGGTGCGCGGTCCGAGCAGCCGGTCGAGCGCCTCGAGATCGAGCTCGAAGTGGGGCGGTCGGAGGGTCAGGAAACGGGCCCTGGCGCAGGCCATCGCGACCAGAGCCGGGTAGGAGTCGTAGAAAGGCTCGAGCAGCACCACCTCGTCCCCGGGGTCGAGCAGACCCAGAAGGGTCGCGCTGAGGGCTTCGGTGGCGCCGCACAGCACCGTGATCTCATCTTCGGGACGATACTCGAGGTCGTAATCGCGCTTGACCTTGGCCGCCAGTGCGGTCCGCAACTCGAGCAACCCGGGGCTGGGAGCGTACTGGTTGGGGCCCTGGCAGATGGCCTGGCAGGCCGCTTCCTTGAGCCAATCCGGGCCATCGAAGTCGGGAAAGCCCTGGGACAGGTTGATGGCCCCGCACTCGTTGGCCAGGCGGGTCATGGTGGAGAAGATGGATTCGCCGAAGGGGCGAAGGCGCTCGGCCGTCACTCAGAGCCGCGACGACGCAGGACCACTCCTCCAACCTGAACGCCGTTCTGGGTTTGGCGAATGCCGTGGGTGCTCTTCTCGCCCAGAGCAGCGACGAGTTGCGTCACCTCGGCCGTGGCCGCGGCCTTTTGCTGGGCGATGGCGCCGTAGGTGGCCAGCCGGCTCAAAGTCTCCCGCTCAGGAGTCTGGTAGCGTTGTACGGCCGCCGTGGCGGCCGTACCCACCGCCGCCACGCCCAGGGCTAGCGGCACCCAGTGGCCGGTGGCCATGGTGAGAACGAATGAGCCCAGAGCCACACCGACGCCCGCCTTGCAGAAGAGGCCCAGCCGGTCCTGGCGGGCCTGGTTGGCGCTGAGCAGGGCCCCGGTCAGATCCGAGAGGCTCTCTCCGGGCAGGCTCTCGAGTTTCTGGGTATCGGCTTGCATGCGCGAGAGAGCGCGAGACTTTTCGACGCTCTCGGCGTGCTCTCCCCAGTCGCTGCTTGCCTGGCGAAGACCATCGAGCAGATCGGCCCGACTCACCGGGCCCAGAGCCTCCACTCCGGCTGCCATCATCCGCAATTCGTCGCGTTGCTCCTCGGGGTGGAGCACCAGGCCGGCAGCCGTGTCGCGGACCCGGTCGGCCGGACGGCCCAGACGGTCGGGGTTGGAGGCGGTCACGTTCATGCCATTGAGCGTAATGCGCTCGTCTGAAAGAAGTCTGAACGGGCCAACTTCATGTTCACATTTCGGTCAAACGTGTAACTCCATGTTCTGGTTAGGATACCTGCGTGGTGCGCAGGCCGGGTCCGTGGGGCCCGGGGGCTGGTGAGAAGCCCGATGCCTGCTCCGCGTGGTCGCTCGAGAACCGCCATGCGCCGCCCGCATTTCGTACACCACCGAAGGAGTGCCAACGTGAACACCATTCGTCCCAACCAGGCCACCCCGATCTCCAGCGCCCGCCCGCAGGCCGCCTCCCAGGCCTCGTCTCAACCGCAAGACCGGTTTGACGCCGCCCCGGCCGAGAAGCCTCAGTATGCGCCCGGCCAGGTGCTGGTCAAGTTCAAGAATGAGGTGGGCCTGGCCGACGCTCAGAGCCTGGCAGCCGACATGGGCCTGACCACCATTCGGCACTTCGACGTGCCCGAGTCGATGCAGAAGAGCTTCGGCGGCGAGCTGTTCCAGTTCGCCCTGCAAGAGGGCGAGACGGTCGAGCAGGCCGTGGCCCGCCTCTCGGGCCAGGAAGGCGTGGCCTACGCCGAGCCCAACTACAAGATCCAGGTGCAGGCCGAGCCCAACGACCTCGACAGCCGCCTGTGGGGCCTGAAAAACAGCGGCAACCCGGGCGTGGACGTGGCCGCCCCGGCCGCCTGGGACCTGACCACCGGCGCCCCCAACGGCCAGGGCCCGCTGATCGCCGTGATCGACACCGGCATCGACTACAACCATCCTGACCTGGCCGCCAACGTCTGGACCAACCCGGGCGAGATCCCCGGCGACGGCATCGACAACGACGGCAACGGCTACATCGACGATGTGCACGGCGCCAACATGATCAACGGCGGCGGCGACCCGCTCGACGACAACCGTCACGGCACCCACTGCGCCGGCACCATCGGAGCCAAGGGCGACAACGGTGAGGGCGTGGTCGGAGTGAACTGGAACGCCACCATGGCGGGCGTGAAGTTCCTAGACGGCGGCGGGGGCGGAACCTATGCCGACGCCATCGAGGCCGTTATCTACTCGGGCCGCATCGGAGCCCGCGTCACCTCCAACTCGTGGGGCGGCGGCGGCGGCTCGGAAGCGCTCAAGGACGCCTTCCGCTCCAACCCCGCCCTGCACATCTGCGCGGCCGGCAACAGCGGCCAGAACGCCGACCAGCGCCCCCACTTCCCCAGCGGCTTCGACCTGGACAACATCGTCAGCGTGGCAGCCCATGACCGCACCGACAAGCTGGCTCGCTTCTCCAACTACGGCGCTCGTTCGGTGGACGTGGCCGCGCCCGGCGTGGACATCTATTCCACCCTGCCCAACGGCCAGTATGGCAGCCTGAGCGGCACCTCGATGGCTACTCCTCACGTCTCCGGCGTGGTGGGCCTGATGCTGTCGAACAATCCCGAGCTGAGCAACGAGCAGATCAAGTCGCGTCTCATCAACACCGCCGTCAAGGGCGCCGCCTACGAGGGCAAGATGGTTTCCGGTGGCCGCGTTTCGGCCATCAATACGATGGAGACAGACGAGACCCCGCCGGCCGCTCCCGCCGACCTGCACGTGGCCGGGCTCGGAGCAACCTCTATCACCCTCGGCTTCACCGCCACCGGTGATGACGGCCACACCGGCCAGGCCGCCAGCTACCAGGTGCGCGTCTCCGACAAGCCCATCACCGAGAACGGCGACCAGGGCGTGAGCTGGGATCAGGCCACCCCGCTGAGCGGACTGTCCGCTCCGGGCGCGGCTGGCACCCCCGAGATGCTGCGCCTGCAAGTTCCCACCAGCGAGGAGCCCAAGACCTACTTCTTCGCCGTCAAGGTGGCCGACAACATGGGCAACACCTCGCCCATGGTCACCGCCGCCGCGCGGGCCAAAGCGGCTGCTTTCGCCTTCGCCGACGACATGGAGCAAGAGAGCGAGAACTGGGCTCCCGACGCCGGTTGGGGTAAGGTGGCCGTGGAAGGTCGCGGGCAGGTCTACACCGACTCGCCCGAGGGCTCGTATGGAGCCAATACCAGCACCTCGCTCACTTCCCGGGCGCTGGATCTGTCCGCGGTCAAGAACCCGCGACTGTCCTACAACATGAAGCTCGACACCGAGGCCGGCTACGACCGCGTGCACGTCGAGATGACCGAGGACGGCGGCCAGACCTGGAGTGAGCTGGCTTCGTACGACGGCACCGAGGACTGGAAGAATTACGAGCACGACATGTCGGCCCACGAGGGCAAGACCATCCAGGTTCGCTTCCGCCTCAGCTCGGACGGCAGCCTGCAGAAGGACGGCGTCTACGTGGACGACGTCAAGGTGGCCGGCGACCCGCGCGAGTGCTAAAGCGCTTGCAAGCAAAAAAGGGGCGCTCCGAAGAGCGCCCCTTTTTTTTGGGGCTAATCATGCCCGAAGATTTCATCAATCGGGAGCGAGGGCTAAGTGATCGGCGGAGGCAAAACCCCCTCCCACAAGACCCGGGTCACGACCCCGTAACCAGTGGAGCCGTCTGGTCCCAGTCCGACGTGTCGCGCATGCGAGCATAGCGCACCAGGTCATATTCCGGCGCGAGCCGGGCGGCCGCCTCCAGGATGTCGTAGTCGCCCGGCTCGAGGCGATTGACCAGAAGCACGTTGCCGACCCCCGCGAAGGCGCAGGTTTGTCCGAACACCGAAGCCAGGGTGTTGCGATCGCTGGCATAGGTATCCGCGTTGCGGTGCAGGTTGGCCACCACCACCGACCGTTCCGATCGCAACAGCGATGCCACATCGCGGTAGAACTGCTGCGTGCGCAGGACCTCGGGCACGTGCAGACCGTCGAAGGCGTCCAGGAACACGATGTCATAGCGCTCTGAGGTCTGACGCACGTACTGGCGGGCATCTTGCACGAAGGTGCGCACCTTCGGCCCCTCGCGGTAGAAGAAGAACTTGCGGGCCGCCTCCACCACCACAGGGTCGATCTCCACCGAGTCCACTCGGGCCTCGGGGTAGAGCTCGTGCAGGGCCTTGGAGAGCGAGGCGCCGCCCAGGCCGATCACGAGGATGCTCTCGGGTGGCTCCGGCAAGAAGGTCAGCCCGAGAAGCTGCAGGCGGGTGTACTCGTGCACCAGGTAGTTGGGACGCTTGATCTCGCAGCGTGACTGCTCGGTATCGTGACCCTCATCGCGGAAGCGCAGAATGCGGTAACCGCCTTCCTCCACCACCAGCACCTTGCCGGCGAAGTCGCTCGGTTTTGCGAACAAGAGCGGCTGGGCCCAGGCTATGCCTATGAGCCAGGCCAGCAAGACCAGCCTATGGCGTGACATTGTCGATTTTCTTGCCGGCCAGTTCGCTCAACACCTGGCGGCCCACGCCGGCCCGGCTGGGCATGGTGGGTGGAAGGGCCCGCCAGCGCTCGGCCATGGCCTGGACCGAGGCTTTGAAGTCCGGCTCTCGCCCCATCCTGGGCAGGCGGCGCTGGATGGCGCTGAAGGCCGGGCCGAGCAGGTCCAGGCCCCCCGAGGGCAGGCCGTTGGGCAACTCGTCCGCCAACCGGTTCAGCAGGCTGACCAGCAGCTTGATGTCCGTGGCATCCGGACTGGAGTGCAGGCTCGAGCAGGCTAGAACGAGGCAGCGGGTGCGGTTGTCGTGGTCGGGGAAGCTCTCGGCCAGACTCAGCCAGTGCTCGGTTTGCCACCGCCGGCTCTCCTTGAGGCTGGATTGGGCCGCGAGATCGGTGAAAAGTCCGAACAGCTGCGCCACGTAGCCAGCTGGAAGGGACCCACGCCCGAGCCGGTGGCGGGCTTCCTCCATCAGCTTGACCTGCAGCGATTTCAGCTCTTCGGACGGGGGCAAGAGCTCGAGCAGCACCCGGACCACCCGCAGGTCTCGTTCGGCCATCAACAGATCGTGCTCGGGACGCCCCCACGGGTCGAAGCGCTCCATGATGAAGCGCACCAGCTCGATGTCCATGGCAAAGAGCGGCTCGCGCTTTTTGAGTTTCTTCAAGAGGGCGATGGCCTGGTTGCGATCCGAGCGAGCGCGGTGGTCCTTGAAGGTGGGATCGGTCGCAAAAGCCCGCTCCACCAGGATGCAGGCCAGCTCCACCTCGGCCCGGGTGGACTTGTCCAGGTCGGCGGCCCGCTTGGAATCCTCGCAGGCGCGCTTGAGAGCCTGCAGGTACGGCGCTCGTTGCTCGAGCCTGGCGAGAATGGCGGCTCGCTCCATTTCCATGGCTGCCAGCAGGGCAGGCTCCTTCTTCTGCTCGCGGGCCAGCACCAGGGCCGGCTCGATGTCTTCCAGGGCCTCCTGGAAGCGGCAAAGGTAACGCAGGTTGGCGGCTCGATAGAACAGGCTCCAGCAGCGGCTGGTCAGGTCACCGAACTGGCGCGAGAGCTCGTCGGCCTCGGTCAGGCATTGCTGGGCCTCCTCCAGGCGCCCCAGGCAGCTCAGGGCTCGACCTTTGCCGGCCAGGGCTGCGGCGTCGGCCTGGCGCTCGAGGATGCGTCCGAACTCCTGGGCGGCGATCTCGAACAGGTTGCGGGAGAGGGCGCCTTCGGCCCGTTGGGTCAGGGCCAGCACGACCTGCTGGGCGGCCATCCTGGCATCCTCGGCCGAGGCCTCCATCTGCGACCAGTAAGCCAGGGCATCATCCGGATTGGGAGGGCCGGCCTGCACGGGCGGCAGCTCGTACTCGTGCACCAGGGTCACCGCCTGCTCGCGGTCGAGCGAGAAGGGCTCTTCTTCGAACAGGGGAGTGGCGGCTATCAGCCAGGAGTGCAGGATGGGCAGGTAGTTGCGCACGGCTTCGGCCTGGATGTCGACGTGGTCGATGGTGGGGGTCCACTGGTAGAGAGGTGGCTGCTCGGTGGGCGCGCCGGCGATGCCCAGCCAGCGGGTGTGCAGCGCTTCCACCGGGGGAAAGGGGTAGAACACCTTGAGCACATGCTCGCCCCGTTTTGTCCGGGGCGGGTCCACCAGCCCTCCCACGGCCGCCTGCAGCACCCGGGTGCAGCCCTCCAGCGAGCCGGCGCCCCGGGTCAAAAGCGAGAGCTGGGTGGGAGTGCGCAGCCCTTCGTACTCCAGGGCCTGCAGGGTGAGTCCGGAGAAGAACCGGATCAGTTGCTCGAGCGAGGCCCACAGGTAGGCCCGGGCCAGGTCGACCTGATCGCGCACCATGGCCTCGTTCAGTCGGTCGAGCAGCAGCTTGAGCTGGGGAGGCGTGTTGGGGGGCGGCTCGGGGGGAAAGAGCTGGTGGAGCGGATCATGCATGGGTCACGCCCGAGCGAAAGAGGTCCAGCCCCAGCCCGCCTCCCTCGCCCCGCGAGTGGCGCGGATGTTGCCAGGGGAAGAGGTGGTTCTCGGGGTGGGGCATCAGCCCCAGCACGTTGCCCTTCTCGTTGGTTACGCCGGCTGTATCCAGCCAGGATCCGTTGGGGTTGCCCGGGTCGGGGGCGTAGGTCAGGGCCACGCAGGCCGGGTCGCCAGGAGGGGAGGGGAGGAAGCGCCCTTCGCCGTGGGCCACCGGGCAATCGATGGGGCCTGGTAGGCCCCGGGTCCACAGACAACGATCGCCGCCGGCCAGCAGGCGCACCCAGCGGCACTGGAAGTGGCCCACCGCATTGGGGGCCAGGGTGGCCTGGCCTTCGGGCAGGAAGCCACCCTTCACCAGGGCCTGAAAGCCATTGCAGATGCCCAGCACGGGCCGTCCGCTGGCGATGAAGCCTTGCACCTGGTCGCAGAAGTGTTGCTTGAGCTCCAGGGCCCAGAGTCGGCCGGCGCCCAGAGCGTCGGCGTAGGAAAAACCGCCCGGCAGCACCAGCATCTGGTACTCGAGCCAGCTCTGGCCGCGCAGCTCGCTCAGGGGGGCCACCACCGGCTCGGCTCCGGCCAGCTCCAGGGCCCGGGATGCCTCGCCCTCGCGGTTGGTGCCGGGGGCATACAGGATGAGCGCGCGTGGCTTGCTCACGACTTCCAGGCCCCCAGCAACTGCTCCAGGGGCCACTCCTGCTCGTCCAGGCGCAACATCGGCTCGGCTACGACCTGACCGATTCGGACCAGGGGAAAGTCTGCCATGGCGGCTTCAAAGGCAGCCGGGCGGGTCACCTCCACAAGCAGGCGGCAGGGACGCTCGCTGAAAGGCTCATCCAGCGCGATTTGTAGACCCAGGCGCCCCCCCATGGCCATCTCGGCGGCGGCCACGGCCACCCCGCCCTCACTGGCGTCGTGGCAGGCCGCCACCAGGCCCTGTCCCATGGCCCGGTGCAGGGCCCGATAAAGGCCCGGGGCCCAATCGGGAAGGCTTCGCTCCAGGGGAGCGCCGGGCTTTGTGCCCACCAGGTAGAGGGCCTGCCCGGCCTGCTTGAGGTCGCTGGAGATGACCTGCTCGACGTTCGGGTGCAGGCTCAGGGCCGAGATCAGCAGGGTGGGCGGGATTGGCTGGCCCTCATACTCGTTGTAGAGCGAGTCCTTGCCTGAAATGAAGGGTGTTCCGAACAACCTGGCCGCGTCGTAGCAACCCCGGCAGGCCTCTACCAGGTCGCCCAGCGTTTCGGGGCGGCGCGGACTGCCCCAGCAGAAGTTGTCCAGAATAGCCATGCGGTCCGGGTCGGCCCCGGTGGCCACGGCGTTGCGCACCGCCTCGTCCACGGCCCAGAGGGCCATCAGGTAGGGGTCGCACTCGCCGAGCCAGGGGTTGATCCCGCAGCTTAGCACCGCTCCCAGCGGACCGGGAGTGCCCAGGGGGAGCAGCACGGCCGCGTCCATGGGGCCGTCCATGGCAACGCCCGCAAAGGGCTTGAGGGCGGTCTGGCCGAGCACCTCGTGGTCGTAGCGACGCACCACTTCTTCCTTGGAAGCCACGTTGGGGTCGGAGAGCCACTCTAGCAAGCTTCGCGCGGGAGGCTCATAAGGCCGGGGAGGCCGCACCACGGCTGGCAAAGTACGCCGCGGGCAGCCCTTGTGCAGAAACTGGTTGTCGAGCTCGAGTACCGGTTTGCCGGCGTAGCGCACCAGAAGTTGCCCGTCGCCCGTGAAGATGCCCAGGTCGGTCCACTCGACCTCGAAGGTACGGCACAATTCCTGGAGCGGGGTCAGATTCTCGGGGGGAACGGCCAGCACCATGCGCTCCTGGGCCTCCGAGAGCCAGATCTCCCAGGGAGCAAGGCCCGGATACTTGAGCCGCACGTGCTCGAGCTCGACATCCGCTCCCACGTCGCTGGCCATCTCGCCCACGGCCGAAGAAAGCCCGCCCGCGCCGCAGTCGGTGATGGCCGTGTAGAGTTTCTGGTCCCGGGCCCGCCAGAGCACGTCGAGCAGGCCCTTCTCGACGATTGGATGGCCGATCTGCACGGCCGAGCCGGCCACCTGGGCGCTATCCTGCTCCAGCGTCATGGAGCTGAAGGTGGCTCCCCGCAGGCCGTCGCGGCCTGTGCGCCCCCCCAACACCACCACCCGGTCGCCGGGGCGGGGCTGGCGAGGATGGCTGGCTCGCGGGGCGATGCCCAGGCAACCGCAGTAAACCAGCGGGTTGGCCGCGTAGCCCGGGTGATAGAGCACGGCCCCGTTGACGGTGGGCAGGCCCATCTTGTTGCCGTAATCCTCCACGCCAGCGATCACGCCGTCCCGGATGCGACGCGGTGGCAGCACGCCTTCGGGTTGGCGGTGGTCGGGCGGGGCGAAGCAGAGCACGTCGGTGACCGCGATGGGTCGGGCCGAGACGCCCAGCACGTCGCGGATCACTCCGCCCACGCCGGTGTTGGCGCCTCCGAATGGCTCCAGGGCCGAGGGGTGGTTGTGCGTCTCCACCTTGAAGCTCAGCTCGTGGGCTTCTCCGAAGGCGATCACGCCGGCGTTGTCCACGAAGGCCGAGAGCACCCAGGGCCGGTCGAGCTCCTCGGTGGCCCGCCGGATGTAATGGTCGAGCAGACCCTCGATGGTTTCGCCGTCCGCAGTCTCGATGCGAGCTCGGAAGGTCTTGTGCAGGCAGTGCTCGCTCCAGGTCTGGGCCAGGGTCTCGAGCTCCACGTCGGTGGGGTTGCGCCCCAGCCTTCGGAAGTAACCCTGGATGGCCAGCATCTCGGCCCGGTCCAGGGCCGAGCGGCGCTCGAGTGATAGCTGCTCGAGCTCGTCTGGAGAAAGCTCTAAGACCGAGATGGTCTCCACCCGGTCGCAGGGGGTGGCCTCTTTCACCCAGGCCGGCTGCACCGCCCCAAACGAGATCTGGTGAATGACCGGGTTGGCCAGCAGCAGCCGGGCCAGGCGCTCGGCTTCTGGCTGGGCGGGAAAGAGGCGGTAACGGATGCCGCTGGCGGCGCTGGTCACCTCGTCGAGGCCGGCGTGCCGCGCCATGGCCACCAGCTCCTCGGCCACCGGGTCGGTCACACCGGGGCGCAGCACCACCTCGATGGTCTGGCCCTCGCAGGGGGAATCCCAGCGCGCCTTCTGCACCACCGGGTCGCACAGCATCTCCTCGAGGCGGGCGGAGGCGGCGTCGGAGAGGTCACCGGGGAAGAAGTAGAGGTCCTCGACCTCCAGCTGATCGAGGGCGAATCCGAGAGTGCGGGCGCCCTCGAGCAGGGCTCGCTGGCGCGGATCGTCGTCGGTCTTCAGAGAAAGACAACAGTGTCGGGTGCGGGTCGTCACGGCGAGGGCTGATTAGACGACGCCCCCCCGGTTCCTGGTCAGCTGAGGTGGAAACGCCACCAGAGAAGAAAGATGGTCAGGCGTCGGGCGGGCGAGACTTCCCAGCCCAGCGTCGGGTCGCTTGAAATGAACTCGATCTTCATAATGGCCTCAGGGTAGCGGGCGAACATCGAACAAAGCCAGAGCGGGGATGAACCGGTTGTTAACCGGATGTTGCCGTTGGGATGGGGTGGGGGAACCCCTGAGTGCCCGCGTCAGGGCAGCCCGGGCACAGGGCCCCTGGGCGCGGGCTTCTTTTCCTTCTCAAGCTGCTTCCAGGCTTGATCCCACTGATTTTGAGTGGCTTTCTCGCGGGCCTGGCCAGCCAGAGCGCTGATGGCGCTGGTAGCCTGGGAGAAGAGTTTCTTTTGCTCGGGCGTGGGCTTGATCTTGGGCGCGTCATGCACGCAACCGGCGGGCGGGGAGTGCCTCCAGCACTTTCCGCCCAGGTGCACGTGGACCGACCGTTGTAACCCGTAGGCGTCGGACGTGCCCGGGTTGGGCTCGGCCGGCAGCGAGAAAAGACCCAGTTTGCGAACGGGGGAGAGGGCCTCATCGAAGCTCTTGAGCTTGCCGCGCGAGTAGACCTGGCCTTTCCGGCGGGCGAAGATCACGGCGCTACCATCGGGTTTCTTGATGATCAGGACCATCAGGGTGGGGTCGGCGGGGGCGATGCCGCCCTCCATGCCCTCGCCCACCTCGATGAACTCGGCCTTCGGGTCGAGCCCGCAGGCGTGGGCCGGAGCGAGCAGCAGGAAGAGAGCCAGCAGGATACTTTTCATAGAATCTCCGTCGCGGTTCGGTTGCGGGTTGTTCCATCCAGGGTCAACAGGGTGCGGTAGTGCTCCGGGCGGCGATCCCGAAAGAAGCCCATCCCGGCGCGGAACGTGCGGGCTTTCTCCAGATTCACCTCAGCCTCCAGCAAGCCCTCCGAGTGGTCGTCCGCCTCCGCCAGGATCTCGCCGCGATAGTCGGCGATGAACGAGTGCCCGTAGAATTGAGCCTCGCCTTCCTGGCCCACCCGGTTGGCTGCCGCCAGGTAACAGCTGTTGCAAACCGCGTGCCCGATCATCGCTCGCTGCCACATGGCCCGGGTATCCAGGCTGTCGGCCTCGGGCGGCTCCGAGCCGATGGCGGTGGGATATAAGAGGAGATCGGCGCCCTGCAGGGCCAGGGCCCGGGCGCACTCGGGAAACCACTGATCCCAGCAGATGCCCACTCCAACCTGGCCGACTGCCGTCGACCAGGTGCGAAAGCCGGTGTCACCCGGGTTGAAGTAGTATTTCTCCTGGTAGCCCGGCCCGTCGGGGATGTGGGTCTTGCGGTAGTGGCCCATCGCCTGACCATCGGCATCGAGCATTTGCAGGCTGTTGTAGTGGGCCTGGCCGGCGCGCTCGAAGAAGCTGACGGGAAGCACCACCTTGAGCTCGCGGGCCAGCGCCGCAAAGCGGCCCAGGAAAGGGTGACCCTGCACCGGGTGGGCCAGCTGGAAGCGTTCTTCACGTTGCTGCTGGGGAAAGTACTGGTTTTCGAACAGCTCGGGCAGCAAGATGAGCCCGGCCCCTCTGGTGGCGGCCTTCCTCACCCAGCTCTCGGCTTTATGCAAGTTGTCTTGCAGGTCTGAGCTCATGGCCATCTGCACCAGGCACAGCTTCATCGCGCCAGCTCTCCGGCCGGCTGCTGCTGGGTGAGGCAGTGGAAGGCGCCCCCACTGGTGATGATGGCCCGGGCCGGGAAGCCCTCCACCAGCCTTCCCGGGAAAACCTTGCTCAGCACGTGCATGGCCTCATCGTCTCTGCTGTCTTGGTAGAGTGGCACCAGCACAATGCCGTTAGCGATGTAGAAATTGGCGTAGGTCATGGGCAGGCGCACTCCCTCCAGCTCGCGGCGCTCTTGCGGTAGAGGCAGCTTCACCACCTCCAGGCCATAAGCCTCGAGCTGGTGGAAGTTCTCTTGCAGGAGCTCGTAGTTGGAGTCGCTCCGGTCAGCGGCCATACTGGTGACCACCTTGCCGGGGGCCACGAATCGCGTCAGGGTATCGATGTGGCCGTCAGTGTGGTCGCCCTCCAGGCCGCGCTCGAGCCAGATCACCCGGTCGAGACCCAGGTAGCGGTGCAGGTCGCGCTGCAACTCGCTGGCTTGCACGTTCGGATTGCGCCGGGGGTGCAGCAGGCACTGGCGGGTGGTCAGGCACAGGCCGGTGCCGTCGGTCTCCAGCGAGCCGCCCTCCATGACCAGGTCGATCTCCACCCGGCGGGCGTTCAGGATGCGCGCGATGGTCTCGGGGGCGCGCGCGTCCAGAGCGTAGTCGTACTTCTGGCCCCAGGCGTTGAAGCGCCAGTGGGTCAGGTGGATTTTGCCGTCCTCGCGGCGCACGAAGATAGGGCCGTTGTCGCGCAGCCAGACGTCATCGAGGGGGCAGCGGTGAAAGCGCACGTCGCACCCCTCCAGACGCTGTCGGGCGTCGTCCTCGGTATCCTGGTCGTGGACGAGCAGCTCCACCGGCTCAAAGGAACTCAGCCGACGCAGCACCTCGGCGTATTCCTGGCGCGCTGGCGCGAGAAAGCCGCGCCATTCCTCGTCATCGAAGGGCCAGGCGGCCCAGGTGGCGGCGTGGGGCTCCCACTCGGCCGGCATGCGCAATTCCATTTGGGCGGGGGCCTTTGACACCTGGCGACGCAGTCCTGGCCGGACTTTATAGGACGAAGTTTAGAGCATCCCGCTTCGACATCCCAGGCTCTGTAGAGCCTCGGCCAGATAGCGTTTCTCTGAGATGAGGGAGTCGTCGAGCGGGGTGGCCCCCAGGTCGTTCACGCCGTTCACGTCCGCTCCCCGGCTGACCAGGAAGGCGGCGGTGCGTGCCTTGTCTTGGTCGGTGTCGCTCTGGGTCCAGACCGAGACGCAGAACGACAGGGGCGGAAAGCCTGCGATGGGCTCGGTCAGGCTGGCTCCGCGGTCGAGCAACAGCCCGTTGAGCCGCGGGCACGAAATTGGGGTCGAGCTCGAGGGCTTTCTGCAGGCACTGGAGGATCTCTCGCGCCTCCCCCGGCCCATGTGCTGCTGGGCCTGCTCGAGGAGCTCCTCGGGTCCGGAGCCCCTGCGCTTGAACACTCCGCCCATGCATCGCGGTTCGGCCCTCAAGCAGGATTTCTTCCTGGCGAACAGGAGTTCTTACCAGGATCCAGAATTTCTTTCAAATCAGAGCCTGAAGAGGTGGATTTTGCTTCAAAACCTTTTCCGACCGACCGAGCTGGGAGAGTTCGTGGACTGCCAGGGTGAGCGCCTCATCTTCAAGAGCCCGCGCCCCTACGAGATGGGCAAGAAGGTGCAGCTGCGGCTGACCCTGCCGAACCACCCGCGGGTCCGCATCCAGGTGGGAACCTGTCGCAGCCTGCCCGGAGGTGGCTATGTGGTGGTGGGACGGTTGCTCAAAGGTGTTCGTCTGCCCGGTGGCTCGGCCCGGCCCGAGCCCTTCCTGCGCCAGTCGCGTCGTTTTCCGTGTCGCACCCGGGTTCTCTCTCGCGGCCTGCCGGGTTATCGGGCCATGACCCTGGATGTCAGCTCGAGCGGCGTTCAGATCGAGACCGATGGCAAGATGCCGGTGGGCATCCAGATCCAGATGGTGCTGGAGCTGGGCGAGCAGGGCCCGGGCCTTGCCTGCCAGGCCCGGGTGGCCTGGTGCGCCCCTCACGAGGACCAGAATCGCTACCGGGTGGGCCTGGAGTTCCTCAGCCCCTCGCAGGAGCTGCTGCGTGGGCTCGAGTCGCTGGCCCGGAGAGCCGCTCCTGAGGAGTTCGAGCTGATGACGGGGCGCTTCAAGGAGCTCACCCCGCAAGAGGCGCCCCCTCGTCGTGACAACGAGCTGCGTACTCCGATGAAGGCTCGGCTGGAGCGCTATTCCATTGAGGATGACCTGATCAACCTGCGGCTGCGCACCCCGGATGGGGATCTGCGCAAAATGGTCATCCGCTCGCCCAAAGCGGTGGTGGACCGGCGTGGAGCGGCCGGCCTCGAAGTGGAGGAGCTCGGTCGCTCGGAAGCTCCCGGCAAACACAACTACCGGCTGCTGAACGGCAAGCGCGAGCCGGTGCTGGAGATCGAGGCCGACCCCAGCTAGAAGTCCGGCCCCGAGGCGGTTTTCAGAATGCAGGGGTTGGGAGCCCACCAGCCAAAGCATCCTGATGGAGAAGAAGAATCCGTCCGCCGTGCATCTGGCGGTGTCCGAAATGCCCCGTTTGATTCCGGCCGGCTCGGTGATCGAGCTCGAGCCGGCCCGGGTCGAGGCGCTCAAGTTCGGCGACGTGCTCTACGTCGAGAACAAAGACCGCAAGGTCTTGTGCCGCTACCTGCGCCACTGGAGCAGCAACGGCGAGAGCATGGTGATGCTGGCCCAGCCCGGGCTCTCCCAGGCGATCGTGCTGCCGGTCAAGGCGCTGCTCGGCAAGATCAAGCGGGTCAGCCACGGCTCAGAAGTCACCGAGCCCAACAACGAGTCGTTCCTCCTGCGTTTGCTCCCCAAGCTGACCGATTACGGCACCACCAGCCCGATGAGGAAGTTTTTCCCCGGCAAACGCTGAGCGGTCAATAATTTTTCAGCCCTTCCCGCTATCGTGCCATGCATGAGGATCCTTCCGTCCTCCTTCTTGACCGTCAGCCAGCAGGCAACGCGGCCGCACGCGGCGCAGGCTCCGAGTGGCGCTGGCGACAGCGTGCAGTTGAGCGGGGCCCTACCCTCCTTTGCCCACCTTGGGTCCACCGGTCTCACCACCGCCGCTCAGGTTGCGGCTGGCACCGGGCTGACGCTGGGCGCGATGGGGCGCGGATTGGATGCAAACGGCGTCAAGTTTCAGTACATGGGCCGCGGCCTCGACTTCTGGAACGAGAAGTGGAAGGATGCCCCCGGCGAGAAAGCGGCCACCTATATCCAGGACGGCACCCAGGTGCAGTTCCAGCTGCCCGGCCACGGATGGGCTCCGCTGACCAGCGCCGAGACCCTGGGCATGGTTTTCGCCTTTCACGGTGGGGGGCAGCTGAGCTCGTTGAAACAACCCGAGCTGGCCTCGCAGGTGCAGACTCTGGCCCGCCAGGGCCTGACCTTTCGCGATCAGTCCTCCAACAGTCTACCGTCCTGGCAGGTCTACCAGCGTCTGGCCTCGGGCCAGCGGGTATCCACCCCCGACGGAGTCCTGCAGGGCCCCGAAGATGCCGCTCTGGCCGTCTGCCTCAGGAACGGGACCAGCCTCAATCTCAGCCGCCCCGAGCTGGCAACGCATCTCAGGAGCCTGCAGGGATATCAGCTCTCCAGCGGCGATCCGTTCGCCACCTACCGCAGTAACCCGGCCGAGGTCGCCCTGCAGGCCCACGGCGAGACCCTGCTCAGCTGGAAGACAGACCAGGCTCCCGACCTGGTCGCCCTGGCCGAGCAGAAGAAGCGCCTCGAGGAGCTGCGCGGCGAGCTGGGCGCCGATTCGGCCGGCAAAGTCTGGCGCTTGCTGGCCTCGGACGGCAGCGAGCGGCCCTACCCCGAGCGACTTGATCTCTACCGGGCCACACGCAGCGAGAGCCTCTATCGCGAGGCGCTGGCTCACAGTGCCGGTCAGGAGCTGCGCCCCCTGTCGGCTCGCCTGCTGGCCGTCAAAGACCACCCCCGGCCTCTGGAAGCGGCCCGGGCCCTGGAGCAGAGCTCCGACCCGGAGCGTCTGCTCGAGTGCCTGAAGAGCATGCCCGAGATCGAGGTGGCTCGCAGGCTGGCGGTGTTAGCGCCCGAGGCGGTCGAGGTGGTCAGGAAGGCCCGCCCCGAGTGGAAGAGCGAGGGGGCCTGGACGGCCGACGCCAGCGGCTGGAAGGACAACCCGAAAGGCGCCTACGCCCCCAACCTGGACATCTCCCTGACCAGCCGGGCGGTCTCCCTGCAAGGTTTTCAGGATGCCGCCGTGAGCTTTGAGGCCAGCTGGAGCCTGGAGAAGGATCGCGACCAGGTGTTCCTGGAGATCCGCCCCGCCGGCGGCGAGTGGCGGACGCTCGAGAGCTACACCGGCGACGGCGCCAATGCCCCCCGCAAGGTTTCCTTGCGAAGCTTCGTCAATCAGGACATCGAGCTTCGCTTCCGCCTCAAGACCGACTCCAGCGTGGAAGAGGAAGGCTTTCAGCTCCAGAATCTGTCCCTGACGGCTCGCGGCCCGGCCGGCGAGCGCATCCTGCTCACCCACCAGAGCGGCGGCGAGATGGACGAGCTGTTGACCGAGCTGGAGCGACCGGGGCAGAACGTGCCCCTGTTGGCCGACTTCCTGGGCCGCTATGCCTCCACAGCCGAGGGCTTGGTGGCCTGGCGATCGCTGGGCCCCACTCCCGACCCCGAGCAGGCTATGGCCCTGTCCAAGCTCAGTCAGGAGCTGGGTACCCGTACCGCGGCGACCATCTGGCCCGACCTGGCCGGGAGAGCGGGGAGCTGGGAAGAGCGCAAGACCCGCGCTGTCGAGACGCACACTCTGGCTGCGCGGCTCTCGAGGGCTCGCGGCAGCGATGACCTCGAGCAGACCTACAATCGACTGAGGCTTCTGAGTGACGAGGCCAGAACGTCGCTTGACCAACTGCTGGCCAGCTCCTCGCAGGAGGGCTGGCAGAGCCAGGGCAGCTGGGGATACGATGTAGGCGAGCAGGCCTGGAGCACCAATCCGGGTCTGCCCACTTACTCCAACAACGCTCGCGACATCCTCGAGGGGCCCACCCTCGACCTGACCGGCCGGCAGGGCACGAGTCTTCGCTTCGAGGCGCGCTGGGAGCTGGAAGACAATTACGACTTCGTGCGCCTGCAGGCCTCCGTCGACGGCAAGGAATGGCCGGACCTCCACAAGTATGGCGGGAAAAACGCCTGGAGCACCCAGAACCTGAGCCTGGCCGCCTACGATGGCAAGAAAGTGCAGCTTCGCTGGCTACTGGTCACCGATGGCTCGAACGAGCTCAAGGGCCTGGCCTTCCGCAATTTCAGCGTGCAGTCAGCCGGCGAGGACCCGATCTTCCGCGATGAGCCCGAGCGGGCCCACCAAACCTGCGAGCAGCTCTTCGAGCTGGCCGGCCGGCAGGATAGCGCCACCCTGGTGGGGGCGGCCGGTCTGCTGGGCGAGGTGCGCGCCAGCCAGGCCCTGGCCCTGCAGCCAGTGCTGGCGCAGGCCGGCTCACGCAAGGGCGAGCTGCACGCCCTGGTGAGGGCACTGGGAGTGGAAGCGGCGGTCAGCCAGGCCGACCTGGTGCTGGCTGGACGCAGCGCGTCCGAGGTGGGCGCCGCCTACCGGTGCGCCCGCTCGCTGGCCCAGGCCCTGGGCTCGCCGGTTCAAGCCGAGTTGCCTGGCCAGATCCTTCAGGCCGGTTTTGACCCGGCCATGAGCGCCGACCTGGACGCCCTGGCCCGGAGCTTCCAGGTCTACGAGGGCCCCACCCGCTGGGTGCGCCGTCCCGACGGCTCCATGGACGACAGCCCCGACCAGAGCTACAAGCCCAACGACACCAACATCCTGCAGACCCGGCAGGTGGATCTGAAGGGCCTGGCCACAGCCCGCCTGACCTACGAGGCCAGCTACGCCCTGGAGGACAAGTACGACCACATCTACGTCGAGGTGGACGACGGCTCCGGCTGGAAGCAGCTGGCAATCCACGACGGCACCCAGGGATTGCGGGCCTACTCGCATGACCTGACGGCCTACAAGGACAAGAGCGTGCGGGTGCGCTTTCGCCTCACCTCCGACGGGTCCAACGAGCGCGAGGGGATGACCCTGCGCAAGCTGGCCATCCAGGGCACGAACTCGGCCGGCAAGGAGGAAGTGCGTCTGCAGGACCACGGCACCCGGTCCGAGGGCCTGGAAATGCTCACGCGCTCGGTCTTCCGCCCGGGGCAAGACCAGGCCGCTCTCAAGGAGTCGCTCTCCACCCTGCGCATGCTCACCGAGGGCCTGGGCGACCCGGGCCAGGCCCTCGAGGTCTGGGACCTGGCCGGATCGGATCCGGACAAAGCACGCGACCTGGGCCTTTTGGTGCACTATTCCGGCTGGGAGGACAGCCGCAAGCTCTGGTTCGTGCTCCAGGATCTTCCCGCCGAGCAGCGCACGCGGAAGGCCGAGTTACTGGCACTGGGAGCTCAACTGGCGGACAGCGGGCTGGATGCCCTGCGCTTGCAGCAACGCCTGGAAAAGAGCGATCTGGACAGCGAGGCACTGGGCATCCTGGCCGGGCTTTCGAGCACCGCCCGGGTGGGAGCCTGGCAGGCCGAGGGAACCTGGGGTCGCATCGATACTCCGGCCGGCCCCGGCTGGGCCGACAGCCCGGGGGGCAACTACAAGAACAATGAGAACAGCTCGCTCACAGGTCCGACCATCGACCTGCGCGGGGTCGACAAGCCGCGCCTTCGCTACCAGGCCAGTTTCGACACCGAGAACGGCAATGATCGCATCCTGGTGGAGGCCTCCGGAGACGGCGTGAACTGGCAGCAACTGCAGAGCCATACGGGAACCTCGGTGTGGACGACCTGGGAGTCCGATCTGTCCGCCTACGCGGGCGGCTCGGTGAGGCTGCGCTACAGGCTGGTGACCGACAGCAGCGTCGAGAAGGAGGGCTTCTCCGTGGGCGGCCTGATGGTCGTCGATTCGGCCGGCAAGGAGCTGTTCCGCGACCGGGGCGGGCTGGAGGTCATGGGGGACGTGCTGGAGCTGGCCTGTGACACGCGCACGCCGCTGGACTCGCGCAAGCAAGCCCTGACGGTTCTGGGCGGCATGCCCGGCGGCCTGGGCTGGCGGGCCCTGGCTCTTCTCCGCGAGGAGGAGAAGGCCGGTCGGCTCAAAGGGCTCTCGCTGGCGCAACTGGTGGCCCGGTTGCCCGCGGCCCTGGTCTCCGACAATCTCGACGAAGCCCTGGCCCGCATCGTGAAGGAGAGTGCCAGCACCGGGATTCTGGAGGAAGAGAAGGCCATCGTGGTGGGCGGGGCGCGGGTGAAGCGCCGGCAGGAGGCTACTGAAGCTGAACCTGCTGCACCTTCCACTTCCCCTCTTCCTTCATCCAGTTGACGGCCAGGATGCCGTTCTTCTTGCTGCAGGTCACGTCGTAGACGAACAGCCCGTTCATCTCGCTGGGCATGGTGGTGCGCTGCGTGTTCAGCTTACGGGTCTTGATGGTGCCGAACTGTTTTTTGTACATGTTGGTGTAGAGCGAGTTGAAGGACTGCTCGGTGGCCAGCGCGCTCATGGCTTTGGCGTAATCGGCATAAAAGGCCTTCCAGTTGCCCTCGTTGTAAGCTTTTACCAGGCGATCCACGACCGGGTCGAGGGTCTTGAACATCTCCTCGGTAAGACCCGGAGCCAGCTCTTTGGCGTCTGCCCCTCCGGTCAGGGTGAGCACGGTCGCTCCCAGCAGCATGGCGTTGAACTGGCGTCGATTCATCCCGGAATGCCTCCTCGTCGTGGTGGAAGGCGAGGTTCCACGGCCGGTCGCTCAGACCTCCCAGGGCATCCGGTCGGTGAGCGTCAGGGGGAATTCGGCGGGACGACTAACGGGCTGCTTTGTTTCGAGCAGATGCTCGATCAGGCGCCCGGCCGTCTCGGTGCCCCGGGTCTCGGCCAGAACGGCGGCGCAGGCTGTGGCGGACTCTCTGAAGCCTGGCTCGCGCACCAGCCGTCCCACCAGCTTGCGGATGGTTTCGGCCGGAGTGGCCAGGCCGGCTTGCAGCCCGGCTCCCAGGAACTCTACCCGGCTGGCGTTGTCCTGTTGCTCCCCGCCCACCGGCAGCACCAGCAGGGGCTTGCCCGCGGCCAGCGTCTCGTTGACGGTATTGTTGCCTCCGTGGCTGACCACCGCGTCGACGCGGGGCAGAAGATCCACCTGGGGAACCCGCGCATAAAGGTGCACCGAGCTCTCATAGCTTCCTCGAGCCAGCACCTGGTAGGCTCCGCCGGCGCTCACCACCAGCTCGCAGTCGTGCTGCAGCCCGGTCAGGATGCGATGAAAGACTCCTGGCTTGCGATTGAAGACGGTGCCCAGCGAGACATAAACCAGCGGGCGCTCCGGGAGCCGGCGCACGAGCTCGAAGGGCTCTCCCGAGCGCTCGGCAAAGCAGGGACCGATAAAGCAGGTCTCGGGTGTGACCGCGTGCCGGGGCGCCTCCACCGCCTCGGCGCTGAGCACCAGCGTGAGCCAGGGCGAGGTCCAGAAATAGTCCCGTTGCACCGCCGCGAGTCCGAGCCGGGCACGGGCCCGGGAGATTCTCCGATTGACCAGCGCGTTGCCCACCTGCTCCAGCCAGCCGCAAAGGCGTCCACGCCAGCCCCAGCGCCCTCCGATAGGCAGACCCGAGCCCAGCGGCGGGACACCCGGTCCGCGGTAGGCCAGACCGGCGTGGTAGACCGAGACCCAGGGGAGTCCGGCTCGTTCTGCCGCCATGGCTGCTGCCGGGCAGGCGAAGTCGCTCACGATGGCGTCGGGGCCAAGCTCGCTGCACAGACTGTAGATGGCTCGGGCGTGGGGCACCAGGTCTCCGGTGAAGACCAGCACCGCGATGGCGGTCTCGAGCAGGCCCTGGCTGTGGGGCAGCATGAGAGCAGCGGGAACCGTCAGGGAAAGAGGCTGCCGCAGAGGGTGGAGGGTCACGCCGCTCTTGCGGACCTGCTCGTGGAAAGCCGGCGGACCCGAGCAGGTGAAGGCCACCCGGTGGCCGCGAGCTTCCAGTCTTCTGGCGATGCTCAGGAGGGGGTTGAAGTGACCCGAGCCCGGCTGGGTGGCAAAAAGGAGGGTCGCCATCGAGTGCGAGGTGCTTTGCTCCCGGCGGGTCAGGCCCTGCTGGTAGCCAGCGCAAGCTGCTGTGTCAGGTCCCCGAGTGGACGCGTGTCGTCCCCGGAGTGACACAAGCGTCTGGCGGGGGTGGCTAGCCTCCTAAGCGATGGGAGCGGGTTGAGGCGGAACCGGCCCCGCGGGCGGGGCTGCAGCCTGACCAACCGGGGCGGCTCCCGGTGCGGCCGGCTGACCGGTCACCAGGGCGTGCACGCTCTGGGCGTTGAGATCGGGCGCCGAGCGCATCAGGGCCAGGCCCTGCTGGAACATACTGAGCCGGTCGCGCTTGCCACCGATGGAGGGAGTACCGATCGAGGGCCCCGCCGGCTGGCCTTGAGGCCCGGGCTGGGCCGGGCCGGGCTGACCCTGCGCTTGCGGACCTGGCAGGCCCTGAGGGCCCCCGGGCCCGGCCGGGCCGGAGGTGCCTGGCCCGCCCAGGAGATCGGTCAGCTGGGTGACGTCCTGAATGCTGCGCCCGGGCTGCTCGCGCAAGAGATTGGTGGCGTCCTCGAAAGCGTTGGCCACGCGGGCGGGGTTCATGCCGCCGTCCTTTTTGCTCAGGTTAGCCACGCCCCCGAGCAGCCGGTTGACGTCGGTCGGCTGCACGTTGCCGCGCTCTTCCATCAGCTTGGTGCCGCTCTTGAAGGTGCGCAGGGCCGAGGCCGGCTCGCCCATGGTGCGTACCATGCCGTCCATCATGTTGCTCATGGTCTCGGGATGGATGTCATTGCGCTTGGCCAGCATCGGCACGGTGCTCTTGTAGGCGTCGGCGGCCATCATCGGGTCGCCCAGGGCGAACTGGAAACGGCTGCCCATCTTGGAGGCGTCCCGGGGCTTGAGGTCGCGGCGCAGCATCAGCATCTGGCGCGAGCTCTCGTCCTTGAGGCTGGGCTCGAGCTCGGGGCGTCCGCCGCCGGGGGCCGCCGTAAAGGTTTCGCTCAGCTTCACGTCCTTGCGGTTGGAGAGGAACTCCACCACAGGGTGGGCTGCGTTGGCGTCATCCTTGAAGACGTCGTGGATGCCGGCGGCCTCTTGCAGGGTCACTTCCGGACGTGCCGCGCCCAGCCGCCCCATGAGGGGACCAAGCTCGCCATACATCTGCTGTAGCTCTTGCGAGTCGAGCTCGGTGAGAAGTCGTTTGCCGGCCAGCTTGTCCTCCCGGCCCAGGTTCCCCTTGAGCTGAGCCTGGCGTGTCTGCTCGGCATTGCGCGGTTGCTGGGGCTGCTGCTTTTGCTGGCGCTGGGAGGGATCGGGCTCGGTCAGCCCGCGCAGCCCGTTCAACAGTCCGTTCATGTCGGCCACCGGGCTGACCCCCATCGGGTCGAGCAGCTCGGGCGAAAAGCGCGTCTGGTCCCCCTGCGTGGTCTGGGTGGGCAGGCCGTTCTGCCCTTGCGGCAGGAACCCGTAGACCTGGTTTGCGACGTTGCCATTCTGCAGGGGGTTCAGCATCAATCATGATTTCAGGGCCAGTCGACCCCGTATCTAGAGGTCAAATGTAAAAGGAGCCTTGCCAAATTGTAGACATTTTTAGTGACGACAGGAGCGGTTCAAAGATTTCCTCGTTCACCGGTTCCTTGGGCGCAGCCGCAAGGCCAGCAAGGGGGGAATCTGGCCCATCCGGCTCCAGTTCAGGTCGGTGCGGCCTTCGATGGGTTGCTCGAAAGCTCGCTCCTCGAGGCCGTCGAGCACCAGCCCGGCGGCAAAGCAACTTCCCAGCAGTCGGTGCAGCGGCCGATGGTAGTAAGTGTGCGGATTGGGCTCGCCGGGCGCGCCGGCTCCCTGGACGGCAACCTCGCGCAGGTAATCGATCACTCGCACTCCGGCGTTCTCGAAGAGCTTGCCCTGGCGCTCTTCTTGCTCGAGGAACAGGCGCGAGCCGTGAAAGTTGAAGCAGGGATGGGTCAGGCTGGCCACCAGACGACCACCCGGCAGCAACAGGTCGCTCATCGCTCGGAGCATGGGGTCAAGGTCGGCCATGTCCATGAGACCCATGCTGCAAACCACCGCGTCAAAGGCTCCCAGGGCACGCAGGCTGGCCTCGTTCGTCGCGTCCACCCGTCGAAACTCGACCTCGTTCGGCCCGCGCCGAATGGCGTGGGCCAGCATGGCCTCGCTCTGGTCGATTCCCAGCACGCGCCCACCCAGCTCGTGCAGCCGCCGGGTCATCACCCCGGTGCCGCAGGCCAGGTCGAGCAAGCGCTCGCCGGGTCGCAGCTCGAGCAAGCTCAGGATGGCCGGCTCGACAAGTTGCCGGCTGAAGGCGTTGCCGTGCTCGCCCATCATCTGATCCCAGAAGTCGGCCTTGTCGTCCCATTCACCCACGGGGAGGAGTCCCCGCTCGGGACGTTAAAGTCCTTCAATCCAGGATTGAAAATGAGGAGTCGTCGATGAAGAACGCGTTCACTGTGCTTGCTCTCGGATGCCTGCTGCTGGCTCCCGGTGGAGCCTTCCCGGAAGTCGGAGACGTCTTGATCTCCACCGAGGATGTTCGCCAGGCGGTCCCCCTGGAAGAGTCGGGAACCTGCTCGGCACCTCAGGTCATGTACCCCTACTTTGGCTACTACCGATTTGACCTGAGGCATAATGAGCAGCTTCGCGTTCAGGTCAATCCTCAAGACAGCCATCGTTATCGCCTGGTCCTGTATCGGGCTCAGTCCGAGAACGTCTGGGATCGAGTCGTGGCCGAAAGCCCGAAGGATGGAAACACGCTCGAGTTCACCCGACGCCATCCTGCCGGTATCTACTATCTGCGCATGATTCCCAACCAGGGAGTGGGCGGGCCGTTCCAGTTCAACTACCAGGTCGTCGACCCCGACTGAGCCCTCAAAGCAGCTTGAAGCCCCGCAACGCTTCCAGTAAGAAGTCCACTTCCTCGTCGCTGTTGTAAGCCTGGCTGGACATCCGAATCCAGGGCTCGTCAGCGAACCGATAAACGGGAATCTCGATGCGGTGCTGCGCGTAGAGGTCGGCTTTGAGCCGGTCGACGTCGGTGCCTTCAGGCAGTCGGGCAGCCCCCAGCTGGCAGTACCAGTCCTGCGAGGGGTAGAAGGCCGAGCCCATCCCTGCAAGGAAGCGGCCCACCCGGGCTTGGCAATCAGAGCGCACGGCCGGAGTGAGCTTCTCGCGATGATAGGCCAGCGCTGCTGTGACCGAGAGGAAGGCCGCCAGGTCACGAGTTCCCCAGCGCTCGTGCCAGCTCGCGAAGGGGGCCTCGGGCTCGAAGCCCCAGCCCGCTACCAGCGGCAACAGGCTCGGCGCATGCTCGCGAGCCACCCACAGGAAAGCGCTTCCCTTGGGCGTGTTGAGCCACTTGTGCAGGTTTCCGAAGTAAGCGTCCACGCCCAGCTCGTCCAGGCTCAAGTCCAGCTGACCGGGAGCGTGAGCCCCATCGACCAGGGTCAGCAGGCCCCGGGCCCGGGCCAGGCTGGCGATCTCGGACACCGGCAGCACCAGAGCGGTAGGGGAGGTCAGGTGGCTCAGGTAGATCGCCCGGGTGCGGGAGGTGATCTGTGAGAGCAGGTGCTCGGCGCAGTCAGGGCCTGGCTGCAGGGTTGCCCGCCGGTAAACCAGGCCACGTCGGGCGGCGTGATACTCCCAGGTGCGCTCGCAAGCGCCGTATTCGTGGTCGTTGCCCAGAATTTCATCCCCGGGCTCGAAGGGCCAGCCGTGGGCCAGCATGTTGCACGCCACGGTGGCGCAGGTCACGAAGGCCAGCAGGTCACTCTCACAGCCCAGAAGACCCGCCAGATCAGCCCGGGCGGAGGCCAGCAAGCTCTCGGATCGGGTGGCAAAGAAATCCACCGGCTGGCGCTCGGCCTGAAGCTGCCAGGCCCGGTAGGCTTCCCAGACCGGGCGCGGACAGGCTCCGAATGAGCCGTGGTTGAGGAAGACCACCTCGGGATCGAGCAGGAAGTCGTCAGCCAGGACTCCTCGCGCGGGGCGTGCCACCGGATCAGGTCGGGCTCTGGCCCGGCGAGGCCGTGTCAAAGCCGGACGGGCCCTGGGGCTGGGCGATGTCCAGATCGGGCCGCCGGCGCGGCACCCGGATGCCGCCGATGACCACGGCGTCCTCGCCCTCGCGCACGTTCTGACCGGGCGGCACCCGGCTGGGGTCGGTCTTCAGGGTCTGCCACAGGTCGGCGGCCAGATAGCTCTCGACGCGCGTCTTCTGGGCTTCCTGGGCGGCCTGACGGGCTTTCCAGCCGTCTCGCACCGGCTCCATCTCACGCTTGATGATCTCGGCCAGTTTCTTGTTCTGCAGCTTCTGGAGCGGTTTCTTGGCCAGGCGGGAGCCCAGGAACACCCCGCCGAAGAGCCCGATGGCGGCCAGCGAGCGCACTTCGGGGATGAACATCATGCCCACCGCCGCTGCCACTCCCAGCCCCAGCCCCGCTAGCTGGAGCTTGCCGTTCAGGCCCTCGCGGTGCTGCTCCCAGAGCTGGGTGTAGCGGTCGTAGTTGGCCTGGATGACCTGGTCGGTACTTCCCTGCAGGGCCTGCTCGAAGTGGCTGGCCTGCTGGCGGGCCTCGGCGACGTTGCGCTCGCACAGCTCGAGCTCGGGACGGTTGCGCAGCTGCTCGAGCACCCCCAGAGGCAGGCTCAGGCTGGTGCCCTCGGTGGCGCCGTTCGGGGGCATCAGGGTGGCCAGCTCTTCAGGCCGTTTCCCCAGGCCGCGGGCGATCAAAAGGTCGTTGTAAGCCAGCGTGGCTCGGGCGGTGCCGTCCAGGGCCGTGTAGGCCCCTGCGGTGGCCTGGCGCAGGTAACCAAACGTGCTGGCACTAACGCCGGGATCGCCCTGGACCACCTGCACCGCCATGCGGGTATACTCGGTGCGTCCCGCATCGGTGCCAGGTTGAGAGAGAAAGCGGCCCATCTCGCGCAAGACGTCGGGCCCCAGACCCGGAGCCGCCTCGAGCGCCTTTTCATAGCCCGCTACGGCAGCCCGGCGCGAGGGCATCCCGGGACAGGCGTTGACCCCCGAGGCCAAGGCCTCCACCTGTGCGGGGTCCAGGTTGGGATTCTTGCCCAGCAGGCCGACCAGGCTTCCCAGCTTGAGACCGCGGCCTTCCAGCGAGTTGCTCTCGTTCACGTAGCCGGTAGTCGCCCGTAACATTCCCGGCGTCAGCAACGGCTGCTTTTCGAGCATCGTCAGCACGTGGCCCATCTTCAGCCGGCGGCCCTCCACCCCGTTGGATTCGTCCACCAGTAACCGAAGCTGGCGCACGAAGTCGGCCGAGAGCCGTGGCTGCACCTTGAGCATGCGAGACAGGTAGTCGAACTTCATCGCGTAGCCTTCGATCCCGTTGGAGCCGCACACCAATCGGCCCATTTCGGCCAGCACGTCCTCTCCCAGGTCAGGGCGGGTCCGATAAAGCTGCTGGAAGCCCTGCAGCTTGGCCCGCCGCCCCTCCAGGGTTTCGCTCGAGTCCACCGCCTGGGCCAGGCTGCGGATCGCCCCCGGGGAGAGGTCGGGGCGATGCTGCATGATGCTTGCCAGGCCGTCCAGTTTCAGGCCCCGCCCTTCCAGGCCGGTGGAGTTGTTGACGAAGGAGGCAATGGCCCGGACGTGGTCACCCGAAAGAGCGGGATTGAGGGCTCTGAGACGCTCGATGCCTCGCGTCTTGAGGGAGCGGCCCTCGGCCGAGTTGGATTCGCTCACGAAGGCGCTCACCGCCCGGTCAAAATCCGAGCTGGCCGCCACCGGGCGCGTAAAGTAGGCAGGGCGTACTTCCATGCCTGGCGAGAGTAGCAGCCGGGGCTGAAACCCGGCTGAAACTGGCAGGGTAAGAGCCCCCGGGAGCCAAGCTGGAGCGATGTCCATGCGAGAGCTCTGGTTGGTGCGCCACGGCGAGACGGTCTGGAACGCCGAGCATCGTCTGACTGGCTGGGCCGATCCCCCACTCACCGAGTTGGGTATCGAGCAGGCCCTCAGTCTCTGCGACTTTTTACGTGAGCAGAGCTACCAGTCGGTCTGGTCGAGCGACCTCGAGCGCGCCTGGCGCACCGCGGAGCTTGCTTTCGGGCCTCCTCGGCGCGACCCGCGCCTTCGCGAGATAGACTTTGGCGAGCTTGACGGGCTGGACTGGCGCACCCTGGACGCTTGCTGGCGGGATGGGCTGCTCCATCGCTTCGACGAGTTTCACCCGCCCGGGGGCGAGTCTACCGTTCGATTCACCGAGCGGGTGCTGGAGTTCATCGAGGAGCTGGCGCCGGGGCGCCATCTGGTATTTACCCATGGCGGTGTGGTGAGACTGGTCCTGCGCTTGCTGGGCCAGGATCAGTTTTTACCCAATGCCAGCGTGGCCTGCCTTCGATGGGACGAGCGCGTTTTGCTGTCAGTACGCCATCTCTGAAGGATCTTCCGTTTTGTGATCTGGCCCACAGTCGCAGCCTCCCCCAGGTCCTATACTGCCCATGCGAGCCGGTTCTCTGGGCCGCAGAAAAGGGTAGGAATAAAGACGATGACTGGTTATGGTGCCAACAGTTTGACCGCCTTCGGGCTTCTGGTTGGCCTTTATGGGTATCTCGGCCGGCAAGAGTTCCTGCAATTCTTCGGTCTGACCCTGGCCATGCTGCTGGTGATCGGACTGATGCTGGGAATGCTGGCCGCCGGGGTGGAGCTGGTGGAGGCCATGCGGCGCAATCTGGCACCGCGTCCCTCGCCGTGCACGATTCCAGCCTGGTTCCTTACCGATTGAGCAGCTGCAATCGGGTGGCTTCGTCCAGCTCGTTCCAGTGGGAAACAAAGCGGTAGAGGAAGTCCAGGTTGCGATCCTGGTAGCCGGCGTGAAAACCGTGGCGATAGAACTCCTCCAGGGCGTCCTCCAGGCTCCAACCCTGCACGGCGATGCGATAGACGGCCGCCAGCGTACCCGTTCGGTCAGCCCCGTGATAGCAGTGGAAGAAGACCGTGCCATTGGCGGGGTTGGTGGCGATACGCAGAAATTCGTAGACCAGCTCGAGCGGGGGAGCGTCAAACACGGGCATTTCCAGGAAGAAATAGCGCAAACCGTGGCGCTTGGCGGCCTTCTCCTCCCAGCGTGCTTCTCGACGCAGGTTCAAGATGGTGTCCACTCCCTGGGCCTTGAGCCAGACGAAACCCGCTTCTCGGGGCTGCCCGCCCCGCATCACGCTGCCGTCGAGCACCGCCATGTTGGGCACGTTGCCACGCCGGGCCAGCTTACGCTTGGAGAAGGCTCCGTAAACGGCATAGCCAAAGCGCGCCAGGGGGCGCACCCGACCCAGGGTGATGATCACCCCGGTGGCTCGATGCTTCAGGCGCCGCAACCACCCCCTTCGAGGGGGAGCAGGCGGGCTCGGATTGGTGACGTCTTGCTCCATACTCGTTTTAGAAGAATTCTCGATTCCGGCTAAATCCCTGCTGAGAGGAGCGAGGCGTAGAGCGCCGGATCGACGTTGCCACCTGAAATCACACAGCAAACGTTCTGGTTGGCAAAGCGCTCCGGCTGACCGAGCAGGGCCGCCACGGCCAGAGCCCCGGTTGGCTCCACCTTGAGGTTGGCTCTCAAGAACAGCCACCGGACGGCCTGGCCGATGCCTTCCTCGTTGACCTCCAGGATGTCTTCCACGCCCTGGCGCACAATCTCCCAGTTGTGGCCGCCCAGGGAGACGGTTCGGGCTCCATCGGCCAGTGTCTGGGGCTCGGATTCATTGGCGAGCAGCCTGCCCTCCCGCAGGGAGCGGGCGGCGTCGTTTGCCAGCAGCGGCTCGGCCCCGAAGACGCGGGGTCGCGGGCTCCCCAGGCCAGTGAGAATCCCGCTGATCAGCCCTCCTCCTCCCACCGGGCAGAGCACGCTGTCAAAGTTGCGTTGAGAGAGCTCGCGACCCAGGGAGGCGTTGCCCCGGATCACCAGCGGATCGTCGTAAGCGCTGGCCTGATAGGCCTGCGGATACTGCTCGGCCAGCTGTCTGACCCGCTCGGCCCGGCTGACGCGGGTCACGTCCACCAACTCGAGCTGGCCCCCCTGAGCCCGAACGGCATCGATCTTCACCCGGGCCGAAGTCTGGGGCATCACCACGATGGCCTGTTTGCCGGTGAGCCGGGCGGCGCAGGCCAGGGCCTGGCCGAAGTTCCCCGAGGAGGCGGTCAGGAGCAGCTCGTTTGGCACGCTCCGAGCCACTTCGCAGGCGGCGCGGAATTTGAAGCTGCCGGTGAGCTGGAAGGTTTCCGAGGCCAGGGTGAGCTGAAGCCCGGGAAAGTCGACCTCGAGAAAGGTCGTGGGACGATGCACTAAGGGTTGGTGGGCGGCGGAGGAGCCGGAGTGGGAGGCGGGGCCGGGGCGGTCGGAGGAGGGGTAGGGGCCGGAACGGGGGGGGCGCCTTTGCCGCGCTTGTCGATGTACTCCACCAGGTTGAAGGAGTAGGCCGCCATGTCGCCGGCAATGGCGATGGTCAGGCCGACCGCTGAGATAGCCGCCAGGGCGGGGATGTAGCGCCCGATCGAGCCGAGCAGCCCGGCCACATCGGTGGCCACATGGGTACCGTCAACCAGCATGCCGATCTGGTCCATGGCCCCCGCGTCATCACCCAGCACGCGATTCTGCTTCCACCGTTCGTAAGCTTTATAAGCGTCGAACAGCACCAGCACGCCGCGTTGCACGGGCAGCAAGATCTCCTGGGTGGGACCGTGGAACTGGCTCGGGATGCCATCCATCACCACGGGGCGAATGGCTTCCATGGTCGTGTTGAAGGCCATGGCCGGATTGGACGATGCCAGCGCGCCCAGCTCGCTGCCCGCCGCGCTCATCAGGTTCCGGGTCTGGCGGATCACCTTGGAGCTCAAGCTCTCGCGCTGGCCCTTCAGGATCATCTTGCGCTCGCCATTGACGTAGAACGAGTAGGCGTTGTCGGTGGTCAGGTGCTCGTTGACCACCACTTTCTCGTCGCTCGGAGCCTGCTCGGAGGGGGCCTCTTGCGCGGGCGCAGCCTTTTGAGCCGCGGCTTGCTGCGGTTGGGGGCGCCAGGTGGTATGTGCGGTTTGGATCAACATGGTCTTCCCTGAGGACTCCGGTCTCTGTTATACCGGAGAGACAGGAAGGAAGGCATTGCGATAGTGTTAACGCTTTACCGTAGTGGTCTGCTGGCCGTGCTGTTGACGGCGCTGGTGCTGGCCGACTCGCCGTTTTATACCAGCTCGAAGCTCGGGTTGCTGGTGCGCCAGCCTCCGGGATGGTCGATCGAGGAAACCAATGGCCGGCTGCTGGTGGTCGAGCCCGGCCGCGGCGCGCGGGCGCATTTCGAGGTGGTGGCCGGGAAGGATGCCCGCGAGACCTGGAAAGCCTTTGTCGCCAGTCGTTCCGGCTTGAAGGTCGTGGAGGAGATTCTGGCCACGTCTGACCGGCTGCTTGTGGTGGCACACTTTGAGGAGGGCGGCGCGAGTTGGACTGGCAGCTACCTGCTGCGCCCTCACCCGGGTGGGTTCTTGCTGGCAGCTTCCGAGATTCGAGCCGGGGCTGATCCCAGGCTGGCCAGCTGGGCCAACTCGGTCATCGAGTCGGCCACTCCGGTTCGTTGAGGGAAAAATGATTTTGGTGGAGAATCTTCCTTTATGGAGATTCACGACCGCTCGGCTCTTCTTCCCAGTCAACTCGCTCAACTGCTGGCCCGCGCCGATCGGCTCGGGCCGATGCGCGAGGTGGATACCAGCCTGATCCAGGCCCCCAGCCCCGAGCATATGGCTAATCTGCAGGGTTACTTCCATCAGGCCCAGGGAGACATCTTTTCGTTGCGACAGCTCGACCTGCCTTCGCTTCCGGCCCTCGGCCACACTTCCGGCTGATCGGGTAGGGGCCTGAAGGGAGGTCCGGGCTCAACCTGGAATCGTCTTCACGTGGATCCAGCATTCAAGCTTCTGGTCGAGAACATCACCCTACCCTTCATTTATTGCATCGTGGCGGGGATTCCGCCCGTCATCGTTGGCTGGATGATGAACAAGGCCGCCGGTCGTCCTGCTTATAACGGCTACAAGGTTTCGCGCTGGCTGGCAATGGCTGCGGGAGCGGCCATCATCTACATGACTATCAAGAAAGCTCACATGGACTATCCCTTCTGGCAGCCCGCCATCGGTGTTTTTCTGGCTTATCTTTTCTGGAGCTCACGCATCCCGCTCATGGAGCGGTCCAAAGAAGCCTGGCTCGACGAGCAACGCATCTACCAGGGTCGTAGGGACCGCCTGGGGCAGTAGGCCTCTCCGGTGAAGCCTGATTACTTCTTGAGCGCGTTGTAGAGAACCGCTCCGGCTACTCCGGTGGCAACTCCCAGGCCCATGCCCACCAGGGCTCCCTGCAGCATCGTGTTGGGGAACCCCACGCTGTGGTGGTGCACCTCTTTATAGAGCGTGCGACCGGTGTAGCGCGTCTCGTAGTCGGTCACCGTCTCGACGCACAGAGGATTGTAGCCGTATTCGTACTCGCCGCTGCCAAAGTTGTAGTGATACTCGAAGCAGCCCATCGAGGTGCGGGTACCCACGGCTTCGCGATAGCTCTCCGCGTAAGGCACCTGCTCGACCGTCACCACGTCGGCAGCCTGGCGCGAGGCCCCGATTGCCGCGCCCAGACCCGTTCCCAGCAATCCTCCGCCGATCGCGGCGCCGGCAGTGATCTGTCCGGACGACGGCCCGGAACGCCGGTAGTCCTGACTTGAAGACCCGATGTGAGTGCTCAGAAAGTTGCGTACGCTGCTCAGCATGGCTGCAGCATAATTAGAAGGGTGACCGGGCGGGTTGCCGGTTTGTTACCCGATCTTCATGCCCAGCAGGAATCCCCCGGTGAAGCCGACCAGGGAGGCGCTCAACTCGCGGGTCATCTGCCAGACCCAGCTCCCCACCGTGCGGGCACCGGTCTCGATGCCGTCGCTGACAGCGTGCCATTTGACGGTAATGTAGCCGCCCTGCATCAAGAGATAGAGAAGGATCAGCACCACCCCGAGCACGAGCAGGGCCAGTTTGGTGGTCTTCTTGAAGGCGTAGCCGACAGCCAGGCCAGCGATGGCACCTCCCCCCATCTGGGTCAGCATCGGGATCAACCAGTCTTGCATGTCCACTTCGAGGCCCACCGTTCGCTTCAGCACAGGAGGCGACCTTCGAGCCAGGGCGAAGGAAAATGCGTGCTCTCATCCGACCGCCTGTCGCTCCCAGGGCTCGAGATTGGGGAGGAAATCGGTCGCGGCGCTTATAGCATTGTCTACCGGGCTGTCCGCCAGGGCCGTACTTACGCGCTTAAAGTGCGTCGCGAGGTGCGGCCGGAGGAAGCCGCCAGCGAACTGGTCAGCTTCCTGCGCGAAGCGGCTGCCCTGGCTTGCGTGTCCCACCCTGGACTGACCGCCATCCACGAGGTGGGAGCCGTTCAAGACCGTCCCTATCTCATCATGGACTTCATCCAGGGAACCCCGCTGCAGCGTGTGCTCGAACAGGGTCCGTTCGATGAGGCCAGGGTGGTGGAGTCGGCCCGCCAGGTGGCCTCGGTGCTGGTGGAGGTGCACCGGCGCGGCATCATCCACCGGGACGTGAAGCCGGGCAACATCATGCTCGATGAGGCCGGGGGGCTGAAGCTGACCGACTTCAGCCTGGCCACCCGGGCCGACCAGGACCAGGATTCACGGGTGGTGGTGGGCACCTTCCTCTACAGCTCTCCCGAGCAAACGGGAATGCTCGAGCGCCCGGTTCGCGCTCCCTCCGATCTCTACTCGCTGGGGGTGGTGCTCTATGAGATGGCTACCGGCCGTCCCCCCTTTCAGGCAGCAGATGCCGGCGAGCTGATTCGCATGCACGCCAGCGCCCGGCCCGAGCCTCCGCGCCAGTTGCGACCTGAGATTTCCCCCGCCCTGGAGGCGGTCATCCTCAAACTGCTGGCCAAGGACCCGGACGACCGCTACTCGAGCGCCGAAGCTCTGATCGGGGATCTTGACCGGCTGGACGAGCTGAACCTGCGAGCCGCGCGGGGCCTACCTCTCGAGCTCGGGCCCGATGACACCGCCCCCACCGTCTTTCGCACCGCTCTGTGGGGCCGCGACCTGGAGCTTGAAGAGTTGCTGGCTCGCTGGGCAGAGGCTTCCCGCGGTCGGGGCGGAGTGGTGCTCGTCGAGGGTGAGGCGGGCAGCGGCAAGAGCAGACTGGTGGCCGAGTTGCTCCATCGAGTTCGCCAGCAGCGAGGCCTGGTACTGTCGGGAAAGTGCTCTCGTCAGGACGGCCTGCCCTTCATCTCCCTCAAGCGAGCACTGGAGGCCTACCTCGAGGCCCTTCGGCGCCGCCCGGCCGAAAAACGCCTGCCGCTCGAAGAGGGAGTGCGCCAGGCGGCCGGCGACTTTGCGCCCCTGTTGCAGCGTTTCGTCCCGGCTCTGCAGGTTCTGTGTCCCGATACACGTCCTGCCCCGCTTTCCGTTCCGCAAGACCAGTTTTACCAGGCCCTGGCTCACTTTCTGCTCGAGCTCGCCCGGCTGCAGGGCCCCGCTGTGCTCTTTTTGGATGACGTGCAGTGGCTCGACGAGGCGACCCGCGATGTGGTGGTCGGGTTATCACGGCGGTTGGCGCGTTATCCGATGCTGGTGGTGCTGGCTGCTCGCACCGAGAGCGAGTACCAGGAGTCGGTGACCCGCGTCATCCACCCTCTGGCCGTGCCTCCGGTGCGGGTGCCCCTGGCGCCTCTCGAGAACGAGTCCCTGCGCCGGCTGGTGGGCGAGCTCCTGGGCGGCCGTGTGGACGACGAGGTGGCCGACCAGATCGCTCGCCGGAGCCACGGGCGGCCCTTTGCGGCGGGCGAGTATGTGCGCGTCATGCTGGACGCAGGTCTGCTTCGCCCATACTGGGGCGAGTGGCGTTTCGACGGGCACCGGCTCGAGCAGCTTGACCTGCCCGAAGACCTGGTCCAACTGGTGTTGCGTCGCTCGCGCGAGCTCGGCCCGCTCACCTCCTCGGTGCTCCAGGTGGCGGCCCTGATCGAAGGGCAGTTCCAGCTGAGCCTGCTGGCCGAGGCGACCGACCAGACCCCGGGCGAGGTGGAACGCGCTTTGAGCGATCTCGAGCGGGTCAATCTTGTCGAGCAGGTGGGCCCTGGCCGGTACCGTTTTATGCACGATCAGGTGCGTGATGCCTTCTACTCCACCCTCGAGCCAGCCCAGCGTCGGCGCTTCCACCAGCGCATCGCCGAGGCCCTCGAGCGCCGTGGTATCGAGACGCCCGAGCAGCAGTATGCCCTGGCTCATCACTACACGGCTGGCGAGGTGAAGGTCGACCCGGGGCCGGCGGCGCGAGCCAATCGACAGGCTGGCCTCACCGCTCTGCATCAATATGCCCCCGAGGAAGCTCGCCAGTTTCTGCTGCGGGCTTATCGCGCGACAGCTGAGCCCGACCAGGAGCTGGAGACCGCTCTGGGGGCATCTCTGGTGGCCACCGGGCGCATCGCCGAGGGCCTGCGTCACTTCGAGGCAGCTCACGCCCTCAAGTCCGAACCGCTGGAGCGGGCCAGGCTGCGAGCCCGCATGGCCCGGGCCTACCTGATGAACTTCGATACCACCCAGGTGCGCGAGCAGGTGGAGCTGGGCCTGCAAGAGCTGGGGGTCGTGCTGGGTCAGGACGTGGTCAGTCTCGAGCGCGAGGAGCGCAAGGTGGTTCTCGAGCTGTGCGATGCTCTGGCCGAGGTGGCTTACACCGAGAGCCAGCCAGAGTTGCTCTCTCAAGTTGGCTCGCTGGCCCTGAAGTTGGCTCGTCGCCTGGAGAGCTGCCCGGCGCTGGCCGTGGGCTACGCTCGCCACGCCCTGATTTGTGCCAGCCTGGGCCAGCCAAAGCGGGCCGAGCGCTATTCGCTCCAGGCCCTGAAGGTGGCCGAAGAGCTGAATGACCCGGTGGTGCTGGCGCGGGCCCACCTGTTCCGGGCCATGGCCGTGCTCCGAGCGGGCGCTCCGCTCGAGGCCGAGCTGTTGATCCGCCACTGTCTGCAAGAGCACGGTCGCTGGCTGACCGCGGCCGAATATCTCAACGCTGTGACCGATCTGGTCTGGAATCTCCTGATGCGAGGCTATCTCGAGCGAGCACTGGAGTGGGTGGAGCGGGGCCTGTCCCGCTCGCGCGGCAACCGCGAAGGCGAGCTGCACGGGCACGTGCTCTTACCCTTCGCGGGCTCTCTGCGGGCCTTCCTGGGCCGGCCTGACGAGGGCCTGGAAGCGCTCAACGCCTTCCGCGCCATCGCCGAGGAGGATGCCCGCGAGCGCTACCGCCAGAGCCTGTGGCTGCAGAATCGCGCTCTTTACTTGCTCGAGCAGGAAGAGCTTGGCGCTGAGCTGGATTCCGTGCTCTCCCAGCACGATTCCCTGGGCTTTGTTCCCGAGGCCGCTCCCCTGCATGTGCGCAGCTACTACGTGGTGGCTGCTCATGCGCGGTTGAGTCAGTTGCGCCAGGCTCCCCTCGAGCAGCGACTCAAGCGCCAGAAGGAGCTCGAGTCCGGGCTGGTGGAGCTGCGTCGCGCTCGGGGAGGGCCCTTGCTGAAGGGCCACTGGTTGGCCCTCTCCGGTGCCCTCCTGCATGAGCTCGACCGGGGCGAGGAGGCCGTTCCCAGGCTGCGTCGGGCCTCATCGCTCGCGCGCGAGTTTGATGCCCCGTTCGTGAGCCTGGAGGTGGCCACCGGACGCGCTCGTATTCTGCAGAACCAGGGTCGCAGCGCCACAGCCCTGCGCGAGGCGCGTCTTGCTCTTCAGGTCGCCCAGGAGATGGGCTGGCGCCATCGAGCGCGCTCCATCAGCCTGGAGTTTCACCTCGAGACGGTCCCCTATCTCAACCTGGGCCCCAGCCTGTCCTTCCGCACCTTCGGTAGCACCACCGAGGGTGTCAAGATTCAGCGCTATCTTGATGCCCTCTTGCGCTTGACCTCGGCCTCCACGCGGGTGCTCGACGCCCACCAGCAGGCCCGGGCCGTGCTCGACGAGAGCATCCGCGTCTTCGGCGCCGAGCGTGCCTTTTTGTTCCTGCGCAAAGAGAACGAGTCCACTCTCGAGTTGCGGGCGGGGCGCAGCGCCCAGGGGCACGATCTCACTCATTCGACCACTTACAGCACCACCCTGGTGGAGCAGGTGCGTGCCACGCGTGAGCCTCTTGTCGTGGCCGGCTCGGAGGATCGTGCGGTGCTCGGCTCGGCCAGCGCCGTTGCCCATGATCTTCGCAGCATGATGGCCGCGCCGCTCATCCAGCGCGATCAGGTCATGGGCGTGGTCTACCTCGACAACCGCGTGGCACGCGGCATCTTCACCGCCGAGGATGGGCACATTCTGGCGGCCATGGCCAGCCACATCGCCATCGCCCTGGACACGGCCCGGGCGGTCCAACTGGAGATGAATCTCGAGGCCGAGCGGCGTCAGCGCGAGCTGGCCGACGGCCTGCGCGAGATCTCCCAGGGCTTGAGCTCGACTCTGGACCGCATCGAGGTGATGCGACGGTTCATGCACTCCGTGCGGGCCCTGGTGCCCTTCGACCGGGCTCTGGCTTTGATGGTGGAGGGCACCATATCCGACCCTCCCGAGCGCGTGCTGGTTCCTCTCACCGGACTGGGCTATCCCGAGCTCAACCTGCGACTCGCTGTGATAGGCGGAGAGCTTTTGTCCGAGACGGTCATCTCGGGAACGCTGCTGGAGCTGCCCGACCTCGTCCACGAGCCGCGCTTTCTGCATCCCTCTCCTCAGGAGCCTTCCTCGCGCTCCTTGCTGGCCGTGCCCCTGCAGGGCTACCAGGAGCACGTGGGGGTGCTCTTGCTCGAACGCGTCCAGGTCCACCCGTTCAGCCCCAACGAGCAGTCCCTGGTGCTGGCGGGGGCTGAGCAGGCTGGTATCGCTCTGCAGAATGCCAGGCTTTATGGAGAGGTGCAGCGACTGGCCACCACCGACGAGCTGACAGGCCTGAGCAATCGCCGCCAGATCCTGACCCAGGGCGAGGTGGAGCTGGCCCGAGCACGACGGTATGGCAAGCCCCTGTCGGCCGTCATGATGGATATCGACCACTTCAAGACGTTCAACGACCGCTTCGGCCACGCGGTAGGGGACCGGGTGCTGAGCACCGTGGCCGAGTGGGCCCGCTCGGCGCTGCGCACCCTGGACGTCATCGGGCGTTACGGCGGCGAGGAATTCGTGGCCCTGTTGCCTGAGACCGATCTGGCCGGGGCGGCGCTGGTGGCCGAGCGGTTGCGCCAGGCGGTGGGTCAGAGCCACGTGCCCAGCGAGGCTGGACCCCTGAGCGTCACCATCAGCCTGGGCGTGGCCCAGCTGGTCTTCGGCGAGGGCCTGGCGGGCCTGCTGAATCGAGCCGATGAGGCCCTCTATCAGGCCAAGGAAGGTGGCCGCAACCGCGTCGTGGTGGCACCCGAGACCACCTAGCTGTTCGTCCCCCCCTTTTGGAAGCCCCGCCGAGCTCGCGTAGACCAGGGAGCGCAGTCCGCCCGCTCTGGAATGGGTTGGGCGGAGAGTCAGCGCAGATCCTGGCTGAGCCGTCCCTCGCGCACCCCGAACAGGCCGGCATAGCGCACCTGGTCGCCGGTCAGGTGGCGCCACAGATCGGCATAGGTCAGCACCTGGCCGGCGTAGCGTTCGACCAACTCGTCCAGGGCCCGCCGATCGGTCTTGTAATCGATCACCTCCCAGCCCTCGCGCTGCTTCAGGGCCAGATCGAGCACCCCGTAGTAGACGGTGGGCGTCCCGTCTTCTCCTGGCTGGGCCAGGGCGAAAGGCACCTCCACCAGCCGCTCGCCCGCCTCCATGGCCTGGCGCCAGAAGTCGCTGGCCCGCACGGTCTCCACCGTCTCGACCGCCTCTTCCACCAGGCCGGCCAGATCGGGGTCGCTGTGGGTCAGCCAGCGCGTCAGCCGGGCCACATCCTGGCGGCTGGCGTCGGGGTGGCGCATGCAGTGCTCGAGCAGCCGGTGGATGACGACGCCCCAGGCCGCGCCGCCATCGGGGCCGGCCTGCTCGGGGGTGTCCAGAGCCGCCCAGAGGGCCTGGCTCTGGCCCTCGCGCACGGCGGCCGTGACGCTGCGACGGCGATAGGCTGGCCGGGACAGGTCTTGCCAGCGGGAGGCATACTCCGACTCGTCGGGATAGGCCGACAGGGACTCCAGGGTGGGCTCGGGCACGGGTGGGGGGTTGCTCGCCGGGAGGGGTGGGCTGGCCTCCAGAAAGGGCTCGAACTCCCCCCATGGGGAGCGACTCTCCTTGAAGCGCGACACCACCAGCAGCTCTGCTGCCCGGGTGGCGGCCACGTAGAGCAGCCGTCGGTCCTCGGCCTCGAGGTAGACCGACTCGGCCTTCTGCAATTCGGTCCAGCGGTCGGGATGGGCCAGTGTCTGGTAGCGATGCTTGATCTCGAGGTAGCCTACCACCTCCGAGCCCTGACGCATGATCACCAGGTCGACCCCGAAGCCGGAGTTGGAGGTGGGAGCCGCCAGGAAAACCACGTTGGCTTCCAGGCCCTTGGCCTGGTGCAGGTTCATGATGCGCACCACGTTGCGCTTTCCGGCCTCGAGGGCCACCGACTCGAGCTCATGGCTCTCCAGAGCATCCTGCAGGGCGCGCAGGCCTTCGGCCAGGGCACCGCCCTGCTGCTCGGCCCGGCGCACCAGGTCGAGGGCCTGCCAGAGTCGCCCGGCCTCGGCTCCGCCCCGGGTGAGCGTAACCGCCCGGGCCAGCAGGCCGGTTTTCTCCAGCACTCTTTCCACCGCAGCCACCGGTGGCAGGGTGAGCGTCAGGGTCCGCAACTCGACCAGGAGGTTGAGCGATCCAACTACCGGATCGTCACTCTCGATGGGCTTTTCGGGCAGAACGAACCGGCCGCCGGCGCGACGAAAGAGGTAGAGCTCGGCGTCGCTGAGGCCGAACAGGGGGCCTCGCAACAGACCGACCAGCCGCAGGGAGTCCTCCGGATCGGTGAGCACGGCCAGCAACTCGGCCAGCAGCTTGACCGACCCGCTCTCGGAGAAGTCGCTGCCGCCCGTGGCTTCGTAGGGAATTCCCTGGGCCTCGAGAGCCCGGGCGATGGTCTGGAGCGGGCGTTTGACCCGGGTGAGCACCAGGAAATCTCCCCAGCTTCGTCGTCCGGCGGTCACCTCGCTGGCGATGAAGGCCGCGATCTCGCGTGCTTCCACTTCGCCCACGCGGAACTTGTTGGTCACGGGCGGGATGATCAGCGTGCGAACACCCACCGGCTCGATCCCGGGACGAGAGTCGGGAGCGGGCTCGAGGGGCTGGTGAGCGGCTTGAGCCGGGCCGCCGCTTCCAAACAGCTCGGAGAAGACCCGGTTGGTCCATTTTAGCAGGGCCGGCTGGGAGCGGAAGCTGGTCACCAGGGGCAGCACCTGACCGCCGTGCTCGGCGATGCGGCGCCGGACGGTCTGGTAGGTATCGATGTCGGCCCGTCGGAACCGGTAGATGGACTGCTTGGGGTCGCCAACGATGAAGAGAGCTCCGGGCCTCAGGCGCACCTGGTGCCAGTCCCGAGCGTCTTCCTGGGCCGCCAGCCAGAACAGGATCTCGGCCTGGAGGGGATCGGTATCCTGGAACTCGTCCACCAGCAGCCAGCGGAACTTCTCCTGCAGGGCCCGGCGCACGCCGGGATGCTCGCGCAGCAGCCGGGCGGCCAGAAGCAACAGGTCCTGATAGTTGAGCAGAGCCTCCCGCCGGCGGACCTCCTGGACCCGGTCGCGGGCCTCGACCAGGATGGGGACGAGGTGGCCATAGACGTAGGCCCGCCAGGCTGCCAACCAGGGGGTCAGCACTGGCTGCAGGCTCTCGATCAGGGTGAATACCCTCGAGCGGAGCTCTCGCAAAGGAACCTCCGGGGCATCCCATTCCTGGGGCACGAAGGACTTCTGGGTAAAGCCCTCCCACATGGCCAGCAGCGCCGCCAGGTCGGACGGTTCCTCCAGCTTGTCCGCCCGCTTGAGTCGGGCGCGAAAGGCGAGCGCCCGGGGCAAGACCTCGCACTGACGATAACGGGCCTTCGGGCCAATGAGCTGGACCAGATCTCGGGCAAAGCTCAGCATGGCCCCGCGGGTCGGCTCGAGAGATGGCCGCTCGACTTGTCCGGCCGGAAAGACCGCGTCGGAGTTGGCTGCGATGCGCAGCAATCCCTCGCGCAACTGGCCGGGATTGAGGCCGCACTCACGCAGGGCAGCTAGTTTGGGCGACTGGGCCAGCTTCCAGTCGTCGAGCAGGCGGCGCCAGACCCGGCCGATCAAGGCCGCGTCTGCGGCCTCGTCAAGCTCTTCAAAGCCGGGTGAGACTCCGGCCTCCACCGGACGCTCGCGCAGCAAGCGAGCGCAGAACGAATGGATGGTTCCGGCAAACAGGCTCTCGAGGTGCGACAGAGCCGTCTCAACCCGCTCGCGCTCGGTCGGGTCGGTCAGGTTGATCAGGCGATTTTCGAGCACCGTCTGGAAACGGTCGCGCAGATTGCCGGCCGCCTTGCGGGTGAAGGTGACGGCCGCGATGTCCTGCACCCGGTAGCGGCCGGTGATGATGCCGTGAGCCATGCGCCGAGCCAGGCTCTCGGTCTTGCCCGAGCCGGCAGCGGCCTCGACGAGCAGGTTCTGGTCGAGGCTGGTTTCGATAAGCTGGCGGGAATGGTGATCGGCTAGCATGGCTTACTCCCTCGGAACTTGGGCTCGACGCAAGGTTCTCGCTACCGAAGGTTTCTCCGTCAGATAATGGGATGGTTCAGAGGGCGGAGAATTCGGTTCCCTGAGCGAGAGCTCTTTTCTGAATCACTTGATTCCATTCTCGGGGCACGGTCCTAAGAGGATACAGCACGGGGATGACAGCTAACGTCGTTGCGCCAGGACAAGCCTGGGCAAGGAGGATAAATTTTATGACGTAGAGTTTTGAAACCTTGCGGTGGAACCCTGTGGGTCGAATCCCACCCAACTAAG
>JAANMV010000137.1_pt1 | contig 86205 bp, 72 predicted proteins | sample 7279661 | NCBI WGS metagenome assembly JAANMV01 (sample SAMN14094540, study PRJNA606508) | bioreactor metagenome | isolation source: A lab-scale SPAN reactor treating ammonium-rich wastewater day 121 | place: Ireland: Galway | collected 2017-05-16 | reverse complement strand
ACAACAATCTCGGGCTTGGGAGTTTCTAAATTGAGAATTTCCAGCAAGCGCGGCAGACGTTGCGCCTCGTTCAGCGTCGGGATGACAACGCTCAACGAATCAGACCACGGTTTGGCGTGCGGGATGGCTCTTGCGGGCGGCATATGTGTTCGCTATCTTGATTTGACTCAAAATATAGCAAACATTCCGGAAAGCTAACAGAGGGGCAGTAATGCGCAGTTACGCCATACATCGCTGGGAAAAATGGGCGATTCTTGTGGCGGCGATTGCCGGATTACTCTATGTTTTCACGGCATTTCCAGTCGGCGATTGGCTGCAGGAACAGCTGAACACGATTCGTGAGATGGGCTGGCTGGGATATGTGTGGTTTGTAACGCTCTACGTTCTGCTTACCGTCGTCTGGTTTCCCGCCTCTATCCTTACCCTCGGTGCAGGCGCAGTCTTTGGAATCTTCAAGGGAACGCTGCTTACCATCGTAGGAGCAACACTCGGAGCCGCAGCGGCGTTTCTGATTGGGCGGTATCTTGTTCGTGAGACCGTTGTTCGTCGGATTGCAGGCAATGCACGCTTCAAGGCGGTAGATGAAGCGGTCGGACGCGAAGGCTTCAAAATCGTCTTGTTGACCAGACTCTCACCCGTGTTTCCGTTTGTTCTGTTGAACTACCTCTTCGCAATCACTAAGGTTCGTCTGGGCGATTATGTGATAGCGTCACTTATTGGCATGATTCCCGGAACCGTGCTCTACGTATACCTCGGGTCGCTGGCTGCCATGGCCGCCACGCGAACACTGCCGGAAAGTAATGTCCGCCGAATCTTTACAATCGTCGGCTTGGGACTGACCATTTGGGTCACAGTTTACGTTACGCGTTTGGCGCGGCGTGCGCTGCGCGACGTGGAAGGAAAGCACGCATGAGTATCCCTGAAGATAAGCTTGTCTGGCCGGAAGATAGGCACAATCTCGAATTGCTTGCACACGTTCATCCCGCGGAGTATCCGAATCCTCACCCTTCAGGCCGCTACAATCTCGTGGTGATTGGCGGCGGCACGGCGGGATTAGTCACTGCTGCGGGAGCCGCGGCGCTCGGTGCCAAGGTCGCATTGATTGAACGGAACCTGCTCGGCGGCGACTGTCTGAATGTCGGCTGCGTCCCTTCCAAAGCGCTGCTGCGGGCCGCACGTGCGGCGGCGGAAGTGCGCGATGCAAAACGCTTCGGCATCAACGTGCCGTCTTACTCCGTGAACTTCGCAGATGTCATGGAACGCATGAGAAAGCTGCGCGCACGCATCGCAGCCGCCGACAGTGTTCAGACTCTCAAGGAAAAAGGCGTTGACGTTTACTTTGGAGAGGGCCGCTTCCTGAATTCCACCACGGTCGAAGTCGGCGGCCGCAAACTGAATTTTGCCCGCGCCGTGATTGCCGCTGGCGCCCGCGCCGCGATGCCGGACATTGAGGGAATTGAGTCGGTTGAACCACTCACGAATGAAACGCTCTTCGGACTCACCGAATTGCCGCGCCGACTGGCGGTGATAGGTGCGGGGCCGGTCGGAATCGAGATGTCGCAAGCCTTCGCACGTTTCGGCAGCGTCGTGACCGTCTACGACCTGAACGAACGCATACTGCACCGCGAAGACCCCGATGCCGCGGAACTTGTGAAGAAATCCCTCGAAAAAGACGGCGTGCGCTTCCGCCTCGGAATTCAGAATATCCGTTTTTCGCGAACAGCCGGGCAGAAAGTCGCGCACAGTGAGATTGGCGGGCAGCAAGTTGAAGACTATTTCGACCAAGTTCTCGTCGGAGTCGGCCGCGTGCCCAATGTAGAGGGTATGAATCTCTATGCCGTACACGTGGAATATGACCGCGACGGCATTCACGTCAACGACCGATTACGCACGACGAATTCACACATCTACGCGTGCGGGGACGTGGCGAGCCGTTTCAAATACACGCATGCCGCCGACGCGCTGGCCCGCGTTGTCATTGGCAACGCGCTGTTTTTCGGTTCGCACCGCGCGAGTCAACTGAACATCCCCTGGGCACTCTACACCGACCCGGAAGTCGCCCACGTCGGCGTCTATGATCATTCCGATGACCGGCATCACCTCGCGACCATCAAACTTGAGTTTGCGCATCTCGACCGTGCCATTCTGGACGGTGCGGATGAGGGCTTCATCAAAATCACGCACGACAAACGCGGACAAATCAAAGGTGCCACCATCGTCGCGCCGCATGCGGGCGAACTGATCGGCGAAGTGGTCGTCGCTATGAATCACAATGTATCACTCGGCGGATTGGCCTCTGATATTCATCCGTATCCCACACAATCCGAAATGATTAAGAAGTGCGGTGATCTCTTCCGGCGGACCATGCTCACACCGTCGGTCTCCAAACTCCTGAGCAACATCCTGAAGTGGCGCCGGTAAGCGAGAATGTTAGCCGCAATCTCACATGGCCGCTGATCAGCGGCCTTCTCATTCTGCCAGTCTTGCCTCCCTGCAAATGTAACAATGTCAAGATACGGTTAGGGTGTCCTCGAAGGGTCTGGTTCTTCAGGGCTTGGAAAGGCGGGTCAGCAGCGGTGATCATCCGACTTGCCTTGTCAATACAAGTTGCTATAGCTATATTAAGTCGACTTGCTATGCTACTCTAAGATATTGGAGGTATGATGAATCGTTTCTGGATGATTTTTTCGGCCCTTATCGTGGCCGCGACAATGGCTTTTGCACAAGTTCCCGGCTCAGTCGTCATCACCGAAGTCATGTACGACGACACCGCCTCGACGGACCTCGAATGGGTGGAACTTCACAACACAACAGGCACCGCGATAGATTTGAGTGACTGGGTGCTTGTGGATGACAGCGTCTATCCTGCCGACGGCGGCGAAGGCGCAATTCAAATTCCCGCCGGCACGTCCATCGCTGCGGGTGCGTATCTTGTGATTTCGCGAGACTTCACGGAGATTCCCGGCGCTGTGCAGTGTACGCAGATAACCGCAAGCTGGATTCTGGGAAACAGCGGAGACAATCTCGCATTGTATACCGCAGCCACCGGCGGGACGTTGATTGACGGCTCGTTGACCGTCTTCTTCCCCGACCTTGCCGGAACAAATCTCGGTAACTCGATTGAAAAGTGCGACCCCAACGCACCTTGGACGAGCGATGTCGCCGCATGGCATGAATCGACAAATCAATATGCGACAACCGGCCGCTATCGCCACTGCACACCGGGATTTGCCAATAGCCCCTGTGCCGACTTGATTCCGCCCACCATCAGCTACTGCCTGGCTTTGTCCAACACGGCAGTGGACGTGCTCTTCAGCGAAAATGTGGAACAGTCGTCCGCGGAGAATGTGGACAACTACAGCTTGAATCCCGGCGGGTATACGCCATCGCTTGCCCAACGCGACCCCGTCAACTTTGCGCTGGTGCATCTAACCTTCGACCTGCTGCCGAATAACAGCTACACCCTGTTTGCCAACGATGTGCTCGACCTGTTTGGCAATCCGGCCATCGACATTACCTGTGAGTTCACGGTCAACGTGACCGTCGCGCCTGGCGATGTCGTCATCACCGAAATCATGTATGACGACACGGAAACGACTGATGCAGAGTGGGTCGAAATCCATAACACCACCAACAACCCGATAGACATTTCCGGTTGGGTGCTGACAGACGATGACGTCTATCCGGGCAATGGCGGCGAGGGAGTGATTGAAATTCCCGCCGGCACCATTCTCGCGGCCAACGGCTTCGCAATTCTCTGCCGTGTGGACCTTCCCGAGATTAATGACGAGGTCATCTGCACACCGCTGATCGGTTCGTGGACACTCGGCAACAACGGTGACAATCTGGCGCTCTTCACTGCGGCTTCCGGCGGCATGCTGGTGGACGGTTCGCTGTCGGTGAATTACCCCGACCTTGCCTTTTCCAATGCGGGCAATTCGATTGAGAAGTGCGACTATACGTCCGGCTACTCGGGCGACCCCGCTGATTGGACTGAAACGAAAGTCCTGTTTGCCTCCAGCGGCCGTTATCGCCACATCACGCCTCACGCTCAGGGCTTCTGCTGTCCGGATCCTGCGTTCGGCACAATCGAGTTAATCGTCGCCGGCCCCCCGACGTGGGCCTATCGTCTGCTGCATGTCGGCGGCTGCATTGACAAGGTCATCTTCACGAGTTTCTGCACAGGCACAACGGGTTCGGTGGACGGCGAAGTGCTGAATGCCGGCTGGAGCGTGCTCCCCGACGGCGATGGCAATGATGGCGATTCGATTATCTTTGTCGCGGCGACACCGCTCAACGCCGGCTCGCTCGACGGCTTCCAGTTGAATCACCCGTGGTGTTCAGACTTCGTCAATTGGACTGCGGGAGGAAACTCCGGAACGGTGGACGGTCCCTTGCCCGTCGAGCTGAACGGCTTCAGTGCTGTGGCCGGCAACGGCGAAGTTCTGTTGAATTGGAGCACTGCTTCAGAATCAGGTCTCGACAGATTCGAATTGCGTCGTGATGGACAATTGATTGCGCAACTGGATGCTCGGAACAACGCGTCCGGCGCCAACTACAATTACACGGACGGCGGGCTGGTCAACGGGCAAACGTATTCTTACGAGCTGTCCGTCTTGTCGCTGAACGGTGACCGTGATGTGCTGGCCGTTTTGTCCGCCACACCGAACGCGAACAACTCAGTCGTCACCGAGTTCGCGCTCTATCAGAACTATCCGAATCCCTTCAATCCGTCTACCTCGATTCGTTTTGATTTGGCGGAAGCATCCGACGTGACATTGTCGGTCTATAACATCAGCGGTCAGAAGGTCGCCGAGTTGGTGAACGGCCAGTTGAACGCCGGCGCGCATTCGGTGAACTTTGACGGTGCGAACCTTTCGAGCGGCGTCTATCTCTATCGCCTGACCGCAGGTTCCTTCACCGCGCAGAGCAAGATGGTTCTGCTGAAATAAACTCGAACCTCTTCACCTGAAGCCGCTCGCGGCAGCAGGAGTGTATCGAACAAGACCGCCCCGCACGACATCGTGCGGGGCGGTTCTCTCATTTTCCTTAGGTAGGGCTTTATGGCACTGCAGTTACGGAGGGCGACGTCGTCACAATCGTCTCGCAATCTTCGCAGCACACGATATCGAAATTCACCCTGTATTCCTTGTCGCAATCCGCGCTAGGACATTCGTCGGTCGCTACCACGCGGAAGTAGTAATCTCCCTTCAGGCGCACGGCCATGGATCTCCCGTTCCTAAGCTTTGTGTCCTTCCTGTGCTGCGACACCGGCTCGGCCTGTTTGCCGTTCTTATCCGAAGTCCACGCGGGCGTCTTGCCAAAAGCTTTGCCGTCGTCATTGGTCCCCTGCTTCTGCGGCTTCACGGTGTTACTCGAGTTCAGAACTGCCGTCGTTGCTCCATCATACGAATGCTGGTTCTTAAAATCTTTCGTCTTAGTGTTCGCCGCACCTTCAGCGGGCGTAAACACCGGCCCGCCCGGACCCGGTGCGCAGGTTCCGTCCCAATGCGACTCCGTGTATTTGGAGTGCACCGCCCAGCTTGTGTTGAATACACCCGGATTCCATTCCCACAGAATGTTGAAGTAGAACCGGCAGCCCGCGCGGCACGTCTTGCTTCCGGGATTTTGCCCGGACGCCTTACAACTGACAAAACAGGAATCAAACCCCGTGTTCGCATTGAAATATGCAACCTCTATCTCCTTGCAGCAAGGCGAAATCGGAGTCTCGCTCCCTACAACTTGAAAATTCCCCGGCACATTGTCATCCACCTTCACGCCGTACGTCGCGTCACTCTCCAGCGGCCACGGCTGCTCTTCGTTGAGTATCTTACTTGCGAACAGCGGAATCGGCTTGACGACATGCAACTCCGGCTCTCCAAGTTTGGATTCAAACTGCATGGCCGGGCCATAGCGCTCATCCACCGTCGAGAGCGGCCACCAGATATCCACCAACGGAACAGGCGTGCTGATGTTAGTAGCCAGAAGTGTGAAGGTGCGCGCCGCCACGTCATACGTCGCACTGAACTCCGCATACGGCCGCGACAGCACGTTCACCATCTTTATAACTGAGTACACCACACCTTGAATATCCGTCACGTTCGCCTGTATCATTCGCGGACCGACTCCGTATAGGTCGAAATCCACGATGATGTCCACACCCTCGCGGCCCGGCAGTTCATCCGGCCCCAGCGACAGCAAATCCACCCAGAATCCCATCGAGTCAATCTGGATTTGCACGCTGGACCATTCGTCCCAATTCGCCGCGTCGCGCAGCATCACCGTGTTCACGCCGTACAGTGGCGCATTGTCCGGCGGCCAGAAGAAGAACGGTGCGATGCCGAAGTGCGTCCCGTTCGTGCGGGCATAGACCGTAAACAGCTTTTTCGAATCCACGGCGGGCAACTCGATGGAATTGTCATAGCTCTCCGCGTAAAGCTGATCAACACTGTCGGGATGATTTCCTGCAAAGATGAAATATCCGTCGAATGGCAGCGGAACCAGATTGACATCTGTCACCTGAGGACTCCAGCGCAGCTCCACCGGACCACCGTGTGACGTAGCGTTGATCGTCAACTCCTCGATCGCCGCTTCGTGAATTTCGCTTTGTGTCGCCACGGGCATCGGTGGCCCTTCAAGCACGTTGCCCATGCAATCCCTTGTCAGCAGCCGCACTTCATAGAAACTGCTCGGTTCCAGTTCGCCAACCGCTCCCACCTGATTGGCTCGGCCACTGACTCCACGGCGCACAGATAGCAGATTGAAAACCGGCACCTCGCTATGCAGCCCGTCGGGGTCACCGTAGAACGTGTCGCCCTCCGGCATCTTCCTGACCTGAATCGCATACTCGACGCTTTCCGGATTCTCATCCCATGGAATCGAGTAATAGAACATGTACGGCGAACCGCTCGAATGAATCTGCGGAGCACCCGGCGGCAGGGCCGCCTGACAGGCTTCGCCTCTGACTTTGATGCTGTCGCGCGGGCTGCTCTCGTCCGAGGAGAATATCTCGATAGTGCCGAAGTAGTCGCGGTCATGAAACGGGAAGAAATCAATCAGCAGCGACGTCACGCCGCCCGGCGGCAACGGACTGGGATTCCACGAAACGATCCACGCCGGACTCGTGCTCGTCACATTGAAGATGCACAGGTTATCCGGCCCCGTATTCATAATTTCTACGGTCTGCTGCACAGGAACACCGACTCCAGTCGCCGCCCACTCGAGCGATGTCGCCGAAACTGTCATCTGGCCGCCGCACTGCGCCTGCACCCCCGCCGAGCCGCAAAGCAATACAAGGACCGCCCACACGAATAGCCGCATAGTCAATTTCGTTGTTGCTCTTTCCATGATTGAACCTGCTTTCTGCGCACAGTTGCGCGTGAACCTTTCGCTGTTCCTGCGTTCCCCACCTTCCTTTTATTATCGGCTCTGGCAGGCGATTTGTCAAGATACCCGATAAAAAAATCTAACTTTCTGAGGATATCACCACTTTTCGCGACTTACTTCAACCTCCTTCTTCGTTATAGTTTGATTATTATCAGCTTAATGAATAACAGCCTCTCCGATTAGGGGTCAGTAGCACTGCACATCCCCTGTGCATTCGAAAAAACAAGTATTTAATAATAAACTTTGATACTTGACTTTTCGTAAAAAGTTGTGTATATTAATCGTGTTCGACTCAGCAGTCCCTCCTGCCTCCTCCAGACTTCTCGCCCCTCCCTGCCTTCCATCAGTTCGCCTGCGCCCGCATCGCTCAAGCCACAAAAGAAAAGGCGACCCTCTTCAGGCCGCCTCATCCAGACTTTAAAATTTCCGCGAGCTACTTCTTCGTCTTCTTCCACGCATTGTAGTGCTCAACTAAGTTGCGCGCGCCTTCCACATTGGAGCTGACTTCAGTCTTGTAGCTGATGTCCTTGGCCCCCGCCGCCCACTCGACCACTTCCGCGTCACCCATCGCAACCCCGTTGCCGTTATGCTCAAGCAGCGTCTCGTCCACCGCGCCCGGCAGCAGAAGAATTGGCGCACATTCACAATTGGCCGTGCGGTAGAGCTTCGCCGCACCCATGTCCGCAAATGTGAAATCTACCCTGCCGCAGAGCACGCCGTCCTGCTCGAACAACTCCTTGCCTGTGATGTTCCAATTCGCATTCTCGCCTTCGAGCGTCATCCCTTCGAGGTAGTCGGTCACCAGCGTGCCGAAATCCTTGAAAGAAACGTCGCGTTCGTCTTCGTCAGTCGAGTGAATGTTGTAATAAAATACGGAGCCTGTGCCCGTCCCGTCGGGATTAAGCTTGAAAGTGTAGGTCTTTTGCTGCACCTGCAGACAGCCGACGGACAGCGCGGAGATTAGTAGGATTAAGGGAAGAAGTTTCTTCATGGGACCTCGTGGGTGTGATTATTTTCAGAACAACTTATTGTCGTGCGGACCTGCGCAGCAGCGGTGTCGCGCGATAGCGATCTTCGTGAAACCAGTTGAAGAGCGCGTCCATGACGGCTTCAACACGCGCCAACCCGATCCGTTGACCCCATGCGATCGGCCCGTGCGGGTAGTTGACTCCAAGTTTCATCGCTGTATCCAAATCGGCGGCGGGCGCCACGCCCTCCTGCAGTGCGTTGTAGGCTTCGTTGACCAGACACGCCACCGTGCGCACGAGCACTCCGGCCGGCGCATCGCCCACACGCGCGATTTTCAATCCGACTGATTCACACAGTGACTCAATCGTCGCCAGCACATTCGGCGTCGTCGCGGGAAGACTCATCAGCTCGGCAAACGTCGCGTGTTCAAACGGCGGAAGTATCGACATCCCGACAAAGCGCTCGGGAGCAATCGAGTCGGCAAGCAAATCACAGAGCGCACTCGTCAGCGTCAGCGTGACAATCGGCGTCTCACCCGGCAGCACATCTTCAAGATAGTGCAGCGCCTCAAACTTCGACGTGACATCCGTCGTGTAGCACTCGACCGCCACGTCAAAGTCGCCCGCGTCGGCGTGCTCTTCTTCTTCGAGTATCCGTATTTTTGTGCGGCCTTTGCCCGCCTCAATCTCGTCGGGCGCCAGCAGCATCGTCGGCGAATGTCCGGCCTGCCGCGCGCGTTCCGCCAGCGGCAGCACGTCTTCCAGCGGCCCCACAAACAGAATGCGCTCGATAGGATAAAGTTCGAGAGCCTCGCTCATCCCTTGTCCCCGGCGGAATAATCATAGAATCCCCGCCCCGACTTCTGCCCGAGATAGCCCGCATCCACCATCTGCTTTTGAATCGGGTGCGGGCGATAGCGCGAATCACGAAAATAGGCTTCCCAAACCGTGCTCGTCGCCGCGAAATTGATGTCAATCCCTATCAGGTCCATCAACTGGAACGGCCCCATCTTGAACCCGCCACCCTCCCGCATAATCCGGTCAATCGTCAAATGGTCGGCCAATCCTTCACCCAGCGCACGCAGTGCTTCCCCGTAAAATGGCCGCGCCACGCGATTGACGATGAAACCCGGCGTGTCTTTCGTCACGACGGGCGTCTTCTCCAATTCAATGGCATAGGCCGCGACACGCTCGACCACACTGCGGTCACTCTGATGAGCCGCAACCACTTCCACCAGCTTCATCCGCGTCGCCGGATTGAAAAAGTGCATCCCGCACACTCTATGTGGAAATTTGGTCTTCGCCGCAATCTGCGTGACGGACAGCGAACTCGTGTTCGTCGCCAGCACACACTCCGCGCTGATGTGGTCGTCGAGTTGTGAAAACAGCTCGACCTTCAAATCGAGCGATTCCGAAACCGCTTCGATCACCAGCTCCGGAGCCTTGCACTCTTCCAACAGATTGATTGTGTGAATCCGCTCAAGTACGGCTTTGGCCGCCTCTTTCGAGAGCTTTCCCAGCTCGACCCCTTTGCTGAGGTCTTTCTCAATGCGTTGCGGCGCACGCTTCAGAGCGTCGGGGAAAGCATCAAACAGATAGACCGTGCTTCCGGCCTGCGCGCAGAGCTGGGCAATACCGGTGCCCATCGTGCCCGCGCCGAGCACGGCTACAGTGGAAAAGGTTGGCATTTAGAAGGGATATAAAAGCGTGGGCAGTGAGTCTTCTCAGTCCGAAAGAGCCCGCATTACTCGCGCGCGCCGTGAGCTTTCAGAAACTCGGCAAACTCCGTGTGCTTCTTCCATTGCGCGACACGCAGCGGCGTCCATTTGTTCTCGTTCACGTCGTTCACGTCCGCTCCTGCGGCAATCAGCGCCGCAGCCGAAGAGAAATTCCCCTTCAACGCGGACAGATAGAGCGGGGCCATCATGTTGTTATCTTTTGCGTAAACGATTGCTCCGCGATCGACCAGCAACCGCACCGTGACGCTGTCTCCGCCCATCGCCGCGTTATGCAGAGGGGTGAACCCGTCGTCATTCACAGAACTGACGTCGCTCCCCTGATCGAGCAGATACCTTACCACCGCGTTATGCCCGTGCATCGCCGCCAGATGCAGTGGTGTGTAGCCGAAATCCCCGCCGTCGTTCACGTGCGAACCGTTGGCGAGAAACCACTTCACCGCCTCGAGGTCGCCCTCTTCGGCGGCGCGGAAAATGTTCTGATGATGCGGCATCTGCGCAAAAGCCGCCAGTGCGAAGCAAACCAAGCAGAGTGATGTCAATCGTTTCATTCGTGTGCCTGTTCTATCAAATTTAGTCTTTTGTCTTAATGGTCTTGCGCCCCGTCGTCAGCTTGGTGCGGACCTCGCGCACCACAGCAGGCCTCAAGAGATGTTCATAGTCCTGCAAAAACTCTTCCACTTGTGATTTATGCGTAGAAATCGCCGAGCGCAGCCCCCACGACACGGCTTTGTAGATCATCGGCTCCCGCTCCTCGGCAAGAACTTCCAGCCGTTCAAACAACTCGTCCGCAAACAGACCGTCGCGAATCGGGCGCACCAGCACCACCAGCGACGCGCGCCGTTTCCACAGCGACCGCGAGCGTGTCCAGCTTTCTGTCTTGGTCACAAGCTCCGGCCAGCGCACGAGAAAGAGCGACAGCAAATCACAGCACAGGCAGTCGACCAGCGCCCAGCCTTCGCAGTCGTCCAGCCACTTGCTGAAAGTCGTCCAGTGACTCTTCTGAAACTCCCTGCGCTTGCGGGCCGCGATATCTACGGCAAGTCCTTTGGCTTCAAACACGTCCTGCGCACGGAGCGCGCTCAACGCTTCCGGCCAATTCTCCGGCAAATCAATCAGCAACGCTCTGCCGATGCGCTCAACATCCTTCTGATAGACTCCGAGCAGTTCATATTTTTCCGTGCCGAGATAGCCCGCGGGCGGCTGATTACGCACCTTCACCGCACGCAACTGTTTCAGAGCTTCGCGCGCAAACTGAGCGGAAGTCACTTCAAGAGTTCGGCCGTCTGCGCCGTGAGCACCTGCACCATCTGCGGATTGTATCCGACGTGGCGGTGCGCAATCTTACCGTCTTTATCAATCACAAACATCGTGGGAATTCCGCGCACGCTGTAGGCTTCGGCCAGTTCATTCGTGCCGAACAGCACCGGAAGCGAGTAGCCCGCGTTCTTGATGAACGGTTCCACCTTGTCCGTGCCGCCGCGTTCCCAGACGTTGACAGCGTAAACTTCAACATTCCCGCCGCCGTTTTCTTTATAGAACTTGTCGAGCAGCGGCATCGTCAGCTTGCACGGTCCGCACCACGTCGCCCAGAAATCCAGCACGACCACTTTCCCGCGCAGCTCTGAGAGCTTGACCGTTCCACCACCCATCTTCTGCAGAGTGAAGTCCGGCGCCGGAACATCCGTCCGGCTTTCGACCGCTTTCTGCTTCTGTTCCTGCGACAAATCTCGCTGCTGCAGTTTGGATGCTTCCAGCAGCTGCTCGGTGCGGCTGGCTTCCACGGCGGTCAGCAACTCCGGCCAGCGCGCGTCATTCCGAATCGGAATCAAATCCTCGTCTTCCGTATACTGGTCGACGTCGCTCATGCCGAGCTTGGCCGCTTCAAACAGATGCTGATACGCGGAATCCGCTTTGCCCGTCAGCGAAAATCCGCACGCGAGATTATAGTGATTGACCGCGTCGGGCTGCAAGGCGACCGCTTTGCGCATCGAAGTCAAATAGCCGTCCCAGTCACCCAACTCGCGGCACACCCGCGCGCGAACATCCCACCCGACCGTATTGTCGGGATTGTTCTTCAGAAACTCGTCGAGAATCTTCAAGTGCGTCTTGAACTCACCCGGATACAACATCAGCCGGCGGTGAACGGCTTCAAATTCGCCGGGCCTCTGCTTCTCCATCTCCACAAACAGCTTGTCGGCCTGCTGTGTCTTGCCCGTGCGCGCCCACAGTTCACCCAGAAATGACGGCGCGTGCGGCAGACTGTTGTTCGCCGAAATCGCGCGCAGCAGTGCCGCTTCGGCCTTGCTGAAATCGGAGTCTTCGTCAGACGGATACGCGGTGGCCTGCAGCAGTGCTCCCCAATAGCTGTCCGGACTCACGGTGAGAATTTTTGCAACGTAGCTTTGCTTGGTCGAAAGATTCGGTGAATAACGCCCCGCCATATACAAATCAAGTTCCGACTTGGGATTCTCGACCGAGCGTTGTTCGTAATACTTGAACACGGCATCCGGATCATCGAGCGAAAGCAAGTCACCCGCACGAATCTGCACTCCCGCATCGAACGGGTAGTTCTTCTGATAATCGCGTGCGATGTCGAGTCGCTGTGGAAACGTGAGTGCCGTTTCAAGCTGCTCCCAGAGCTGCTGTTCGGCGCGGCTGGGAGAATACTTGGAAAGTTTGACGTCCGCGGCGTTCGCCGTCTGCAGCGTCATCGTCAACAGTAGTAAGGCAAGAAAGTGTATCATTCGTCCTGGGGAGATTGGGTTCTTCCAAGTTGCAGACTATCCACAAGCCCGTAACCTTCTTCTTCTATCGCGAGCAGTTCGCGCACGATGCGGATTTCACCGGGCGGACCGATTTGTTCTTTCACCAGTCCGACTCCGTGGGCGAACCAGCGCATCGTCTGCCAATTCGCCAGCTCGCGTTCACGCAAGTAGGCAGGCTCCTTCATCTCGTCGCGGTTGTAGCGCGCTTCGACGGAGTCCTTGACTTCCGGCAGCGGAGTTGTCACGGTCATCAGACACTCCACGTAACGGCCCGCCGGCACGGTCACCGTTTCAAACCCCGCCACCAGCGTTTCCGTACCGGGCGCGAAATCCTGCCAAGCACTGTCCTCACTCACGCCGTCATCGAGCCATACCTGATTGAACTGACCTGTTTGCAGACGGGATTCGAGCGACGTCATCGAGAGCATCGTCACCGCCTCGACGATTCGCCCGTCCGATTGAAACTCAATCGCGCCGTAGGGCAGGTCGTCCCCTTTGGCTTCGTAAACCTTCCACTCGCGCCCGCCGATGTAACGAAACGTCAAGGAGTATTCGCGCGTTTCGCCTTCGGCGGATTCGCGGTAATGCAACTTTCGCCCTTCGAGCAGCGGGAAGAAATCCGTGCCGCTGCGATAGACTTTCCGTTCAGGCAGCTCTCCGCATCCGCCCCACAGCAGAGCGGCGGTCAGAGCAATCAGTGCGAGCGTAAGAATTCTCAAATTATTTCAGCAAGACCAGTTTCTGTGTAGCGACGGATGCGCCGGCGGTCATCCGCAAAATATATACTCCGGTGGCCAGCGCGACGGCAGCACAAACAAAACTGAGGATCATAAAACCAAACGACTTCATAGCGGCTCCTTTGAGGGTTGCAGTGCAAAGAAGAAGTCATTGGTCCGGTGGGACCCGTCCCGGCCCGGTGAATTCAGTGAGTTATCGCAAAAAGAGTAGCTTCTGAGTGGAGGTCAAGCCGGCAGTCTGGGCACGGAGCAGGTAGATTCCGGTTGCCTTTCCAGCTAAATCTATGTTTATATTATGAATTCCTGCTGAAAAGCGCGACTCTGCGACCGTGCTGATGAGACGGCCCTGCACATTGAACACTTCCAACCGCAACTCAGTTTCCTGCGGCAATTCGAGGGTCACGACCGTATTGCTGTTAAAGGGGTTCGGGTAGGCGGGCGACATGACGAATTGCGCCGGCAAACCGGGCCGCTCGTCGGCGTCCAGAACCGTGACCAACACGGGAATCATCACGACGGTATCAGGGCAATCGTTGCTGTGCACGACGAGTCGTCCGAAGAAATCATAGACGCCATCGTCAGTCGTGTCGGCGAATACCGAGACTGCGATTTCAAGGCTGTCGCCTGCGGGAATGACGCCGCTGGCCGGGTCGACGGAAATCCACGACCCTTGCGGAGCGAGGGCGATGGCTTCAATGGAAAAGCTCAATGCTCCGCTCCCGACATTCTCGAGCGGAAACATCACGCTGCCTGTCACGTGGTTTTCCACGACGATGTTGAGCGAAGAGTGCAACGCGTCGAAAGCCGGCTGACCGGGTGTGAAGTTGACTTCCGCAAGCGCGCTGTCTCCGACGACGACACCGAACGACGTGTCGCTTTCAATGCACACGCCGTCCACCGTGATGTCATAGGTTCCGGCGGCCAGTTCAAGTCGGTATCGTCCCTGCGCGTCCGTAATCGTGAAGCGGTCGTCACCTGCGGCTCGCACGCGCGCGCCGAAGACCGGCTGTCCGTCCGACAATCCGATCACGGTGCCCTGCACACCGGCGGGCGGAGAGATGCGCAGCAGATAGCCGCGCGTTTGCGTGGTGTCTTCAGGGAGAATCATCGCCCCGCAGACAATCGCACCTCCATCCGGAAGCTGACTGATATTGTTGAACCCGGCTTCCGTGCCGAGACGACCATAGCGCCACGTCCAGAGATTGTCTTGCTCTTCGTCAATGGCGCGCATCAGGAAGCTCGTGCGGCTCGACGAGTTCCCCGAGCGTCCGACGAACAGCATTCCGCCAAACCACGGCATCGCCGCGCGGAACTGGTCGGAGAATCCGGGGGATGAGAAGGTCAAGCTATACGGTGCTCCATCGGCAGGCAAAACTGTTGTGTAGCCGTAACCTGAGACATCCGCGCCGCCGCGGCCAATCAACCAGTAGTTGGAGAGCGGGTCGCGGGACATCGAGTAGCAATAGTCGTTGTCGCCGCCGTTGAACACCAGTCCGTTGCCAACTTGGTTGCCACTCAGATTCACTTCAAACGTCCATTGATCGTAATCGGAGAACTGCGACGCACGGGTGATACCGCCGACGACGAGGTTTCCGTTGCTCAGCTGCAGCACGCCGTTGGCAATATCCGTGCTCGCGCCGCCGAAGGTGCGACTCCAGATGGTGTCGCCGTTGGCCTCACAGAGCAGCACCCACGCATCGGAGCTGTTGCCTTGCAGGCGGTATCCCACCGCAGCGAAGCGCCCGTCGGACAGTCGGGTGATATCCCGCCCCTTGCTTAGACCGTTTCCCGGATTATACACTCGTTCCCAAAGCAAGTCACCCGTGGGCGCGTCAAAGGCCAGCAATGTGATGCTTCGGCCGTCGTTGTCGAAGCCGACCGCGACGACCGTGTCGCCGCCCAGATGAATAATGCCCTCGAGAATTTCGTCCGCTTCGGTCATCGAATAAGTGCGCACGTAGAGGGATTCACCCTCCATCGTATAACCGGCCAACAGATAGTCAAAATTGGGATTGGACAGCGTGCCAGTCGCGCGGTAGCCGCAGGAGACGATGATGTCATTAGGGGCCGCTACGACGTCATAGAGATAGCAGCGGCCTTCCATTTGGAAACTGCGGGACCATGTGGTATCGGGCTGAGCCCAAGCGAGGCACGGTAGGAGCAACAGCAGCAGTGCAAGCATGAGGGAACCTCGTTGCGAAGTAGGTGCTATCTGAGATAGAGCAGGCGTTGCGTTTGCGAGCGCAGCAGATCCTGCAGACGTACAAAATAGAGGCCTGAGGCAAGACCGTTCGCGTCCCAGGTCAACTCGTGCACTCCGGCGGAGAGTCGGGTTGACCCCAACAAATCTGCGACGCGGCGGCCCTGCAAATCAAAAACGGTCAATGAGACCTCGGACTCGCGGTCTAATGCGAAGCGGAGTCGCGTCGAGCTGTTAAACGGGTTGGGATAGGCGGGATAGAGTCTGAACTCGGACGGGACGAGCGGCGTTTCATCAGTATCGAGAATCACCGCCAGCACTTGCAGCGTGCGCAAAGTTTCGGGGCAGGAGTTCGAACGCAGATGCAGGAAGCCGAAAAAGTCATAGGTGCCGTCATCGAGCGTATCGGCCAGCACTTGCACCTGCACGTTGAGCGTCTCACCGGGAGCAACGCGGCCGCTTACAGGAATCGTCGTGAGCCAATCGCCTTCGGGCATCACGGCTTCCGTTTCGAACGAGAAGACGAGGTCGCCGCTGCCACTGTTGTAAAGCGGTATGATGGCGGCACTGGGAATCCGGTTCTGCGCGAGCACATTGACGGTGGTATTGTCCAGCGTCATGTGCGGCACACCGACGGTCAGGTCTGCGGACGTGTTTTCGTTGGCGATGACTTCGATGTTATACAGCGTATCACCGGTGAAACAGGGGCCGCCGCTGTAGACCGTATAGATTCCAGCAGGCAGAGAGAGCGTGAAGCGTCCCGAGCTGTCGGAGATGGCATATTGCGGAAGTTCGGCGGCACTTATCTGTACACCGGCAATCAGTTGGTTCGTCGTGCGGTCGCGGACCACACCGGACACTCCAGATGGGGGACTCATGCGCCAAGCGAGTCCGCGAATGGCACCGTTGACATAGGCACTGCCGCAAATCAGATAGCCGCCGTCTGAGAGAGCCTTAAGGTCTTCGAATTGACGACCGGGTTCTGCACCACGCCAGCTCCAGATCGAGTCGCCGTTTGCGCCGACTGCCACCAGCCAGAGCGTGGCGGTGTTGAGGCCCGGGCCGGACCATCCGGCAAACAGGACTCCGCCTTCAAGATAGGGTGCGGCCCCGCCAATCTTCTCGCTGGCAAATCCCGCCGAGTAGTGCTGTTCCCACAACACGGAACCCTGCGGACTCAAACGCACGGCGTAGCCGTTATAGTCGGACGAAGTGATTCTGCGTTCTCCGGCCAGAATATAGTCTCCGGTTTCAGGCTCGCGAAACGCGGCACCCATGCTCTCATAGAGGGCCGGGTCGCCATAGACGGTCTGACTGACCGCTTGCCCGTTGGCATCTACCGTGACCCGCAGGAAGTCGTATAGATTGGTCGTGGGATTTCGAGTAGAGCCGAACAGCTCGAGGTTTCCGGCATCTCCGGGGAGAATGTTATCCGGGATGTCCATAGTTGTTGTGCCGTAGGTATAGCTCCAAAGCGAGTCCCCGTTCTGAGCGCAGCGGATGAGCCAGAAATCCAGTTCGCGATTGGAGACGACACGGCGACCCAGCACGTAAAGTCCGCCGTCCGGGGCGGGTAGCAATCCGGCGGCTTCGCTTGCACCGCTGCTGGGCGTGAAGGTGCGCGACCACAGCAGGTCGCCGGCCAGCGAATAGACCGCCGCCAGCACGGTGGCGGCGCTTTGGGCACGACCGCACAGACCGAGGTTACCGTTTGGAAATTGACAGATTCCGGTGAACCGTTCTCCGGCGTTGGGAGCGCCAAAGGAGCGCGTCCACAACGTATCGCCGAGGGGGTCGAGTCTCACGAGCAACGCGTTTTCGTTCGAGCCGGTTATGGAGTATCCGGCAACGGCGAAACCGCCGGTCGGCAGTTCGAGTCCGGCGGAAAACGAGGTCGTTGTTCCAAAGCTGAAAACGCGAGTCCAGAGAGTGTCAACGTCAGCGCGCGCCGTGGAGACGAGGCAGACTATCAATAGGGCAGCCAGAAGCATATCCCGTTTCGGGTGGAAGTGCATAGGAAGCAGGTCTTTGAAAGGGTTTAACATATCTCAAGTTCCTCTAACACAAGCTTTTAATATACAGAAACAAGACTCGGACTTCAAGCGTCCGGTCCGGATTTGCGAATCTGGCTACAGATTCTCGGCGGAGACTGGCGCAATTCTCCGAAGTGCACGGAAATGCTTGAGAGTTGTTTTCTTTTGGTTTATATTCCGTGTAATTCTACACTTTTAGACCGCAGGGGCAACTCATGAAACGAGTACTCTTCTTTTTGCTGGTGCTGGCCGTCCCCTTTTCGGCCTCACTGGGTTTCACGGTATCGGGAACGGTGACGGGCGCGCAGGGATTTGCGCTGGTGTTCGTGTATACAATTCCCTCGACGTTTGACACTTTCTATGTGACGATTGCCAATCCGTTTAACGGAAACTATTCGCAGGGCGGCTTGGATGAGGGCGGCTACGTGCTGTTCGCGTTTCAGGATTCCGATCTCAATTTGACGCCCGGTCTGGACGAGCGCCGCGGATTTTACGGCGGCGAAGTGCCGGAAATCCTGCAGGTATCTTCGGATTTGACGGGTATAAATATCGAGTTGTCTGCACCGAATGCCGGAGGATTTTCCGGTGAAATCACCTATGAAGGAACGGAAACGGGCGCAACGTATGTGTTCGCTCACCGGAACGCGGATTTTTCGGGACTGCCAGCAGGAGTAGGAGTACTGTTCAATCAGGATGGCAACGGAGCGTACACCGCACTCGTGGACAGTTTCGGGACGTATTATGCGTTCGCGTTCATGGATTTGAATACGAACTTTCAGTACGACTTGGGCGAACCATACGACTTCTATGGCGGCGCGGCTCCGCAGCCGATAGTGATTACGCAGGGCGGACAATTCCCGGACAATGTGAATTTCGTCTTGGAAGCGGTGAGCGCTGCTCGACCGGCACCGCCGGTTGCGCAGGAGTTTCGTCTGGGAACGCCTTATCCGAATCCGTTCAATGCCGAGACAACGATTCCCTTTACGCTTGACCGTCCGATGGAAGTAGCCTTGACCGCCTATAACCTGTTGGGCCGTCAGGCGGTTACCTTAGCAAAGGGAGCTTTCTCTGCCGGTGAACATCGGGTGAGATTTGGCGATGCGTCGCTGGCGACGGGGATCTATCTGATAGAATTGCGCAGCGGTCACCAATCAACGACCGTTCCGGTGGTGCTTCTGAAGTAGCGAGTGACTATGCGGGTCACTATAGCAAGAGGCGGCCGCAGGGTTGCCTCTCTTTTTTCACAAAGGGTGCAAAGTCAGCGCAAGTGGAGCATTCCGTGGGAATTATATATCGGGAATTCAATATGTTGCTTGAAGACCACTATTATTCATGAATTTGATTGATAATGCGCCAAAGTCTTGCGACTCCGAGTTACAGCCTATACCTTGAAGGGAGGCCATCAAAAGAGGAGACGGGCCATGAACACTCGGAAACTAATGTGGGGAATCGCCGCCCTCGGGATGCTGGCGGGCGGTCTCGCGAGTCAGGCCAGTGACTTGGAGCGCAGGACAAAAGCACTCTGGGAAGAGCTGTTGGGGACTGCGAGTGTCGAGCGGCAGATTGAACTCAAACAGGAGCTTGCGCGACTCACGTTGCCTGAAGAGCGGCCGGCGCCTCACGGCAGGCTTGACCAAGGGGGTGAGAACTGGTCGGATGCGGTAATATTACCGCCGGATCCGTCCATTTCGGCAAGCGGCACAACGGTTGGGTATGCGAATGACTTCAATGTTCTGGATTTCGAGTACCCGCCGAATCCCTGCTGGACGGGCTATTTCAGTCAGACGCTCAGTTGCGCAGGGCCGGACGTGGCCTACCGCTATACTGTCCCAATAACGGGAAGCTACCGTGTTCAGCTGTGCGCATCGAATTTTGACACAGGACTGCTACTCTATCAGTACACGGGCGGGCCGCCGAACAATTTCACGGATTTCATCTGCGGTAACGACGATTTCTGCGGGCTGCGTTCGGAGTTCACCACCCCGTTGCTGTTTGCAGGACAAGAGGTGCTGCTGGTCGTGGACGGGTGGAATACCAGCGCAGGGATTTATGAAATCGCAATTGAGCTTGTAGAGCTGTCCATTCCCCCCAACGATGTCTGCCTCGATGCGGTGTTCCTCGAACCGTTTGTGGTGGTCAGTGGTACGACGGTGGACGCCACACCTGACCCCGTTCCGATTTGCGGAACTTCCATCAGTGCGCCGGGCGTGTGGTTTGCGACCATCGGTACGGGCAATACGATGAGCGTGCAGACTTGCTTGGGCGCAACGTACGACACGAAACTGAACGTGTATACGGGAAGTTGTTCGCTGTTGGAATGCGTAGGCGGAAATGACGACGCGTGCGGCCTGCAGAGCAGAGTGACGTGGTGCAGTCAAGCCGGACAACCGTATTACATACTCGTGCAGGGTTTCGGCGGGCAGACGGGAAACTTCACCCTGATGATTGAGGATGATGGAGTGAGCTGCGGGGGCGGACCGGTACTTACAATTCCGGACGTCTATGCTCAGCTCCCGAGTCTGATAGGACAAGAGGTTACGCTTCGCGCGCACACGACGGACGGGGACGCGGCCTTGCTCGTAGATGTCTACGGAATCTATATGATTAACGAGAAGATGCCTCCGTACTTTATGGTTAGAGTTGATGGGCCGTACGTATCCGCGTCCTATTGGCACGGAGTCTTGTTGGATATGACCGGTATCATCGCCATTGATCCAACTGCAGAGCCGGGGTACGAAGCGGTGCTCATAACCAATGCTCCCGGACCGGCCGCAGTGCCGCCGCAGCCAACCAGCACCCCTCCTAACTTGGCGAACTGGCGAACGAACTGGACGCCGGGTGCGACATGCGACACCTGCAATTTCGCGATTCTGATTTCCGGCGGGGTCAACGCGACGAATAATCACATGGACTACTGGGATGATCTCGTAGATTTCTACTGCTACAAGCGCACGCACAACTACTGCGAGAGTCGCACGAAGGTTTTTTACTACAATGGCAGCCGTCCGACGAATCATACCAGACGGACCGAGATTCCGGCGGGAGTGGTTTCAGCCTGCAGCGTGAATACGATTCAGGCGCATATCAACGCAATCTCCGCCCAAGTTGCAGCCTGCAAACGCGCTGGGAAGAAACCTACTGTCGAAGTGGTCGTTTCGAACCACGGCAAGAAAGCGCCGAACGGCGGGATTAACATGCACGGGAACGGTGTCTTGTCACCGGCGTCGTTTACCGCGATGATGCAGAAACTTTGTGATTCGAGCGCGACAGTTCTGGACATCGAGATGGGCCAATGCTACGGCGGGCAGATGATTAAACACTTGGGCGACAACTTACAGCCGCGGGGGACGAGCGTGACGGGCGCTTCCGCCGCTCCGGATTCGCTGCAAAGTTTCAGTAAGCGCGGCGATGGCGGATACAACTACTGGCTGAATGAGAAAGCCTGCAATCTGGCTGCAGGGAAGAACATTCATCAGGCGATCAACCGTGCAAATGCGGTTTATGACTCCGTGTTGACACCGCTTGCGAGCTACTGCGGGGATTGGGCCCGTTATTATGACGCAACCGGACAGCCGGCAACCGGAAGCTCCTGGCGGGCCTGTTCAACAGAATGCGTCAAAGCGAAGGGCGGCGGCTCCTACCTGCGGAATTTCTGTCTGCCGAAACGCTGTCAATCCGACACAATACAGGTGACGCGCGGCGGACGAATCAATCTGACGTTCAGCGGTCCTGCGAAGAGTTGCGGGAACTGCGAAGTCTTGTGTCAGGACACCAGCGGGAAGTGGATCAGGCAGACGATTTGGAACTGGAACGTGCCGGGCTCGGCGGGATTCGTCAATGGACAGAACCAACGGCGAATTGATTCAGGCGGAGCAAGCAACGGCATTTATGTCATCCACAGCCGCAGTGACACATTCTATGTCAAGGCCACCTCCACCAATCCGCCATTGCCGCCCAATCTGGACACCAGCCCTTCCAATCCGGAAACCTTTGCAGGATTCGCAGTCGGTTGGACGAGCGGCACTTCTGACGAATTCGGAGCCTATGCCGAGGTGCTGCGCGTGTTGTCCAATGTAGATGACTTAGGATTTGATTTGTCCACCGCACCCAAACACCTTGGGCCGGGCGGAGTCGAAATTATTCAGGCTCACTTCGATGTCGCGGCGCAGAATTACTGGTGGACGGAAATGAATCTGTATGTCGGGGTTTTAGGAGGGCAAGCAGGCTCTCTTATCGGATTTGAATGCCCCGACTGCGAGATACAGAATGGCCAGGTTTCACTGTCCGGCGGAGACCAGGAAGTGGTGCTGAATGTGGGTTCCGTGAACAGTCTTGGATCGCATTATCTGAATCTCTTTGCTTCGTCATTCACGGAGCTGGATTACTGGGGACTCGAATCGGCGCACTCGACGGGCACCCCGCCACCGGTCGGGAATCTTGTGATTACGCGTGACGGAGACGACATCCGGCTGTATTGGACGGCGGTACCGGTTGCAGTGAACTACATGGTGCAGTCGTCGCCCAATATCAATGGTCCGTGGACAACCTTGACGACAACTGCTTCTACCAGCTACACGCATCTGAATCAGGCCAATGACGCGACTTCGCAGCTTTACTATCAGGTGATTGCGGTTGGTCCGTAGCAGAATCGGGCCGCGAGAACGGTCCTAACCGGAAAACTGGATTGGGGAGAAGAGACGGGGTAGTTTCGCGAGAAACTGCCCTGTTTCTGTGTTTATGCACAGGTGTCTGCCTCATGCGGGGTCATGATTTTGTCTGTATCATTTTGTTTTCGCTTTGTTTAACGGGTAATTTCGTGGTTGACTCTCGGGGCAATTTTTAGTAATTTTCAATGCTCTCGACAACTTAGAGTTTGGTGAGCTGCAAATATCAGCTTACAAGTACAAGATTAGGAGAACAGATCGTGGCAACGGAAGCCAAAGACAACAAGAAGAAGGCCAGCCCCAACGGCGGCAAAGGCAAGACGAAGATTTATCAGAATTTTATCGCGGGTAAGTGGTGTGATTCATCGAACGGCAAGATTTCGGAGAATCGCAATCCGGCGCAATGGTCGGACCTGATAGGGACGTTCCCGCACAGCACGACGGAGGACGTGGACCGCGCAGTGAAGTCGGCACAGAAGGCGTTTAAGACGTGGCGTCTGGTTCCGGCTCCGCACAAGGCGAAGTTGTTCTACAACTTGGTGGACATTCTGACCAAGCGCAAGGAACAGTACTCCTTTGAGATGACTCGCGAGATGGGCAAGCCGATCTTCGAGACACGCGGCGACGTGCAGGAAGCGATTGACACGGCGATGTATGCCGTAGGCGAAGGCTACAGACTATTCGGCAAGACGGTACCGTCCGAATTGCCAAACAAGTTCAACATGACGATCCGCTTTCCGATCGGCGTGTGCGGACTGATTACTCCGTGGAATTTCCCGATGGCCATTCCGTCGTGGAAGATCATTCCCGCGCTGATGTGCGGCAACACGGTAGTCTTCAAGCCTGCGGAAATTACGCCATTGTCGGCGCACAATCTGGTGGAAGCGATCCTCGACGCGGGATTCCCGCCGGAAATTATCAACATCGTGCACGGTTCAGGCCGCGAAGTGGGCACGCACATGGTGACTCATCCGGATATTCCGGTGATTTCGTTCACGGGTTCATCGGCAGTCGGCAGGATGATTGGCCGCGAAGCGAGCGGCATGCTCAAGCGCGTTTCGATGGAGCTGGGCGGCAAGAACGCGCAGATCGTCATGAACGACGCGGATATCGATCATGCAGTGGATTGCGCGATCTGGGGCGGCTTCGGCACGACCGGCCAGCGCTGCACGGCGTCGTCGCGAGTGATCGTCGAGGAAGGGATTCACGATCTGTTTGTTGAGAAGTTCATCAAGGCCACGAAGAAGCTCAAAATCGGTTACGGTAACGACGCGGGCATCACGATGGGACCGTGCGTCAGCGAAGGCCAGCGCAAGACGGTGGCGGAATATGTGGAGATTGGCAAGAAGGACGGCGCGACATTGGCCTACGGCGGAAAAATGTTGACCAAGGGCGAGCACGCCGACGGCTGGTTCCACGAACCGACCATCTTCACCGACTGCAAGCCGAAGATGAGAATCTCGCAGGAAGAGATTTTCGGGCCGGTGGTGTCGGTGCTGAAGGCGAAGAACTTCGACGACGCGATCAAGATCTGCAACGAGATCGACTACGGTCTGTCGAGCGCGATCTTCACGAAGAATATCGACAACGCATATCGCGCGTTCCGCGATTTGGAGACGGGCATCACCTACGTGAATGCGGCGACCATCGGTGCGGAAGCGCACATGCCGTTCGGCGGCATGAAAGCGACGGGCAACGGCCACCGTGAGGGCGGCTGGGAAGCCTACGAATTCTATTCAGAGACGAAGGCTTGCTACGTGGATTACTCGGGCAAGCTGCAGCGCGCACAGATCGACGACTGAGGACTGAGCACGGGCGGGGCGACATGCTCCGCCCGTGACTTCAGAGTTCATGCCCAAACCCGCGACCAAGAAACAGGAGCTTTCCGCGAAGCAGCGCGCCGAGCTGCTCATGGTGCTGTCAGTGCGATTTGAGACGAACGAGCAGCGGCACAAGGGAATCAAGTGGGCAGACGTGGAAGCGAAACTGCTTGCGACTCCCGCAGCGCTGTGGTCGCTAAGCGAGATGGAGCGAACGGGCGGCGAGCCGGATGTGGTGAGGTTTGACAAGAAGACGGGCGAGTTTATCTTCTTCGACTGTTCGGCCGAGAGCCCGGCGGGCCGCCGGAGTCTCTGCTACGACCGCGATGCACTCGAAGAACGCAAGGAGAATAAACCGAAGGGGAACGCGGTGGATGCCGCCGCGGCGATGGGGATCGAGCTTCTGACCGAAGAGCAGTATCGGGAGCTGCAGAAGTTTGGAGGTTTCGACTTGAAGACTTCGAGCTGGTTGCAGACTCCGGTCGACATTCGCAAGCTCGGCGGCGCGATATTCGGCGACCGCCGCTACGATAAGGTATTCGTGTATCACAACGGCGCGCAATCGTATTATGCCGCACGGGGATTTCGCGGTTCGCTGAGAGTCTGACTTCCGGACTGATGCACACTTTCTATGCCACGCTGATTGAGTTTAACACGTGGGCGAATGGCAAAGTCGTCGAGTCGCTGAAGACGTGTTCTGAGCCGCCCGACAAGAGTGTCGAGCTGTTCTCGCACATTTTGCAGAACAACTGGTATGTGCTCGATTTGATCGAAGGCCGTGACGACGGCAGACGGTGGTACGGCGCGGCGGACTACACGTTGGAAGAGTGCATCGAGACTATCCCCAGGATTGATCGGGCTTACAAAGAGCTGCTCGCAAGCGCTGGACAGGCGGGCCTGGAGAAGCCTGTGACTTTCGTGGATGCCGCCGGCAGAACTGTCACGCGGACCATCGCAGAACTGATTTTTCACACGCACGACCACTGCACATATCATCGCGGACAGATAGCGGCGCTGGTGCGGCAAGCGGGCGGCGAGCCGGCCAAGACATGGTTTAACAGGTTTATAGCAGAGACGCGGACATGAGAGCCTACTATCAGCGGCTGTTTCATTTCGATCACTGGGCGAATGTTGAAGTCGAAGAATCGCTAAAGAGCTGCGCGGTTCCGCCACCGAAAGCGGTCGCGCTGCTAAGCCACTATTTGCAGGAGCAATGGGTGGCGCACAAACTCTTGACGACCGGAGTGGCCACCAACCGCAACGAGATTGCGGCGCTGACTTTCGCGGAGTGTCAAGCCGAGATACCGAGACTGAATGCCGCTTGGCGAGAGTATCTGGCGAACAAGCCGGACTTGCACTTTGACACAAGTTTCACCTACACGAACGCTGTCGGCAAACCGACAGACCGCGTGGTGGGAGACTTGCTGACAGACATCGTAGATCATGGGACATATCATCGCGGACAAATCGCCATGCTGGTTAGACAGGCGGGCGGCGAGCCGGCCAAGACTTGGCTTACCAGATGGGTGAAAGAAACGAATCGCGGGACGACGGTAGTAAAAAGGAGTACTGAAGTGAATCTCTCGGACATGTTAAAAGGCGCTCAGAGTTTGCTTGGCGGTCAGCAGGAAGAGACCAACATCGGGGCGTTAGCAGGACCCCTGTTGGGCATGCTTCAGAAGGAGAGCGGCGGAATCGGTGGACTGCTGGAAAAGTTTCAGAGCAGCGGTTTAGGTGATGTTGCCAAGTCGTGGGTCGGCACGGGCGACAACCTTCCCGTTTCACAGGATCAACTTGTGCAGGTGTTCGGCGAGCAGAAGCTCGGTGCGATGGCTCAGGAGTCGGGAATGGATCTGAAGAAGTTTCTCCCGATTCTGATGGCGGCGCTTCCGATGATCATCGACAAGTTGACACCGGACGGCGAGGTCAACGACAAGAGCAACAATCTTCTCGAACAAGGCATGGGCCTGCTTGGGCAGTTCTTGAAGAAATAGACAGTCCGGCGGTGTGCAGAGTTTTAGTTTGCAGCTTCCTGTTGCTGTTCGGCGCGGCCGGCGCAACGGCACAGGAAGTCTCCGTGCCGCTGGACAGCACAGGAAAAATCTTTGTCATAACGAGCGAACTGGAAAACAAGCTCGGGCTGTTTCTGGAATATCCCGGCTTTGTCGAGGCACGGCTCTATCAGGCGAATGATAGTGCATATTTTCTCGAGATTCTCGAGCAACGGGATTCGAGTATCGTGCGCCTGCGCGTCCCGCAAACTCTCGAACAGGTTGCAGAACTGCGGAGACAGGTTTCGAGCGCGATCGCTCAGCGTTCGCCGCAATCGATGTATGATCAAGATGGTCGCGGCGGGTTGATTATCAACAGCGCGATTCTATCCGCAGGGTTTTACGGCTGGGCCATTCCGGTAGCTTCGAAAGCCGACGGATCGGGCGCGGTAGCGCTCTACTTCTTTATTACGGCTGCGGGCGTTTTGGGTCCTTACTTCGCGACCGAGAATGCGGACATTTCGCGCGCGACGGCAATGATGGACTTCTACGGCGGTTCACGCGGCATTGCGCACGGAGTGGCGCTGTATTAAGCGTTTGACCCTGAAGAGGACAGCGAACGCGCGCCCTACGGCTGGGCCACCATAGTCAGTCTGGGAGAACGGATCGCATTGAATCAGTGGGCAGCGAAGTCCGGAATGTCCGTAGGAAAGGCCGCAGTGATTGGAGTGGGAGGGGATTTCGGTCTGGGTATGAGTGCGATTCTGGTTTCCGGTCACGAGCTGTGGAACCGCGAGCATCAAGGCGAAGCGGGAATTTCGATTCTGGGTGGTTCGCTGCTCGGGATGATTGCCGGAACACAGATGGCGGATCACGGGAGTTATACACGCGGAGACGCGTATGTACTGCGCGGCATCGGAATCCTCGGTGCCGCAGTTCCGGCGGCTCTCGCGGACGTGGGAGAACAGAGCGGCAAGACGGCCGCGAACTTGGCGACGCTGGGCACAGTCATGGGGTTGGGTCTCGGGCACGGCCTGCTGCGCAATAAGGATTTCTCGAGTTCGCAGGGTCTGACAATTCTGCTGGCTGAGTTTGGCGGCGCTGCTTTGGGAACTGCGGTGGTAATCGCGGCGAGGACGGACGATTCGGGTCCCTATTCGATGGCCGCCGCAGTCGGCGGATCTCTGGGATTCATGCTCGGATATGCGAACGCGAGCCGCTCGGGCCGCACGATTCGCCGGACGTCAGATTTGGAATTCCATTTCAATCCTCTGCCGCTGATGACCGAACTGCCGCGCGGCGCGAATGCGGAAGCGGACCATCGCGCTGGGCAAGCGCTGTCGCTCACCTATAAGTTCTAAGTATGAATGAACTCTCTTCGCATCTGAAACAGATTCAGAAGGCCTTTGAAGGCGACGCATGGCACGGCCCGTCACTCATGGAAGCGCTGGACGGTGTGGATGCGCACATCGCCAAACGACATTGGATTGACGGCGTGCATACGATTTGGGAGCTGGCACTGCATACGGTGGCGTGGAAGCGCGCGGTGACCAAGTGGATAGAGGGAGACGATTCGATTCGCGTAGCGGACGACGAGAACTTTCCGCCTCCCGAGCAGGGCGACGCGGCCGAGTGGGCGCACGTGCTGAACCAACTCAAGGTCGCACAGGCGGAGCTTCTGACGACCGTTTCGCATTTCACGAACGAGAAGCTCTATCAGCATCCGCCGGGCCGCGAGACCGTTTATTCGGATTATATTTTTGGCATCGTGCACCACGATCTCTATCATGCCGGCCAGATTATGCTGATCAAGCGCGCGGCAGAGAAAGAGATTCAGCGGAGCGGAATGAAGTAGACGCGGTTTCAATATGCCGAACGAAGAATATCTCACGACAGCCGAAGCGGCCAAGCTCTTGAAAGTGAGCCGCGGCACGGTGTGTCTGCTGGCTCGTGAGGGGCGGCTTCCGGCCTTGCGGGTGGGCAAGCAGTGGCGGATTCCGCATGAGGCACCGGAACTTTGGATGTATCGGCAGAAGCAGGCGGCTGTGCGAAACGCCAAAACAACTACACAACGGACTGCGGCGCGGGCCAAACGCTCCGGATTCGATGATTTGTTGAAGTTGGCCGCGCCAATCAAACTGCGCAACAGGCCTTGACGTGCTGAAGTGCATTGACACAAGCATTCTGCTGGCGGCCACGGATACGACACATCCGCTGCACGCTCGCGCGGCGAAGTATTTGAAGAACTGCGCGGGGGACCCGTGGGTGACCTGCGTGTGCTACGAGAGTCTGCTCCGCTGGTGTGACGTGATTACTTCAAGCGAGCACTGCGCGGCACCTCTCAAAACGTTGGCCGTGCAAGTCGCGCTCGACGCAATGTTAAAGCGCAGAGAGCCATTGGTTCTGTACGGCGACGAGCAAATCTTGAGACGGGCGCTGAAATTGTCCGACCGGCACGCCGCGCTGAAAGACCATCTTCACGAAGCACATATTGCCGCGACAGCGATGGCGCACGGCGTGAATACGATAGTGACTGCGGACAGCGGGCCATACATTTCGATTCGTGATTTGACGGTCGAAAATCCGTTTGAAACTTTGTTTGCCTGAAGCTCGTGGCGAACTGGTTTGAGGTTTCGAATTTCGGGTTTCAGGAATTCTCCGCAGGGGGTGTGCGGACCTTTGCGGTGGTGGAAGGACAGCAGAGCGCGTTTCCCATAGTGCTCTTGCACGGCACGCCGGCCGCGAGTTTCGTCTGGTCCACCACAATCGCGGCAATCGGCCGCTCGCGCCGATGTATTGCACTCGATTTGCCCGGGTGGGGCCGCTCGCTTGAGCGGAACGGTCGACCGCAACTGGTTTTGTCGCGCGAAAGTTTGCGCAAATGGCTGAGTGATGTTGTGCAGGCACAGCAGATTCAGATGTTCGATCTGTTGGGCATCGGCGATGGAGCACTGCTTGCATTGGAATTTTTGCAGGCGGAACCACAGCGGATTCGCAGACTTGGACTCATCAATACTCCACTCAAGGCAAGTGAGAATCGCCGACTGATATGGCCGTGGCAAAAACCCGGCTGGCGGGCCGCGCGTCTGCAAAGTTGGATTGAACGTGAATCTGGACTGCCGGAAAAGACGAGACAGGCGATAGAGCCGCAGTTTCGGGAGTTGTTGTCCGGCGGGTGGCATGCAGAGCGTTCACCGGAGTTTCCCGTGCAGCAATTCCGCTCCGGAATTGCGGGATACAAGCGGTGCCTTCGCGAGTTTAAGGGAGAGACCCTGCTGGCATGGGGTGCAAACTATTGTTCTTACGACGAAGCGCAGGCCGCCGACTTCGCGCAGGGCAGAGAGGCTATCCTCTGGCAGGAAGCGGGGCACTTCCCGATGTGGGAACAGCCCGAGGCATATTTAACCGAGATTGTCGAGTTTTTCAGAGCATGATTTTTCTTCATATAGACTACAATGCGCTGACCCAGCGCTGCACGGGTTCGACGGATCCTCCTTCGGGCATGGAGTGTTGTTGTTTTCATCGATGAACTACTAACCGTAACCGGAGGATACCATGTCTCACATCACACCGCATAATGTCCACGAGACGCTGTCGAAGTATATGCTTGCCGACGGCTTTGATCTCGTATTTGATCTTGAAAAGTCTCACGGCAGCTATTTCTACGATTCGCGTCACAACCGCAAGTTTCTCGACCTGTTCAGCTTCTTCGCGTCCAGTCCGGTCGGCTTCAATCATCCCAGGCTCACATCGCCGCAGATGATCGAGAAGCTCGGCAAGCTGGCGGTGAACAACATTACGAATTCGGACCTTTACACGGTGGAGATGGCCGAGTTTGTGGATACGTTCTTCAAGATTGCGATTCCGCCGCAGTTCAAGCACTCGTTTTTCGTGGCGGGCGGCGCGCTCGGCATCGAGAACGCGTTGAAGGCTGCGATGGACTGGAAGGTGCGCAAGAATTTCGCGAAAGGCTACCGCCGCGAAATTGGAAATCAGGTAATGCACTTCGACGAGTGCTTCCACGGTCGCACGGGTTACACGATTTCGATGACCAACACCGCCGACCCGAATAAGTATAAGCTCTTTGCAAAGTTTGATTGGCCGCGCGTGCTGAATCCGAAATTGCGCTTCCCGCTGACGGAAGGTCATCTGGAAGAAGTTGAGCAGAAAGAGAAGATTGCGATTGCGCAAATCAAGCAGCACTTCCATGAACGCAGGGACGAAATCTGCGCCATCATCCTCGAACCGATTCAGGGCGAGGGCGGCGACAATCACTTCCGTCCCGAGTTTTTGAAGAAGCTGCGGATGCTGGCCAACGAGAATGACGCGATGCTCGTCTACGACGAAGTGCAGACGGGCGTCGGCCTGACCGGCAAGATGTGGGCATGGCAGCATTTCGACGCCGAGCCGGACATGTTCTGCTTCGGCAAGAAGAGTCAGGTCTGCGGCTTCATCGCGGGTCCGCGCATTGACGAAGTGGAAGACAACGTGTTCAACGTGTCGTCCAGAATCAACTCGACGTGGGGCGGCAATCTGATAGACATGTACCGCTTCAAGACGTATCTCGAAATCATACACGACGAAAATCTGGTCGCGCACGCGGCCAAAACCGGCGAGTCGGCGCTGTTCATGCTCCAGCAGCTCAGTGACGACTATCCGACGATGATTTCCAATGTGCGCGGGCGCGGACTGATGTGCGCGTTCGACCTGCCGAATCCGTCGTTGCGCAGCCGGATGGTGGACGCGCTCTACGAGCACGGCGTGTGCATGCTGCCTTCGGGCACGCATTCCATCCGTTTCCGTCCGCCGTTGAACATTTCGGAATCGGAAGTCGCGGAAGGTGTCGACGTCATCCGCAAGTGTGCGGGCGAGATTCTCGAACAGGTGCAGCTGCAGCCGGCCTAAGTAAACGCGTTGGCGCACGAAACTGACCGGAGCAAATCATCAGGCCGGGGGCTCTCGCAGGAGGGCCCCGGCCTTGTCTTTTTACAGACATGACTGAAGAACAGGCAGCACAATTCCCCTCAGGATCGCTGGCGGTCGTGGCCACACCGATTGGGAATCTTGGCGACCTGTCGTTTCGCGCGGTTGATACGTTGAAGAACGCAGACCTGCTGCTGTGTGAGGACACGCGGCACTCCAAGCGGCTGCTTGACCGCTATCAGATTCAGGTTCCCACAACCAGCTACGGCGCGCACAATCTGAAGTCCAAACTCGCGTGGGTTTTGGAGCAGTTGGGGCAAGCCAAGCGTGTCGCTCTGATCAGCGATGCCGGCACTCCCGGGATTTCCGACCCGGGAACCATGCTCGTGAGTGCGGTGCTTGCGGCGGGGTACGCGGTCTTCACCGTGCCCGGTCCGGCGGCTTTGATTCCGGCGCTCGTGCTTTCCGGTATGCGGACGGACAGATTTGTCTTTGAAGGATTCCTGCCGCACAAGAAGGGCCGTCAAACCAGACTGAAGCTATTGGCTTCCGAACCGCGGACGATTGTGCTCTACGAGAGTGTCCATCGCATACAGAAGACACTCGCGGAACTGCAGGAGTATCTCGGCAACCGAAGAGTAGCCGTCTGCCGCGAGCTGACCAAACTGCATGAAGAGATTGTGCGCGGCAGCTTGAGTGACGCGATTGCGCACTTCGAAAAGCATGAACCGCGCGGCGAGTTTGTGGTGGTCGTCGCGGGGACGGATGACTCAAGCCCAAACGTTGACGACTGACGCCGCCGAACAAGGCACGTCACCTTTCAAACACTTTCTTACTTCTTACTCTTAGCACCTCTCTTGTATCCTGAACTATTCAAAATTGGTCCGTTCGCGCTGCACAGCTACGGCTTGATGATGGCGCTTGCGTTCGGATTCGGCATCTGGATTGCATCGAAACGCGCACCGCAGCGCGGCATTTCGGGGTCTACCGTGATGGATGTGTCGGTGGCCTCGCTGCTCTTTGGTTTGGCGGGCGGCCGGATTGCTTATGTAATTACGCATTGGGACGAATTCGAAGACCGCTGGATTGATATTGTTTCGCCCATCCAGAGCGACGGAACCATCGGAATTGCGGGATTGGTGCTGTTGGGTGGAGTGGTGGCGGGTTTCGGCGGCGCCTACTGGATGACTCGACGGCGCGGCGCGCGCTTTCTGACTTTGACGGATATCATGATTCCGTCGCTGGCACTGGGTATAGCTTTCGGCAGAATCGGCTGTTTCCTGAATGGCTGCTGCTTCGGCACGGAATGTCACGCTCCGTGGGGAGTGGAGTTTCCCACATCAAGTTTGGCGGGGTCGGTCTTTCCGCACATGAGCATCCATCCGACGCAGCTCTACGAAGCACTCGCGATGCTTGCTCTTTTTGGATTTCTGTTATGGCGGGATCGAGTTCCTTTGCGCGAAGGCGTGCTGACCGGATGGTTTCTCGCACTCTATGGCTTATGGCGCTACTATGTCGAAGGCCTGCGCTGGTACGAATCGGGCATGGTGTTCGGACAGTTGGGAACGCACCGCATCACCTTTTCACGGATTATCTCGGCACTCATGGTCATTGCCGGGATTTATCTCATCCGTCGCAAGTCTGCGGAGGCCGAGACACCACGTGCTGATTAGTTTCGAAGGGATTGACGGGTCCGGCAAGTCGACGCAGCTGGCACTTACAAAAGAATGGCTGGCTGGGCTGGGCTACGATGTGTTGTTGACCCGCGAGCCGGGCGGCACGGCCGCCGGTGAGGCGATTCGGAAGCTGCTGCTCGACCCAAGCAGCCATTTGACGGCACGGGCAGAGTTCTTGCTTTATTCGGCATCTCGGGCGCAACTTGTGGAACAGGTGATCCTGCCGCATTTGAGAACCCCGCGCGCCGTAGCACTGGTGGACAGATATGCCGATTCCTCTACGGCTTATCAGGGTGCAGGCCGGAAGTTGGGGGTCGAACCGGTGGAAGCGGTCAATGAGTTCGCCACCGGGAACCTCTTGCCGGATCTGACACTCTACTTAGATGTGGACTACGAAACGTCGATCGCCCGCCGCGCTACTGCCGGCGGCGCACCGGATCGTCTGGAGCAGAATCCGCGTGAGTTTTTTGAAGCCGTGCGTGCAGGCTATCTCGATCTCTGCTCCCGTCATCCCGAACGAGTGGTGCGCATTGACGCGCGCCGTGGGGAAGAAGAAGTGTTTTCTCAGGTCCGGGCTGCCATCAGCGCCCGTTTGCCCAATTAGGCCATCAACCAGATAGTACTATGAAGAGACGTTTGATCCTGCTGCTGCTTTCACTGCTGCCGCTCGCGGCGGTTGCCGAAGTGCGCCCCATGTCAGCGGATGAATTGTATGCGAGAATTCACCACAACATGGGGCTGTTTGGGGACATTTATCGCGAGATTAGCATTCGCTACGTGGATCAGGTGGATCCCAATGAATTCATGCGCGCGGGCATCGAGGGGATGCTTCGGACGCTGGATCCGTATACGGTCTATATTCCCGAAGAGGACACCGACGATCTCGACGTCATTACGTACGGCAAGTATGGTGGCGTTGGCCTGGAAATTGGCGTGCGCGGTGAAGACAAGGTCTTGACGGTCATCAGCGCGATGGAGGATTCTCCCGCTCAGCGCGTCGGCATCCGCAGCGGAGACCGCGTGATTGCAGTGGACGGCAATTCTACAAAGGGAATGTCAACCCGCGAAGCCTCGCGTTACTTGCGCGGCGAACCGAATTCTTTGGTATCTCTGACGATTGAACGCACAGGAACTCCCGAACCGATTGAGTTTGTGCTGACACGTCAGATCATTGACATCAAGGACGTTCCCTATAGCGGGTTCATCGAGCCGGGCATCGGATACATCAAACTTGCCCACTTCTCGACTCGCGCACAGAGCGAACTGGATGAAGCGCTTGTGGATTTGCAGAGCAAGGGGATGAAGGCTCTCGTGCTGGACCTGCGCGGCAACCCGGGAGGGCTGATGAATGCGGCGGTGGGAGTTCTGCAGAAATTTTTGGATAAAGGCGAAGTGGTCGTCTCGACCAAGGGCCGCACGCAGGATGCAAATCGCACGTTCAAACTGGGCAGCGATCCGGTTGCGAAGAGCGTTCCTTTAGCCGTGTTGATTGACGGAGGTTCGGCGTCGGCGTCGGAAATCGTCGCCGGTGCCATTCAGGATTTGGATCGTGGTGTGCTGATTGGCGAGCCGACTTTCGGCAAAGGACTTGTGCAGTCTGTCATTTCCTTCGAAACGGGCGAAGCCTTGAAACTGACCACTGCGAAATATTTCACACCGTCGGGGCGGTTGATTCAGAAGGTGGACTACTTTGGAGAAGACGATTCAAGCTCCGTTGTTCAGCCACTCGAGGAAGCGCCTGATTCCGGATATGTGACACGCAACGGCAGAAAGGTCGAAGGCGGAGGAGGGATTGTGCCGGATATTCTGGTAGAGACTCCGCAGCCCGGGCAGCTTGGTGTCGAACTCTGGCGGCAGGGCAAGTTCTTCGACTTTGTCACGGAGTATATGGCCGACTCTCCTGAGATAAATGACGCCAGCGTTTCCGATGAAATGCTCGAGCAGTTCCGCAACTGGCTGGTCGAAAAGGGATTCTCTTACTCGGCGGACGGAGAGAGAGAACTGTTGTCGTTGCGCGAGATTCTGGCAGACTTCAAACTTGCCGAGAATGCCGAAGCGGATTTTGCGCACCTCGAGTATTATCTTGAACTCGTCCGCGACCGTGATTTTGACATGGAGCACGAGTTCATCCGTTCGAGTCTCTCCACGGAACTGGCCAACTCACTTTACGGAAGTGCGGGCCGTATCGAAGCAAGTTTTGACCACGACCCGCAGATTTTGCGCGCGGTCGAGGTGCTCAAGAACAATGTCGAATACGACAAACTGCTGGCGGTTACGGACGCCACAAATCAATCGCGCGAATAAGCGAGGCATGTGGAGTCGTATCTAATCCTGTTCGCCGTCGGTGTCTTTGTCGGAGTGCTGGGCGGTTATCTGGGAATCGGCGGCGCACTGGTGATCACTCCGGTGCTGCTGGCCATGAGCGCGGCCGACAGGATTCCCGAAGCAGTGCGGTATCCGTTGGTTTTTAGTTCGACGCTCTTTGCTATTCTGGGGACTTCAGTTTCGGCGGGCTGGACTTACGCGCGGGCGGGCCGCGTCTACTGGCGCGGTTTTCGAGTTCTCTCGATTCTGGTTCTGCTCTTTTCGTTTGCGGGGTCTTCGCTTGCGGCGCGTTCGTCGCCGGATGTCCTGCGCACGGTGTTCGGACTTTTCGCACTGTTGAGCGCGGGGATTCTCATCTCACCGCTGAAGGGACATCCGGGCGGAGAGTTTCATTTTCATGTGCTGCCGTTTGCCATCTTGGGAGCCGCCACCGGATTCCTGTCCGCGTATATCGGCGTGGCGGGCGGCGTGCTGATGGTTCCGGTGCTGCTTTTCCTGATTAAGCTGCCGCCGGAGCTTGCTGTCGGCACGAGCAGTATGGTCGGTGTCGTGACGTCGTTGGCCGGAATGCTCGGCTACGTATACAACGGCTGGAATGTCGCAGAGTTGCCCGCAGGCTCGATCGGCTATGTCTATCCTGCCTATGCGCTCCCGATATTGCTGGGCACGCTGGTCGGCGGACCGTTCGGCAGCAAACTGAATCAAAGCAGCAGCGTGCGCCTGTTCCGCTGGCTATTCGCCGCCTATCTGGTCTTCATCGCGGTTCGCATGTTGTGGCCGCAGTAAAATTCCACTTCTCACTTCTTCATTCCCGCTTTCCATGCAAACCCTCGATTTGAAACTAATCGGTCGCGGCAAAGTGCGCGACATCTATGAGTACGACGACCGGCATCTCGTATTCGTCACCTCGAATCGCGTGTCCGCTTTCGATGTGGTCCTCCCCACTCCCATTCCCAACAAAGGAACGGTGCTGAACAAGCTCACGCGGTTTTGGATGCAGAAGTTTTCCCATCTGTGCGGAAATCACATTGCCGGACAGGACTTCAGCGACTTCGCAAGGGAGTTCGCCGCTTCGCTTTCCGAGACCTCCGCAGGACAGGTGGAAGTTGTGAAGAAGGCCGAGATGCTGCCGGTGGAGTGCGTGGTGCGCGGGTTCATCACGGGTTCGGGCTGGAAGGACTATCAGAAGACCGGCGCGGTCTGCGGTCATAAACTGCCCGAGCAGCTTCGGCACTGCGAGCAGTTTCCGGAGCCGCTTTTTACACCGGCCACGAAAGCCACCAGCGGTCATGACGAGAACATTGACTTTGAGCAGATGAGAGACATTGTGGGAACGGAACTCGCCGTTAAGCTGCGCGATTTGTCTCTGAAGGTGTATTCGGAAGGCCGCGACTACGCGAAGCAGCGCGGGATCTTGATTGCCGACACGAAGTTCGAGTTCGGCCTCATTGACGGGGAGTTGGTCCTCTGTGACGAGGTGTTGACGCCCGACAGCTCGCGCTTCTGGCCCGCGGACGAGTATGAGCCGGGTCACGACCAGCGCAGCTATGACAAACAGATCGTGCGCAATTATCTTGAGACTCTAAGCTGGGACAAGTCACCTCCCGGACCGGAACTGCCGCCTGAAATCGTGCAGCAAACGGCGCGGGCCTACGAAGAGATTGCTGCCAGGCTGATGGCGTAGTCTTCGGTCGCAGCCATCCGCGTTATCGATTCGTGGATAAATCGAGCGCGAGTCCCCCCTCGGACTCGCGCTTTCTATGGGAACTCCTGCTCCCCCGCAGAAGCAGGCATTTGCTGTTGTTTCCGCAGGTCAGGAAACCTGATCGGACAAGATGTCGTTACTTCGACACTTTGATGGTGCGGCTCTTGGCCTCTTCAGCTTTGGGCAGCGCGACCTTCAGAACGCCGTCAGAGTAGTTGGCGCTGACGCGGTCGGCAACGATGTTGTTCGGCAGACTGAAGCTGCGCTCAAATTTGCCATAGCTGCGCTCGACGCGAATGAAGTTGTCCTTCTCTTCATTCACCACGCGGCGCTTCTCGCCCGAAATGGTGAGCACGTTGTTGTTCAGCGTGATGGTGATGTCCTCTTCGCGCATTCCGGGCAGTTCGGCGTGAATCTCATAGGAATCGGAATTTTCGGCGATGTCCACATCGGGAGCCCAGCTCCGCATCATGCCGCCGCGATTCCAGCCCATCATGTCATTGAGGACTTCGTCCAGATTCGGGAACGGGTAGTTCTGTTCCACATTGCGCGGGATGTACTTGGTGATCTTCATGGTTGTCTCCTGAGATATTTGGTTAAGATGTTTGCTTGGTTCTGCCTTCGTTGGCATGTTCACTGACCCATAAAGCAAGCGCAATGCCAGTAGCATAAGTTATTATTTATTAAATATTTTAAAATTTCTTGCTTTATTTTTCTCTGCAAAGTTGGCGGAGGCATCTGCCAAAATGATAGGATTTATGACACTGTGGCAGGCATGTGTCAGAGTCGCACGAGGTTGCATATTCACAAGCGAGTGGCTATCTTGACAGATTGGAACCGCACTTGGAGTTTCCCCACACACCCCGCTTAGCACCATGATTTCAAAGAAGCTCTGTCCCCACTGCCTCAAAGTCATCTCCTTTAGACATCGTTTCAAGCGCAAATGCCCTCATTGCTTTCGTGAGCTTCGACGGCACAGCGAGCAGCAGCGCACCCTGCTCGGCACATGGTTCGAAGACCGCGGCAAGTGGTGGTGGTTTTTTATTCTGCTTGTGCTGTTTGTCGTGGGAGCGATGGTTGGCCAGTTGGCGGGGCGACACTCGGACCTGCTGAATTTTATCAGCGGCCACCCCATCATGTTCGTGCTCACGCTCGTGTATCTTGCCGCGTTCTGCTCGATCATTTCGCGAATTTATTTCCCACTGATGATCGGAGCGCCGCGGATTTTGCGCCGCGAGCGTCCGCAAGTGCGCTCCTACAAGATCTTCACGGCCGTCGGCATCGGTCTGGGACTGGTGCTTTCGATAGCGGTGGTCGGCACGCGTGACTACTTCGCTTTGCTGCCCGCCAGCGTTCTGCTCTTCACGTTGCCCATCGCACTGCTGTGGGCCTATCTTGCGCTGGTGTTGCAGGAGCCGGACTACGAAGACGAGCGCGTGTGGTCTTATCTGACAGAACTCGGCGCGGCGGACCGCCTCGACCACCGCCATCGCGGTTATTATGTGCTGGTGATGGTGCCTGTTGCAGCCTTGATTTTCTATTGGATGATGCAGAATCAGTGGATCTATCACTGGTTTTCGGATTCGGTGCTCGTCTCCATGTTCCGCGAACTTTACATGCGCGCGACGGGCCGCTGGGAATAGGCGTGGCGCAGCAGAAGTCGCACTCGCATCGCCGCAGACGCGCGGCTCCCTCGCCGCACAAGGCAGGAATGCTGCCCGGCAGCGTTGTCTACGGTGGTCATGCGCAATCGACCGGTGTTACGCTGCGCGCGGTGTGCTATGACGCTGAGAATTATGAAGACGTGTTGCTCGCCGGACCGCAGGAGATTCCTGCTTTTCTGGCAAAGCCGGGAGTAAAGTGGATTGATTTGATTGGATTGGCCGAGACGACTGCGCTGGAAACCATCGGACGAACATTGCGTCTGCACCCGCTGCTGATTGAAGATATCGCCAACACCAGCCAGCGCACAAAACTTGAAGAAGACGGAGACCAACTCGTCGTCTTCCTGCGCGACTTCGAGCGCAACAAAGAGACACAGACTCTCGAGGATACGCAGGTCGCCATTGCGCTCGGGGAAGGGTTCATTTTCACGTTCAATGAAACGCCCACGAGCGAACTCGAAGTCATCCGCGAGCGTTTACGCGTAGGACAGGGTCAGGCGCGGTTGAACGGCGCGGATTATCTCCTCTACCGCATGCTTGACATGCTGGTCGACCAGTACTTCGTCGTGCTGGACGAAGTAAACAGCAGGCTCGACTCCGTACAGGTTCGTGTGATGGAGACGCCGGGCGATCGCAACCTCCTTCCGGACATCTTCGAGGCGCGGCAGGAACTATTGCATTTGCGCGCGAGTATACTTCCCTTACGCGACGTGCTGAGCGCGCTGGAGCGCCGCGAATCTTCGATTATACATCCCGTGACGCGCGCCTACTTCCGTGACGTATATGACCATACGCTGCACGTTGCCGAATCCATTGACACTCTGCGCGAACTGCAAACGGCCTCGCTCGAAGTCTACCTCTCGCGGCTGTCCCTGCGGCAGAACGACGTCATGCGCATTCTGACGGTCATCTCGACCATCTTCCTGCCGCTGACTTTTCTGGCCGGCATTTGGGGCATGAATTTTCAGAACATGCCCGAACTCCAGTGGCACTACGGCTACTTCGCGGCGCTTGGAGTCATGGCCGTCGTCATGATTATCATGCTGCTCTTCTTTAAGCGACGATCATGGCTTTAGCCAAGCATCTGCCTCGCTTCTGCACAAATCCGTAAGCACTTTTTCAACTTTTCGATTTTTTCAATTTCTTTCTTAGAATTCTCCTCACATGCCTCGAACAACTCGCACTCTCAAAAAAGTTCCCGTTGCCATACACGATTTCAAGAAACTGGTCATGCCCAAGTCCCTTGCGGTGTCGCCCGACGGCAAGCAAGCTGCTTACACGCGCTCGTGGACTGACGAAGCGAAGAACAAGTCCTTCGCAAATCTGCATCTGCTGAACCTAACGACAGGCAAGACGCGTCAATGGACTTTTGGTGAGCACAACGACCGCAATCCAGTCTGGTCGCGCGATGGCAAGAGATTGACCTTCTTCCGCCACGAGAAGGGTGAAGACAGAATCTACTGTCTGCATATGGACGGCGGCGCGCCGGAGCTATTGTGGAAGGGACGCGGTTCACTGGCCGGAATGGAATGGGCGTGCGGAGACACCTGTTTGGTCGTGAAGTTCCGCAAAGCCGATCCCGATCCGGAAGCCGAGAAGACAATCGCAGAAGGCAAAGAGCCGGAAAGCAAGTCTCCGATTGCGCGCCGGATTACACGGCTCTCGTTCCGTTTGGACGGTGCGGGCTTCTTCCCGCAGGATCGCTTCCATTTCTATAAGCTCGAACTTGCATCCAAGTCGTGGACACAGTTGACGCGCGGGCAGGCCGACGACGGAGCCTTTGCGGTGTCTGCGGACGGTGCGATTCTCGCCTACGTCGCCAATTCCCACCGTGACCCCGATCAGCATCCGTTCGACAACGACATTATCTTCTTGAATCTGAAGAGCGGCAAGCGCAAGATGTATCCCGGTCCGCAGGGCGAAAAGAGCACTTTGAGCTTCTCGCCGGACGGCAAATGGCTGGTCTATCTGGGACATCACAATAAGAAGGACGCGTGGGGAGTTGAACCGATTCATCCGTGGCGCGTGGACTTACGCAACGGCAAGCTCAAGAACCTCACACCCAACTTCGATCGTCAAGCCGAGGATTTGTCGCTCTCGGATATCGGATTTGATTTTGAATCATCGCGTGTCACGTGGAGCCGCGACAGCAAGAGCATTTTCTATCCCATCTCGGATCGCGGCGACGTGGCCATTGTACGCACTCCGATTGCCGGCGGCGAACCCCGGAAGTTCTGGGCAGTCGCAGGTCAAGCTCCGATCTATGACCTGAAGAGCAACACGATGGTCGTCGTGCATGCGGGCTTCCGCGCGTTAGGCGACCTGCACATTTGCGAAGACATTTCCAAGAAGGGCGCGCGCTTCCACAAACTGCTGACTCACAACCACGACTATCTCAATTCCATTGAGACCTCAAAAGTTCAGGAAGTCCGTGTGCCCTCGACCGACGGCGCAAGAGTGCATACCTTCGTTTTTACGCCGCCCAACTTTTCGCCGCGCAAGAAGTATCCTGCGATTGTCTACATTCACGGCGGCCCGCGCACTCAATACGCGCGCGTGTTCTTCCACGAAATGCACTTCCTCGCGGCGCAGGGCTACGTCGTGGTCTGTCCCAATCCGCGCGGAAGTCAGGGCTACGGACGCGCGTGGGCCGAGTCCATCGTCGCGGCATGGGGCACAAAGGACTGGGAGGATGTGCAGGCGGTGACGGACTGGATATCGGAACAAAAATACATTTTGCGCAATCGCATCGCTATTTGCGGCGGAAGCTACGGCGGTTATATGACCAATTGGGCACTCGGTCACACGCGCCGTTATCGCTGCGGAGTCACAGACCGTTCGGTCGTCGAACTGAAAACATTCGCCGGTTCCTCGGACATCGGATACTTCGACCACATGGAGTTCGGCGGATTCTATTGGCAGAATCCGGAAGGCTACACCACCATGTCACCGCTCACGTATGCCGAGAATATCAAAGACCCGCTGCTGATTGTCCATAGCGAAAACGACATGCGCTGCGCGATTGAGCAGGCCGAGCAGCTGTTCGTCGCGCTCAAAGTGCGCGGCCGCACCGTGGAGTTCCTGCGCTTTCCCGAAGAGTCGCACGGCTTGTCGCGCGGCGGACGTCCGGACAGGCGCGTCGTGCGCATGGAGGCTTATCTTGAGTGGTTCAATAGGTATCTCAAGAAATGAGCAAGGCACGGAAGCGCTGCGGCTGGCCGGCGGACGACGAGTTGATGATTGCCTACCATGACACCGAGTGGGGCGTGCCGGTGCATGACGACCGCAAGCACTTTGAGTATCTTATTCTCGACGCGTTTCAGGCCGGACTTTCGTGGCGCACGATTCTCCACAAGCGGGAGAACTTCCGCAAAGCCTTCGCAAATTTCGATTATAAGAAGGTCTCGAAGTTCGGGGACAAGGAGTTCGAGCGGCTCATGAATGACGCGGGCATCGTGCGCAACCGCCTGAAGATTCTCGCCGCGATTCAGAATGCCCGCGCCCTGCTGGAGGTGCAGAAGGAATTCGGCAGCTTCGACGCCTACATCTGGCAGTTCACGAAGGGCAAACAACTCGTGAACAAGTTCAAATCCGTGTCCGAGCTTCCTGCCAAAACCGCCGTGTCGGACGCGATGAGCAAAGATATGTTGAAGCGCGGGTTCAAGTTTGTCGGCTCCACCATTTGCTACGCCTACATGCAGGCCGCAGGCATGGTCAATGACCACGCCGTGAGCTGTTTCAGACACAAGGAATGCGCGGCGCTGGCGAAGAAATGAATCAGATTGGACTGTGAATGAAGATCGCATTGATTCCCGGCTCCTTGCGAGCCGGTTCTTACAACAGAAAGTTGATTGCTATCACGGAAGGGCTGCTGAACGCGCGCGGCGTTGCGACAGATTTGCTGGACTTGAAGAAGTTTCCGGTTCCCCCTTATGACGGAGACCTCGAGGCATCAAACGGACTGCCCGAAACGGTCGTAAATCTGAAATTACGCATCGCCGAAGCGAGTGCCGTCGTCATCTCAAGTCCCGAATACAGCGGCGGCATTCCGGGAACGCTGAAGAACGTGATCGATTGGACGTCGCGCGGCGGCAAGAGTCCGTGGGTGGGAAAGGTCGTGCTGTTGATGGGAGTCAGTGACGGACCGTGGGGCACCAACCGCATGCTGCCGTCTTTCAGGCATTCCATGTCCATCATGGGTGCATTCGTCCTGCCGCAGACCGTGACGATTCCCAACGCGGGAAAAGTCTGGAACGAGGACGGCACGCTACTCGACGATACGCTTCCTCCTCGCGTAGACAAAGTGCTCGAGCGGCTGCTTGAGTTCAGCCAAAAGATGACCGGCTAAGTTCAACAGGTTCGGGTCGCTCATGCAGAAAGTTTTTCGCTGGGCATACAGAATTGTTCTCTTTCTTGCGGCAGTCGTTATTCTGACTGTGCTGCGCGAGCTTGTGCTGTGGTATCAATTCTTTCGCGAATTCGGCATGTGGGCGGCTTGGCTGTATGTCGGAGCCGCAGCCGCACTGGTCGCCTACTTCGTCGTCCTTCCGCTTTGGCGAATCTTCACACTCCCCAGTTTCGGGATGCCGCTGAATGCCCCGACCGACCGTCAGAAACGGCAGGCTCTCGAGCGGCGCGGCAGGTTACTCGGGCTGAAGCGCCACGATGTCAAGCGTCGCAGCGACGGGGAATTGCTGGAATACATTCAGCATGAAGTTGCGGCTCGCAGACCCGAAGCGGCCGCCTTGCGCAGGAAATACGTCACTGCGGTATTCATCGGAACGGCCGCATCGCAAAGCGCCGTCATTGACCTCTTTCTGGTCGTTTCGGCGGCATTGAAACTGACGTGGAAAACTCTGCAGCTCTACGGCGCTCGCGTCCCGCTGCACGACACACTCGCAATTCTCAAAGATATTGCCATCAGCGGTGCGGTCGGAGCAAGCGAACTTGCGGAAACGGGAAGCAATCTGCTCGTCCAGATTTTTATGAAAGGCGGAGCAAAGCTGCCGGGCCTGAATATCATCACGGAATCGGCGGCGGACGGATTCGTGAACGGCTATCTCGTCTGCCGCATCGGACTGGTCACCGAAAACTACTGCACGATTGCCTACACCGACGCCTCGGCGCACTGGAAACCCTCGGCGAAGGCGGTGTCCCGAACGCTCACCGATGTGCTTCTGGAGTCGCGCGACCAAATCTTGAAATCCTTTGGCCCCGTCTATGGAAGAGCCGTCAATCTCTTCCTCGGCTGGCTGAAAACGGAAGTAGACCCTGCGGAAGACCGGCAGGAAGAATCAAAAAGCACTCTCAACAAACTCACAGAATTTTTTAACAAGTGGCGATCCGGACCAGAGACAACATAAGAAACGTCGCGATTATCGCGCACGTCGACCACGGCAAGACCACTCTCGTCGATGCGATGCTGCATCAGGCGGGAGTCTTTCGCGAAAATCAGCACGTCGCCGAACGTGTGATGGACAAGCTCGACCTCGAGCGCGAAAAGGGCATCACGATTCTTTCCAAGAACACCACCATCAAGTGGCAGAACAATCTCATCAACATTCTGGACACGCCGGGCCATTCGGACTTCGGCGGTCAGGTGCAGCGTGTTCTAAGAATGGTCGACGGCTGCCTGCTGCTGGTGGACGCCAGTGAAGGCCCGCTTCCGCAGACAAGATATGTGCTTTCCAACGCGCTCGAACTCGGGCTGTCCCCTATCGTGGTCATCAATAAGATTGACCGACCCGACGCGCGCATCGGGCAGGTGCTCGACGAGGTGCTCGAACTCTTTCTCGATTTGGATGCCAGTGAAGAGCAGTGTCACTTTCCCGTTGTCTACACCAACGCCAAGATCGGCACCGCAACGCTCGACCTGAGCACGGAAGGGGATAACCTGATGCCGCTCTTCCGCTTGATCTTCGATAAAGTCCCGCCGCCGCAGTACGATGATGCCGCACCGCTTCAATTGCAAATCACCACGCTCGACTACAGCGACTACGTGGGCCGTATCGGCATCGGACGTATCGCCAACGGAACCATCAAGCAGGGAGAGCAGGTCGTCCTGATCAAGAATGACGGTGCCAAGTCTCAGGCGAAAGTTGCGCAACTCTACATCTATGACGGGTTGGCCCGCGTGGACGCCAAGAGTGCGTGGGCAGGTGAAATCGTCGCACTCGCCGGTCTGGAGAATATGGATATCGGCGACACCGTGACCTCCATCACCGATCCGCGCCCGCTTCCGCCGTTGAAGATTGACGAACCGACGCTCGAAATGGTCTTCAGCGTCAACACGTCGCCGTTCGCAGGTCGTGAAGGTCAGTATGTTACCACGCGCCAGATTCGCGATCGGCTCTTCAAAGAGATTCAGGGCAATCCCGCACTGCGCGTCGAAGACGCCGAAAACATGGACGGCTACCGCGTCTACGGGCGCGGGGAATTGCAGATGGCCATTCTGATTGAAACCATGCGCCGCGAAGGCTACGAGATGAATGTCGGACGGCCGCGTGTGCTCTTCAAGAACATCAACGGCCAAAAGATGGAACCCTACGAAAACGTCTTGATGGACTGCCCCGAGGAATTCGTCGGCGTCGTCACCAGCACGCTCGGCATGCGCCGCGGCCGTATGACACACATGACCGACCACGCCACCGGCTGGGTTCGTTTGACCTTTGAAATTCCCATGCGCGGCTTGATCGGCATTCGTCCGATTCTGCTCACCATGACGCGCGGAACGGCCATTATGAATTCGCATTTTCTCGACTATCGTCCGGTGGAAGGGGAAGTCACGCAACGCGCCACCGGAGTGCTGGTTGCCGACCGCGAAGGCCGCGTCACGGCGTATGCGCTGAACAGCTTGCAGGATCGCGGCGAAGTCTTTGTCGCACCCGGCACGCACGTCTATGAAGGCATGGTCTGCGGTGAAAACTCGCGCGACAACGATCTCGTCGTGAACATCGTGCGCGAAAAGAAACTGACCAATATGCGCGCTTCGGGCAGCGATGAGAATTACAAGATCGCACCGCCGCGGCCGATGTCGCTGGAAGAAGCTATTGCCTTCATCAACGACGACGAGTTGGTCGAAGTCACTCCGCAGTCCATTCGCCTGCGCAAGATTTATCTGAAGGAAGAGGAGCGCAAGCAGGCGGCCAAGCGCGCCGCCCTCGCCACGGCTTAGCTGCTCCGCACATCTTGAATAATAAAGCCCGTGCATCTCTGCACGGGCTTTCGTTTTCACTCTGCGCCCCTCTCCCCACTTCGACTTTTCCTGACGACCTCCCAGACTTCGGCTGGGGCTTCTTGCCGACACCTGAGATGCACGCCATCTTCCGCCGTTGTGGGTGTCCACACCCGTAATGGCATCATCCCTCGCAAGTTGACATTCCGCTCTTTGGTACGTAACTTAAGTCAGTTGACCGGCTCAGTTTTCCCCTCGGAGGCCTTGATCATGACGCGAACACTCTCCGCATTCAATCTTCTGAAGCGGGTGGGGTTCGCGCTTTTGGTGTAGGGGGAACAGAGTTACGACAACTTGGCCGCTGGCCCCGGAAACGAAAAACCATTTACCTCCATCGCGCTTCGCCGCGACGGAAGTGATCAAGTGTAATCCTGCAACTTGTTTAGAAGATCGGAGATTTATCGGTTTGGATTCCACATGGGTACTTTTGAGCCTGTCAGAAAACACTTGCTTTTAACAGAAAAAAAAAAGTAACTTTGACCGTCTGCGGTCGCCAGGCACAAAATGTGGGAAATCTCAATATGGGAGTAGGATTATGAAATCTCGAAATGCAAGGAGATTAGCGCTTTGCGGTCTGATTATCTTCGCTGCCTTTGGGGTTTTGCAGGCAGGATTCGCAGTGAATATCGTCCACACCCACACTGGAAACGGTTGGCTAAATCAAGAATTTGAAATTACGAGCCCCCAAACTGTAGTCATGGAGGGTAGGGCTCCTAATAGTGGTACACTTCGCGTCATCCTAGATCGTCTGGGCATGATTCGAGTAGCAGAGTTTGAAATTCAGAATGGGCAATGTAGATCAGACAATTTGGGCGAACTAAGCTCTCACCACTATGACTTTGCCTCAAGAGTGACGAACTATAGTTCAGGAACAGGAAAGTCTTGTTTGCGCAGCCCGATTATCTATTCGCAGTGTAGCTGTGGTGGCGGACAAGGTAACTAATCACGATTCGGGGCGGTCGCGACCCCGCCCCGACACCTTACATGACTATCATCTCAACAATTCTCATCGCCTTGGTAGCAATCCAATCAGCTCACTCTTCAATCATAATTGTAGAATCAGGCGAAAGTGTCCAAAGCGCATTGGCGTCATCAAGTACTGGCGATACAATCCTAGTTCTTCCCGGCGAATATCATGAAAGCCTTCGACTTCCAAACCATGCGATCACGCTCGCAGGGAGTTTTCTTCTCTCTGGCGATTCGATTGACATCTACGAAACTACTCTCTATCCCGACAGCGTTTCTTCGGACACGAGTAGCTGCATTGTTATAACGTCGGGCAATCAGATATGTCAACGCATTGTTGGTCTTACATTACAGAATGGAAAAGGAACTCGAACCGATATTTTTGACAATCAGAAGAGCGGCGGCGCGGTATACGCCAGAAACTCTTGCGTTTCGATCGAATCCTGTAGAATATTGGATTGCAAGTCAACATTTGGCGGCGGAATTGCCGCGATTGGTCCAAGCTTCCAAGTTCGGACCGGATATGTTGAAGTCATCGACTGTCTAATTCGAGGATGTACTGCGCAGGAAAACGGTGGAGGGCTTTTTGCTCTGAGTTGCAGCCTCGTGTTTGAAAATTGCAAACTTATCAAGGACTCATGTTTTAACTTCTGCGGCGGAATAGAGGCAAGCCAAAGCTACTTACTTGGAGCAAACACCAGCGTTGACTCAGCCTATGGTTCTACAAGTTCTTTGGATGTAAGCAGCTGCGAAATCAACTTAAGTCAATGCAACTTCTTACACGGCACATGTATTCCCCATCCCGTGTCGAACAGTTTCTTTCACATTGGGAGCAGCTCGGGTAGAGTTACAGCCTGCACGTTTAGTGACAATTTGACTGAGTACCCAGGCGGATCAATCATTGGCAATCCTGCCCCGGAAGTGACTGGATGCGTATTTGAGAGAATCTCTGCAACAATCTATACTGCGACCGTTTTGATTGGCTATGATGACAACACTCAGTTTGCGTACAACATCATCCGTGATAACGTCAATATTGCGGGAGGAGCGATCCAACCATTTCAGAGAACGACCGCACATATTCATCATAATCTCATAACTGGCAATCGTTCGCTTCAAGCGAATCGTCCGTCTGCAATTACTTGCGTCTCCAACTGTAGTCCTTTGATTGACTCAAATCGAGTAGAGAACAATTCTGGGAATTCGGTCGGATTCATTACTGAATTTGGTGAGCATCACTGGGACTTGTCGCGGAATTGGTGGGGACACGAGAGCGGCCCCTATCATGCAACGCGCAATTCAGGGGGGCAAGGCGATACAATTTTGTCAGACTCCATTATCTTTGAACCCTGGCTTGTATCACCGCCGGAGACCGTGGTCGGAATTGGACCAATCAGTCCTAAGCCACCCGTTGCTAGCACATGGGAAATTGTTGCTGTTTACCCGAACCCTTTCAATAGCTCGTTTACTGTGTCAGTTGCTGGATTTGCGCGCAATGATTTTGAAATGCGAATCATTGATTTGCTTGGCCGCCAAGTCTCATCAATCCATAGCGGTTCCCTGTCAGGGACTTCGCTTCACTATAAGATGCCCTCGCAACTTGCGACCGGAATCTACTTTCTGGTTGCCCAAGACGATCGCACAGCCAGCATAGTTAAGCTCGTATTCCTTAAGTAGAGTTCGTACGTGCTGCGCAAGCTCGATCACTTGGCAGGCTATCGTGACGGCGAGAGCTTGCCGTACGTTACGGACGAGCTGCTTGCGCTGGGGAGTTTGAGTTTTGCAGCGCCAAGGCTCTTTTTTAAGAGATGTATCTGCTTCGCCTGCTCTAGGATGATCTCGCTTTGATCCGCTGATCCTGCAGAAGTTCCGCAATGGCCCGTTCCCCGCTTCGGCGTTGTGGGTGTTCACACCCGCAATGGCATCGTCCACCTCTCCCCCGTTGTGGGTCTCAAGACTTGTCCTCGAGCGAAGTGAAGGACCCGCAATGGTCTGCTTCGCCGTACTCATAGGTCGTCATCCTGAACGAAGTGAAGGATCCCTCTGTTTCCCCTTTTCTTGTTTCCCCTACTACCTCCCAGCCTCCGGCTCGGGCTTCTCTGCCACCAAAAATGCGAAATCATCCTCCCCCGTTGTGGGTGTCCACACCCGCAATGGCAACCTCGACAATCCACGTCTCTCCTACCCTAATTCCGTCGCCAGTCTCCGCCTGAAGATCAGCACGGCAATCGCGGTCATCAGCGCACCCATCGCTAAACAAACTCCGCATTCCAGCGCAATGCCCGCCAGCCCCTGATCCCGCCAGAAAATATCGTTGAATCCCTGCATGGCCCAATACACCGGCGTCACCTGACTGAGCGTACGGATGAACTCCGGCAGCATGAAACTCGGAAACATCGCACCGCCGATCGCCGACATGCTGAGAATGATCACCACCTGAATCCCGCCTGCCTGCTCTTCGGTGCGCGACAGCGCCGAGATAATCAGTCCCACGCTGCTCATCACCATCGCGCACACCACAATCATCACGAGCATCGGCAATAGGTGTTCCCAAATCTGGAGGCTGAAAATCAACCAGCCGTAAATCATCATCGCAAAGAGCTGCACGCTCCCCAGCGTGACGGCATACAGCAGCTTCGAGAGCAGAATCTCTCCTGAGGTCGCGCCCATCAGCAGCAGCCGCGTCGCCGTGCCGTAGTTCATCTCGCGCAGCAGCGACGCCGCAATCGCGCCGACTCCGAACAGCATGAACATCACGGCCGTTCCCGCGGTCGTATGCGACACCGACGGATTCACCACCTGCTGACCGACCACCTGCGTGCGCTGAATCTGATTCACTTTGTCAAACGCCGCACCCATGTTGAAACCGCCGCTGTCCGCCGCAGAATCGCTTTCGCCCAGCAGCATCTCCTCAGGCAGCATTTCCTGAAACGTCCTTCCGCTCTCCGGCAGCTGCACACCGAAATTCTTCTCAATCGCCGCCGCAAGGTCCTGATTAAAACCGAACGTCGAACTTGAATCGAACATCCCGGACATCATCGCCGACGGCATCAGCATCGGAAACGTCTCGAATGACGTCTTCTGCATCAACCCCAGGAGCACTCCTGCAGTCACCGGATCGCGGGGATCTTCCAGAATCTGCGCGCGAATTTCGCCGTTCTTAATTCCTTCCGTGAAATTCTCCGGAATGACCAACGCGACCGAGTAACTGCCTTTCTGCACGAGCGACGCCGCGCGTGAGCTGTCGAGCTTCACCGTGTCCTTGCCCGCTTTCTCGAGCAGTTGAAGTTCGTCAAGCGCGTTCAAAACTTTAACGAGTTTCTCTCCCGCCTTGCCCGAGTCTTGGTTGACCACGAGCACTTTCAATTCACTCAGTCCGCTCTTCCCCTGCCCTCCGAACACAAACCCGAACACCAGAATCATCACCATCGGCACGATGAACGTTAACCCGATAGCCACCGGGTCGGTCAGGAAAATCGCGAGATCTTTGCGGGCCAGATGCCAGATACGTTTCATGCGTCGCGCAGCTCCCGTCCGGTGAGTTCGAGAAACAACATCTCCAGATTCGGCGAAACCACTTCCACGCGTTGCGCCCCGCGATATTCCGCGAGCTGCGCGAGTATCTCCGCCAATCCGTCATTGGATTGCGGAACATAATCCACACGCAGACCGGAGCTTCGGCGCGACGCTCCGTGCAGGTCCGGCGCCTTCTCTTCCTCGCTCCGCAGCATGACTCGCACGAAACGCGGCGTCTTGACCAGCGTAATCAACTCCTCAAGCGATCCATGTCCCAGGACTTTTCCGTGGTCGAGAATCGCAATCGTCCGGCACAAGCGTTCGGCCTCCTCCATGTAGTGCGTCGTATACAAGATAGTCACGCCGCTCTGATGAAGCGATTCGAGCAGCTCGAAGATGCTCGCGCGCGACTGCGGATCGACGCCGACGGTCGGTTCGTCGAGCAGCAGCACACGCGGTTCGGCGAGCAGCGCAACGCCCAGATTGAGCCGCCGCTTCATTCCGCCGGAAAATCCCTTGACCCGCGACTTTCTGCGATCCATAAGTCCGATCTGCTCCAGCACGCGCTCCACGCGCAAAGCGAGAGTCTTGCCAGACAGGCCGCGCAGTTTGCCGAACAGTTCGAGATTGCCCTGCGCCGTGAGCATGTCGTAGAGTGCGATATCCTGCGGAACAACTCCAAGCGCGAACGGAATCTGCCAGCGCTCGAGTTTGCTGTCCAGAATGCGCAACTCTCCGCCGTCCGGCGCAAGCAATCCGCACAACACTCTCATCAGCGTGGTCTTTCCCGCGCCGTTAGGTCCGAGCAGTCCGAAAAAATCGCCCTGCCTGATGCTCAGTGAAACATCCTGCAGGGCCTGCACATCTCCGAAGCTCTTCGAGATATGTTTGACTTCAATCGCGTTCATGTTTCACTTCTTTCCTCCGAGCAGACCTCCCAGAATTCCCCGAATCAGTGAACGTCCCGCCTGCGAAGCGGCGGCGCGCGCGGCGGACTTCACCATGGCCGTCATCACGTCGTCGGGCTTCCGGCCCGCGGCTTTGGGTTTGCGAACTTCTTCCGCTGGAACTGCGGCCGCCGACTGCTCTGCCTTCTGCTTCAACATTTCGTAAGCCGACTCGCGGTCAATGGTCTTTTCATAGACACCTGCGACAATCGACGACTGCATTGTGACAAGTCGCTCACGTTCATCGAGCGGCCCGATGCGCGAAAACGGCGGCATGATGTAAACTCGTTCGGCGGGCGCGGGGGAACCCTTTTCATCCAGAAAACTGACAATCGCTTCGCCGATACCGAGTTCAGGAATCGCCTGTTCGAGATTCAGCTCAGGATTCGCGCGAAACGTCTCCGCCGCCGCGCGCAACTTCTTCTGTTCATTCGGAGTGAAGGCACGCAAGGCGTGCTGCACGCGGTTGCCGAGTTGTGTCAGAACTTTCTCGGGGATGTCCATTGGATGCTGCGTGACGAAGAATACGCCGACTCCCTTGGAGCGAATCAGCCGCACGACCTGTTCAATTTTGTCCAGCAAGGCGGCGGGCGCGTCGTCGAACAGCAGATGCGCTTCGTCGAAGAAGAACACCAGCTTGGGCTTTTCGAGGTCGCCGACTTCCGGCAGCTGTTCGAAGAGTTCGGAGAGCATCCACAGCAGCAGCGTGGCGTAGACTTTTGGCGAGCGAATCAATTGCTCGGCATGCAGGATGTTGATGATGCCGTGTCCCGCGCTGTCGGTCTGCAGTAAGTCGGACAGTTCGAATGCGGGTTCGCCGAAAAACTGGTCACCGCCCTGCTCTTCGAGCATGAGCAAGGCCCGCTGAATCGCGCCGACGCTGGCGGGAGTGACATTTCCATATTGCGTCGTGAGGTCTTTGCGGATTTCTCCGACATGCGCGAGCATGGAGCGCAGGTCTTTCAAATCGAGCAGCAGCAATCCTGCGTCATCGGCGTAGCTGAAGAGAATCTGCAGCACGCCGGCCTGAGTTTCGTTCAGCGCGAGCAATCGCGAGAGCAGCAGCGGTCCCATTTCTGAAATCGTCGTGCGCACGGGATGTCCCTGCTTACCGAACACGTCCCAAAAGATGCAGGGATTCGCGGAGAATTCATGAGATGGCACGCCAATCAGGTTCAGCCGCTGTTGGAATTTCTCCGAGGATTTTCCGGCGGTTGCCACTCCCGAGAGGTCGCCCTTGACATCCGCCGCAAACACGGGAATGCCCGCGCGCGACATGCGTTCTGCCATGACCTGCAGGGTGACAGTCTTGCCGGTTCCGGTGGCACCGGTCACCAGCCCGTGACGATTCAGCCGCTTGGGGAGCACTGAGAACTCTCGAGCGTCGCGAATAGCTATGGGAAGCATAAGAAGATGGATTGGTAGGTATTAAAGAGTCAATAGCAAACGAGTCTCAGCTGTCAAAGTCATCGCCGGAACTGGGGCTGCCGGGAATCTTGGATTTCCACAACACGCGTCCGGTCTGATCAACATAGCCCCAAAGTCCGCCGGGCCACGTGACGCGCGCGACGCCGTCACGGAATTCTTCGGCGACGTTGAACTCCACATTCAACACGAGTTTGTTGCTCTTGTCAATGTATCCCCAGCCGTTGCCGATGCGCACAGCGGCGAGACCTTCGCTGAAACTGAACGCCGCGACGTAAGTTGCGGGAATCACAATATTGCCTGCGTAATCTACGTGGCCCCATTTGTCGCCCTGCTGCACCAGAATCAAGCCGTCCTGCGGAGTTTTCGCATGCAGGGTGTTAATTTGAAATTTGATTCCGCCTTTTCTGTCAATCAACGCATAGTCCACGTCCGGCTGCGTGCCAACGCGCACCAGACTATGGCCGTCGACAAAAGCATCTCCCCAAACAAATTGCGGTTTGAACACCCAGTTGCCCGTCGTATCAATGAAGCCCCACTTGTCTCCTTCTGCGACGGCGGCAAGGCCTTCGGAGAACTCATGCGCGTTGGTGAATTTGTGGGGGATAACGGTTTCGCCACGCTCATTGATGAACCCGAAGAGCTTATTGGAGTCGGGCACGGCGGCCAAGCCCTCGCTGAACGACTGCGCCAGTTTGGTGTATTTCGGTTCGACGACCATCTTCCCGGTTTTGTCCACATAGCCGAACTTGCGATCTACGCGGACCGCACCGAGTCCGTTGGCGAAGCGGCGCGCACGCTCATAGGACGGTTCGACGACTACGGTTCCGCTGACATCCACGTAACCCCACTTGTCACCAAGTCTGATGCGTGCCATGCCTTCGGTCATTTGGTCGGCAAAGTCAAACTTCGGCTCCACGGCCAAGTCGCCGTGCTCGTCCACAAAACCCCAGCGATTATTCTCGAAAATCGGATAGAGTTTGTGGACAATTGAGGCGGGCTTGTGCGGCGCCTGAACGGGTGCCTGCGCGGCGGGTTTGTCTTTTGCCTTGCAGCCCAAAACCAGCGCGGCGAGCAGGAAAATGGTCACGTATCTGTTCAAAATCATTATAGTTCCGGGTTACTTGGACTAAATTGGTTTTGTTCAATTTACGGAGAACACTCTCGGAATACAAGATTTGGAGTGACTTGTATTAAAATATGACAAAGAGAGGCATGTTTACAAGCGGACGGTTAGAAAGGGGGAGGCTTAGGCGGGTCAGCAACGTAACTTCAGAAAAATGATAATTCACGAAATTAGAGCATCTTGCAGGGTTTTTCAAAAAACTTGTTGACAGAGTTCCACGGATAATGCAAGTGAGGATATTTAATTCGTATATTTGATAGGCCTTGAAATGCAAGCAGTTAACCATCCAGAAAGTGCAGGTTGGCTATGAGAAGATTATGTATTGTTATTTGTTGTCTTGCGATTGCTGCAGGTTCCGTCTTTGCAGCCGAAGGGACAGTAGAGAGCATGGGCAAAATCACCGCCCAGCGAGCCGGTAAATTGGTCCCGAATGTCTCGGTCGACCAGTATCCGACCTTGTCACAGCAGGACTTGGAAAGACTGATTTCCTCTTTGAAGGTCGAGGGAGAGATTTTGAAGGATCACCCGGCGATTCAGGAATATGAGCGTCGTGCCGCCTTAAATGGCGCGCGCGAAGGCCGCCGTTCGTTGGATCAGGGTGCGGACTACTGTCCGGCGACCGTGATTCCGGGGCTGCCCTATGTTGATGCAGGGACGACAGCCGGGATGGCAAACGACTTCTTCTGTTCAGGAAATGTTGGGCCGGACGTTGTCTACTCCTTCACTCCGGCGGCAAATGTGACTGTCGAAATCACTACCTGCAACTACTACGAGTATGACACTCGTCTGGAGCTTTATCAGGGTGATTGCTCAGGATTCTCGATTGCCTGTAACGACGATTATTGCGGCCTCGCATCCAGAATCATCGCGAACCTCACCGGTGGCCAGGAATACACGATCGTTGTAGACGCATACTGGGACGGTTTCGGCGGCTACGAACTGTATGTCGCCGAGGTTGCTCCGGTTGTGTACGGCCGCTGTTGCTACAGCAATAATCTGTATTGCGTGGACAATATTGAGCAGCTCGACTGTGAGAATTGGTACGGCGGGGTCTGGACAGCGAACGAGACGTGCAACAACCCGTGCCCGCCGCCGCCGCCCCCCCCCGGTGCATTGCGCGTGATTACGGTGCCGGTTCCGAGCGGTCTTGGCGTCTCGATTTCGGCGGATTGCCGCGGGGATCTTTACTACACCAATACCGGTGTCAGTACTTTGCATCAGATGAATTCTTTTGGTGTGCTGATCAGTTCAAACCCGATCGTAGACGCTTCAGGCGCCCCACGATACATTGACGAAATGGGCTGGGACGAGAGCCGCCAGGTCTTCTGGGGCGGAGAGCTTAACACGAATGCGATCTGGACTGTGGACCGCAACGGCCTCGCGACGTATCAGTTCCCCGGCATGGGCGGCTATACGTTGACGGACGGTTTGGATTACGACGGCACGGACGGAACGGTCTGGCATTCGACGGACGTCAGCGACTTCATCACTCACTTCAGCGCGACCGGCCTGCTGCTCGGAACGCTAACACTTCTGGATGAGTTTGGCAATCCCGAAGGCGTGATTTCGGGTGTTGAAATGGGTGCGGGCGGTACCGTCTGGGCCGGAAACAGCCCGATCGACGACGTGCGCCGCTGTAACAAGACGACGGGTGCCTTCATCAGCCGATTTGACGCCGGTCAAGTGCGTTGCGAAGGTATGGAGTGCGACGCGATCAACTTCGCTCCGCAGACGGTTCTATGGGTAAAGGACGCTTACAATAACACCGTGACCGCTTTCGAAATTGAAGCCGGAACGTGTGTGTGCGCGGAACTGCCGGACACCTGCCAGTTCCCGTATGACGAAGTGGATCACGGCGATCTCGCGGCCTGCAACTATCCGACGCTGGTGAACAATCCTGCTCACGGCTTGTCGGGCGTTGCGTGGCTCGGCCCGATGGTCGACGGCGAAGTTGCTCCCGAGATTCTGAATCAGGATCAGCTTCCGGAAGACGACGGCGTGTTCTTTGCGAATCTGCCGTGGACCCCCTGCGAATTTGAAGACCTGCGCGTGGTGGTGACGGCTGGACCGGAATATGGTCGTTATGCGGAATGCGGCGGTCGTTTGTATTTGAACGCCTGGAAAGACGGCAATCTTGACGGCGATTTCTGCGATGAAATCATCTGCCAGGATGTTCCGCCGATCGTCACGGCGAGCGAGTGGATTATTCAGGACGTGCTCGTGGTTCCCGGCGCATGGCCGTTCCGTGTGCTTGATCCGGGCGTGCTCCACCTCGGCGTTTACGACGGTGTGTTCCGCTTCCGTCTGACCTCGACTCCGGTCGGTCGCTTCGGCTTCGGCCAAGCGGTTGCCGGCGCCTGCGCCGAGCAGTGCGGTACGTTCGCATTCGACTTCCTCGGCGAAGTTGAAGATTACATCATCGCCGACGGACAGTTGGATGTCGAGCTTTCGAGCTTCGACCTCGTGCCGGGCAACGGCAGCGTGACGGTGAACTGGAGCACTGCGAGCGAGACGGACAATCATCACTTCCTCGTGCTGCGTGACGACCAGATGATGGCGCAGATTGCCTCACAGGGCAACTCGGCGGCTGGCTACAGCTACACGTGGGCGGACGCGAACGTCACAAACGGCACGACCTACAGCTACAGTCTGGTGGCAGTGGACGTGAACGGCGCTCAGGAAGTCCTGGCGACGGCCTCGGCGACACCGCGCAGCGACGCAGGTGTGGTGAGCGAATACGCACTGCATCAGAACTTCCCGAACCCGTTCAATCCGACGACGTCGATTCGCTTCGACCTTCTGGATGCGGGCTTCACGACACTGAAGGTGTTCAACATTCAAGGTCAGGAAGTGGCGACGCTGATCAACGGCATGCAGAGTGCGGGATCGCACACGGTGAACTTCGACGCGACGGGTCTGCCGTCGGGTATGTATGTTTACAGTCTCAGCGTGAACGGCTACTCGGCACAGCAGAAGATGATGCTGCTGAAGTAAGCGCATCTTTCTTCAGATAGTCTGAAGATTCGGGGCGGTCCGCAAGGGCCGCCCCGTTTTGTTGACAGCAGCGTGACGTAAACAGGGCTTGCCGAATCGGCAAGCCCTGAATTTTCCGGGACCCAGCCTTAGATGAGATCAGTAGTGATCAATCTCAGGCTGAACGACCATGTTGACTTCGCAGCCGGGCCGATCGGCGATTGCTTTAAGGTCATGCTCGAAGCCGCGAATCATTTTCTTGCTGAAGGCATAGACGCGTGTGACGGGAGCTTCGGCGGTCGGAAGCTGCACGTAGACGATACGATGAATCATGTAGAAGCAGAGAATCAGGCCGATACTTGCCACGGCAAAACCGAGCCACAGGAATTCCGTTCCGAGCGTGCGACGGACTTCGAAGATGGTCGCGATACCGGCTTCAGCGCGGGGATTCACGATGTCGGTGGCTTCGTAGAGGGAATTGCCGATGGTAATCTGATGCCCTTTCATCTGGAGGAAGGACCAGATGGTCCGCTCGAAGCCGTTGGGACCCTGCGCGAGCATTTCCACCGCAGGATTCTGCATCGTAGCGCTGGCGGAATAAGCCATACGGCGCGCGTCGAGTTTGAAGTCAGGCAGCAGTTTGCCGGCAGTGATTTTGATGGTGTCGCCGGGGATGTCCACGCTTTCGCCTTGCTTCAGCGGGATGCTGTGGAGAAGATTGCCCAAGGTGTCGGAGACGGTCAAGGTAATCTGGTCATAGGAGGCTATCACGCGCGGGCGGTCGGGGTCGTAGGAGCTTTGATAGAGACGAAAGCCCGCGTAACGTAAAGGTGTGTTGACTGAGATTTGCTTCTTGTCAACTTCCTGCCCGTCTTCGAGAATAGTGACGCTGCTGATATATTGCTTAATGTTTCCGCCGGTGGAGCGAATATCCCAGTCGTTGGAAATCCACTCGTCCTCCATGGAGACAAACTCGGTACCACCCATCTGACTGCGGCGTTCGATGCGCCAGGAATTAGGGCTGTCTCTTTCGACCAGACGGCCAATCCATTCATTATCCACGAGAACCCACTGGCCGGGCTGAAGCGGATAGTATTCAATGCGGAAGCTGTCAATGCGAACTTCGAAGGGCATGCCTTCGACCGAGACGGTATCGCCTGCATATCCGCCCGCACGGGTGTGCTCCCCGCCGAAGGAGCCGACGAGTCCGCCAATGGCAATGAGGAGCAGACCGATATGCGTCATCAGCGGCCCCCAGAGTGCTGGGCGGCCCGACTCGCCAACCCAGACGCCTTCGTAGTTGGCGCGCGTGGAGAAGGACTTAGAGAGCCGGTCTATCAGATTCTTGGCGGTTTCGGAAGAGGTGAGATAGATGTGAGCAGTGCGCTCGTTGACGATGCGCGGGTCAAGCTCCGGCTTGCGGCTCCACATCCGCCAGACAATGGGCGTGCGTTCGAGCACACAGGCGAAGAGCGAGAGTGACAGGACGCCGAGCAAGAGACGGTACCACCACGAGCTGAACGGCCTGTCCATTTCGAGTGTCTTGTACACCAGCTGTCCGAAAGCGCCGGCGGCATTGCCCGGCTCCTGCTTCATCCAGAGCGGATCCACAAGTTCGCCGCTGAAAAGAGACGCAAGCGAGAGCACGCCGAGGACAATCAGAATCCAGATGGCGAACTTCATGGTGGAGAGCATAGCCCACCACTTTGGTTTGCGGCTGATTTTCTGCGTGCTGTTATTGGGAGTGATTGTGTTCATGCTGAGTTAGGCGTAGGCGTGCAGTCCGCCGAAGAAGTAGTTGCCGAACAGCGATAGCATCATCATGGCGAAGCCGATGAGCGAGAGGACGGCAGTGCGCGGCCCGGACCATCCGCGCTGATAGCGGGCGTGCAGGAAGGCACTGTAAAAGAGCCAGATGATGAGCGCGCCGACTTCCTTCGGGTCCCAGCTCCAGAAAGCACCCCAAGCGCTTTCAGCCCAGATAGCTCCGGCGAAGAGCGCACCCAGCGTATAGAGTGGATAGCCAAGCGCAACGGCGCGGTAGTTCACTTCGTCGAGCAGTCTGCCGTCAAGATGGAGTTTGCCGGCGACTTTGCCGAAACCCAATGCGGTATGCAGGAGAAATGCGCCGATAGTTCCGAAGACGAGCGTGACGCCGAAGAATTCGAAAATCCGCAGGGGGCTGTCGGGAGTCAGACCGAGTTTGCCGGTACTCATGAGAATTCCGCCGGCCAGTGCTCCGAGAAAGAGTCCGGAGAAACCGATGGCGGTCCAATAGCGCGTCTCGACGGAAGGCGTGCTCTTGAAGAGATAGTTCCAGACGAAGCCTGCGGGAACCAAGTAGATGCCGAGCAGCATGAGCACGTTGCCGCCGCGCATGGGAGCGCCGAGCAACTGCATGGTGGACTGATTCGCGAAGGCATCGCTGACATTGCCGATGACAGCAATAATCAAGGGAATGAAGACCAAGACGCGGAGCGGGACGCGTACGGAAGGCTGGAAGGGGCGCTTGGCTTCTTCTTCACTGCGCACGGCGAGCAGATAGACAAATGACACGGCCGCTGCGACAGCGAATGCTCCTGCACCAACGGAAGCGAGCGACACGTGAATGATAAGCCAAGAGCTGCGCAGCGCGGGCATCAGTTGCTGGCTGGGGTCTTTGGGCAGCAGCGACGCCGCGACCATCAGCATAATGACGACCGGAGAAATCAGCGCGCTGATTACCCAGTTCTTGTAGCGCCACGTGAGGAAAGCAAAACTCAGCACAGCCATCCAGCTCATGACCGCCATGTATTCGTACATGTTGGACATGGGGAAGTGGCCGGTGTGATTCCAGCGCCAGAAGAAAGCGATCGTCTGCGGAATGAAACCCGCCGCGAAAGCTACAGAGCCGAGTTTGGTCCAGAAGGGCTTGCGCGCAGCGAGCCAAATCGTAAAGGAGAGCCAACCAACAAGATAGGCCCAGAAAGCGAACCAGAAGAGTTGTACGTCAAGTGTGGGTGCCATAGGACACCTGCTTAGTTATTGTGAATTAGTGAAGGTCAACGTAAGTAATTTCGGAAAACGTTCGCGTATAGTCAAGCAGTATTGGCGTTTATTTGTCACATTCATGCAAATCGATTTTACCGGAAGACAGCGGATGTTCAGGCATAACATAGAATGAGACTGCGCATATCCAATTCGCGAAAAAAAAGCATTCCTCTTGGCTACTTGGGCCTGCGAATTGGAGTAGGTAAAAGTTCCTTTCCGGAACTGCGCGTATCTGTGCGGTGGCACTCGATGCAGGCTTGTGTGAAACCGTGCGTGCGGGTCTCCTGCTCATGGCACTTCACACAAAGCTGGCGTTCAGTAGTGCCGGAATTAAAGGGATTCGGCAAGGGGAAAGAACCCGAGGGAGAACCATCCTGCCCAAGGTTGACGACGCGAAAGTCCCAGCGACCCAAGTCTACGGCACTGGAGCCGTGCGCTCGATGGCAGGAAATACACGTGATCTCGCTGCGGTGATCGGGTCCATTGGTGCTATTTATCGTCACATTGCTGCTTTCGAAGGGGACTTGCGGCAAGTATGAGGTCAGAGGGTTTCCGCCGGTAGGGTCCGCGGTGCCATTGTAGAGTTCATAGGAAGCTCGCGCCTCGCTGCTCAGCGGTCCGCGCACAGGGTGCTCGAAACCAGTCTGAGTTTCTTCGTGATACAAGCCATGACAGTTGCGGCACCAGTTTGTCCAGCCGGATTTATAGGCAGTGTGCAATGATTGTGATTCAGCGGCGCCTTGCAACGGAATCCCGTCGGCTACAGGTGCGGGAAAACTAAAGACAAAATTACCGGCAGGGATGCGGCCCACTCCATGCAGCAATCGGAAGTTTTCGTTGCCGTGGGGATCGTGGCAACTTGTGCAGCCGAGGGAAGCGGAAGGATAGTTGCCTCCGGGAGAGAGCTGATGCACGGGATCGCTCTTGGAGTTTTGGGACGGAGCGTCACAGTTGTGCACACCGTGACTGCCGGAAAGCGGAAACATCGCACCGTTCGGTGCATCGTTGATGTTTGGAGCACCCGTGAAGATGAAATTTCCGCCGCCGCGTTCAGGAGAGGGGTGCAGGAGATTGTCGGCCCAAACGGCGCCGTTGCCCGCAGCGTGACAGCTCAGACACATGTCGGACGGAGAATTGGCACGCAGCAGGTAATTGTTTTCGTATGTGGGCATGACGGGGAAGCCGTCCGCGAGCGTGTGCATAGCATGACAGACCGAGCAGGAACCGACGCCACCGGAATGCACCGCCTGCGCATGCGTGCTTGACGAAATGAGCGCCGCGAGAAGTAAAGATTTGAATATACTCATGAGTATTTTGGCTACCCTTCGGCCGCCGCACTTGTGAACTTGTAGCCCGCCGCGTACACGGTATGAAGATGGCGAGGCTTACGCGCGTCATCTTCGAACAATTTGCGCAAGCGGACGATCAAGTTGTCAATCGTGCGAGTGGAGGGATAGCGATCATATCCCCAGACAGTTTCGATTATCTCTTCGCGCGTGACGACGTTTCCTTCACGCTCGGCGAGCAGTTTCAGGAGCATGCACTCTTTTTGCGTCAGGGCGACGGGACCGGCGGGTGTTTCAGCGGAGTAGGCCTCGAGATTGACAACCGACGATCCGATTTTGAGCAGCGCGCCGCGTTCAGGAATCTGACGATACCATTCATTGCGTCGGAAGATGGCGCGGACGCGCTGAATCAACTCGCGAATGCTGAATGGTTTGGTGATGTAGTCGTCGCCACCAAGCTCAAGGCCGCGGACGCGAGCATCATCGCTATCACGGGCGGTCAGGAAGAGGATCGGCACATGATTTCCTTTCGCTCTGACGCGTTCGCAGACGTCGAATCCACTGGCGCCGGGCAGCATGACGTCCAGCAATACCAGGTCGTGCTTGCCGCTCAGAATTTCCGAGATTGCCGTGATACCATCAGCGACGTGGGCGGTTTCAAAGCCCTCGGCTTCAAGATTCAGTTTGAGTCCCGCAGCGATGTGGGCTTCATCTTCGACAATCAGTATGCGATCAGACATGCTGTTCGTCCTGTGCGGCGGGGATGGTTACAACGAACTGTGAGCCTTTGCCCGTGCCCGCGCTGTGCGCACTGACGGATCCGCCCATCGCCTGCACAATCTCCTTGACTAAGTAGAGTCCGAGACCGACGCCTTGATTGGCGCGGGTATCTTCATTGCCGATGCGATAGAAGCGTTCAAAGATGCGCTTTGTTTCATCGGGTTCGAATCCCTGTCCTTCGTCGGTGACGGTCAATTCGATTTTCCCGTCGCGGCGGGCGAGGTAGACGTCGATCATGCCGCCGGCGGGAGAGTACTTAACGGCGTTATCAACAAGATTCTTAACGACGAGCTGCCAGCGGCGCGGGTCGGCCATAGCCATGAGTCCGTACTCCGTGTCGACGTTCAGGCGATGCTTGCCGGAAAACTGAATTCGATCTTTCAACTCATTGACCGCACGCACGGTTTCCTCGCTGATATCCACGTGTTCGAGGGGCAATGCGGCGCCGGGAGTCAGCACGCGCTGCGCCTGCAAGAGCCGATCGATCAGGTCATTCAAACGATTCAGATCCAGCGACATCACGGCAAGCAGCTCGGCCCGTTTTTCCTTGGGCAACTCGCGATCACGGAGTGTATCAAGATACATGCGAAGCGAGGTGATCGGGGTCTTCAGTTCGTGCGACGTTGCAGACAGGAACACGGATTGGCGATGCTCGATGTCGAGTTCTTCACGGAGCGTGCGAAACATATAGAGCACGGCGACGAGCACGAGCAGGCCGAAGAAGGCTCCTTCCGAGATAAACATGCGCATGCGCCTATGGACGAACTCCCGAAGATCGGCGCGTGCGGAGGGTTTCACTTCAATAGCTCCGGCAGGAGTGATCTCAAGATCGCGGAAGGTTGTCGCAAGCCACGCATCGAACTCCGTGCCCAGAGTGCTACGCTGCATGTAGGCGACGACGATTTGCTGCTGCCAATAGCCGTCCTGCGTTTCGATGAGCCGGCGGCCTTCATTGTATTGGAAGACGGCCCACCATGCGAGCTGCGCGAGTGCAAAGAACGAGATGAGCGCAAACACGACGAAGTGCCGCCGGAAGGGCAGCTTGGGTTGTCGCCAGGCAGTGCGCAGCCATCCGAGCATTTTGTTGAATGAGAACCCTGATGTTTATGTGACTGTCAGCGCATCACGCGCGGCTTGAATCGTGCGCTCGATGAGTTGGTCATCGTGCGCAAGGGAGACAAACCAGCATTCGTATCCCGACGGCGGAAGGTGCACACCGTGATCCAGCATCGCGTGAAAGAATTTGCGGAAGCGCACATGGTCGGCACGCTGTGCATCCGCGTAATTGTGAATGTCGTGATCCGCGAAGAACAGTGTCAGCATGGAGCCGACGCGCTGCACGAGGGCGGGAACATGCGCGTCCGCACAAACACTGAGCAGTCCCGCTTCAAGTTCTGCGGAACGCTCTTCGAGCAAGTCGTATGCGGCGGCATCGAGTTGCGCAAGTGTGGCCAGTCCCGCAGACATCGCAAGCGGATTCCCGGACAGCGTGCCCGCCTGATAGACTGTTCCTTGTGGCGCGACGAGCGACATCAACTCAGAACGTCCACCGTAAGCTCCGACGGGCAGCCCACCGCCGATCACCTTGCCAAACGTTGCGAGATCGGGCATAACACCATAGCGCTCGATGGCACCGCCCCGCGCGACGCGGAAACCGGTCATGACTTCATCAAAGATCAGCAACGCGCCGAACTCATCACAAAGTGAGCGCAGACCTTCGAGGAAACCCGGTGCTGGCGGAATACAGCCGACGTTTCCGGCAACGGGTTCGACGATGACGGCTGCAATTTCGCGGGGTTCAGCATCAAAGATCGCTCGCACAGATGCGAGGTCGTTGTAGATTGCGCAGCGCGTATCCTGAGCGGCGCCGCGGGTCACACCCGGTGAATCGGGCAGGCCGAAGGTAGCGGCCCCTGAACCTGCCTGAACTAAAAAGGAATCGGCGTGACCGTGATAGCCGCCTGAGAACTTGAGAATGACATCGCGCCTGGTAGCGGCACGAGCGAGACGGATTGCGCTCATCGTCGCTTCGGTTCCGCTATTGACGAAGCGCACCATTTGGAGGCCGGGGACTCGCGCGGTGATTTCTTCCGCAAGCAAGACTTCCGGCGTCGAGGGCGCACCATAGCTGAAAGCCCTGTCGACAGCACGGTGAACCGCCTCGACGACGGGTTGCGCGCCATGACCCAGTATCATTGGTCCCCAGCTACCAATGTAATCAATATACTCATTTTCGTCAACGTCCACCAGAATTGCCCCATTGGCGGCTGCCATGACGGGCGGTTGTCCACCTACGGATTTGAACGCGCGCACGGGGGAATTCACGCCGCCTGGCAGCACGCGCCGTGCGCGAGTGAACCACTCTTCAGACCGTTCAATGGAACGCGCGGATTCAGTCAGTATTGCATCATTCGGCATGGCGACTCTCCGTGTTCAGCCATTCGGCGGCTTCGGCCGCATAGTAGGTAAGAATAAAGTCCGCACCGGCGCGTTTGAAAGCAAGCAGCGTCTCGAGAATGATGCGTTTGCGATCCACCCAGCCGCGCTGCGCCGCGGCTTCGATCATGGCATACTCACCGGAGACATGATAGGCCGCAGTTGGGCGATGGAACTTCTCCTTGACGATGTGCAGGATATCGAGATAGGCGATACCGGGTTTGACCATCAGCAGGTCCGCGCCTTCGGCGATGTCGAGCTCGACTTCGCGCAGCGCTTCGTCAGCGTTGGCGGGATCCATTTGATAGCCGCGACGATCTCCGAATTGCGGAGCGGAATCCACCGCGACACGAAACGGTCCGTAGTATGCGGAGGCATATTTGACGGCGTAGGACAGAATGGGAATATGCGAGAATCCGTGTTCATCGAGAGAGTGGCGGATCGCTCCGACGCGTCCGTCCATCATATCGGAGGGCGCCACCACATCGGCTCCTGCGCGCACGTGACTTAGCGCAGTTTTGGCGAGCAAGTCGAGCGTCGCATCGTTATCTACGTCGGTATCATGAATCGCTCCGCAGTGTCCGTGGTCTGTATACTCACACAGGCAGACGTCGGTAATGACAAGCAAATCAGGATAGGCCTGCTTGATGGCGCGGACGGCGCGCTGCACTTCGGCGTTGTCATCAAATGCGGCGGAGCCGATTGCGTCCTTGTGTGTCGGCACACCGAACAGAATCACGCCGGGCACTCCGGCATCGTAACAGCGTCCGGCGATTTCGTTCACGCGATCGACGGACCAATGAAATTGTCCGGGCAAACTGCTGATTTCATGCTTGACATCGCTGCCGGGAACGACGAACAACGGCTGAATGAAGTCGGCCGGATGCAGATGTGTTTCCCGCACGAGACTCCGCAGCATGGGTGTGCGGCGAAGCCTGCGGGGGCGATCAATGGGAAAGCTCATGGTTCAGTTTTTCGAGAATTTCTTCAACGGCCTGACGGTCCTGTCCTGCGAAGGCGACGGCGATGGCGCGCGCGAGCGTAAGATCACTGCCATCGGCTGCTGCGCGGCGCATGTTGGCGACAATCAGGCTCGTCACCTTTTTCATCATAGAGCGGGAGAATTTATCGACCTCTTCAAGGTCTTCTGCGCGAAAGTGATGTGCCTGATGCTCAACTTCAGAAGCACGAATACTTTCGAGCGCAATCTGTAGCTGCTGAATGCTCGGCGCGATACGATTCTGACGATACCACTCAGTGAACTCGGCGACTTCTTTGTCTACGATGTCTTCAGCGCGGACGGCCTCTTTTTCGCGAGCCTTGATGTTCGTGGCGACAAGCTCCTGGAAGTCGTCAACGGTGTAGAGATAGACTTCGTCGTGCTGTGCGAAAACCGGATCGACGTCGCGGGGCACGGCAAGGTCGAGGAACAGCAGCGGCCGTTTACGTGAACGTAAGGAACTTCCCGCCGTATCCAGCGAAATCACCGGAACCTGAGAGGACGTGGCACTCACCACAATATCCGCCCATGCGAGATCGTCGGCGGAAGGGGGAAACGAAGTGGCTTGGCCGCCGATACTATCGGCGAATTGCAGTGCGTTCTCGGCGGTTCGATTGCTGACACGCCAATTGCGTGCTCCAACATCTGCGAGATATTTCGCGGCGAGCCGGGTGGTGTCGCCCGCGCCGACGAGCAGGATGTTCTTCTCATCAAGCTTGCGGAAGAGTCTCTGCGCGAGTTCGATGGCCGCATAGGCGACGGAGACCGCACCCTGCGAGATTGCGGTGCGAGTGCGGACTTTCTTGCCGCAGAAAATGGCATGAGTGAAGAGCTTGTTCAGGATGCCGCTCGTGCCGGCGAGTTCAAGAGCGGCGGCATAGGCCGTCTTTACTTGTGCGAGGATTTGAATTTCACCGAGCATCTGGGAATCGAGACCGGAAGCGACGCGAAAGAGGTGTCGCACAGCGGCGGTATCCCGATGCACGTATGCGGCATTGGCTTCGGGAGGCTCCAAGCCGCAGATATCCGCATATAGGGCGCGTAACTCGGATGCTTCGAAATGGTATGTCGGCGACAGATATAATTCGGCGCGATTGCAAGTGGACAGGATGACGGCGCCTTCAATATTCGGATGCCGCACCAGTTGCTGCATCAAGGCAGGCAGCGCTTCGGGTGAAACGGCGGCGCGTTCGCGGAGCCCAAGCGAAGCAGAGTGATGATTGAGACCGATCATCTCAAGTTTCATGACTGGCCCCGGAAGAAGATTTGGGTGACCGACCCTGCGAGCAGGAAGAACATCAAGGCGGTGAGTGCGACGGTCAGTTTGGCCTGTCTCTGGTCTCCCAGCCAGTTCTTCCGTTCTGAAATCGCGAGAACAGTCGCTACAAACCAAAGCGCGAACATTTCATGCAGGTGGTTGAAGAAGCTGGGCGTGCCGGCACGCTGGAGGAACATAAACACGGTGGATGAAGCAAAACTGATGGTGATGAGCAGCCAGCCGTTGTAAACCGCGAGCGCGCGCAATCTGTGCATATCATCCATAGAGGGCAGAGCCGTGAAGAGCCGTCCGAATTTGCGCTGGACAAGCACTCTCCGCAGGAGAATCGCTCCGGCGCTATAGACGCCGCTGCCGAAGAGCATTGCGACTCCGGCCGTGGACAGGACAATATGAACGGCGGACCACACAGAGTGAAGTTCGCGCGGACCTTCCGTGTGCCGAAGTCCGCCCGCCACACCGGTCAGCAGCAGGACGGTGACAATCACGATGGGCAAAACCGTGAGCATGCGCTGTGAGATACGACGCTCAACGAGCAGTTGGTCCATCCAGACCAGAAACGCGAGGAAGACGCTGATCTGTCCCGCTGTAAGAATCGGAAGTTGGCGCTGGTCGATACTAAGGAGCGTCAGCCACAACGCATACAGAGCGGCGGCTATCCAGCCCACGCGGACGGCGATTTTTTCGAGGTGCTCGTCGGGCCGCTGGTAAAGCATCATCCAAAGCGAGAAAAGGCCACCGAACACCAGGAGCATCAGTCCGGGGAAAAGTGCGTAGATGAACATATCAGGCTATCCTCCACTGAGCGAGCAGCGTGCGCGCGACACGGAAAGCGTCTTTTGCACAGCCATTGACCGACACACCTCGATAGCCTGCTCCCGTCAGGATAAAGCCCGGAAGTTGTCTTTCAAGAAGCTCCAGTTCTCCGATACGGCCGAGATGACCTTGCGTATACTGGGCAATGCCCTTAGGGTGACGGAAGATCCGACGGAAGCAAGGTGCTCCCTGCACGTTATACAAACGGCGGTGCTCGTCGGCGGCGATTTGCTCAACTTCGTGATCTTTCAGGTCCACAATCCGGGGATCATGCGCTCCGCCGATCATGGTGCGAAGCAGATGGAATCCGTGCGGAGCCTGATTGGGGAAGATGGCATCGCACCAGAGCGATCCCAGTGCGCGGTAGTCTTCACCTCGCGGGATTAAGACTCCGAAACCGTCCAAAGGATGACCGACATCGGCGATGGGATGCGCGTGGGCGACCACATCGATCGGAGCGTAGGGGATCTCCCGCAGCGCTGCGGCGGCGTTTGAGGACACAGCATTGAGAATCTCGGCTGCGGCGTATGCGGGACAGGCCAAGACGACGGCGTCCGCCGTTAGGGTTCTGCCTTTTGCGTGAACCTCAAAGACTTCACCACGCGGCCGCAATGACTGCACAGGCGAGTTCGTGATGATGTCAGCGGCAAGCTGCTGTGCGAGAGTCTCAGTAAGTTCACCCATGCCGTTACGAAACGTCGTGAGCGTCGCGGCCGCTCCGGCGGGTCCGCCCGTCAATTCACCGGACTGTTTTGCAGCACGTTTCTTCGCGATCATCGCGCGCATCAAGCCGCCGTACTCCGTTTCCATCTCAACCATTTTAGGAAAGACGGAGCGCAGTGATAGTTCCTTGGCGTTGCCCGCGAAGATTCCGGAAACCATAGGGTCGATCATGTATTGCGCGAAGTCCTCGCCAAGCCGACGCTTGGCGAAGTCATAGACGGATTCGTCATAACCGTTACGCTTGGCCGGAATAACCGGTTCGAGCGCCATGCGCAGTTTTGCTCCGACAGGCAGAATATCCGAGTGCAGGAACGAGCGCGGAGAGAGCGGTACTTCGCGCATCTTGCCATGATGATAGATGAAGCGCTTGCTCGCATGTCCGGAGGCACGCACCAGCCGCTGTTCGAGGCCAAGCAGTTTGATGAGATCGAGCGTCGCAGGTTCATTGTCGAGGAACCCGTTCGGTCCCCATTCGCAGAGAAAGCCATCGGCGAGTTCTGTGCGCGTCGCGCCACCGGTGAAAGCTGCGGCTTCCAGAATAGTCATCTGCGGGTCTGCTCCGCGTTCGTGCGCGAGGGTGCGAATCAGAAAGGCGCTGGCCAGTCCGGCGACACCTCCGCCGATGACCACGACGCTTGGCCGAAGGGGGTTAGCAGGCAACGGCATGACAGGACTCCCGCAACAAATTGAGTAACGCAGCGGAGAAGCGCGTGTCGTCATTGAAGACGCGCACGCGAACATACTTCTTGACACCCTTCCGCTCGACAATTTCCTTAGCGACGGAATCGAGATCATAGAGGGTTTCGAGACAGTCGGAAACGAAGCTCAGGGGCATCATGACGATGGGATCGTCACTTCGGGTCCACTCCGAGAGCACATCTTCCATATATGGTTTTGTCCATTCAACGGGCCCGACTTTACTTTGATAGGCGACTATCCAGTGCGTTCCGTGCGGCAGGTTCCGCGCGAGTTTTTCCGCTGTGGCACAAACGCGGTCAGGGTAGTCGTCGCCTCGATTAACATAGATTTTCGGAATACCGTGAGCAACAAACATGACGCGCGCGCGTGGACCTGCTTCCGACAACGCATCGCGAAGATAGCCCTCCCAGATCGCCAGCATGCTCTCTTCCTGTCCCCAGTCTTCAACGTAGTCAAACGTCAGGTGACAGGACTTAGCAGCTCGTCGGACTTCCTTCATCACCGAGCCGGTCATGGTGTGCGTGTAGTGCGGGAAGAGCGGAATAACGTTGAGATGGCGAATGCCTTTTCCGGCGAACGCAGCAATCGCTTCAGGGATCGTCGGCGAAATATAGCGGAACGCCCACATCACTTCGGTTTGTCCGCCGCGTACGGAGAGTTCGTGCAGAATGTTTTGTCGAAGCGCTTCCGTCCAATCGAAAAGCGGACTGTAACCGCCAATGCCTTCGTATCGCTCGGCGACTTCTGATGCGCGGCGCCGTGCAATGAGCGACGCAAGCGGTTTGCGGATAATAGCCGGAAGGTCGATGATCGCGGGATCGCTGAAGATCTCACGCAGATAGGGTTCAACGTCGATACGGCGGGCGGGGCCGCCCATATTCACAAGTAGGATCGCTTCACTCATGATCTATTCCTACAAGGTTTTCGAGTAGACGACGTTCGCCTGATCGGCGAGGTAGCGATCAAAGGGCATGGCAAGGTTCCTTACAAAGAGCTGCCCAAGCGGCGTGACGCGAAATCCACCGTTGTCGCGTTTGACCAGCCCGCTGCCTTCGAAGGAGGAGATGTGATCGATTGCCGAGTTCATTCGTGCCACAAACTCGTCACCGAGCTCGTGCATATGCTTGGGCAAGTTGATCTCAAGATTGCACATCAAGTGGTTGATAATCTGTTTGGTTGTCCGGTCGTCGGCACTCAGTTCATGTCCGCGTTCGAGGGGCAGGCGGCCCGCTTCGACCGCGTCAGCGTAGGCTTCCGGTAAGGGAATATTCTGAGTGAAGAGATTGCGGAACTCGCTGATTCCGGAGCAGCCGAGTCCGAGCAGTTCAAGGCCGCGCGTGGTGGTATAGCCCATGAAGTTGCGCCAGAGGCGGCCTTGATTTTGAGCGAGGGTCAGATCATCGTCGGGCAGCGCGAAGTGATCCATGCCGATTCCCGCGTAGCCGGAGTCGCCGAGCACGCGATGTGCATCGAAGATCATGCCGAGGCGCTCACGCGAGGAAGGCAGGTCATTTTCATCGATGGCGCGCTGATGCTTCATGCGCGACGGCAGATGCGCGTATCCGAAGCAAGCAAGTCGGTCTGGCCTCAATCCGGCCACGGCGTGCAGAGTTTCCAGCCACGTGGCGCGGGTTTGACGGGGCAGTCCGTAGATCAGATCAATGTTGATGCTCGTGAAGCCGTGTTCGCGGGCGCGGGTTATGAATCCGGTGATCTCATTTAGATTGTATTCACGGCGCACCGCTGCCTGCACTTCGGGATTTAGATCCTGCAATCCGGCGGAAATGCGGCGGAAGCCGCGCGCTGCAAGCAGTTCGAGATGTTCGTCGGTGGTCACGCGTGGATCCACTTCAACGGAACGATCCGCGCGCGGTGCGCCGGGGATCTTCTCAATCAACAGATCAAGCATGCCCGCTAGTCGATTCACCGGAACATATGTGGGAGTTCCGCCGCCCAAGTGCAATTGACTGTGGCGAACCGGGCGCGCGAACCTGCTGGTGACGAGCCGGATTTCACTTTCGAGCGCATCCATGTATCTATTCATGCGCGACTCGTCATGGGTGATGTGCGCGTTGCAGCCGCAATAGAGGCAGCGTTGACGGCAGAACGGCAGATGCACGTAGACGGCGATACTCTCTTGCTCTTGCCCCAGCCTGAGCAAAGCATCAACAAACGCTTCTTCACGGACCGGAGCATGCCAAACGGGAACAGTCGGATAAGAGGTATATCGCGGCCCGCGGCCATCCAGCTCGTTGACCAGCGCGAAGGCGCGCTCCTCAGAGATGTCGTGCCAGCTTAAGCGGTTCATGTCTATTCTCCGCGAATTTCATCGAGCAGAATATCGACGTGCTCGATAGGTGTTTCGGGCAGAATCCCGTGGCCGAGATTGAAGATGTGGCCGCGCTGCGGCGCCTCATTCAGAATCTGACGAGTACGTGTGCGGATCGTCCGCTCATCGGTCAGCAGCAGGATGGGATCAAGATTCCCTTGCAGTGCGACGCGCTGACCGAAGCGGCGGCCGGCCTCCTCAAAACTCATGCGCCAATCCAATCCGTAGACAGTTGCTCCAACCTTCGCAGCGGACTCAAGGTGCATACCGTTTAGAACGAAGTAGGTGAGCGGGACGTCGAGCGATCTCAGTTCGGAGAAAATCCGCTGCAAGTGCGGCAGACTGAACTCTGCGTATTCGTCGTCCGTGAGAATCCCCCCCCACGTGTCGAACAACTGCAGCGCATCGGCACCGGCCTCGACTTGCGCACGCAAATAAGAGATGGTCAACGTGCTAAGTCTTTCCATGAGTTCGGAGAACGCGTGCGAGTCCGCATACATCATCCGTTTAGTGCGCTTGAAGGGATCGGGCTTGCCGCCTTCAATCAGGTAACAGCCCACGGTGAAGGGTGACCCGGCAAAGCCGATCAGGGCTTTGTCATCGGGAAGTTCGCGACGAATCAGTTTGACGGCATCGAGAACTTGGCCGAGTTCTTCCCGCGGGTCGAAGTCTCGCAGTTTGGAGACGTCGTTGTGCGCACGCACCGGCCGCTCAATCACAGGGCCGTGTCCACTGTCGAAATGCAGCCCTGCTCCGAGGGGAATCGCAAGCAATAGGATGTCGCTGAAGAGGATGGCGGCATCGAAATCGAAGCGGCGAATCGGTTGCAGAGTGACCTCGCAAGCCAGTTCAGGTGTGTAGCAGACGGAGATGAAGTCGTGCCGTTCTCGCACGGCGCGATACTCGGGAAGATAGCGCCCCGCCTGCCGCATGAGCCATACAGGAGGAGTGGCGAGCGCTTCACCGCGTGCGGCTCGCACATACTTGGAGGTTGCGGTGCGCTGTTCAGATACAGTTTTCATTGCGGAAATGACTTCAGACATGATCGGGCTCGTGTTGCAGGAGACTCGCGCGAACGGCTTTCGTGATGGAAAGAGCATCCGGACGAGTGGCAGTAAAAATGCTGGAGTGTCCGAGTGCACTCAGTGCACGTTGAGTTGTCGGGCCGATGGCGATAGCCGCGAAGGGCCAAGGCAACGGCAGCGCGCGGTGAAGTGCATGCACGGCACTCGGTGCGAAAAAGACCGCTGCGTCCACCGGAAGATGCGATTGCAACTGCAGGGACAGTTCGCGTGGCTCGCGTGCAATCGTGCGATAGACCGGCAGCGCGTGTATAGGTAAACCATTGCTGCGGCAGATATCTGCAAAGTCTGACTTGTGCTGGTCCGGGCACGGATAGAGCAACGGCGTCCCTGACGGGAGCGTGCGGCTCAACTCATTCGCGAGGTGTGCTCCGGTTCCCACCGAGGAGATAACTTCAGGCTCTTGAGCGAAGTACAACCGCACGGCGTCAGCGGTAGCTTCTCCGACGGCTGCAATCATGACATCGAACGGCAGAACCTGTTTTGTGATCCGGAGCGCTTCAAAGAGTCCGCGCACACCGTTCGCACTGGTAAAGGCAACCCACGGCGTGGCGATTTCCAGCTTTTCCGGAGTGATATACTCTGTTGTGGTAGCCGGAAGAGCCGAGCAAGCGAAGCCTTCCGCGTGCAGGAGGTCGCAGAGTTCGCGGCAGAGTTCCGGTTGACGGATTAACAGCACCCGCTGGAGCATGCCTGACTCTGGGAGAGTTCGGTGAAGAGTTCCTGCGGCAACGCATCAGGCAGATTGCCGCGCACGGTGGCGCGCACGGGTCCGGACATCGCGTTGAACCAGAAGCCTTCCATGATCCACACGTCGCCGTTACGTGATGCGTATGCGCCTAACGGCAAGCCGCATCCGCCGCCAAACAGGGCCTGCAATTGCCGCTCGATGCGGGTTGCGGTGAAAGACTCAGCGTTGTGCACGGCCTCGCGCACTGCGGAAAGGCGCGAATCATTGGCACGCATTTGAATAGCGAGTGCTCCTTGACCGGGGGCCGGAACAAACAGCGACGGAGCGAGACGTTCGACGCGAAACTCGGAGAGATCGAGCGCGAGCCTGCGGACACCTGCGCTCGCCAGCATGATAGCATCGTATTCGCCATCACGCAGTTTTCTTAAACGTGTCGGGACGTTGCCGCGCAGATCTTTGGTTTCCAGATCCGGACGCAGCGCTAACAATTGGGTTTCGCGGCGAACGGCACTGGTTCCGACAAGTGCTTCTGGCTTCAGGAAGAGATCGTCCTCATCAGAGGTCGCAGCATCCGGTCGCATAATGAGCAGATCGGCGGCATCTTCGCGTGCAGAAACGGCGGCCAACGTCAGCCCTTCGGGCGCTGTGGATGGCATATCCTTGTAGGAATGAACGGCGACATCTATTCTTCCGTCCAGCAGGGCTTCTTCCAGCTCTTTTGTGAAGTAGCCGCTGCCTTCCAGTTCACGTAGAGGGCGGTCTGTGACTCGGTCACCTTGAGTGGTGATAATGTTGACCTCGATAGTCATATTTAACTTCTGTTCGAGGAAATTTTTCACCCAGTTCGTCTGTGTGCGAGCGAGATCGCTGCCCCGAGTTCCGATTATCATGAGTCCGATCCGTGATTATGGTCAACTTTCGGCACTCAACATAACAAACACACCTCAATTGAGTGTCATGCAATTGTCACAAAGCGAATATGTAGCAAAGTCACGATCTATGACAAGAGGGAATTGGATATAAATAGTCACATTTGGATTTCCGAAACTGTGCTTAGTAATCACAAAAGGTTAGTATCGGAGAGCGCGCAAAAGCGAGTGGTTTGTTTGCACCAATTGGAGCTTGGAAAAGAGGAGTTTGGAAGCCTACTCCTCCTATTAAGTCTATAACTGCACGATTGCACTTGACCCACAAAGGGGGGTTCGTGAAATCTTTCGCAAGATAATTCAACTGCTTAGTCGTCGTTGCATCGAGCGAATGTGTGTTGAGGAGTATCCACAGGTGCCTTTGCGTTTTCCTCTTCTAAATAGTATCTTTGCTGCAAGCTTGAGTGAAGTGAAGTGGCCTGTAAATCTGACAAATAAGGCCAGTTTCTGGCTCAAGGAACCGAAGAAACCGTCAGCGGATGCGAACAAGAGTAATGTATACCCTCAAGCCCAGACACGGTTTTAGTTGCCGTTCAGCGATGGTTCTGTTGTGGGTCGGGTTGATAGTGTTCACTCAGTTGGCATGGTCTCAGACTTACGACATCACGCAGAGTCTTCGTTACCCCGCGGGTGACAACGGCAGTCCGCAGCCGACGAACTTGTATGTGGATCGTTACACGGGTGACATATTCGTCGCGGACGCTTCCACCTCGCGCATTGTCATTTATGATTCGCAGCGCCGCTTTAATTTCGAATTCTCGACGCGCAATCATGTCGTGTCACCGCGGCAAGTCGCGGTTGACGCGCAGGGCAGGATCTACGTTTTAGGCGATCCGCGGGCGCACACGCTGGCGGTGTTCGATTACAACGGCGAGTTCCTGCATCATCTCGATCTGACCGCCGAAGATGGTTCTAATCTGGAGCCTGCGGATTTCGTCTTGGACAATGAGAACAAGCTGTACCTCCTGTCCCTCGAACCCCTGCGAATGAACACGTATACGTCTTCGGGTTCAGCGATTGAACAGTATGAGATATTGGGAGACGACGAAGCAACGCGGATGTCGCCGGTGATTGGAAACTTCCTGATCGACCGTGACCGGCTGCTTCTTCCGCTGCCGATCGTGGGAACAGTGGCGGTGATGGATTTGGCAGGCAAACTGATTCGCTTCGTAGGCTATAGCGGCGGCGGACCCGGTGAGCTAAGTTTTCCGGCGGCGTGCTGCCCAACTGATGACGGCGGATATGTGGTTTTGGATAAGCACCGTCACCTGCTGCAGTTCATCGGGAGCGACGGACTTTACAAGTATGAAATCGGCGGGGCGGGTTTGGTGGAGGGCTGGTTCTTTCACCCGACCGCATTGGCAAAGTGTCATGACGGGACGCTGCTGGTAGGCCAGATCCACGCCAATCGCGTGCAGTCGGTCACGCCGCAAGTGACTCCGATCGTAACAGGCTCGTAATTCAAGGGACAACCCTTTTCATATATGCATACAATAACAAAAAACAAAGTTGTGAAACATTCCCCGATAGGGATGGATATCTCACGTCTAAGGAGGTCTCTAATGAGACGGTCGGTTCTTCTTTTCCTGGTAACGGCCGCGCTGGTTTGCATGCCGCTATCGAACGCGCTGGCGTTTCATGATCAAGGTGTGGCCTATTGCGCAGGCTGCCACACGATGCACAATACGAACGGCAACAACGCGTTGATTGACCCGTCAGGTCAAGGCTACCCGTATTTGCTGAAGTATGCGAACGCGACTGATCTATGCTTGTCCTGCCATGCCACGAGCCGTGGCGCGGTCTGGGCTGCCAATCCGATGGCTCCGGGTCCGGAACGCGGACCGGGTAACTTTGCCTTCCTGCTGGAAGACAATATCAATGACGGTCGTCTTGGCGGCGCGAACCCGATTCCGGGTTGGCGTGCGGGTCACACCGTAATTTCACCGAGCCGCGGCACGGTGGCGGATGCTTTGAATCCGATTTCCCCGGGAGGCAACTATCCCGCCTCGCAACTGGGCTGCACGAGCTGCCACAATCCTCACGGCAACCAGAATTATCGTATTCTGTATGGTGCCGGCGAGCGCGCAGAACCGGGCAACTTCAGCTTTTCGCAGCCGGCTCCGGTCGCGGAAGGCCTGCCTTTCTCCGGCGCAGGCTCGAGCGAGACGAACGACAATCACATTGCGTACAAGAGCGGCATGAGCGGCTGGTGCTCGAACTGCCACGGCAACTTCCATCAGAACGATTCGCAGTATCGTCACCCGAGTGGCGTTGGCATGAGCTCGGCGATTCAGAACATCTACAATGCGTACAACGGCACGATGGATCAGAACGGCGGCAGCCCCGCTACGGCTTATCTCGCGCAGGTCGCATTTGAAGATCCTGACATGTTGATCACGTCGACAGCAGGCCCGGACGCTAACAGCAAGGTGAGCTGCATTTCCTGCCACCGCGCCCACGCGTCCAGTGCTCAGAACGCAGGTCGTTGGGACTTCAACATCACATGGTTCCAGCAGGACGGTGTTGAATCCGGTTCTTATGTGATGCCGCAGACTTACAACAATCCGAACCAGCGTTCGATGTGTAACAAGTGCCACAACAAGGATCGCAATAACCACAACCCTTTTTAGTGAATTGCGAGCCTGTAGATCCCTTCCCTCGCAAGCTATAGGCAGCAGTTCTTAACTTCGCGGGTTGGATGCTGTGGTTCCCCGGTACCGCTTTCTCCCCGGCATGGGCCGGGGAACCACGGCGAATCTTTGTAGAGCGTTTTTGCTCTTTGATTAGACATGAATTAATAGGCTGCACACAGCGGCAGCAAAACTCGAATTACTGTGAAGGACCGGTTGCGGACCCTTATCCATGGCAACGGTCCTTCTTTTTGCCCCTGCATGTGACAGATAAATGATTACGCTTCATAACTATTATTGATTATATTTGAAAGCTCCGATGCGAGCGCGTTTTCGAGACATTTCAGGCCTGAGCCGGGCCATCGCCACCAGCGTACTTCTCCTGTTTAGCATACTTATAGGGCCAGCGGATGCGCGGGCGGACTGGGGTGGAACGATCTCGGGCAGCGCGGCGACTTCTGAAGCGGGGGACACGCGCACCAGATCGCTGGATCAACAATACACGCTGTTCACGAGCGGGAGTCCAACTCCTGCGATACGCTACTCGCTAAGCGGTTTGTTTCGCCATTTACGGAGTCAAACCGGAGATGGCCCGTACTTGTGGAGCAATGAGGTCAGTCCGACGGGGGTTATCAACTGGAACATGGGCGTTCTGGACACGCGAGCCAACGCTTCCTATCGGGCGGATCGCGACGAATTGGGGACGAACAGGCTGACCAACCGCATGGCAGCTGTCTACACGCAGACAACTTGGCAGACGTTGCCTCGATTCTACGGTTCCCTGAGCTGGGCCAAGAACGTCAACGATTTGGACTTATTGGGTTATGACACGCGCAGCCGCACGATGGCTGCAGGTGGAACGTACAACCACCGCAGGCTCTATCTCAACTATGAATATTCGGACTACCTGACACATAACGAGCTGGACGATATTGACCGCAGCTCCAAGTCGCACAACGGACGCGCGGATTTCGGCACCAGCCTGTTGAAACGCATCGTCAGCTTTCAGACGGGATATCAGATTACGTCGCGCAAGGAGAGTGAGCGCTCGTCCGCCACGGGCGAGACGCTGGTTCCGCTGCCGACGATAGCGGGGCTTTATCTTGCGGACAATTCACCGGAATTTGACGCATTGGAGAGCGCACCTTCGTTGGTAGACGGCCTCACGGAGATTCCGGCGGGCGACTACAATCTCGTGAACGGCACGGCACACAATTTTGGATTGGATTTCGGCGCGCCCGTCACGGTGGATCACCTCTTCTTATATGTGGATACGCTCGATGTCGGGACGTTAACCTGGTCGATCTGGCAAAGCTCGGATAATCTCACTTGGACTCCGGTCGCGCGGGATGTGCGGGGGACGTTCAGGTCGCCGTTCTGGCGTTACGAGTTTTCCTTTGCGCCGGTCGAGACGCGCTACATCAAGCTGTCGCTCACGCCTCAGTTGCAGATCACTCCGATAGAAGTGACGGAGTTGCGAGGATTTGTCACGCGAGTCCAGCTGGGTGATTTGGGACGCACGACGGATCATCGCGGTTCGGCCCGCATACAGGTTCAACCTGCGAAGTGGTTCGGGTGGGAGGTAGGCGGCGATGTGCTGCGGCAGAGTGAAACACAATTTGCATTGGCGCGCGAAGAAGATGTTTTTCAGGCCTCCACAAGATTCAACCGACTCCGCCTGCTTGACACATCGGTGCGCTACACGTGGAGCCGTTCTAATTACCTTGATGCGGGCGACCGAGACGTCCAGACGTCACTGATCAGCGCAATCGTAAGATCAAAGTGGAATCGCGCGCTGAGCACCGCAGGGTTAGTGGAGCGTTCGGACGAGCAACTGGATGAAGTCTTATCGCGGCGCAACAACCGTCTAAGAGCGGATATCAACGCGCTACTCTTCCCCGCTCTGCGCGTAACCTCTCAGTTTGCCTATGCCGAGGACGAGCGTTTCGCGACTGACGACGTGATTTTCACGCGTTCGGTAACCACCGCGTTCGAGGGTGAACCGACGACGCGCTCACAGATCACCGTGACGCACAGATATGAAACACAGAGCGCTCACGTTTCGGCGGTTCGCAAGTATCGCACATCCGTCGGCGGCCGCTTGAATTACCGGTTGACGGATAAGATCAGCATCACCACGAGCGCCACGACCTCCGAGGATCCGACTCGAACCGATCGCAGCTATGACGCTATCGTGGGATGGAATCCATCACACAAGCTGTCCATCGGCGGCACGTTCAACAGGATCGAAGGTTCTTTGGCCGAGGACGCAAATCAGTATTCACTTCAGACGGTATATTATTGGACGAGCCGGACGGAAATCACGGCATCCTATTCGGTCAACGAACGGGCGGACTTTGCCACAACTTATTCGTCACGCATATCGCTGCTCTCGCGATTTTAATCAGAACAATATTGGTTCCGGCAATGCACATTAGACTACAGATTGCGATTATCATTCTCTCCACGGTTCTTTCGGGGTGTGCTGCGAAGCGCGCAACGGTTTTTTTGCATCCCGAGTATGACTTCAGTTTTGTAGAGCGAATCGCAGTCGCGAATTTTGAGAATTTGTCCACCGAGCAGGGTGTCTCCGCCTATGCGACGCGCTTGTTCATCACCGAAGTGCTCGCGGCACAGGCGTTTGACGTGGTCGAGCCCGGGGAAACCGCACGGGTTCTGCGCGACATCGGTCAGACGCGAGCGGGCGAACTTGACTTAATTGGTCTTCGGCGCGTGGCGGACTCTTTGGGAGTTCAGGCGATAGTCTTCGGTTCAGTGGGTGAAGCCACCCAAATGCCGGGCCGTTCGACTTCCTCGCATGTCGTGAGCATCGATGCACGCATGGTGGATTGTCAGACCGGCACCACAGTTTGGTCGGCGGCCGTTTCCGTAGGCGGTCCGGGTCCGGTCGCGCGCACGTTCGGAGCAGGCGACAATTCGCGCGGGGACGCGGTTCATAAAGCCGTTCGCAAGCTTGTCAAGCTGCTGTTGAGCTGATGCTCCGTCACCTGCTCATAGCGGCACATGTATTTGTGCTTCTTTGTCATAGCGTTAGCGGACAGTCGGCGGAGCGCATTGCGCTGCTTCCGTTCACAGAGGAAGGTGTCGAACAGTCTGCGCGTTCGATGGTCAGTGCTCACGCGCGGCAGCTGCTGATCCGGCGGGGATTCTCGGTTGCGGCGGAGGATTCCGTGTTGTCCGCACTTCGAGACTTGCGCATCAGGAATACCGCAGCTCCGACGCCGCACGAAATTCGGGAACTGTGCGCCATGTTGGACGTCACGTCGATTATTACCGGAGCCATCCACAGATTTTCGGCGGAGAGCACGTTCACGGAGGCCGCACTTTGCGCGAGGATGATACGCGCCGAAGACACGCAGGTGCTTTGGAGCAACTGCGCGGTCAGTTCAGGAGGCGGGAACGACGCCCTCTTATCTATCCCTGCACACGGGCAGGAGCGATTAGCAAAAGGGACCGTCAAAAAAGTCTTTAGTTCCTTGAAAGCAAGTTTGAAGCAGCCAGACCGAAGAGTTTCGGGGATGACATTTCGGACGCGCAAGGGGCGGCTCGAGATTCCCTGCCAACGAGTGGCCATCATTCCGCCGGCGGACGAATCAGAGGCGCAATATGCAAGCTTGCTGTTCACTGACTTGCTTGCCTCAGAAATGCGCCGACGCGGGTTTACCGTTCTGGATGCCGGAAGTGTTCGCAGCCTGCAGCTTCAGAGCGAGGATCTGCGATACGGACAGGCCGTAGATGTAGTAAGCCGCGCACTTGCGGACAGTTTGGATGTAGACCTCGTCATCACGGGAGCGGTGAGCGGGTTCACGTCCTCCCGACTCGCAGGCTTGGGCAGCGTTCCGGAAGTTTCGCTGGAGCTGCGGATGATTGAGCCAAAGCGGAATCTTGTGTTATGGGCGACGAATCTGCGCCGCACGGGACAAGATAAGCAAGGATTTTTCAAGCTCGGCGCAGTGCACAGTCCGGCGCGCCTTGCACAGGATATGATTCACGATTTTGCAAACGACCTGCATGTCACGCGGTCACACGTCACATCGACCAACCAACCATAGTATGAACCGATTACTCATTCTGCTCTCGCTCGTATTTGTGACGCTGTATGGAACCGCGTTCGCACAGGCACCCGCAGTCCTCGCCACCGTGAACGGTGAAGAGATCACAACAGACATGCTGGCTCGGGAATTGGGCCGTATCCACGCCGCGCAGACGACCGAAGTGGAGCGCACGAACTTCGACTTTGACCGTCTTGTGCAGTCCATGGTCAATAACAAACTGATCGTACAGGACGCCTACGCACTGGGGTTGGATCAGGAGAAGACGATCACGGAGTCTGTTCGCTGGTTTCGCGAAATGATCGCCTATCAGCAGTTAATCGCCGACATTCAGCCGAAAGATCTTGAGATTTCCGAAAGCGAGTTGCGTGCGGGCTTTGAGCGTTACTTTCGCAGAGCGATGCTGAGACTGATCTGCGTGGCGGACTCGGGTTTTTGCGCCAGCCTTGCAGACAGTATTCGCAACGGCGTCTCGATGGCTTCACTGGCTTCGCGCTACGCGATAGACAAGTATCGGGACCTCGGCGGAGATGCCGGAGTGTATCCGTTATATAGTCTTCCCGAGACTCTGTTTGAGAAGCTTGAAGGCGCTCGCACGGGTGAACTGCTCGGCCCTCTTTATTTGTGGAGGACATGGGCTTTGGTGCGACCTGACGCATTTTTGCCTCCGGATAAGGCAGTGTATGACAGCGTAAAGTCCGTTATCTACGAACAGCTGTGGTCGGACAAGGCGACGGCAATCCGCAGCGAGTTCATCGAACGCGAAGCGGAATCCATTCCGGTCTGGGCGGACTCCGCAGCGGTGGATTCAATTCCGGAACGCATCGACTTGAATGTGCCCGCCAGCAAGCGCGTGGTGCTGCGCGTCGGGAAGTCGCGCGAGCTGCTTGAAGACGAACTTCAGAACAAGTACGTTCACCGTTTTGTGTCGCGCAAGGATCGCGATGCGCGGGAAGTGTTGTGGGAGGTTTTCAATGAACAGCGCCAGATCATGCTGCTTAAGGAAATCTCGCATAAACAGAAGTACGTGGACGACCCGCGATTAGATGAGGAAGCCGAAGCCTTCAAGGATTCGATGATGATCGTCCGCTACCTGGAGTCTGTCATCGCACCGACGATCAAGATCAGCGACGCCGAGATCAAAGCCTATTACGATGCGAATCCCGACAAGTTCCACAAACTGGGCCGGGTGCGTGTGGCAATCATCACGCGCGAGACGCAGGAAGAGGCGCAGATGGACTATGAGCGGATTCTGGCCGGCGCAGATTTTACTTGGATAGCCAAACAGTATTCGATTGACGAATACAAAGACCGCGGAGGCCTGCGGGAGTGGGCGGATCTTGAGAAGTTTCCGAGCATGATCGCCGAACAGCTTGAGATGATTCCCATCGGCGGGTGTCTCCCTCCGTTGCTGGGAGACGAGGGCTTTGTGGTGTTAAAACTGGTTGAGCGCGAGTCCGGTCCGCGCCGCTCGCTCGACGAAGTCCGGTCGAGTATTCGCGGACACATTGAGCAGAAGAAGCAACTCGAGGCAATAGAAGCGACCATCCGCGACTTGCGGAACGATTCGGAGATCGTGATCAACCAACAGGCCATTCAGAGCTTGCAGGCCGACACTCCCCGGAACAACTGAACTAACCGAGAACTTTCAAGCCATGGAGACTATTCTCCTGAAATATCGTTCCCTTTTGCAGTGGCTGTCTTTCAATCTGCTTGCCGGACTGCTGATTGCAGCTTTGGCATTTCCGCCGCACGTCGAGGCTCAGGTCAAGCGCGGATCTCGCTTTAGCAAGCAGCAGAATTGTCTGGAGTGCCATGACGCGAAGGAGTATCGGGGCAAGTTTGCGCACGAGCCGGCTGAAAAGGGTGACTGTGCCGCTTGCCATCTACCGCACGGAAAAGTCGGCGCGCTGCGCCTGAAGGATACCGGCGCGGATCTCTGCCTGAGCTGTCATGCCGCGGACTCGTTGCGATTGTCGGCGAAGTTCGTGCATGAACCGTCGCGCGCGGGGCATTGCACCGAATGTCATGATCCCCATCGCGGGACGGAAAAGAATCTGCTGAAGGCGTCACTGCCTTCCCTGTGTTATCAATGTCATGACGCGGCACAGTTCGAAGCAAAGCACAAACACAAACCCCTCCAGCAGGGCTGCGGCGCCTGCCATGATATGCACGGCAGCGACCACGCGGCATTGTTGAATCAGGAGCAAACCCAGCTTTGTGCGAGCTGTCACGGTGGGCAGGACGCCACGTTTGCGAAACAGCATGCGGGCTATCCCGTCGCGGGAAAGGACTGCTCCGCGTGTCACCTTCCGCACTCCTCGGAGACCAAGGCGCTGCTGCCCAAGACGGTACACGCGGTCATGGAAGGACCGTCGTGCTCGGATTGTCACGTCGCTCCGACTGAATCAAAGCCATTTGCGCTGAATGAGGACGAGCGAGCGATCTGCACGACCTGCCACGATCCGCTTGAGAAGCACGGCGCGAACACGCATGCGCCGGTGCAGGACGGTAACTGCACGGAGTGCCACAATCCGCACGTCACGACTCAACCCGCACTGTTGAAAGCGAACGACTTGCAGGTGTGCGGCGAGTGCCACTCGACCGAGCTTGAGAAGACCAAACTTGCGCACGCGCATTCCGCCGCCAAGGATGCCTGCACGAACTGCCACGAAGGGCACGGAAACTCCGAACAGAAGCTCTTGAAGGACAAGAGTAACGGACAGTGCTTAAGTTGCCACGACAATATCTCGACTGAATTGAGCCAGCCGGTCACACACTCGGCCACCAAACTCGGCAAGTGCTGGAGCTGTCACGAACCTCACGGCACAAACCGCGCGGGGCTGCTGAAGGAGTCGGAGGACAAGCTGTGCCTGAATTGTCATGACGAGTTGCGCAAGTCTTTCGCGCAGGTGGATGTTCACGATCCGTTCCGTAAGGGCGATTGCGCGTCCTGTCACACCGTGCACGGCGGCACAAACAGCAAGCTGCTGAAAGCCACTGACAATTCGCTGTGCGCGATCTGTCATGCCACGGAAATGAAAATCGAGGAGAATTCGGTCGCTCATTCACCGTTCGTGGACGGTGCGTGCCTCGATTGCCACCAGCCGCATGCGGCCAATCACGACGGTCTGTTGAGCATGTCGGTCACGACGACGTGCGCCGAGTGTCACTCGGATATCACGGATAAGATCAAGACGGCCAAGTCGGTGCATCAGCCCGTCGCGGAAGGACAGTGCACGGCCTGCCACAATCCGCATCAAAGCCCGAACAAACATTTGCTGTTGGCGAGGGCGGCTGATTTGTGCGTCACCTGCCATGCGGACATCGAGGGTGCACGCACGGCGAAGTTTTCACACCCGCCCGCGGCATCCGGCGAATGCTTAAACTGCCATAGCGCACACACCAGTTCGCACAAATCGCTGCTAACCTCCGCAATGCCGGGATTGTGTTTGGATTGTCACGACGTGACGACAGCCGATTTCCGCACAGCGCATTTGGGGCAGACCGGCGAAAAGATGAATTGCGCACTCTGTCACGATTCACACGGTTCCGATCGGGAACGGATGCTGATGCGCAACCAGCACTCACCTTTCGAGTCCGGTGATTGCGCAACGTGCCATGTCGCGGAAGGAGACAAACGATGAGACAGTTTATCTTTTGGATAGCGCTTATCACTGTGCTGAGTTTCGTCGGCTTGACCGTTGCCCAGTTGCCAAAGGTGGATCAGCGCAAGGTGTGTCTGGAGTGTCACGACGACCTTGTGGCGACGCTCGCGAAGCCCAAAGTGCATCAGCCTGTGAAAGACGGCGAGTGCAGCGCCTGCCACGCTCCGCACGCGTCTCGACACGAAGCTCTGTTGATGGACAAGGAAGCGGAGCTTTGCGCAAGCTGCCATACGGAAGCTGCGGAGTGGCCGAAGCTTTCGCATCAGCACGATCCGGTGGCACGTGGTGAGTGCACACGTTGTCACGATCCGCACGCCGCAGACAAGGCGGACTTGCTGAATGTCGCGACCAAGGATCTCTGTATAACCTGTCACGTCGAAGTGCGGGATTGGCTTGCGAAGCCCAATACCCACGCGCCCATGCGCGTCGGTCAATGCGCGAAGTGCCACAACGTTCACGGCGGATCTCATGATAACCTGCTGACTCAGAACCTGACTCAGCTTTGCAAAACCTGTCATGGAAACGAGCAGAGGCTGCGCGAACGGCACGTCGGATTTGATCCAGTGAACGCAAACTGTTCGGCCTGCCACGACCCGCATGCGAGCGACTCACCGTCGCTTGTCATGAGCAACAAACACGCACCGTTCGAAGACAAGGACTGCGCCGCCTGTCACGTGGCCAAACAGACGGCCGACGGTTATCCGCTGAAGGGTGCAGTTCAGAAAGTGTGCGGAGAATGCCACGAGGCGGAGGCCGCTCACTTCGCTCAGTATAAACCTCACGGCGCAACGGAAGAGAATTCCTGCCAGATGTGCCACAACGGTCACGCGGCGGATCAACGGCATCTGCTGACCGCCAACGAGAAGACGCTGTGTGTAAAGTGTCATGATCCTTCACATGGAGTGAAGGTGGTCGGAGACAATCCGCATGCACGTTACGCCTGCGGAAAGTGTCACGAGGCTCACGGCAACACGAATGCGGGGTATCTGAAGAAGCCGAGTCTGGAGCTGTGTGCGGAATGTCATAAGCATCAGCATCAGGTTGCGCATCCAATGGGCGAGAAGGTAACCAACCCGTTGACGGGCGGCCCACTCGATTGCATCAGCTGCCACGATCTTCACTCATGGACCGCTGCGCCGTTAATGATTGCGTCGGCCGATCGCGCGCTGTGCGTGCGTTGCCATCGCGATAAGTAAACGACTAAGTTAGCCGAGGAAGACCCGGACGAGAGTCCGGGTTTTTCGTTTGTGTGCGTTCAGCTCGCGGTGGATTGAGTAGTTTGTGTAGCTCGGCACTTCCAGTCGAATTAAAATACCATTCGCTCCAGAATTAGGCGGTTTGGAGAGGTGCGAACCTCCCTTCGCAGGCAAAGCCGTGCACGTTTGACGTAAGTTCCTTGAAACACAAGAGCAGGTCGGGTCTCAATATTCGATTTTATTTTCCATTTTTTGTTCAAAAGCTTGCATTCAAGTCACCATTATGCTATAATTTGCTGCTTAGCACATGTTTTGTAAGATATTAGTGTACCACCATGAACATTCGAGGGAGAAGCAAGCATGAAAATGTGGAGAATGGTGTTTGCGGCATTATTGGTCGTGAGCGCCGCGTGGGCGAACGAGCCTGCGACTCCGGGTCAGACGTCCGACCCGGCAGTCGCGCTGCAGCAGCAGATTAAGACCCTGTTGCTGGAACGCGAGCAGCGAGTTGCAGAGATGGACGCGCAGTATCCAACGCTGGCGCCGCACGAGCGGACGGCGTTTGACGTTGCGTATGCGGACCTGATCGAATCGTATGAGATTCAGGTTCTCGGGCTGATGGTCGAATATTACGACCTGACGGGAAACGTGGAGCTTCGCCAGCGGGCGGAAGCGAATCTGGCGCAGCTGGCTGCGGGTCCTGTGACGGGAACTCCGCTCAGCACGAGCCGTGACCGTGCGGGACAAGACGTGCAGGAGGTGAGATAAGATGAAGAAGCTA
>JAANMV010000136.1_pt1 | contig 86256 bp, 78 predicted proteins | sample 7279661 | NCBI WGS metagenome assembly JAANMV01 (sample SAMN14094540, study PRJNA606508) | bioreactor metagenome | isolation source: A lab-scale SPAN reactor treating ammonium-rich wastewater day 121 | place: Ireland: Galway | collected 2017-05-16 | reverse complement strand
GATGGCATCGTCGAATTTGCGCTCGTACTGGCCTGCAATCACTGATCCCGCCAAGCAAAAGCAAAAGAAAATGAAGATAAAGAAGGAGGTGAGAATAAGGAAGAGGATACAAAGGAAGAAAGGGAGGATGAAGGTAAGAGGAGTAATAATGAGGAATTTGTTATCACTCCTACAAGGACAAAACAATTATTAAAGAATACCGGTAGTTCCGTATCTGTTATTACCGGGGAGGATATAAAAAATAGCAAGGCCCCGCTGCTCCTTGATGTATTACGCCGGGCACCCGGACTTGAAGTAGCAAGAACGGGTGGAATAGGGGGGACCACCAGCATGTTCATACGAGGAGCCTCTTCTGCCCAGACACTTGTTTTTGTCGATGGTATCCAGATGAATAGCCCCACAACCGGGGCATTTAATTTTGCAAATCTTACAACAGACAATATTGAGAGGGTTGAGATCCTGCGCGGTCCGCAAAGTACCTTATACGGCTCGGAGGCAATTGGCGGTGTTGTCAATATTTTTACAAAAAGAGGTGCAGGCGATACGGCCGTTACTGTGGGGACAGAATATGGGATGCATGATACCTATCGGGAGACTGCCAGTGTCTCCGGTGGGAAAGAAAAATTTGATTATTCCCTGGGCGCTTCCTACTTGAAAACTCATGGTATTTCTTCTGCCAGCAGTGGGGATGAAGCGGATGGTTATGAGAATTTTACCGGCTCTACACGGGTAGGGTGGAATTTTATGGATGACGGAAGAATCGATGCAACGGTAAGAGCGGCTCACTCAGATTTGGAATATGATACATTTCAATTCGGTGTCGGTCCGGTAGATGATACCGATCGGCGCCTTACAACAGATGAGGTCCTTTTTTCTACAAAGATCAATAAAACCTTTTTTGATATCTGGACACCTTCGTTTCTCATTTCCGTTAACGATACAGAATTAAAGGGCTTTGATCCCACAAATACATCAGGAGAGTTTCGTATACCTACACGGGTCTGGAGGCTGGAGCATCAATCAGATTTTGTTTTATTTGATATTCCCAAGCGTTTTTGGCTTGGTTGAGCAAAATTTTTTCCAATTTTTGGACAAAAGCTTTTTGCCTTTGACTACATGGAATTTTCTGCTCAACGATATTTTCCCATTATTTGATGTTTTCTATGGCATTTAGCTCTACAGAGCAAAAAGCACATGTGGACAACATGTGCATCTTTATACAAAACCACCTTGCCTTACTTTTTTAGTTTCGATTGTTTGGCTGTGATGGATTTTTCGGAATAGACCCAGTGTCCGAATCAGGGCGCGCAAGTTTCTCCGCTTCAGCTCCCATGGAAGAAGAAAGTCCACTCGCCGTATCCACAGACGGCATTCCCGGCCCTGAACCCGCGGATGTTCGAATCCCTGCCTTTGTCGAAGCGGGCGGCGTCGTAGCTGTGGAGCCGGTTGCAATGTTCTGCGGAGCTAACGGCGCGTGTGCTCCGGTGTCCTGACGCATAAGAGCAATATCCTGCTCCACAATGCCCTCCGCCTTTGCCGTCAAATCAATATCGGGTACTCGGGTGCGCGCATAGTTGCGCGCTTCGCTCATAAGATAGTACACGCTCTTGCCCACGAGAAATCCGTAGCGGCCCTTTGCATCCGTAAGCTGGGTTTCCAAAAGTTTATTGAATTTCGAATCGAAAATGCGCACAATCGCCTGGGCAAGAGGCTTCTTTGTTTTTTGATCGTACACGATGCCCCAGCTTTTCGGCTTCGGCGGCAGGGAAAGCCTGCGGAACAGCAAATAGATAGCCGCTTGCGCAAGCACGAGAAGCGCGAATGGAACGGTAGGGGTAATCAACAGCGCCACAAGGGAAAGAAGAACGCCGGAAAATGCGACGGCATGCTGAACCTTCCGCAAAAATGATTTGAGAATCACCTGCCTGGGCGTCTCTTCCGGCACAACCGGGTCCAGCGGAACATTCAGCGTGAGCGTGCTCGCTTCATCTACGCGTATGTCATTTCCGTAATACAAATCCACAAAATCAATGTCCACAGAGCGTCCCTTCATGTACTGGGACGGAAACACATAATTCGGCTTCACGGCCTCAATGCGATAGCGTCCGGGCTGAACGTACATGACATAGCGCCCGAGCTTGTCCGTCACCTTTGTATTCACCGTGAGCCCTGTCTCCGCATGAATAAGGCGCACAATGGCAAGATCGACCGGCCGCTTTGTAAGAGAGTTGTATACTACGCCGAATTTTTTCCGTTTGCGCCTCCAAAAGAACAAGAGCGGCTGCGTAAAAAGATATTGGAGATAGGATAGAAGATTCAGCAGGGATATGGCGCTCGCGGCGTTCAATACCGCAACCGTCGCCACGGCGGGAGCAAGTATAGTTTTGTTCGCGGACTGCACCGCCGGAGATTCCAGAATTTGCTGGAGCTGTTCAATGCGGTATGCCGCCTGCTGTCCGAGATTCTGTATAACCTCCACGGCAGCGACAATCGGCGTGGCCGTCGCCACCCCCTCAACGACCTCTTCCGGCGTCGGAGGAATTTTGATGAGCGTTATGTGCTGGGCAAAGACATTCGAATCGATGAATGACGGCGCTCCTTCAAAGGTTTCAAAACCTTCTTTTTCAACGCGGACATAATATTCGCCGGGCGGGACTTCATACACATATCCGCCGTCAGAACCCGACAACGTAGGGTTGGATTGTCCGTATTGCGCGCCGCTCCATGGCACCCATGTACCGCCCACGCGCTGAAAGAGCGTTATGGTCGCGTCCGGCACGGGTGTACTCGGCGCGCCAATGAGCGGACGTTCATACACGCTCCCGGCGGAAAGCACGAAAAGCTGCAACGCGTCCTCGGCAACGCGCCCGTCCGCAAACACCGCCTGCCCCTTTGCCTGATGCAGTCCCAGTTCTTCAGGCGCCGGAATGGTCGCGCGATAAGAATTCGTTCCCGGATCATAACTCAAACTGTATGTATCCGGGCTAAAGACCACAAAAGCCACCTGCTCTGGCGCTCCATTCATGGACGACACGGGCACCACCACGAGAATAGATGAATGCGCGGGAATCACAATATAGCCGCGCGAGTCTGCAACGAGCGGCAATGTTCCCCCTGCGCCGAAAAGCAGTACTTCCATGGTGGCGCCAGGCGTGGGAGGCGTTGTGGTAACGCCTCCGATCACGGGCGGTGGAAGAACCGGGGGCGGAAGAACGGGCGGAGGCACCACGGGCGGCGGCGACGTGGGCGTTGGCGTTGGGGGCGGCAGCGGCAAAGCCTGCGGCGTGGCCTGTGCCAGAGCGCCGGAAGCATAATTCGCATTCGTGTCGTATGCGTATGCGCCGTAATAATACGCGGTGTCATTCGTCAAACCCGAATCCGTATGCGAGGTGCCGGGACCGGCATATACGAGCGTCCCATCGAAAGGCCCGGTGGGAAAACCCCCCGTCTTCCGTACAATGCGAGTACCGGCGAAATCGGGATCTGTGGGCAGCGTCCATTCAAGAACAACCTGCGCATCTCCGGCCGTTGCGGTGAGCGTGACATTTGTAGGCGGCGTGGTATCGGAAAGCGTCGTGAATGTGAAATCGGAAGATACGGATGCATTGCCGTATGCATCCGCGGAAAGAACACGGAAATGATATGTCGTGCCCGGCTGCAATCCCGCAATGGGAAGAGCGTGCCCTGTTACCAAACCCAATGCGCTCGCCTGATTTCCATACGCATTCGTGAGTCCGAATTCCGCCACACTCGTGGCAGGTTCATCCGTATTCCATGTAAGCACCGCGCTCGAATCCGTAATATTCAACGCTTGTACATTCGAAATAACGGGCGGAGTGGTATCGCAGGGCATGATAAAAGAATAGCCGCCCGACATGGCGGTATTGCCAAGCTGATCCGCTGACGTAACGCGGAAAACATATGTCTGGCACGACAAAAGGCCGGTGAGATCTATTTGATGCGCCAATACCAGGGACGCGTTGTTCGCCGTACCCGACGCATAAGCTGCCGTATGGCCGTAATCCACAATGGACGTAGAGCTCTCATCGGTCTGCCAGGTAATCTTTGCGGTCGTGAACGATGTGCTTGTGGCCTGCACATTAAAAATAAGCGGAGGCGTGGTGTCTGCCGGCGGTCCGCCGCCGCTACCGGACGGCTGACCGGGAGCGGCCGGCGCTTGCACCTCCGCCGTTACGGAAACCTGATCCGAATCCACAATGGCAACGCCGGCCGCGCCCGTGTCTCCGAAGGTGCCGGCGATGGAAATTTGATACGACCCCGTGGACGTAGGATTCACAATACGGTTCACCCCGCCAGCCGCATTCGTGCCGATGAGAATTTTCACCGTACTGCTCGCAACAATTTCTCCGCCCGCCGCATCCGTAGGCGCGGTAAACGTTATCACCTGTCCGGAAATGCCTACGCCCCACACGCCCGCGCCTGCCGCGCCCGCCAGCGTTTCACTCGTTTCAAACCCCGTGCCCGTCCCATGGCTCAAATCAATGTCCCCCACAAGAATGGATGAAAGGTCGAATCCTGTGGCAAAGGTGGCTGTAATGGTATCGGATGACGCATCAACGCCCGTGGGGGTAATAAAACTAATCGTGTGATTGGACGGGTTGCTGGCCAGTGCATCGCTTATGGTATCGCTCACCTGAACCAGTGGAGCCGCAATGGCAAGGGAGCCGTATATAAAAAACCCTGCCGCAAGCGCGGCGACCATGAAACGTGCAAGATGCCCAATTTTCTCCAAAAGGATCTTCATCAAACAAACCGAGCGTCTGTTGACGCTCGGTTCGGGAGGCATCACCGGATTCCCCGCGAGCCCAACGTCAAAGATGGGCGCGCCCTTACGATGCCTGGGATTTCTTGAGCGCGGCTCGCACGAGCAAGTTGTTATACAGCATGATGAGGAGAACAATGCCGACAAGGCCAAGGAGCGCGAGCAGCATCAAATGCCATGGCAGAACCCAAAAGGAAACCGTATGAACCGGAATCTGGACATTGTTGCTTCCATACATCATGTCGATGCTCGCCGTGTAGCGTCCGATGGCGAAATTCTTCCATTCGTTCTTGGTCTCCGCCCAAAAACCACGATCCTCGGGAATATCGAGCGTGTGCGCCCATCCGCTGTCGATGCGACGTACGCTATTCGGCAGAATGGCGGATTTATTCGGATTGCCCGGCACGCGCGCAACCACGCTTCCAAGAATATTCCGGATGACAAGCGTTCCTTTTGGCCTTTCATGCACGCTGCCCAAATTGCGCAGGCGGAATTCGAATTCAGCGGGCAGACGGTTCACGACCGCATGCTTTACGCGGAAAGAATCGACCTCGATGGATTCCACGATATCCCCAGGAACATTCACCAGAAGCAATACACCAACCTGTTCGGCAATGCCCACGCCGGATTCCCCGGATGCGCCGGGCGCGCGGGTAAAGAAAATCGTGGCATAGTGGCCGCCCGGGTCTGCATGTTCCGGAACGCTAATAAGGAACGGAAAATCCCTTGATGCGCCGGGATCAATCTGAATGGTCGGCTGATCGGGAATTACCCAAGACGCCAAATCGCTCGGCTGTTCCTCCTGCAAATACTCCTGACTCCCCTCTTCCCCGCTCGCGATAAAGTTCTGCGTATGCAAGGTAAACGACTGCGTCTCATTCGAATCATTTACGACGGTAATCTTTGCCTGCTGGCTTGACCCCGGCTGTATGTCGAAGTCGAACAGCACCGGCGACACGGTAATGGCCTGCGTAGCGGCCGGAATAAGTGACACCAAGATTGCCCCCCAGACGATGAACGAAAACCGTTTCCATGGCGACATAGTATGGGTTAATGGTGTTTAGTTTCGCGGCCGTCGCTCCAAAGCATGGTCTGGAGCGACAAGGCGGAACCAAAGCCTAGAACGTACCTGTCACACGATAGGTAATGATATGGCTGTAGTTACCTGTTGGCGTCCCGGCATCGATAGCGGCACCGTGCACCACGAGCGACGTCGTCGTCAAGCTTGGCGCAGATGCAGTAGCAAACGGTCGGGCATGCGAGATAATAGTCGTCGCGCTCGAGAAATTCAGCGGCGTGGAATCATTGCTGAATGTGAGCGACGCATCCGTGGATGTGCCCGCTTCCGTTACAGGCTCATCGAAGTCTCCTGCAATCGAGCGGCCTCCGGTTGTGGCGCCCTCGAGGAATGCGATGCCATACGCTTCCGTTCCGGTTGCGAATGCGGTGTCATTCGTAATAGCCGTCATCGTGGCATTGCCTGTGGAGTTGAACTCCTCATCCTGCTGAATGGTGGTGGTAAATCCATTCGCCGCATTGGTGGCAATGCGCAGGCGATAAGAGCAAAAACTCACCTGCGAAAGCGAGAGCACGCCAAGCTGGCAAATATTCGTTGCAGCCGTGTCAGCGGTATTCCGGATAACGAATGACAGCGTTGCCGGAACCTGCGCGGACACGTCGATAATCTGGTTGCCTCCTGCCACATAATAGAGCGCCGCGCCGAAGTCCGTGGTATTGAACGCAGTGGTGGAGCTCGTTGTCAGGATAGCAACGGAATAGTTCGCCGGCGTGGTTACGAGGCCATAGCTTAAGCACACCGTGCCACCCGTGCCCGTCGGAACGGACTCATTGAAGGTGTATGAAGCCTCGGACGATGTCCAGGAGCTCGTTGCCGCCGTGAGCGTATGCGTTGCGGTAAAGAGGAAGTCCGGCGTTCCGCAATGACTGATGGTTGACGTTGCGGCCGGAGAAATCGTCAAGCTTAATGTGGTGCCGGTGACATAAAAACCGGAAGTCACAAAGCTTGTATCGATTTCCGTTTGACCGCCCGCCCCCGCATCTGCCGTACCCGAATTGTCATTCAGGGAAACGGTAACGCCTGCCGCACTTGCCGGGTATTGCGATACCAGGAGCGCTGATGCGGCGAGGAGCGCGGTGAATCTTGTGAGTAATCTTTTGTTCATAGCGAATAGTTATATAGGTAAACGCCTTCATGAGCGGCGTTTGTGATACGCTCCCTACTTCTCTCATGATGCAGTACGGAGCTTATCGCATATTGATATTTATTTGTTTGTTTCGAATGAACGGCTCGTTCCCCGATCCCTTGTGTAGGGATCTTCGACCTTTCAAGGAACGACACCGACTCACGCCTGTCCGCGCAGCGATGCCGTAGCTCAAAAGTTAAAAATTCGCCGTTAAACGATATTGAACATTATGTGAAAAGTTCCCCGTTGGCGTTGAAACGTCGATGGAAAGCTTGTAGATGAGGCCCGTGCGCTCATCACTTGCATGTGCAGAGCCAAGCTGAATGTCGCGCGTTGACGTGGTCAGTGCAAAGTCCATCCCCGTGCCTGTCGCAGATGAGCCGACGACCTCTCCTCCATATTCTTCATTGCCGGCCGTAACCGTGCCGTCGGCAACATTTCGTATCGTCGAACTCCCAGACCGAAGATCGCCATCTGTCCCAACCGTCACAGTATACCCGTTTTGTGCGTTTGTTGCGATACTTGTCAACGTAAAGGAGGTGCTCTCCTGGCCCGGGGCTTGCACCCCAAGTGCCGCGACATTTCCATTAGCCTTATAAGCAAAATCATTTCCTCCAGCAGGTGAGCTTGAAAGTAAATTCGTATCACCATCCCATTTATCCACAGTAATGGTTGATCCAGCGATACCTGTTATCTTTCCGAAAACGAGGAATTGCCCAAAACCTTTATTCTCGACAAGGCCAATATAGTTATCAACGGTAAAAACAGTTGGGTTCCCCACATCAACCTGATTCGTAGAACTGGAAAAGGACGTCCACGTAGTTTCTGTGCTATTTTCCTGCGTCCCGTTATCAATGGAAAGAAATGGCTCCTGCGTTTCACCAACGCGATACCCGGCCCTTAATTGAAAATTCGTGCTCTGCCCGTCCCCGCTCACAAATTGCCCCAGCGTGTCCCGTATTTGAAAATTCGTTGAACTGCTCACATCATCGCCCCCGGCATTGATGGAGTCCCATTCAATAAGATAATTCGTGCTGGACATACCTAAAGCCAGGGCCGAAATTGGAGCCAAAACCAAAGCAATGACTGTCCACAGCACTTTTTTCATTCTTCTCTATTGTAATTACTATTATAACACATTTTTCGACTTCTTTCAAAAAGCCCTACATTAAGCACTTTTATAGTTTCGTAAAATATTTTTCTAAATTTCTCACAAGTACTCGTATAAAATAGAAATGATTTACATTGTTTCACGTGAAACAGTCTAGGGATTGGTAGAATGCGCGGATTAGGAAGTGCTTAGAGCATAAAACGGGGAGTGGGAAGTAGGGGGCGTGGGCGTAGTCCATGAGCCCTGCGGAGAAGGGAGGAGGAAGTGGGGGGGTGTCCATGAGTCTTGGGTCTTGAGATACGGGTCATGTGCCGTGGTTCGTGAGCCATGGGGTATTGGCCATGTGCCCTTTCTCTTTACCCACCAGTTCTAGGGTTTCAGGGTTCCAGATTTCTAGAGTCTTCTCTTTCCCAACTCTAGAACCCTAGAACGACCCCGGTACCAATTGCCAATAGCTAATTGATAACAGCTCCCATCTACAATCTTCCACCTAACCCATAACTAATTACTCGTAACCCGCTCTCTTTGCCCTTTGCCCTCTTTTTCCCAATTCCCAATTACAAACTACCCAGCGAAAAGCCAGCATCTACAAACGATAAAAAAATTTTTGAAGGGCCGTATATTGAGCTTAAAAACAAAAGTCCTGCCTTTTGGCAGGACTTCTTTCATTTCCGTAGCTCCGTAAGGAGCCCTGGAAGTTGGTGGACCGGAGGGGAGTCGAACCCCTGACCTCTGCAATGCGAATGCAGCGCTCTACCAACTGAGCTACCGGCCCATAATTGTTTCACGTGAAACATTCCTTCGAAAAACAATGCAAATTATTGATTTTACCAATTTCACAGAATACAATTGTATTTATTAACATCATGATATCTCCCATGGGGACATCTCAATAATATCGCGTGGATAGAGATGTTAGAGCTTAATTCTTCTTTCAATGAATGCAGGAATATCTCCTGGAATGTTTCACGTGAAACAATTTATGGCGTCCCCGGGTGGAATCGAACCACCATCTAGAACTTAGGAGGCTCTCGTTCTATCCATTAAACTACGGGGACATATATATATTTTGAATGAACCTATGCGTCGTAAAATATTTAAATCTGTACTCATTGCCTGTTATCCTAAAAGAAGCTAGCTGATTCTAACTCAACTTCAATAAACACGAAAGGGTTACGCATCCGTCGGCGAGGAGACGAATTGACGGTCTACGAAAAATAAGATATTTTTCTGCCACCCATCTATGCCAAATAAACGCGCCGCAATGAAAGATTTGCGCCAGTCAAAGAAAAGGCAGGCACGCAATATCAAAATGCAAACGCATGTAAAACATTCGTATAAGGACATTCAGACGCTTCTGCGCATGGGAAAAACAGGAGAAGCAACGCAAGCGCTGCTCGCATTTCAAAAAACAGCGGACAAGGCCGCAAGAGGAAAATCCGTTCATCGTAATAAAGCAAACAGGCTGAAATCGCGTCTCATGAAACGTCTTGCCGGGGCGTGATTCAAAAACATCCTCTGTTGCAGAGGATGTTTTTTATTTATGAAAGCGATGTAAGACTCTCTTCCGCATCAGCGATTCCCGTTCTCGACCACAAGAATGCCGTTGCAAGACGCGCGTATTGTAACCCGGCTTTCTCTTTCGGAAGTTTGGAAAGCTTTCCGGCGACAAATGGATGAATGCCGTTCCGATCGCCGGATTGTACATGGACATACGAACGCGCGAGATAAAGAGCCGATGAAAGAACGGACGAAGCATCATCGAACAGACGGAGTTTAGACCAGCGATCGCGTCGTCCTTCCAAAAAACGATCTGTTACATCATAGATCGATACAGACGCTTCCGTCTTTTCAAGAATCCCACCAGCCCGCCATTTATCGAATTCCTGAACAAAATCCCATGTATTATCATTCACCCTTTCAGCGATGCGCGTAACCGCGGACGTGTCTTGTATGCCGGCCGCTGCGGCAAAGCCGCGCGCCCACGTTAAGAATTCGGCATGAGAAAGTTCGGTATAATCGTAGCGGTGAAAATTTGGCAAAGCCGCAAACGCATCAAGCTCGCTTTTTTTTATGGGCTTGGATTCCACACTTACCACAATGGTCATGTCGCTGTCGCGCGAAAGCGCTTGAAGCAGGGCTTTGCGTTTTATCTGCGGACAGGATGAAACAAGATCGCTCGACCGAAAAAACCGTCTCGGCGAAAACAGGGAAGCGCTGGAAAGCAGGGACAGGAGCTCCTCGACGCCGTCCTTTCCGGAAGAAACGCGGGTAACAGAATTGCCGGACATGTCGAATTTCATCCGGAATGCGCTTTCAAGCTCCCTGGCTCGCGCAAGACTCCGATACGAATCTTCACCCGTACAGAGAATCAGCATGAGCCGATTGTGAACCGCGGTGCTTCAAATAGCAAGATACAAAAGCGCGTCCTAAAGACGTCTTTAATCAAGAATCGGCTCGAGCGCATTCCAATGCTTGCCGTGCCTGGCCTCCACCACAATGGGACAGCCGATTTCTTCAATCGTTTCCATAACATTCCGAACATACGCCGCAATGTTCCGTACGTCTTTTTTCGGCGCCTCGAAAAGCAATTCGTCATGAACCTGCAGAAGCATGCGAGTATCCGGAGACGTGTTCTGCAGGTTTTCAGAAACGCGTATCATCGCGAGCTTCAGTAAGTCCGCCGCAGTGCCCTGAACGGGCATGTTAATTGCCATGCGTTCCGCAGCCGCACGCAAGGCTGGCATATTGCTATTGATGTCGGGAATGGGCCTGCGCCGGCCAAACAGCGTTTCCACGTATTCGTAGCGATGCGCCAGCGCTTTGGTTTCCTCAAGAAATGTTTTGATGCCTTTGTATGTTTCAAAATATCTTTTAATGAATTCCTTCGCTTCCGCAAAGGAAATCCCTGCAGACTGGGAAAGGCCAATGGGTCCCTGTCCATAAATAATGCCAAAATTAATCGCCTTGGCGGCGCGACGCTGATCCTTGCGTACGTCGCGGGGATCAATTCCCCAAATGCGGGCCGCCGTGGCGGTGTGAATGTCCGCTCCCGACTGGAAGGCGTCCAGCATGGCGCGGTCTTTGGACAGGGCGGCGATGACCCGGAGTTCGATTTGGGAATAATCGCACGCCACAAGCTCCATGCCGGGGCCGGCAATAAAGGCCCGACGGATTTTTCTGCCGAGTTCGGTCCGTACCGGAATATTCTGCAAATTCGGCTCGGAGGATGACAGCCTGCCGGTGGCCGCAATGGCCTGATTGAATGTTGTATGAATGCGGCCGTTTGCATCCGCAAGACCCGGAAGCGCATCCACGTATGTGGACAAAAGTTTAGCGACTTCCCGATGCTGGAACATGAGATCGATGATTTCGTGCTTGCCGCGAAGTTTTTCGAGTTCCGATGCGGCCGTGGAGTATCCGGTTTTTCCTTTTTTGATGCCTGCGGCTGGAAGGCCCAATTCCTCAAAAAGGATAACGGCCAGCTGCGCGGGGGATGCGGGATTAAATGCGTGACCGACGGTTTTTTCCATGCGCCGTTCAATCTTGCGCTTTTCCTCATTCATCTCTTTGGAAAGACTTTTCAAATAAGGAAGATCAACGAGAATACCCGTTCGTTCCATATTGCGAAGAATGGGAATAAGCGGAAGTTCCATGCGCTGGAATATACGATCCGCACCCGTCTTCTTCATTTCGCGCCGCTGTTCTTCCGCAATGGCAACAAGAGCCTGCGTCGTTCGGATTTCCCGATCCTCTCCTTCCGGAATGGGGGAGTGAAGATACTGAAGAACAAGGGCGTCCGCGTCCAAATTCCGTTCGCCGGCGGCCAAAAGATATGCGGCAATAAGCGTGTCATGCGAAATGCCCGCCAACGCAAAGCCCTCGGGCTCCAAAAGGGTCATGTGCCGCTTTGCGTCGTGAAAGATTTTCCCGATAGCAGGATTTGCCAGAAGCTCCCGAAGCTCGCCTTTGACCCGATGATTCCTGAAAAGATCGGCCGGAATGAACGCGCATTCCGCCTTCCAGCCAAGAGCGATGCCGCGGATGCCCCCGCCGAAGAGCGAACCCTGCTCACGCTCCAATACCGACATCGCAATCTCCGTTTCCGCTCCTGCGCGGGCAAGAAACGCCAATGCATCCTTCTCCGAAAGAGCCGTTAATCGCTCTGACACGGACTGTTTTGTCTGCGCCGGGCTTGGGCGCCGGGAGAACGATTCGTTTTTGTCCACCTGATCGGGAAGCCGTGAAAACAATGACCGAAATCCAAAGCGCGCAGCCGCTTCGGTAAAGGCCTGCCGGTCTAATGAGGAAACATAAAAGGAAATCGACTTTTTCATCGGCGCATGCCTGTCCAGATCCACGAGTTCATACGCGAGCTTCGCGCTTGCTTCGCCCTCGAGCAGCTTTTTGCGAAGACCCGTCTTCATATCGGAAGACGGATCATGCGCCGCTTTGAAAATTCCGGAAAAGCTTCCGTATGCCCGGAGCAATTCCGTGGCCCCTTTTTCTCCGATTCCCGGCACCCCCGGAATATTGTCGGACGGATCGCCCTTGATCGCCTTCCAGTCGCGAAGCCGCGTAGGCGGAACGCCGTATTCTTCTTCCACGGCCTTCTCATCAAAAAGTTTCGTTTCACTTACGCCTTTTTTAAAGGTAAGAACGTCCACGTTCGGGCCCACGAGCTGTAGCGTATCCCTGTCGCCGGTAACGATGCGCGTATAGTAGCCCTCGCTATCCGCACGCTCCGCGAGCGTCGCAATAAGATCATCCGCTTCATACCCGTCTTTTTCCACTGAAGGCACGCCGAGCGTTTTCAGCAGGTCTTTTGCAAACGGAATCTGATCATACAGCTCCTGCTCCTTTTCTTCCCGCGTCGCCTTATACGCTTTATATGCCTCGTGACGGAATGTGGGAGCGGCCGTGTCCCAGCACGCAATAAACACATCGGGCTTTTCCTCTTTCAGAAGCTTCAATGCGACCGACGCCATTCCATACACGGCATTTACCACTGTACCGTCAGGCGCTTGAAGCGGCGGAAGCGCATGCCACGCCCGATGCAAAAGGGCGTTCGCATCCAATAACAAGAGTTTTTGCCGTTTTTTTGGCATGCCCGAATGGTAGCACAGGGCCCTACCCTGTCGAACGGTACGTATCGGGTTGATTCACGATGGCAATATCAATTCCTATCTCGCGCAAATGTTTGGCTCTGCGTTCCGTACTCCGCATAGGCCAATTCTCCCAGGCGACCGCGCATACTCCTCGCTCTTTCAATGTTCGAACGCGATCAACGTTCCAAAAGGTGGACGGAAGCCCGGCGGCGAATATGCCGTTTTGCAAAAACCACTCCGAAGCCGGGCCGATCCGACGGGGCCATCGCTTCATTAAAAAAATACGGGGGACATCCGGCACCGAGGCGGCAGCGTCGTTCAGAACATCCTTGTGAAAAGAAGAGATGAGGGAACGTGAGCGCAGTCCCGCGCTCGTGCGAAGCTTTCGAACCAGTAATTCAAGCGCCGCGCGATCTTTGATTTCGAAATCAAGCCGAACCGGGGCCGGAACGGATGCCGTAACCTCATCGAGCATGGGAATACCCATGCCCTTGCGTAACCGAATTTTTCGGAAATCGCGCCGGGTCAATTCGGAAATACGACGATTGTCTCCGGCAATGCGGCGAAGGTCCTTGTCATGAGTGACAATCGCCAGCCCGTCGCGGCTGCGATGAATATCCAGCTCAATGCCGTCCACTCCAAGCTCTACCGCGCGGCGTATGGCCTCAATCGAGTTCTCATCCACGCCCTTAGATGCGACGCCACGATGCGCAAAAATCAACATGGCCCAGAGCATAGCGCGGAACGGACTTTCCGTCACCGTATGTGAAATCCTCACAAAAAAAGCATCGATCGTGGGAGAAGAGACTATTCCCGCGTATCCTTTATTCAAAAACATCGGGAAATCGGCAATACGGCAAGGAGCGTGCGGGCACGAGAGCGTCTATTTCTCGCTCTCAGAGAATATTCTCTCGCATCTCGTCGTAAAAAAATTCCGCCGGGCATTTCGACGGAATATTCTTTGGAGGCGTAGGGCGGAATCGAACCGCCGCATAGGGGTTTTGCAGACCCCTGCCTTACCACTTGGCTACTACGCCGCAAACGGGTCGAATCGTAGCGGCTTCTGCGCATTCCGTCCAGAACCAAAACGGCTCCGTCATATCGGAGCCGTTCGCTGCGCTTATTTATTCGTTTCCGTTCGTACGATCTCGACATGCGCAAAGCGCACGCCGAATTTGCGGGCTTCGGGAAGGCTTTCCATCCAAATGTCGATCTTGTACGTATACCGCTTGTTCATGCGATCATGAACCTCAAAAATCTTGTCGCCGTACAGCTCGGGAATCCGAACCTTTGTGCCGAATGGAAGGAAGTTCGAAGCGATAATGCCGTCGCGCACATGCGAACCGTCAGCCGTAATAAAGGGGGTGTCATCGGTTTCCTCCGGCCGAGAGGTATAGGCCGTCATAGGCACATAGTTGTAGGTTCGCAAAACTGTCACCGTTGTATACTGCGGAACCTCAAAATGATAATCCGCGACCTCCTCCTCTGCCACGGGCGCCTGAACCGACGCAACAACAGGAAAGACATCCGCATCTGTCGCAACGGCTCGCGTCGGAAGAGAAACGGACAGGACGGCAGAGACCAGCGTGATCACAAAAAGACGCCGGCCGATCAGAGAAACGGGAATGGTTGGTGAATACGTAGAAGGGTTCATAAATGGGTTTTTCTGCAAAGCCGCCTTTACAGCCAGAGAAAAAGGAGCATAGCAGAAATTACCCATTATGTCAATGGTTGAAGCTATTTTTTTAGCTCTGTTTAGCCACTTTTCTATAAACGTTACCCAAAAATCGGGCATATCACGAGGCATTATCCTACACGGCCGTCTCCCATTTACCAATATGCTGTTTACGACTAAGCTTAGTTCCAACATCTATGCCCATAAAGCATCTCCAGTCTATCGGAAAAGGCGGTTCCGGAACCTCATCCTCAGCCAAGCGGCCGCCCTGGAAAGCCATGGTGACAAGCGCTGCAGTTCTGGCCGGTATTGTCATCCTAATAGGCTTTTTTATCTTGACCCTTGCGCTGGCATGGTTTAGCAGGGACCTTCCGAATCCGAATGCCCTTCTTGAAAGGGATGTCGCACAGTCCACAAAAATCTATGATCGCACCGGCGAAGTCCTCCTCTATGAAATCCACGGGGATGAACAAAGAACGCTCGTGACCATAGATCAAATTCCGGACGTCATGAAATGGGCAACGGTAAGCATTGAGGACAAGGATTTTTATAAACATCACGGAGTAAGCTGGAAGGGACTCTTCCGGGCATTTCTCACAAGCGCCATCAAGCGCCAGCGCGTACAGGGGACATCAACGCTCACCCAGCAATTCGTAAAAAATGCCGTGCTCACCAATGAACGGTCCGTTGCGCGCAAACTGAAAGAGCTTTTGCTTTCCCTGCAAATCGAACGGAAATACACCAAGGATCAAATTCTCCAGCTTTACCTGAATGAAATTCCTTATGGTTCGACGCTGTATGGCGTTGAATCCGCGAGCCAGGGATACTTCGGCAAATCCGTGCGCGACATTGCATTGGACGAAGCCGCGCTCCTTGCGGCCCTTCCCCAGTCGCCCAGCCGGTACAACCCATATGGAACGGGATCGCGCGGAGACAGTAGGGAGCTTTTGGTCGGCAGACAGTGGTATGTGCTCGATCAAATGGCGGAGCAGGGTTACATTACGAAAGAACAAGCGGAGGAGGCAAAAAATATCGACACGCTCGCAAAACTCGTCCCGAGACAGGTGGGGAATATCAAGGCGCCGCATTTTGTCATGATGGTACGCGAACAGCTTGCCGACGAATTCGGACAGCGCGCTGTGGAGACGGGCGGGCTCAAGGTACTCACGACCCTTGATTGGCGGCTGCAGCAAGAGGCGGAACGGATTGTGAGAGAATATGTGGATGCAAAAGGGGAAATCTATCGCTTCAGCAATGCCTCCTTGGTCGCCATCGGCCCCAGAGACGGACAAATCATCGCCATGGTTGGCTCAAAGGACTTTTTTAACGAAGAGATTGACGGCCAGGTAAACGTGGCGCTCCGTCCGCGGCAGCCGGGATCCTCGTTCAAGCCCATCGTGTATGCCTTGGGATTCCAAAAAGGCTATACGCCGGACACCGTGCTCTGGGACGTAAAAACGAGCTTTAAAACAGACGTCAAAGATTACACGCCCGCGAATTATGATCTAAAGGAACGGGGGCCCATCTCCGTTCGTCTTGCGCTTCAGGGATCCCTGAATATTCCCGCCGTCAAAATGCTGTATCTCACCGGCGTGGGATCGGTGCTCGATTTTGCCGAACAGCTCGGCTATACCACCTTCGGTGACCGAAGCCGCTTTGGACTCTCGCTTGTTCTCGGGGGAGGGGAAGTAACGCTCCTGGAACACACGGCCGCCTTCGGCGCATTTGCCGCAGAGGGCGTCCTCCACCCCACCACGGCAATTCTGAAGGTCGAAGGAGCAAAGGGGGAAACGCTCAAGGAATGGACATTGGGCGAAGGGAAAAAAGTAATGGATGCGCAGATCGCGCGGCTTCTTTCCAATGTTCTCTCGGACAATGCTGCGCGTGCGTATGTGTTCGGCGCGAACAACAATCTAACGCTTCCCGGCAGGCCGGTGGCCGCGAAAACCGGGACAACGAACAGCTATCGCGACGCTTGGACCATGGGATATACGCCGTCGCTCGCAGTGGGCGTTTGGGCCGGAAACAACGATAATTCGGAAATGATCCATGGGTCGGGCGGATCCATGGCTGCCGCACCCATCTGGCAACAATTCATGAAAGCCGCCACCAAAGATACTCCCGTGGAATCATTTACACCGCCCTCCCCGCCAGACACCACAAAGGAAGTCCTCTTGGGGAAAGCCTTCGAACAAACGGTGAAAATCGACACGGTCACCGGCAAACTCGCCACGGAATACACTCCTCCGGAATATGTGGAAGAAAAAGTCTTCCGCGAGGCGCACTCTATTCTCCATTACGTGAACAAAGACGATCCAAAGGGGCCCGTGCCGACCAATCCTGCCGCTGATCCGCAATACAATCGCTGGGAGAGCGCGGTGTACGTCTGGGTTCAAGATCCAAAAAATGAATGGAGCGCCACCGGAACCGCGCCCACGGAATATGATGACGTACACACAAAAGAAAATATCCCCGCGATCCGCGTCCAAAGCCCCGTACGAAACGACAGAATGCAAAGCCGCAGTTTTTCCGTCCGTGCAGAGGTGTATGCGCCGCGGACCATCCGTTCTGTTCGCGCCCTTATGGAAAATTATGTCATCGGAACTTCATATCAACCCTCAAACGGAAACGAATGGTCCTTTATAGCGGCGCTTCCGAATGCCATCGAAAAGGGTTTTCATGACGTGGTGATTGAGGCACGGGATGATGTCGGGAATGTGGGCCGAGAGACGCTGACCATAAACCTACTGGCAGATCCGGAGCCCTTGCTCATGAGCTTTGTTGATCTCCCTCCGGGAACGAGCTTGGGCCTGGATGCATTTCCGAAGCGCATATATCTCCAAGTGAATGATTTGAGTGCGGTTGTCCGCGCAGATCTCCGGCTCGAATCCCCCTCCGGAGAAAATCGGCTGATCGGATCGAATATTAAGCCGCAGGAAAATCCCGTTGAATTCCAATGGTCCTATGTTCAGGGCCCCGGCGTCTATACCCTTTATGCGATTGTAACGGATGAAAACGGGCGCACGATCGAGAGTCCGCGCATCAACATCTCCGTCACGCCGCCATTACTGGAGTAGGGGCTGTAGGTCGTGAGATATGGGTCGTGAGTCATGCGGGCGGAATGCGAAGACTACGTAGGGCGTGGTTGCGTAGGGGGAGCGCAATCTTCCCCGAAACCCGTGCCCTTAGCCCTTAGTCTATACGTTCGTAGGTTCGTAAGACCGTAGTCTGTAAGCCATTCGCCCGTAACCCTAACCCCGTAACCACTCACTACTCACCACTCACTTGTTCCCTTACTGCCGTATCGGCATCACGAGATACCGATAGGTTTCTTCCCCGCCTTCCGGAAGAATAAGAACGGGGCTCATGGGATCATTCATGAGCAGTTTCACCTTCGGCGTGGCGATGGCCGACAAGCCATCGCTTATGTATTTGAAATTCACGATAACACTTACATCTTCGCCGGAAATATCCCCCTGAAGCGTCATGGCTGTTTTCCCCGTACCTTGGTCTGCCGAATGCACGGTAAGCGTCCCCTCGGACGGCTTGCAGTCCAGATGGACATCATACAAGCCCTGTCGGGAAAAGAGGGACGCAGACTTTACGGCCTTTTGAAGCTCCTGCCGCCCAAGAATCGCCGTGGTTTTAAAGTGTTCTGGAATAATTTGCTGATAATCTGGAAAAGATCCCTCGATTAGCCTCGAAACAAGCTCGGTATTTCCGTAACTCACCACAAGCTGATTTTCCGTCATCACCCATTCCACATCCTCGGGCACGCCTAACTCGTCCTTATAAGAAGAAAGGATGCGTCCAATTTCAACAATAGCCCGGGCCGGCGCAATCAGCTTCAACTCCTTGGATTCATTTTTTGGCTTCAGGATCCGTTCGGCGAGCCGATAGCTATCCGTTGCCACAAAGGCGACCCGATCCTTTCCTAATATGCCCCCGAACCAGCAAGCGACGCCGGAAAGTTCCGGCCGTGATTCGGATGTCGAAACCGAAAAGACAACCTGGCTAAGACCGTGACGCAGATCCTCCGCCTTAAATGCAATTCCTCCTGATTTTGCTAATTTCGGAATCAAAGGAAATTCCGCCGCCGTCATTCCCCGAACAACCGTTTCCTGCCCGCTCGCGGAAATATGCAAACCCTCATCCAGAACTTCCAGCTCCACCTTTCCTTGCGGGAGGAGGGAGACATACTCCTGAAGGAGTTTTGCCGGCACGGTATATTCGCCCTCTACTTCTGTTTTTCCCCGAACTATTGTGCTCACCGCCAACTCTAAATTTGTTGCAGATAATTTTAAATTTCCCCCTTCCGTTTTTAATAACACATTTCCAAGCACCGGAAGGTTTACGCTTTTGTTCGTGATGTGGCTCACAACGGAAAGCCCTTGTGTTAAATTTTCTTGTGTACACACGAACTTCATAAGTAATAGAGAAAAGAATAAAGGGTGGAAGTAGTAAGCGTGTGGGTAGCGGGGATAAGGGAGAAAGAGAGCGGTTTTCTTCGAAGGAAGGTTGAAAATTATTCAGATGTTTTGTGTATGCCGCTGTGAGGAACTGTGGACGGTTCTGTAATGTTCCGGGTCGGCCACGTTGCACGCACAGGTCTTCCACGGGCATGTGGATGGTTTAGGCGGCCTGATCCGAATAAATTTTTTCTCGGATAATAGCCACGTCTCTTTTTGTTTGTTCATCCTTTTCCAAAAGGGAAAGGATTTTATTACATGCATGCATGGCGGTCGTGTGATCCCGGTCGCCGACATGGGTACCGATGGCGGGGTAAGAGCATTTTGCGTCCTCGCGGAGCAGGTACATGGCCACCTGCCGTGGAAAGGCAAAGCGCTTTTCCCTGCTTTTTCCAAGCACGTCATCCATGGTGATGTCATAGTATTGAATGACGATTTCCAAAAGCTTCCTCGGAGTGATGCTCCGTTTTTGGACGGTCGGGACAAAGCTTTGGAGAAGCGTCTGAACCGTATCCATGGTCGGCTGGATATTCTTGAACTGGTGATAGGCGATAATTTTATTGAGCGTCCCCTCGAGCTCCCGCACATTGGACTGAACCGTTCCGGCAATGGCGCGGAGAATTTCCGCATTCAGCGGATAGCTTTTTCCTGCGCATTTTGCCTCCAAAATAGCGATGCGTGTCTCAAAATCCGGGGTCGAGATATCCGTAATCATGCCCCATTCAAAACGGGACAAGAGCCGGCTTTCGAGGGATTGAATGTCTTTCGGCGAACGGTCGCTGGAAAGGACAATCTGCTTATTTACCTGATGCAGAGCATTGAATGTGTGAAAGAACTCCTCTTGGGTTCCCTGTTTGCCCGACAGGAATTGGATGTCATCCACGAGGAGAACGTCCACATTCCGATAGCGATCCTTAAATTCCTTCACCCGCCCTCCGCGGACCGCCTGGATGAATTCATTCGTAAAGCGCTCACAGGTAATGTAACGGACCACGGCTCCATTTCGGGTTTTGAGGACATGCTGGCCGATGGCTTGAAGAAGATGCGTTTTTCCGAGGCCTACGCCTCCATAAATGAACAGGGGATTATAGGCTTCTCCGGGATTGGTAGCCGACGCCATGGCCGCAGCATGCGCAAGCTCATTTCCTTTTCCCACGATGAAATTATCGAAACCGTATCGCGGATTCAGGCCGGCATCGTCCGCGGGCTCTGTCTGCGGCGCCGGAGAATGAGATGTGTCCGGCTCCCAGCCGGTGGACGGTTCGCTTGCAGGCGGTGAATGCTGTACGTCGGATGCCGTGCGCATTTCAACCTTATAGTGTGCTTCACGTACGGCATTGGATGTGACGTGGCGGAGCGCCTTCACGATGGCGTCGTGATACTTTTTTTCAAGCCAAGCCTTGGTAAAAGTATTGGGAACGGCGATAATCACGCGGCCATTATCAAACGAGGAAATGGATGTATTGCGGAACCAGGTGGTAAAGTTCGCTTTGGAAAGCGTGAGTTCGAGCTCGCCGAGGGCCGCGAGCCATATGGCCTGGAGATCCATAAAAAAGAGGTTAGGGAGAGGCTTAGATGTCAACAACCGCGCAAGCACTCGTCAAATCTGTGGAGCAATTGTGTATATCTTACAAGGAAACGTCAAATCCTATCGATCAGGCTAAGCTCACGCTTGTCTCTTTTGTAGAGAAGTGGCATTATCTTAGTCAATACCTAATATGCCGAAAAGAACCTATCAACCAAAAAAGAAGCGTCGCGCGAAGGTCCATGGCTTCCGGGCCCGCATGGCCACGAAGCAAGGGAGAAAGGTACTGGCGCGACGACGGAAAAAAGGCCGAAAATCCGTTGCGGTGAAAAAAGCGAGATAAGCAGGGATGGGGCGATATGCTTCCGAAGATCGTCCGCCTGAGACATCAATCCGATTTTGCGCGGCTGTCCGTGAAAGGGCGGCCGCTTTATGGACCGTTTTGCATTCTTCGTGCATGGAAATCCGGATCAACACCGTCCAAAATCGGCTTTGTCGCTTCCGGAAAAATGTTCCGGAAGGCCACGGAACGGAATCTTGTCCGACGTCGCATGCGAGAGGCCTTTCGCCCGTTGCTCTCCAAGGTTCCTCATGGGTATGACATGATTTTTGTGGCGCGTCCGGAGGCGAAAAAGGCCGATTTCGGGGAAATGCGGAAATCCCTGGAGCATCTTATTGAAAAAATGCCCAAAGAAATGGAGCGGCCATACATCAGAAGGCCGAAAGCCCCGAAAAGCCGGAAAGGGCAGATTGAATATGCAAAGCAGCTCGGTGTTCAGAGGCCGCCGGGCAGGCCGCCACAGGAAAAGAAAAAGTCATGATTTTTGCAGTACGCCGGTGAGAGTGGCTGTTTGATGGGATGATTGAAAATGTAGCCGTTCTAATGTTCCAGAGTTTTAGGGTTCTGGGGTTAGGGTCAAGAGTTTCGGATCTTGGATAAACAGCGCATGACCTACGAACCTACGAACGTATAGACCAAGGGCTAAGGGAACGGGTTTCGGGGAAGATTGTGCTTCCCCGCGCAACCACGTCCTACGCAACTACGTACTACGTCCTACGCAACCCCCACTCCCTACTTCCCGTCCCTCTCCCCCTCATGCTCACCTCCATCCTGCATTTTCCGCGCCGCATCATTCAAGCGATGATCGTAGCCTATCAATATACGCTCTCCCCGGATCATGGGTGGATGTCGAGATTTTTTCGATACCGCGTTTGTCGTTTCCGTCCAACCTGCAGCGAATACGGATATACAGCTATCGGGAAATATGGCGTCATAAAGGGCGTTCCCATGGCGATATGGCGAGTGTTACGATGCAATCCTTGGTCGCATGGCGGACATGATCCGGTGCCATAAACGAGAAGCGCCCACCCCGGAGAAGGGATGGGCGCCTTTGTATCAGAGACGTTCGATGACGTCGGCGCAGCGCGCAGGGTCGAATACGGGAGCGTTCAGGTAGCGTTTCTGTGCTTCCCGGAGCTCCTCTCGGCGCGCAAGGGCGTCCGAGATGCTGAAGCGCCCCAAGGTCTGGATGGCCGCACCTACCGTGACGAGCGGGTAGGTATACAAGCCGGAATTCTCCACCATGGCCCTTTGCGCCATTGGTCCCTTGATGCTCACCGGCACCCTGGCGCATTGCGCCGCAATGCGGAGGGATGTGCCGAAGCAGGAAACCGTGATGTCGCACAAGCTCGCGAGCTCGTCCGTGGTGAAGTCCGCGGGATCTTCGAGCATGTCCTTGCGGAACGCCGCGAAGAGTTCGAGCTGAATGGCCCAGGTTGCCGCAAAGGGCTTGGAGGCGTATTTGGGATGGAAGCGCGGAATGATCATGACAGGTTCGCGATCATCTGCCACGGAGAGAAGCAGGAACTGTAGCATCTCTGCCGTGTGTTCTCCCTGCCCGGAGAAGAGAATGGAGATTCTCTGGTTCTGCAGCGTCCGGAATCGCGATGCCTTTCGCTCTTCCACGCCTGCGAATTCGCCCATGGCCGGGTCGCCGCAGACCACCACCTCTGTTGAAGTCCGGAAACGTTCTTCTTGCGCGATGATCTCCTTGGCGATGTCGTCGATCACGAAGATGGTCGTCGGCACGGCCTTTGACCGCGTATGCGCCCCCCAGGTGTCTTCGAACCAGTGGATCGGGATAGCGTGTTTGTTCGCGAAGGAGGAGCATTCGTCCTCCCAGTGATTCGGAAAACTCAATCCCGCGAGAATCGCATCGGCTCGGAAACCGGGACAGAGGGGGACGGGTCTCGTCGCATCCACCGGTCCTTCTTCCTGCAGTTCCCATCCCGCCTTCTTCCAGATAGCGGCGGATAGGCCCTCGGCCCACACGGAAATTTCGTGGCCCCTTTTTCGGAGCTCCTCGGCGACCGGCAAAATCATACGGACGCCGGCCTTGTCCTTTGTGACCGCTGTAATAATTGCCAATGTATTCTCCTGGTCGGATGTGGAATGAACGGAATCCTCCTATCACGAAAAAGCGAAAACGTCAAGAAATCCGAATGTTTTTCAGCCTGGAGGCGTGGCCTTTCAAAATGGAAATTCGGGAAGGGCTGACATCGAAGTACTCTGCAAGGAGTTTTACGAGCGCCTCGTTTGCCTTTCCTTCCACGGGCGGCGCTTTGACGCGTATTTTCCAGATGCCATTATCCATGCCAACAATCTCGTCGGCCTTTGCGTTCGGCTGGAGATTCACGCGAATGCTCTTCATGTTTTTTGACGGTACAGGGAGAGCACCGTCTCCGACAGCTTTGCGTTTGAAAAAATAATCTCTTCATCTCCCGGTTTCCAAGGTTTTCCATTTCCATTTAATGCTTTGCCTCCCGCTTCGCGAACGAGGAGCGCGCCGGCCGCGACGTCCCATGCATGAACCCCTTCGAGAATGGAAAAATCCGCGCGTCCAGCCGCCACCCAAGCGGCTTCCACCACGGCGGCTCCCAGCACTCTTTCTGACCTCACTCGCTTGCTGAAACGAGTAATCATGCGTACCCCTTTGCCGATATGCTTGCCAAGATATCCGTAGCACATGAGCCCAAGGGATTCATGGAGCTTGGAGGTTTTCGAGGCCATGAGCCGATGTTCTCCCATAAAAGAGCCCTCGCCGAGGACAGCATGATAGCGCTGGCGAAGCGCCGGCAGGGAAATGAGCCCGACCACGGGTTCGCCGTGATAAAGGAGGGCGAGAGAAACGCCCCAGAGCGGAATACGCGCGGCAAAATTCGTGGTTCCGTCGATGGGATCCAGCGCCCAGGCGAGTTCTGTCTTCGCGATTTGCTGCTCGGAGATATCGCCGCCTTCCTCCGAACACACCGGAATGCCCGGTGTAAGCCTGCGCAGGCTCTTTCGCACGGCTTCATTCACGGCATTGTCCACGGGCGTAACGATTTCCCCGTGCGCTTTATAGGAATATCCGTTTGTCGCGCGGTAATCAAAATGCCGGAGGGCATTTTTCTCCCCGGCGGATATTGCCGTTCGCGCAATGCCGAGCCATCGTCTTTTGCGACGCGCATCAATCAGTCTGCGCATGCGAATATCATAACACGGAAAGAAAAAACGCCCCGTTAGAAGGGCGTTTTTTCTTTGTCGTCCGTCGCCGGATATCCTTCGATCCCCGCGCGTTTGATAAGATCCAGGGTTTTTTGATTTCGCAGGAGAATGGCCACGTATTCGCGATACTCCGGGGAGCTCACCCGCTCGCGCGTATCCTTATCATCATCACGCAGACCGGAGAGAATGCGGTCGATTTCCCGGTCCAGGTCCTCGTCTGTAACGCGCACCTGTTCCTTTTTCGCGATCTCCTTTATGAGGGTCGCGGTTTTGATTCTTCGAATCGCCTGTGGCGCAAAATCCAGCTTCAGTTCGTCCTTCGATTTTTTTATGGAAGCGAGGTAGTCTGAAAAATTCATCCCCCGATCTTCCACGGCATGCTCCAATTCATGGAGCATCTTTGCAACCTCTTCATTCACGAGGAGCTCGGGGACGTCGGAAAAGCCGGATGCGTCAACCAACTTTTCCAGCAATTCGATTTCGCTCTTATCCTTGGCGCGCTCCGTTTCTTCAAGCTGGATATTCGATTTCAACACGCTTTTCAGCGCGTCCAGAGTTTCCTGTCCGAGGCTTTTGGCGAACGCATCATCGAGTTCGGGGAGTTCAAGCGCGAATATTTGTTTTGCCTTTGCCGTAAAATCCACGCTCTTGCCGCTCAAATGTTTTTGATAATGGCCTTCGGGGAAGGCGAGCGTGAATGTTCGTTCTTCTCCCGTGGACATGCCAATCAACTTTTCCGTAAATCCGGGAATATAATGCTCTTCCGCCAAATACACGCGATACCCTTGAGCCGTACCGCCTTCGAGAATGACATGATCCCGCTTCATTTCAAGATCGATCACAATCAAATCCTCTTTCGTTGCAGGTTGAAGCTTTACGACCTCTTTGCGCTGCATGCGGCGGAGTTCCTCGAGCGCCTTTGTTACATCTTCATCCGTTGCCTGGCGCGCCGTAAACGTGACGCGAGGAATATGATAATCCGCAAGACTCGCCACATTCGGAGCAATCGGGGCGATAACGGTGAACTTGATATCACTTCCGGGCGTGAGCTGATCCACCTGCACTTCCGGAGAACCGACCGTATCTATGTCCTGATCCAGCACCGCGCGCATGTACCAAGCCTTGACGATGCGTTCCAGAGCAGCTTCCCAAATGCGCATTTCCCCGCCGCAGGCTTTTGCGATTTCGGCATAGGGAGCCTTGCCCGGCCGAAAGCCGGGAATCGGCTTTGCTTCTCCCAAGGCGCGGACAGCTTCATCGATGTAGGGCTTTGCTTCCTCGGGCGTGACCGTAAAAACAAGCTTGAGTTTTGAGCCCGGAAGTGTTTCCGGCGCGGGGATTTGCATAGGGGGCGGAGGATAAAGGGAATTGAGCCTCCTGTCAACCGCCCGAATGCGCAAAAAAAGCAGGTTAGTGCCCGCTTCCGTGATGCTTGTGATGCTTGATGTTCACCATCGTTCACTTACCGTACATATGCAAGCGGATTCACGCGCTTGCCGTTGATATAGACCTCGTAATGCAGGTGCGTTCCTGTTGAACGTCCCGTTGTTCCGACCATAGCCAGTACCTGTCCCTTCTTTACGGTTTCTCCGGCATTTACGAAAAGTTTGGAAGCATGCGCATAGCGCGTCATAACGCCGCCGCCGGTCACGACTACCTGCAGGCCATATCCTCCCTTATTCCATCCCGCCGTGGTAATGACACCATCGTGCGATGCATAAATCGGCGAGTCATAATGCCCGTCGATATCGAGGCCAGTATGCTGCCATCCGTAGTATTGCGTAATGACGCGGCCGCTTGTAGGCCACAGGAGTTTTCCGGAGGGAAGATTGGATGACGTGTCGTCCGGCGGCTTTGCGATACTAGGATTCGGTGCCGTGGCCGAAGGTTCTTTGGCGTAGGAGGGCGGCATGCGCGACGCCAAAGACGGCGGCGTTACAGGCGGCTTGCCGCCCGGGAGGACGATTTCAATTCCCACGGGGAGCGTCTCGTCCTGTGGCAGGCGATTGGCGCGGATAATTTCGTCCACCGTTGAACCGTATTTGTTGGCAAGTGACAACAGGGTATCTCCCTTTTTGGTGGTAATGAGCACGCCGGAGACAGGCGGAATACGTAGAGTGTCACCAGGACGGATATATTGCGTTTCCGAACGGTTGTTTGCCCACAGAATTGTTCCGATATTCACGCCGAAGCGTTGGGCAATCACGCCCAGTGTGTCTCCGTGTTGGACCACATAGGTTTCCGTTTTTGTTCTCTCCGAACTCGGCCCTGCCGGTTCGTCCGGTGTATGCGCGGCATAATTCGCCACGAGCGTTCCTGGAGCGTACACCGTCGTGAGCGGGGGTTCATCCACGTCGTCATACATAAAGTCGATGTCCGGAATGGCAACAAGGGACGATTCGGCCGTGTGCCGTGTATCGTGAGCGAGCGTGTCGGGATTCACGCTCTCTTCCGTGGATCGATTATCCTCGCCGGCGACCATGGCGTAGAGCAGGCTGTTCTGGCCGATATCCTGCGCCTTGGCGGTATGACCAAGCAGGTTCAGTCCGATGGTGATAACGGTCATGCCGGCGACAATTGCATGAAACAGATATCGGTGGCTGGCTACATATACAAAAGATCCATGCGCGGGAATTGCCAGCCGAGAATAACGGAGCCTGATAATAATGAAAAATTTGTACAATGGGAGGATACACACGCGAACCAGCAGCCTTCCGATACCGGAAGCCGCGCGTTTGAGGGACGGCCAGACATTCTCTGCGGCTTTTTGAAGGCAGCGGAGCAGCCAAAGGACTGCCCGGTTCAACAGCGAATGTATTGTCGTTCTGTTCGTATGGTTTTGTGCATTGGCCAGGGTCTCCTCACGTGGCCTTTGCGTGCTCCTCCAAAGCCCCGGGCTCGGGGCAGAGCGCGGGAAAACCTATCAGCGCAGGGGGTTTCGGTCAAGGGCTGAGACGTATTATTTTGCTGTGTTGAGAGAAAAAATAATACACATTGCTCATTTTCCTGGCCTTTTTGGTTATTCAAAGATTTGCCGATATTGAAGAGCCTCGGCGACATGTTCCATGGTGATGCGTGCGGAACCGGATAAATCGGCGATGGTCAGAGCAACTTTGAGAATACGGAAATAAGATCTGCCGGAAAGGTGATATCGCGCATCAGCCTGTTCCAAAAGCTTTCTCGCATCTTCATGGGGTTTGAAAGGTCCCCGGAAAACCTGCGAAGGCAGTTCGCTGTTCAGGAGGACGCCCGTTTCCCCGCGACGACCCATTTGTTTGTCACGGGCGGCGCAGACCCGTTCGCGTATGGCGGCGGATGCTTCGGCATCCGACTGGTCGAGCAGGGAGGATGTTTTTACCTTCGGAACCTCGATAAGAAGATCGATTCGATCAAGCAAGGGTCCGGAAATGCGTTTGCGGTAGAGCGCGATTTGCATAGGCGTGCAGGAACACTCATGATCCGGATCCGTGGCATAGCCGCATGGGCACGGGTTCATGGCGGCAATCAGATTGAAACGCGCGGGGAAAGTTACGGACTGCTGAACGCGCGTTACTGTGACGGTTCCATCCTCGAGCGGCTGCCGGAGATTTTCCAGCACCGGTCTGGCGAATTCCGGAAATTCATCTAGAAAGAGAACGCCGCGATGCGCAATGGAAACTTCGCCGGGACGCGGAACCGTTCCGCCCCCGACCAGCGAAGCGCCGGATGCCGTATGATGCGGCGTCCGGAATGGACGCTCGGACATGATTCCCTTGCCGGAGTCGAGTTTGCCCGCCACGCTCCAGATTCGCGTGACCTCCAGAATCTCCTCCGGTTCGAGCGCAGGCAGAATGGAAGGGTAGCAGTGCGCAAGAAGCGTTTTCCCGCTGCCCGGCGGGCCCTGCATGAGCACATTGTGGCCGCCTGCCGCCGCGATTTCGAGCGCGCGTTTTGCCTGCTCCTGTCCTCGAACCGAGGAAAAGTCGGGGAACGCCCGCGGCATGAGGCCGCGCTCCAGGATTTGCGTTGGCGTTCTTGGTAATCGCGTTCGTCCCTCAAGATGCGCGACGACCTCGGAGAGCGATTCGGCGCCGTATACCCGAATACCAGGGACTAACGAGGCCTCTTTCGCATTCGCTCGAGGAACGATGACCTCGGAGGCGCCGCAATGTTTTGCAAGAGCTGCGAGACTCATACTTCCATGTATCGGCCGGAGCTGCCCGTCAAGGGACAATTCGCCCGCAAGCAGGGCATGTTGCGTCGCAAGACTCGCAGGATGCCGTAAACCGATAAGCGCAACGGCAATGGGAAGATCGTAGAGCGTCCCGGCCTTTCGGAGATCGGCCGGGGCAAGATTCACAATGGCGGTTCCGCGCGGAAACAGGAACCCCGAGTGTTTGACCGCGCTTTTTACACGTTCGCGTGCTTCTTGCACCATGGCGTCCGGCAATCCAACAACATAAAAACGGGTGAGCCCCGGTCGGGCATCAGCTTCGACCTCAACGCGTTCTGCATCAAGGCCAATAATGGATCCGGTAAAGGTTTTGCTTGCCATATTCCAGTCCGTCTCACGGATCGGAATATTCCGCAATACCTATTTTTATTAAGAAAACAACTCGTTTCTGACGGCGTATTTCTTAGCAGATGCGCTAGCCCACGTCTCCCTCGGGTTCCGGCATCACCCAGTATTCGGGATGCGCCATATCAGCAGACGGCATTTTGCGTCATTCGCGAGACTGCGTATCGATGGTTGGTTTTGCCTCCGTATTGCAGGATTCCGGATGCAGTCCCCTGCCTCCCGAGGACATATTGCCGACACGCTCTCGTTTTGTCTTCGCGCGTTATGCGATATTACGATGACTCGGCTCTCGCCAGATGCGATTTCTTTTTGAGAGAGATATACCAAAGGGCGCCGGCGACGATGGCGATATCCGCAAGATTTATAGCGCTTCTTCCAAAAAGAAGCATCCAGTCACGCACAAAATCATACAGAACACGGTCGATCAAATTTCCAATGGCTCCTCCAAGAATGAGGGAAAGAGCTAAGGCTTCTCGATATGTTCGTGTCTGATCCGCCTTCCGGATCCCTCGGAGAATCAGCAGCATGACTGTCACGGTCAGAAAAATCGTGATCGGCTGCGGAAGTGGCGCATTTGCGACGATGCCGTAATTTCGATGAATAACAAGATCAAGCACACCTTGGAAGAGCGGCGTTACCCCCTCTTTGAGATGCGTAAAAAAATATGCCTTGCTCAGTATGTCCCCAAAGACAATGCCAGCCGCCACAAGGACGGCTGGCAGCCAAACGGATTCGTCTAAAATTCTTGCGTGAGTACTTTTTTGCATGAAATACAGCTTGAGGAGGCTGGACGCGCCTCAAGCCGCTTTTCTTGAATGTCTTTCTTGCAGTATTTGCAGATGCCGTATGTTCCCTTCTCGATTGATTCAAGCGCTTTTTGAACATCTCGAAGCTCTTTTTCCAGTCGCGCGTCGAGGGAAAGCTCGTCGCTGTATTCGGAAACTTCCATAGCATTATCATCATCCGAATTTCCGCCTGATTCCGGATAGGCAGCATCGAAATGCCCCGTGGACGCATTTTTCACGCCGATATCCCCCAGGTCACGTTCAAGACGGGCTTTCTCGTCGAGAAGCCGCGCTTTCATTTTTTCAACGAATTCAGGATTGTGCGGCATATATTCTGTATAACCCGAATAGGGTACAAGGGGAAGATCAAATGATCAAGGGGAGGGTTGGGGGCGTGAGTAGGGGGTTGGGTTGCGTAGGGGGGAAGAGTACGTAGGACGTGGTTGCGCGGGATGTAGGTCGTGAGTCATGGGGGGTTGCGTAGTACATAGGACGTGGTTGCGTAGGGGGAGCATAATCTTCCCCATAACCTGTTTCCCTTAACCCCTTGCCCTTTTGCCAATTGCCAACAGCTTCCACCTACAATCTTCACCATAACCCGTTCCTTTTACCCTGTGCCCTTAGCCTTTTTATCAATTCCTCATTGCTCATTGCTAATCACTAATTTCCAATTCCCTATTCCTAATTTCTAAATGCCAATTATTAATAAGAAATCGCCAAATAGAAAAGGGCCTCGAACTACCCTAATGCATAATGCGCAAATGTGGCGTCGAGGCCCCCTGGCCGAGACGCTGATGAGGATCACAGGTGTTGCGGAGCGGAAATGACATCGCTCGACGCGTGCTGTGCTCAACCCATACGAGAGCGTCCAGGCTACAAGAAAGGTACTGCCGCATGAACCTGATTCCGGCAGAGCCCCGTGGGAGGATAAACCTCCATTGGGGAATACCCAAAGAGACTTTACGTTTGGTTTTTGTTTTCTCAACCCACAACGTGTTGCGGGAATCGAGAATCGAGTTCATACGCGGATCAGATATCCACAGAACAGGTTTGGATATCCGTCCCTCTGCAGTTTGAAGGTGCGTTCGACAGACGCGCTTTTCGTGGTCCGCCAGAGGGCGAACAGGTCTGCGGCTGAATTTCCCAGCCTCGAATCGCGGCCATGCCTTGCCATCCGTACTTGGACGGCTGTGTAAAGTCCGTGCGTATATAATATTCCCTTTTGGATAACTCATCAATTAGAGCGGAAAGATGCGGAAAAACGGAGCTTAATGTAGCAAAAACCTAACTTATCCACAGATCTGTGGATTATTCACGTTCATGAAGGTTTGCGGACATTATTTTTGTAAATCTTTCGTTTCAATGCGCGCACATACCTTTTCCGACTCGCGTATTTCAAAGGCGCGAAGGAATTTCTGCCAGTTTTCAGAAAAACCCCAGGATATGAGAAGATTTTTGAGTGGCTCATCTGCAAGACGAAGTCGTATTGTGCCGGGGCAGCCTTCGGGAGATTCGCCATTAAAAACAGGCATGCGTTCTCTGTTTCTTGAGAATGTTTCGTCGCTTGTATGGGTAGCCTTTGGAAGAACAGGACGAAGCGTGTAGGCAATTGTCCCATCTGGGAGAATGGTTTCTGTTGTCGTCGTTTTTCCAAAGGCGCCGAGAGCGAGCAGGTCGTCCTCCGTGCCAAGCTGGCCGTACCAGCGTACGAGCGGACTGGAGGATGCATCAATGCCGATCATGGACGGTGGCGTTGTTATCCCCCGAAGATCGATTCCCTGACTAAGCAGCGCATCGATTGCAGGATCGGCTTCACGTCGATCGCTTGCGAGGGTGACCACGAGCGCGTCATGAAATACGGGAGCTATCTGGATCCCATCCGGAGGAAGATTCACTTCGCCGTGTATGCCGTCCCAGGTCCCGATGATCGTCATGCGTTCGGTTTGTATGCCGAGCGAGAGATCGCTCAAAATGTCGGCACGTAATTGCCATGATGCGTCATGGTCTCGAAGACGGAACATAAGTCCAAAAAGCGATCGGACGCGAAACGATTCGTTTGCGTATTCATTTGTGTCCGCGAGAATCGTAAATATCGTTTCACGCCTCGAAAAAATTCCGGGAGCGTCTGCGGCAAATATCCTCCCAGGCATGACGGCGTAATAGAGCGGACCCCCGTTTTCTCTTGAGGCATAGCCAAGAACGACGGGTACAGAACCCCCGCGCTGCAGAGCCGTACGCCAGGCGAAAGGGAGATCCTCCAGCAGGGCGGCCGGCATTTTTGATTGAATCGTTTTCGGTTTCATTGCCGCAAGAAAAATGGTGTTTGCGGGCAATAATATGCTTGCAAGCAGGGTATAAAGCCAAAGTGCAAGAAATGTTCCCAAAAGCAAAAGCCCCGCGATGATCGCAAGGACTCTTACGGGTCTGCGTGGTCCTCGCGACGTGCCGTACGCCAGAATGGCGCTGCCTTTCGGCGTCGTATCGATGACCAAGTGATCCATAGGCTACGGCCGTCGGCCATGCGGCGGTCTTCCATGCGGACGCCCCCCCGGGCCGCTACGGCGCGGCGGTCTTGTGGCCGGCGGTTCCCCATTGTCGACATAGCCGAGGAGCGCGCGCTTCCGCGAAAGATTGATGCGTCCCATGCTGTCGATTTCAATGACTTTTACCTTTACCATATCTCCAAGTTTAACTACGTCATGGACGCTATTTACGCGTTCAGCCGCCAGTTCGGAAATATGCACGAGACCTTCCTGCTTCGGGAGGATTTCGACGAAGGCGCCGAAGTCGAGGATACGCGTTACCGGTCCTTCAAAAATTTCACCCACCACAACTTCCCGCGTGATCTGTTTAATCCAGTCCACGGCTTTCTGCATGCTCTCCGGATTCGGCGAGGTTACCAGGACAAGACCATCATCTTCGATATCGATCTGAACGCCGGTCTGGCCGATGATTTCATTGATCATTTTGCCTCCTGGACCGATGACGTCGCGAATTTTTTCCGGATTGATGCGGAAACTTTCGATGCGCGGCGCCCATCGGCTCAAACTCTCTCGCGGCTTTGGAATGGATGCAAGCATGTTTTCCAAAACCTTCATGCGCCCTTCCTTAGCCTGCGTCAGGGTTCGGACAACTACATCCCACGGAAGGCCGGATGTTTTAGTATCCATTTGTATGGCCGTGATGCCCGTTGATGTGCCGGTAATTTTAAAATCCATGCCCCCTTTGCCGTCTTCCAGATCCTGAAGGTCCGTAATAACCACATAGGTTCCGGCTTCCTCGTCCGAGGCCAGGCCCATGGCGATTCCGGCAACCGGGGCTTTAATGGGCACGCCGCCGTCCATAAGAGCGAGTGTAGATCCGCAGGTCGAAGCCATGGAACTGGATCCGTTCGAACCCAGCACTTCGGATACCACGCGTATGGTGTACGGAAAAGATTCGCGGATCGGCAGGACGGCCTGCAATGCCCGTTCTGCAAGCGCGCCGTGTCCGATTTCGCGTCGGCCGGGACCGCGGTTTGGTTTTGCTTCGCCCACGGAGTATCCGGGGAAATTATAGTGATGGAAGTACCGTTTCGTTGCCTGGAATTCCATGGTATCGAGCGTTTGCTCCATGCCGGGAGATCCGAGCGTAAGCGTTGAGAGCACTTGCGTTTCGCCGCGTTCGAACAAACCGGAACCGTGCGTGCGCGGCAGAACGTCGATAATCGAAGCGAGCGGCCGGATATCGGTGAGCGAACGGCCGTCCACCCTCCGTCCTTCATCCAGAATCATGCGGCTCGCCTCATCATTCATGAAACCGTACAACAGTCCTTGAGCATAGGTGCGTTCGGCATCCGAGGCGCCGGCCGCTTTGAGCCCGGCTTCCAGGTCCGCAGCCAAATGCGCCTTCGCTTCTTTCCGTTCCATTTTGCTTGTGAGTGGTCTGCTGCGCATGTGTTTTTTGGCGCTTTCGCGGAGTATGGCATAGGCGCGCTCTTTCCATGCGTTTCGCTCCGTCTCAGCCGCGCGCGCCTCATCGCTCGCAAATGGATTCCATTTCTCCTTTCCATGCTCTGCCGCGATTTTGTTAATCAGATCAATGATCGGCCCGAGCGCGGTCATGGCAAGCTTCATGGCCTCCAGCATGTCCTCCTCCGGGATTTCATTGGCTCCTGCTTCCACCATGATGACTTTTTCCGCCGTCCCCGCCACAACCAAATCCAAATCACCTTCCGCGGTTTCGCGATAGGTCGGCATAAGCACCCATTCGCCGTTCACGCGTCCAACACGGACGGCCGCAATCGGACCTTTCCAGGGAATATCCGAGAGCATAAGGGCGCAAGAAGACCCAATGAGGCCCGGAATATCCGCATCATTTTCCTGGTCATGGCTAAATATCGTGGTCGTGACATTTATCTCTCTGCGGATCGTATCATCGAACAGCGGGCGTATGCTCCGATCGATCAGGCGTCCCGAAAGGATCGCTTCGTCGGTCGGTCGGCCTTCGCGCTTAATGAATCGTGAGCCCTTAATTCGGCCCGCGGCATACATGCGCTCTTCGAAATCTACGCTCAAGGGAAAAAAATCTATCCCCTGGCGCACATCACCCATAGTCGCCGTGCACAGTGCGACCGTGTCCCCATATCGAACCGTGCAACTGCCGTTCGCCTGCTGGGCGAGACGTCCCAAACCGATGGTGAGCCGGCGTCCGGCCACCTCAATTGAATACTCTTTTTGAGAGTCCATACAGTACTGTGTAAGGGCTCCTCAACAGACACAATCCGCGTGTCGCGAATCACTGTCTGTCGAGGAACGTGAATGAAGATTAAGATACGGCGCCCGTCGTCATTTAGGCAGCGGCCGCCAAGGAAGCCCGAACCGGGCTTATATTGTCACACGAACCTGACGTTTTCCAGACCCGTCCGGTCGCCCGCCCCTCTTTCGGGACGCAGCGTCCCTTGGAAGATCCTGTTGTTTTGCGGGTTCCGCCGGCTTTGACGCGGAAGGAGTCGGGTGGCTCGCCGACGGCTGAACGCGCGCAGCGCGGTTCACTTTGCCGGCTCCCATGGCCATCAGCAATTCCACCGGATGGTCAGAGATATCGAAATACTCGTCCGCGCTCTCGCGAAGGAGCTTGGACGTGGATTCGCCGAAAGCCGCGACGATAACGCCGATACCCTTGTTTTTAAGATATTGAACGAGCGGCACAAAGTCGCCGTCTCCGGTGATAAGCGCCACAACATCGGCGCGTTCCGACAGGGTAATGGCGTCCACGGCCATGCCAACATCCCAGTCGGCTTTGCGTTCGCCAGAGGCGAATTCCTGCACGTCTTTTGTTTTGCATTCAATGCCCGATGCCTTTAAGGCATCGAGGAATCCGCGCTCTTCGCCACCCTTGGAGGTCGCCGCGTACGCGATAGCGCGGATGAGCTTGCGGTCCTCGGTGATCATCTCCACGAGCTTCGGGAAATTCAAATGCGCTCCGTACAGATGTTTGGCAGAGTGATACATGTTCTGCGTGTCGATGAGGACGACAACGCGTTGATCCGGTCGTTTAATCATAGCTTGATGCGTAAAGAATCGCCCATTCCTTTTTGGTGGGCGCACTGGAGCACGATTTTTGGGTAAAAAAATGGGGTATCCTTACGAAAAATCGTTCCAATGATAACAACAGTATACTGTTTGTCTGCGGATTTGTCAAGTTGGGTGGATAACGGAAGTGAGGAGAAGGCTTGCGTAGGACGTGGTTGCATAGGGGGAGCATAATTCTATCCGAGACCCGTACCCCATTCTTTTTGTCCTTGTGTCTGTACGTCCGTAGATCCATAGGTCATGAGCTTTGGGCCATGCACAATAACCCGTTCCCTTTGCCCTCTTTTCCCAATTGCCAAAAGCTAACACCTATAATCTTCTCCGTAACCCGCCGAGGCTACAACAAAAATCCCGACGCATGGTCGGGATTTCTATTTCACACCTTCAGTTCCGCCATCAGATCGTCGTAGGCCTTGGAGTCCTCGCGTTTCAGATACTTCATGAGCTTTCGGCGTTCGCTCACCTTTTTGATGAGTCCGCGGCGCGAGCTGAAGTCCTTCTTATGCATGCGGAGGTGCTCGGTAAGGTCTTTGATTTCCGCGGTGAGAATGGCGATCTGCACCTGCGGAGAACCGGTATCGGTTTCGTGAGCCTTGTACTTTTCGATGATCCGTTTCTTTTTTTGCGGCGTCAGCATACTCGTCGGAATCTGGCTGTTGCGCGGGATCCGCGATGAATCCGGTCGCTCGGTCAGCTTCCGCGTTCGCGTACACCCAGCCGGAGCCGGATGAACGTAATGAGTTAGAGAGAGCGCGCTCACGCTATCAGTAATCAGGCCTTTGGTCAAGACCGCAAGACATGAAAACGCTCCGCGGGCAGGCAGAGCGTTAGTCGATTTCATCGTCGGCGGATGCCGGCGGATGTACCCAGTACTCGTGGTTCGGAACGATTTTGAGAAACGCGCAGCGCTGAATACGCAAGAGCGTGAGGGCGCTGTCATGCATCCATGCGTCTCTGTCGCCGATGAGGTTTCCGAGCAGGTCTATCATGTCGCGCACGGTTTTGGCGTCATTATAAGCATCGAATGCGGCAAAGGAAGCTTCTTTGCGCAATATCAGGATGGAGGCGAAGTCCGAGCGGAGTTCATTTCGGACATCGTCGAATTTTCTGCATTCGGGATGGCGGCCGTCTTTTTTAACGCGTCCGCACACATCGCAATGAGGGAGCCCCGCGATCGGCGCGTTTTGCTTGGACATGATCTTTGAACGAGCGATGGAAAATCGTATGGAGAAAAGACGTTTTTGTCAAGAGGAGCGGGCGCCTCTCCTCCATTTTACGACACTCTTGTATACTCTGAAAAATATATGGCACTGAAGCTTTCTTCGTATCTTCGGAATTTCCTCGAATACCTCGAGATCGAAAAAGGACGGTCGCAAATGACCATCCGGAATTATGAGTTTTATCTTCGACGATTCATCGAATGGGCGCAGGATCCCTCGTCGGACGTGCTTACAAGCGACATAATCCGTCAATATCGCTTGTACCTGAACCGGCTCAATGACGGCCGAGGCGGGACGCTCAAAAAAACAACGCAAAATTATCACCTCATTGCCCTCCGATCTTTTTTGAAATATCTCGCCAAGCATGACGTAAAAACCCTGGCGCCAGAAAAGATCGAACTCGCAAAGCAGGGGACGCGCGACGTGGCTTTTCTCGACGCATCGGATCTGTCGCGCCTTCTCGAAGCGCCGTCCAAGAGCGATGCGCCGGAAATCCTGAAAGCCCGCGACCGTGCCATTCTTGAACTCTTTTTTTCCACGGGCCTCCGCGTGTCCGAGCTTGCGAATTTGAAAATCGATCAGGTGAATCTGAACCGCAACGAATTTACGGTTCGCGGAAAGGGTGACAAAACGCGCGTGGTCTTTCTTTCGAATCAGGCCAAACACTACCTCCGCGAATACCTGAAAGGCCGGCAGGATGACTCTCCTTTTCTCTTCGTTCGTCATGACCGCGCGAAAAAAGCCGATGCGGAAACTGGACCCATTACGCCACGCTCCATTGAGCGGCTCGTTCAATATTATTCTGCGGCCGCAGGCATTCCAAAAACGGTTACGCCGCATACGCTGCGTCATTCCTTTGCGACCGACCTCCTGATGAACGGCGCAGACATTCGTTCCGTACAGGCGATGCTCGGTCACGCATCCATTACCACAACGCAAATTTACACGCATGTTACCAATCAGCAGCTTCGCGAAGTGCATCAGGCCTTTCACGCGCGACAGAGGGATGAGGAGGAGTAAGTGGGAAGCAGGGAGTATAATTCTCTGAAGCACGACGCAACTATGCCGCCAAAGTCTCTTCCAAAGCCAAACATACAGACCTGTCCCCCGGGCCTTCTTGCGATCGTCGACCTTATCAGCCGCGTTCCCGCGCGCGCGTCCGACCTGTTGGAATATGAAGTCATCAGACGCAAACGCGAGCTTATCCGCACGCAGGAAGCGCGAGCGCTTTTATCATGGCATCCATGGGAAACGATGCGCCTCCTCGTCCTCTCCGGCGCCGTGGCATTTTTCCTTGCATGGTTTTTTAGCGCCATTGCTGAACTCGGGAGGTTTTACAATAGCATCGTGTCCGCCACGCACATTCAGGTTCCATTCATTGACCAGCGTCTTATTGATTTACTCGGCTTGGTGCCAAAATCATCGTTTCGGCTTTTCTCTTCCATCCCGGATTTCGGCGCCTTGGAGGCATTCTATGTAGCTTTGGGCGTCATGGCCCTTCTTGCCTTCACGAAGCTCGTCTTCATCAGCATCCATTGGAAGAAGATTAAGCTTCTCGGAGATGCTGAACGCGAACTTGGAGAGGAGTTGAAGGAGCTGGAGCGATGGAAAGAAGATTTTTCGGCCGCAAAAATGAAAACGCAGGCATGATTGACGAAACGGGAAATCCCGGTTATTCTCCAGCGTTCTTTTCTCGTATTTTGAGAAAACATTCGAGATTCGAATTCGTTTACAGAAGCATGTTACGTTTCCGCGAACTCGCTCCCTTGCCCCTGTATGTCGCAAAGCCTCATACAGGGTCTGCGCTCGCTCGTTCATGAAAGCATGATACGCTTTCATGAACTCGCTCCCTTGCCCCTGTAGCACAATGGATAGTGCGCCGGACTTCTAAGCCGTGCGATGTAGGTTCGACTCCTACCGGGGGCACCACCAAAAAACAGCAGCGTGCGCTGCTGTTTTTGGTTTCATGCGCGCATACGAAGCTACGGAGCGAGAATGGGGATGGAATTCATTCCCGTTTCGTCCCCGCTTTCTCTATTCATCAGAAGTGCGTTGACCACAGAACCGGTCCGGGTTAGGGTTTGTCCATATGAATATTCTCATCTACGTCATACTCGGGATTCTCCTTATTTCTATACGTCAGGTGAACCAGTATCAGCGAGGCGTTATGCTGACGCTCGGAAAGTTTACGGGGGTCAAAGGCCCGGGCTGGCGGCTTGTATTTCCGATTTTTCAGAGTATGCGTCGAATCGACATCCGCACCAAGGCCGTGGATGTGCCCGATCAGGAGGCGATCACGAAAGATAATGTCAGCTGTCGCATCAACGCCGTCATCTACTACCGCGTGACAGATGCGGCCAAGGCCGTACTCGAAGTCGAGAATTTTTGGATGGCTGTGAGCCAACTCGCGCAGACCACCATGCGCAATGTGGTGGGCCAGCTTATGCTCGATGAACTTCTTTCACAGCGCGATGAAGCGTCCACGCGTATACGAGAGATTATTGAAAAGGACGCGTTGGCATGGGGTCTTGAAATTTTGAACGTCGAACTCAAGGACATCCAGCTGCCGGAAGACATGAAGCGCACCATTGCCAAGCAGGCTGAAGCGGAACGCGAAAAGCGCGCGGTCATCATCAACTCCGAGGGAGAAGTGATCGCCGCGGACAACCTTCGTAAGGCGGCGGACATTCTTGCGTCATCCACGGGCGCACTCCACTTGCGCACGCTGAACTCCATCAACGACATTTCTTCGGACCAGTCGAACACTGTGGTGTTCGCCGTTCCTCTTGAGATCCTACGCGCATTCGAGGCCTGGGGGAACAAAAAGTAAGCGCTTGGAAAAGCCCCTGCTCGTCGGGGGCTTTTTGATCTCCAAAGACGGCAAGCACCCTTGCCAAAAAGGAAAAAAGAGACTACGATTCCGCCGCTTCAGGTACAATTGAAGAACCATGGTGGCCATGGTGTAGAGGCAACACAGCGGGTTGTGGTCCCGTTATCATGGGTTCGATTCCCATTGGCCACCCCATCGAGAAATAACTTCGGCAAAAGCCGGGGTTTTCTCGTTTATAGAGCGTTTTTAAGAGAGTTATAACTTCTTTACGTCCTTTTGCGGTTGGGAGCTGAAATGGGAGGAGTAAGGAATTAAGTTCGGGTTTAGGGAAGCGTCTGCTCCCTTGGCCTTATTAGAGGGAAGGTATATGGAAAACCATCCGGTTTTCTGTTGATGGTTGTCATCCGATACCGCTCGCGCCTCCCCAATTGTCGGCTTTTCGTTTACGCTGGATAAAAATATATGGACGGCACCATCCGGAAAAACATTCATCCCGGTCTTGCAGTTGTCATTGTACAGAAAGAAGATCAGCGAACCGGAAAAGGGACGCAGGGCATTGTGAAAGATATTTTGACATCTGCCGTGATGCATCCGCGAGGCATCAAAGTCCGCTTGGAATCCGGGGAAGTCGGAAGGGTGCAGCACATCATGGAGTAAGAAAGCGCGCGTCTTCATATATCGCAACGTTTCGCGGGGAAGGTCTAAAAAGAAAGCCCGCCATGAGGCATGACGGGCTTGAGAGGTTGCGCCGGAATGGCGCTTGAGAGGCGTTCGGAGAAGGGGCTAGAGGCGCCCCTTTTTGATGTCTTCGAGGATTTCATTGGCTGCGCGGATGCCGGAACGAACCGCGCCTTCCATGAAGCCCTGCCACCAGTAGAACGAGTCGGCGTGTTCGCCGGCGAACTTTAGGAGATCCGCCGCCTCGCCTTCGAGTCCGGCGAGGGTGGTGAACTGGCCGGGGAGATAGCAGGTGTAGGATCCGCGCGACGTGGACTGATTCAGCCAGTGCGCGAATTGCATGACGTATTTTCCGCCGGAGTGCGTCGCCGCAGCCTTTGCTCCCGGATAGACCTTGTCGAGATCCGTGAGAAAGGCGTCCGCGTGTAACTGCATTTGCGTGTCGTCGATGACAACCGCGCTCGGCGCGCCAATGTGACAGCTCGCGCAAGTGGAGCCGCCGCCTACCGCCGGTCGTTGGAGCCTGTAGCCGCGATCGCCGCCGGAATAGTCGGTGAGCACCGCATGCCCCACGGCCTGCGAGTAATTGGTTTCCCATGTGTTCTGCACGTCGGGAAGATCGCTGTACGCCGTTCCATTGCCGCCGTGGAGTTCGATCCAGGGCCGAGCGTCGAAGCCGATCATGGTTTTGGCATTGAAACCGTAGCCGAGCTCAGTGATGGCGCGGAGCTTGTCCTGCGACAGTCCCAGGCTTGGATCGAGCGCGACCGTACGGAGTACCGAGAACGGGATGGCGAGTACCACCGAATCCGCGTACTCTTCGCTCGAGGATCCGCTGAACGACATGGCGTATTGGCCGGATGCGAGTCGTCGAAGCCCCGTGAGCCTTGCGCCCGTCACGACCGGACCCGGAAGCCGGTCGCGGATTCCGGCGATGATCTGGTCATTGCCGTTTACGAGATGGTATCGCTCATCGCTCGAACCGAAGGGTTCGAATTTCGACCGACGGTCAGCGCGGATGAAGAACAGAAAGTTCAGCACGCTCTGCTCGGAGAGCTCGCGTCCGTATTCCGCGATGTATGCCTGTTCGAGCACGGCGCTGACGAGCGGCAAGTCGCCCGCCCTGCTTTGCAGGTAGTCCGCCATGCTCGTGTAATCGAAGAGTGTGTCGTAGATGGTGTGGTTGTAGAAGTCCGGCGCGCTCGACAGCAGGGCGATATCGTCCCGCATGCGTCCGACGAGCACGCGCATTTCATCCACCACCTCGGCCTCGCTGTGATGCTGGCCGAAGAAGTAGTATGCGACGTCTCCGGGCTCTTTGCCCAAATCCTCCTTGGCGAGCTTGAACTCTTGCGCATAGCCGAGCATGTTCTTGTGCGCATTGTCGATGAGCTCGCCGCCCATTTCCACGGTTTGGCCGGGAAAAAGATGGCTAGAGTAGCACCGTCCGCCAAGGCGGGAATTCGCTTCGTACACCACGGCGGAAATGCCCTTGGCGCGAAGCCTGTCTGCGCAGGCCATGCCGGCAAGGCCGCCGCCGATAATGGCCACGCGGGCCGTGGACGGCGGTTTGGGATCGGCCTTTGCCTTTCCGAATGAACCGCCAACAGCAATGCCTGCACCCGCGGCCGCAATGCCGCCCATGAAGGCGCGGCGTTCCATGGCTTTCCTCGCGCGTTCGGTTGCCTCTTGCCGTTGCGCGATGGCGCTCCGGGCGGAGACATTTTGTTCATCGCAGACCTTGGCGAGCGCGAGCGCCCGCCGGACGGCGTCAAAGAGTCGTGAATGGGACATGTGAACACCTCTCAGTTGTGAACGTGCAAACCCGTTCAGTTGAACGGATGGCAGCTGAAATGCGGCATTCGCCGCACGTCCGCAGGATGATAGCAACAATCGATGCATGGGTGAAGCATCGTACGTGGAGAACGGGGAGTTGGGAGTGGGGGAGGTTGGCCGTGGGCCATGAGCCTTGGGCCATGCGGTGAACGGGATGCGAAAAGGACGTAGTTGCGTAGGGGGGAGCATAATTCTACCGAACCCCGAGACCCGAGCGATCCGTAGGTCCGTAAGTCCGTAGGTCATGAGCTGGTTCACTCTAGACCCGTAACCACTCACTACTAACTACTCACTTGTTCCCTTTCACTCATTGCTAATTTCCAATTGCTTTTTCCCCGCACCCCTTTGCCGTCTTTGACGGGAATGTCCGGCCTCGCATGGGGCCGGATGTTCGTTTAGAATGTCTGTATCATTCAAGTCAGACATGACCATATGAAGATTATCGTTCCATTCATCACTCTTACAGCCCTTTTTTTCGGCATGTTGCCTGCCCATGCCGGCGGATGTTATGTGGATCCCGTTATCGAATATTCTGGGAGCGGTTCCATTACATCCGCGGTTTTTTTGCGCGATGAGGCATGTATGGACGGCTCCATCGTCCTCGGGACTGTGCCGTCCGGCGCATCCGTTTCCATCATTGGATTTACGGACGGCTGGTATCGCATCGAATGGAATGGCGCACGCGGCTGGATCGGCATGCAATTCGCAAAGAATGACGCCTCGAAAACGGGAAAAATATGGGCTTCATACCGGGAGTATATGGATACGCTGCCGAGCATAAAACCGGGAACGTCCTCTCCCGTTTCGACGCCATATACTTCCGATCCAACAATGTTGTCCCGTACGCGCGGGTACATCCTCTTGCAGGTACAAAGTCACGGCGAAGCATGGTATGTGGATCCTGTAACGGAGAAGCGGTATTACATGAAAGACGGTCCCACGGCGTATCAGATGATGAGGTCCTTTGGCCTCGGGGTGTCGGAAAAGGATTATGCCGCTATGGCGGGAGGAAATTGGACCATAAAAAATCGTTTGCGCGGTCGCATCATTCTGCGCGTTCAGGAACATGGTGAGGCATATTACGTTCATCCCCACACTCTTGAGATGCACTATCTCAAGAACGGCGACGAAGCCTATCGCGTTATGCGGTTATACAGCCTTGGCATTACCAATGCTGATCTCGGGAGCATTGCGGAAGCCACCATTCCTCTTAAATAGATAAGAACCTATTGGCAATGGGATACGTTCGGGTGTTCCGGGATAGCTATAGGGAGTTAGCAATGAGCGATTGGTGAAAGGGAACAAGTGAGTAGTTAGTAGTGAGTGGTTATGGGTTTCGGGCGCAAGGCTCACGGCGCATGGACTTTGCACCCTCTACGCTCTACGTCCTACGTACTCTTCCCCCCTGCGCAACCACGCAACGACGTCCTGTGCCGTACTTTCATTCCATCCTATACTGCTCCCATGCGATTTTCTTTCCGGCTCCTGTCCGAGTCATATATCGCCATCTTGGCGGCCGCCATTCTTTTTGGTCTGCTCGTTCCCGCCACGCGCGCGCTTGTTCCGTATAACACCCTGCTTCTTCAGGCGATTTTTCTCATTTCAAGCTTAAAGCTGAACGGAGCGGAAATCATAAAACACGGGAAGGACTGGAAGCTCTTGCTCGCGTCTAATGCCATTATGATTATCCTTCTTCCATTTGCTGTCAGGATCATTGCCCCGTCCATAGTGCCGGATCTTGCATTCCCGCTATTTCTCCTCGCGGCAATGCCGGTAGGCATGACGTCGCCATTGCTCGTGGAAGTCATCGGCGGCAGACAGGCGCTTGCGCTCGTCCTTACTGTTACGAGCTCGCTTTTTGCGCCTTTGAGCATCCCTATCGTTACAAAAATCGCGTACGGACAGACGATTTCGGTTGATGCGTTTGCCATGTTTAAGAGCCTGTTGCTCGTCATCTTGCTGCCGTTCGCGGTTGCGATGATTTTGAAACGCGTAATGCCGAACGCCGTCCGTACGATTAATGCAAAAAGCAAGCCATTTTCGCTCGTACTGTTGGGTCTCGTTATCGCCTCAGCTATCGCCGCGCATGCTTCGGAAATTCTCGGCAGTTTGGCATCCGGGGGCGCGCTATTGCGGATGCTCTTTATCCTTTTTGTTTTTTTCGTCCTCCTGCATCTTATCGGCTATTACGGGCTCTGGTGGAAAACGCGCGAGGACAGGCTCACAATTTCCGTGTGTCTTACGTATATGAATTTTACGCTCGCCATTTATCTTTCCTCAAAATATTTCTCGGATCCCGTGACCGTCCTCGCTCTTGTTCTTGCGATTTTGCCGTGGGCGATGCTTTTACCCGTCTGGAAGCGCGTGTGCCGCATGCGACTGCTGCCATAGCAGGCCTGTGCCGTATGGCAATGCGCGTGATCGCGTGATGCGAACGTGTGGATTTGGGTATCGGGCTTGATAAAAACTCGGATATCGGATATACTCCGGCCGCTTTACGCGCATGACGAATATCCGCAACATCGCCATCATCGCCCACGTCGATCATGGTAAAACAACGCTCGCCGACGCTCTGCTCAAACAGAGCGATACGTTTCGCGAACGCGGCCTCGAGGGGACGACGATTTTGGATTCGAATGATTTGGAACGCGAACGTGGGATCACCATCCTCTCCAAAAACTGCGCCGTGGTGTACGGAGACACCAAAATCAATATCGTGGATACTCCGGGACACGCAGACTTCGGGGGAGAAGTGGAACGCATCATGAATCTCGTCGATGGGGCTCTCCTGCTCGTGGATGCGAAAGAAGGCCCAATGCCGCAGACGCGCTTTGTGCTCAAAAAAGCCATCGAGGCGGGGCATCGTATCATTGTTGTTATTAATAAAATCGACAAGCCGGATGCGCGTCCGGACTGGGTGTTGAATCAAACATTCGATCTTTTTGTCCATTTGGGCGCCTCGGATGCTCAGGCGGATTTTCCGGTTATCTATGCATCGGCCAAGCAGGGGAAAGCCGGCGCCGAGCCGAATCTCGCGTCCATGACTGACGTCAAACCAATCTTCGAGAGCATCCTGAATGAGATACCGGCGCCGAAGAATGACGCCTCCGGTCCGCTTCAGGTGTCCGTTGCGAACATCAGTTACGATAATTACAAAGGGAAGGTTGGCATCGGCCGCGTGGTGCGCGGCACGTTCAAGCCGGGCGCGGTGGCATGGATAAATCGCGAAGGCAAAACAAGCTCGGCTAAAATTAGCACTGTATTTTCTTTCATGGGGCTCGGCAAGGTTGAGGTTCAGGAGGCCGTGGCCGGCGACATCGTGGCATTTGCGGGCATTTCCGATTTGAATATCGGCGAAACCATCGCGGATCCCGCGCATCCCGAGGCCCTGCCCGTCATCGCCATTGAAAAACCGACCGTCAAAATGACATTCGGTGTGAACACGTCCCCATTCTCCGGGCAGGAAGGGGAGTTCACGACGAGTCGGAACATCAAGGACAGGCTGGAACGTGAAATTCAGAATGATGTTGCTCTCCAGGTGGAACCTGGCTCGAGCGATAGCACGTTCATCGTTTCCGGCCGCGGAGAATTGCATTTGGCCATCCTCATCGAGCGCATGCGTCGCGAAGGATATGAGCTACAGGTCTCCCGGCCGCAGGTGATTCTCCGCGAAGAGAACAGCTCCAAAATGGAGCCCTTCGAAGAAGCATCCATCGAATGCCCGGAAGCCTTGAGCGGCTCCGTTATCGAAAACATAGGAAAGCGCAAAGGGGAGATCCTCGATATGCGTATGGAAAGTGGCACGACGTATCTGGAATGCGTCTTCCCGACGCGCGGACTCATTGGGTATCGCAATCAATTCATGAAGGACACTAAGGGCCAGGGCATTTTGAACACCGTTTTTCTGGAATATCGCCCCATGCTGGGGACCATTGAAGCCGCTCCGCATGGATCATTGATCGCTTTTGAAACGGGAACGGCAAATTCCTACGGTCTTCAGAATGCGCAGGAGCGCGGCCAGTTGTTTATCGGTCCCGGCGCCAAGGTGTACGAAGGTATGGTCGTGGGGCAGAACTCTCGTCCGGAAGACATGGAAGTGAACGTATGCAAGGAAAAGCGGCTCACGAACATGCGTTCCAAAGGCGAAGGCGTGGCCGAAGGGCTGGATACCCCGCGTTTCATGAGCCTTGAAGAATCCATGGAGTATCTCGGCGATGATGAATTGCTCGAAGTGACTCCTGTATCCCTCCGCATACGGAAACAGCTTCTAAAACCGCATGAACGAAAGCGGGCCGGCCAGGCATAAACATCCTATCGAATCCCGGGGTGTTTTTTGATCCGCATATCCTTCCGTGGCAGGCCACGGCTCTTTTGAGGTATGATGAGAAGCATCTTATTCATTAATGTGTTTCTATGGGAATGACCTGTGCAAATTGCGGAATCAGCGGGGGATGCAAATGCCCTCATCATAAAATGGTGCCGCTCTTCATTACCCTGATCGGCGCGGTGTTCCTTTTGCAGGCCTTTGATGCTGTGAGCGCATCGTTCACGGCATGGGCCTGGCCGCTTCTCGTAACCCTCATCGGCCTCACCAAGCTCATGGGCGGGAACTGCAAGTGTTGCGCAAACGGGGCTAAAAAATAAGCGCTCTGTTTGCAGGACAAAAATGCCCTCTCAAGGGCGTTTTTGTATGGCCTGGCTATGGATCCAGCATCTGGCCTTATTTTTTTAGTGGCGTATGCTTTGTCCATGTTCGCTACCGCGTTGTGGAGCATGGCCTATAGGGGTTTTGCCAAGCCGTATTTTTTCCGCCGTGATCCCGAAGCTGTCCATGACCGCATGACGAACATAGGGAGTTTTCTCGGTTCGCATATCGTTACGCGAAAGGCGGCGGAGGCCTGCTTCCATTACAGGCATCCTGCGCTCGAACAAAACATCCTCGGCATCCGTTTTGCGAATCCGATCGGTCTTGCCGCCGGATTCGACAAGGACGCGCGGCTCACGGACATCATGGCTGCCATTGGCTTCGGTTTCGAAGAAATTGGATCTGTTACCGGCGAGCCTTGCGAGGGCAATCCCAAGCCGCGTTTGTGGCGCCTGCCAAAATCCCGCGGCATTCTCGTCCATTATGGCTTGAAGAACGAAGGTTGTGAGGTTATCGCACATCGTCTGCGGAACAGGCGACTCCGTTTTCCAGTAGGCACGAGTATTGCGAAAACGAATTCGCCAGCGACCGTGGATATTCCGTCCGGCATCCGCGATTATGCCAAGGCGTTTCGCGCTTTCTCCGCCATCGGCGACTATTTCACCGTCAATATCAGCTGCCCGAACGCGTATGGAGGAGAGCTGTTCAGCGATCCGGCACGTCTTGATGCACTGCTTGCCGAGCTGGATGCGATTCCGACGCAAAAACCCGTTTTTTTGAAACTGCCTGCCGATATCGGCGAAAACGGCCTTCGGGAAATCGTTTCCGTAAGTCGGCGCCACCGTTTGCATGGATTCATCGCGTCGAATCTTACAAAGCGCCGAGATCTTCCGGGCCTCTACCGGGATGAAATTGCCGGACACGACAAGGGAGGGATAAGCGGCGTCGTTCTTCGGGACATTTCAAATAATCTCGTCTCCCGTCTTTATGTCCTCGCGGGCGGTGAATTCGTCATCGTTGGGTGTGGAGGTGTATTTTCGGCGGAGGATGCCTATGAAAAAATCCGCCGCGGTGCTTCCCTCGTGCAGCTCGTAACCGGCCTCATCTACAATGGCCCGCAACACATAGGAGAAATCAACCGCGGCCTTGCGCGATTACTGCAGCGAGACGGATTCGCCTCCGTCCGCGAGGCCGTGGGCATTGACGTTCGCAATGCATCCATAGCCCGATCCGCCTGAAAAGCGGTGTACAATATCTTCACCATGCGACGCGTATTCATTCTTCCCATCTTTCTCGCTCTCGTAGGCGCGGGTTGTGCCGACCGATGGGACCGGCTCATCTCGGCGAATTATTATTTGACCCCGGAATTGCATGAGCAGAGCCGCGCGGAGGTCGAGCAGACGCTCGTAAAACTGGCGGAGCAGATTGGCATTTCCACAAAAATTTTCGAAGAGCGAAAACGGAGTCTTGATATCCGCATGGGCTATCCGGAACTGCAGGCTGGCGGGAGTACGTCGTCCCGCGAAACCTTTAACAAAGCTATGAAGGCATACATCGACGGCACGGTCGATCAGTTTAAGAAAGATTTCGAAGCCGCTGGCAGCGCATCCGATGCCGGAGACTGGCTTTTGTCATCCGACTATCGCGTTCCGTACACTTCGCCGTCGCTTGTGTCCGTCGTGATTGACGGCAGTATGTATCAGGGCGGAGCGCACCCGAACAGCTTTTATCAAACATTCATCTACCTCGTGCAGAAGGAGCGTTTCGTGAGCGCGGAAGAGGTCTTTTCCGAGGCATCCGATCTTCTGGCCGCATCTGACGCCGCGCAAAAGGAACTTGCCGCAAGGGATATCTCGGATGCCGAATGGATACAGAACGGCGCAGGGCCTTCCATGGAAAATTATCGGCATGTATATATCACGGACGCCGGGCTTGCCGTGATCTTTCCGCCGTATCAGGTGGCGGCATATGCCGCCGGCCCGCAGGAAGTCATTATTCCCTGGAGTGTTATTCCCGGGACGCGACATGTCCTGTTTCGATAGAATCATTCGGATTGCGCAGGGGTGAAGAGTACGTAGTTGCGTAGGGCGTAGGGGGAGAGTACGTAGTTGCGTAGGGGGCATAATTCTAACCGAGATCCGAAACCCGTTCTCTTTGCCCTTTGCCCTTGCACTCAGTATGTTCGTAGGTCCGTAAGACCGTAGGCTCGTAGGTAAGCGGCTTCATCCTAGACCCGAACCCCGAGATCCGAAAACTCAAGAATGCCATTTTTATAAGTTGAGATTGAGGTTTAGAAAGAGCCAGGGATATCGCTGAATGAGATAAGCTTGGAAAACCGTATCCGCGCCTGTATAGAGCGACAGAGCCACCAGAAGAATAAAAAGTCCGAACACCCGTTGAATCGTTGCGGCATGTTTTGCGATAACCCGCACCTTGTTCGTGGCGGCTTGTCCTCCATAGGCAATAAGGAGCATCGGAATACCGGCTCCCAAAGAGTAAGCGAAGAGAAGCGCGGCGGTCTGTGCGAGCTGCTGTTCCACGGCAATGAGGGTCAAAATCGACCCGAGCACGGGACCGGCGCACGGACTCCATACAAGTCCGAGTGAAACACCCAAGACAAAACCGCCCCAGAGGCCTGCGTTCTGCGGATCCGCCTTGGGCGCAAGCTTGCGAGCGAGCGGTTCGAGACCAGCGAAGATACGAGCCTGAATGCTCGGAAAAAGCATGGTAAGCCCGAACAGTCCTATGAGGATGGCCGCGCCTTTTCGGAACAGTTCCGGATCGATGCCAAGCGAACGTCCAACCGTCGCAAAGACAATAACAAAGAACGTGAAAGACATGACAAAGCCCAGAACGATAAACAGCGGTCTCGAGGCATGAGCGCGCACGGTCGACGTCCCGAGAATAATCGGCAAAAGGGGAAGAATGCACGGACCGCCGATCGTTACGGCGCCCGCGAGAATGGCAAACAATACTTGAAGCATATCAGCGGAGTCCCTCGATATTCCGGCGTATGGTATTGCCGCCCTGTGTTCCGATGGTTCGCGTATACTCGGTTCCGTCGCTATTAAGATAGATAAAGGTATGCTGGAGAAAAATATCGAATGTCTTCGCGAGCGATCGTTCGTCCTCATCCGTATCCGTATCTTTATAGTTCACGCGGAATGCTTTTATCGCGCGCGCGGTTTGTGAAATCTCCGTCCGGAAGACGGGTTCTTCTGCGGAACACGTGGGACACCAGTTGGCGTAGAAAAATAGGATAATAGGATTCCCGTTCTTTCGCGCGGCTTCATAGGCATCTTTCGTGTATACGGAATATGTCGCGGTTCCGGCAGTATTTACCGAGAGCAGGTTTTCGTCAGCGTCTATTTTCGGACCCCCCTCTTCGGGGGGAGTTTGAGACGTTTCTCGAAGCGCGGGTTCCGGCAGGGTGGCGGAAGGGGAGGGAGATGCCAGGCACCCTTGTCCAAGAAGGGCGAGACTTGTGATTGCGGCGAAAAAGACGGGGGAGGCTTTCATATCAAACAACTATAACACCAGGTTTTGTGAACCATAAACCTTCGTCAGAGGAAAAGACCGTTTCAAGGCGATGTTTGCAATGGAGAGGTCAGATGAGGTGTAGCTGGGGGTTTTTGGCAATTGGGAATTGGGAAAGGGCTAAGGGCAAAGAGAACGGGTTTCGGATCTCGGTTAGAATTATGCCCCCTACGCAACTACGTACTCTTCCTCCCAACGAACCACGTCCCACGTACTTTTCGCATCCTGCTCGCCGCATGGCCAACGCCCTACGCAACCCTACTCCCTGTTTGACATACTTTCCTGATCTGACTACGTTTGAAAGGCACATTTCATACAACCCAGACAATGGAGCGTACCATGGGAAATCGTTTGAACCTGCTCACCATTCTCGCGGCGCCGCTCGCCATGGCGGCAGCATCCTGCGGACCGCAGGACGATTGCAACGCCTACTACGCCACGAACGGCGATTCGGCATGCAGTTTTTCTGCGAGCTACGGCGGAGAGGGGAATGCGTCTGCCGAGAGCGGAGATCGGGATGCAGACCTCTATCAGCTCTCGACGGCTCCGGACGGCCAGGGATTCGACGCACAGTTCGTTGCGGGACCGCATGCGTACAGCGTGGATGCCTATGTATCCCACGCATGGCCCCTCCTGGAGCAAGGGGCGGACATCGTCGGCGTCACGGTCGGGACATCGTCGGACGGGCCGGGTTCTTCAACCCAGTCGATTACTCCCGGCGGTTACGGTCCGTTGAAAATCACGAGCGGGTTTCGGTACGGATACGTGGGCGGTTGCATAAAGAAAGTCGTCTACTATCATGCAACGCGGGTCAGCATGAAAGGCCTGTCGAAGCCGATCTACGATCTGCACGTTGCCATCTACCGCAAGAACAATCAGTCCTGCATCGGGGTGTACAACAGCGCCGGGAACTCGAAAGGCGTTTGCTCCTGCTGGGACGAAAATGACCCGACATCGGTCATCAATGAACTGCGCGTTGGTTCTCACGCTAAGGCCAAGAAGGCGGTACGTTCCATGGCGACCACCGAGCTCTCATCGAGCTATCAGCCGATCATCGACCCCGGCGTAATGTGGACGCTCGCTGGCATGGCAGCGGCGACTGTCGTCTTTCTGCCGTTGTCGGCAACCTAATGCAAAATGCAAAACGCCGACCCCTCTGGGTCGGCGTTTCTCGCTCTTTTCTTTTTATTCGCAAACGCGTTTCAGCTGAAACACATGTTCAACAGGATGATTGAAGTGTTGCGCCAAGAGCAATGCGAGAGAGAGGGACGGCACATAGTCGCCTTTCTCCATGGAGCAAATTGTCTGGCGACTGACGCCGACCGCTTTCGCGAGCTGCTCTTGAGTAATCTTCTTCTCCTGTCGGAGATTGCGAAGACAATTATAGATTGTATGTTCTTTAGCCATAACGTGATGACAAAGATATCAGACATTGAAAAAATGGTCAAGGGGGATTGACATATATCCTCGTTTTCCCCAGAAAAAGCGGAATGTTCTGAAAAGAAAGGGTATACTGACTCCTGTCATGAGACGGCGTATCCTTTTTTTCCTCCTTTTCGCGATCGTTCCTTCAAACGCGGTTTTTGCAGACAGCGAGAGCTTTTCATTGTTCGATATAGAGTCCGCGGCATCCGGAACCGAGCTTGTGGTTTCCATGCTTCCTCATGAGGCATTTTTGATTGTCCGCACGAGCGCGAATGAAGAGCTTGATCTTGCCCGTTTTCATGAATCGGGAAGCTTGCTCACCGCCTTTGTCGAGGGGCGGATACAGCTGACCCAAAACGGAAAACCCTGCGACTGGGACGCGATGCTGGATACGGTCCCGACCGAGCTTGTCGACGCATATGCCGACGGCATTACCGTTCGCGGCCTTGTGCGCTGTCCAAAGGAAGGCTCGCCGTTTCAGCTGGAGACGGACGTATTTACGGATGCCTTTCCGACGCACGAGAATGTAATTCGGTATAAGAGGGGAGAGGCTTTTGAAACAGCAATGACGCTCACAGCGTACAATCGTATTGCGATTATACGCCCCTCGCTTGCCGCAACCGTGCCGGAACTCCAGAGAGAATCATCGCGCGAATCGCTGCTGCTCGCCGCACTCACCGGCGTTCTTCTTGCCGGCTTTGCGGGCTGGCTATGGCGAAAAACGAAAGACGCCAGTCCCCGTTGAACAGGAACTGGCGCGTAGATCAGCGAAAGGCCGGATGATGGAGGATATCCGTTTCCTCGTCCGCAGGGTGTTTTTCATCCGGGAGGCGGAGCTCGAAGCAGATAAGCGCCTCGTCCGTAACAGGGGCGGCCACAGTTTCGAACGGAGTGAGAAGCTTGATGAGTTTGAGGACGAAGGCGAGGATGTCGCCGTCTTCCTCCGTGTTTCCGAACGGGAAGGAGAGTTTTCGGTCGGCATCGAACGCGGTTCCGAAGGAGAGGGAAACGCCGTTGCGGACGAAGGCGATATATCTCTTCGGTCGGTTGAAGACGATTCTGTCTCCGGCCTCGAGACGGGTTTCCTGCCCGATATGTCCGAAGCGCTGGGGGATCTCCATGCTACGACTCCTTTGTTACGTTTTGAAACTCGAACACATAGATGCGCCCCCCGCCCTCCACGAGTTCCGCGCAGAGCCCCGTGAGCGCGCACATCATTGCGAGAAAGCTTGTGACGGTCTGGGAGGACAGATTCGAGCCCAGGTCCATCTGATTGTCGAGCGAATCCGTGCCCTCGTCCAGGAAGCGGAGATGAACGACGCCGCGCGTGAGTTTTGCGTGCCCGGTATCGGCGTTCACAAGCAGACGATCGCCTGCGCGCAAAGACGTTTGTTTGTCATGGTGCACAATACGGTATCTCACAGGCGCCTCCTTTCGAAAAACATCCGCCGTGTGAAGGACGGAAGGTATCAAATCTTGTTCACAACGTCAATCATGCCTCCGGCAGGGTAAAGAGCCGTTTGATCACATCGAGAATATCGTTTTTCATGAGATCTTTTGCGAGCGTCTTTGCGATATGCGGTTTCACATCGGCAGGGAGACGTGCTTGGATGAGATGCAGCATTTCCGGCGGGGAAACGAGATGAACGACGACGGCATGTCCTTCGCGGACATAGCGTGTGATGGCTTCCGCAACGGTTTTCGCGAAAGCCTCTTTTCGAGGCGTATCATGGAGGTCGCTCGACGGACCGCCCACGCGCGAACCGTCCGAGCTTACAAATGATCCTTCCGCGTCGCTTTTGAATTCGCGCGGCAGAGCAAGGCTGTCGAGCGTTTGGTATGCATCGCCGCCCGCAAGGAATATGCGCGCTTCCTGCTCATCGGTGAGAACGATAAGCGTGGGATCGGGAAAATGCTGGAGGTCTTTGGGGAGCTGCATATGGCGGGTATCGTAATGCGCGCGTGGAGGAGAGTAAACAGAGGGGAAAAGTAGCAGGAATTCATTGATGAAAAGCGCTATACTTCCCGTATCTACTCCCTACTCCCTACTCCCTGCCTTCATGACCGCTCCCGAATTTCCCCAGAATCTAACCTGGATTAATTCCGAACCGCTTACCATGGCCGGTCTCCGCGGCAGACCGGTGCTCATCGATTTTTGGACATACTCCTGCGTCAACTGCCAGCGTACCCAGCCATATCTCAATCAATGGCATGAGATGTATGCATCGGCCGGTCTCGTCATTATCGGTGTTCATACGCCTGAATTCGAATTTGAGAAAGAACCGAAAAATGTCCGCATGGCCGTAAAAAAAGAGGGAATCCGGTATCCCGTGGTTATGGATTCGGACTATCAGATATGGAATCTGTACGCGAACCAGTATTGGCCGAGGAAATTTTTAATAAACCGCGAAGGACGCATTGTCTACGATCACATCGGCGAAGGCGCCTACGAAGAAACCGAACGGAATATCCGCGACGTCCTTGGTCTCCCTCCCGGCGAACTCGCATCCGATGACGAAACCAAGCGAGCGGCGGGACGCGTGTGCCATCCGACGACGCCGGAAACATATCTCGGATATATCCGCGGACGTTTGGCGAATGCTCCAGCTCGGTTTCATGATATCGAAACGTTGTTCGTGGATGCGTCGAATGAGCACGATCAGGACCGCGTGTATGCAAAAGGCCGCTGGACGGTACATGGAGAGCATATCGAATCAAGCGAGGACCCGGATGCGGAGCTGAACATGGAATTCCGCGCGGCCGAAGTCAATCTCGTCATCCGTTCGTGGGCGCCCGCTGTTCTCGAGATCCGGCTGAATGGAAGACCGGTGCCCGCTCGTGTCCGCGGCGAAGATGTAACCGAGTCAAACGGACGCACGGTTATTTCTGTTACGGAGCCCCGTATGTACCGGCTGATCTCTTCAGGAACGCATCTTCGTGAGCGCCTGACCATTCACCCTCTTGGCGCAGGCATTCAACTATACGCAGTTACCTTTGGCGGATGCGCGTAATCGCTTTGCGCGTTATTCCGTCCGGGTGTACTGGTCTTCCCGCACAAGAGGGACGATCACCGCGAACGAATCGCTGGCGTTTTCCGTCGTTATGGAGCCGAGCGCCCGTATTGCGGGAAGATAGAAAGTCCTCGGAATGCCGTCTGCGGAGGCTTGATGCGCATAGAGTCCCGTTTCAAATTTCGTAAATTCTACGGACGCGTTCCGCGGCAGTTCGCCGAATCCGCCGATGCCGCCCAATAACAGCTGGGCCGTAAGGTCTTCCGAGGTTATGGCGGGATAATTGGAACGCTCCACGTCCTGATTGAGCAGGAACCATCCCCGAATGACCGACATATCGGATGCGCGCACAAATGCCCGAGCTCCTGTTATGCGCGCCCCCATGCGGTCGAACACGTCCTGCGCATCCTTGGTCAGATGAAACTCCACGGTTTGCATGTTCGGAAATTCTTCCTTTACGCAAGCGGCATGTGATCGCAGAGGGAGCTGCGGCGTTCCGGACGGGACGGGGAGTTCTTCCCTGGCAATGGACGCTATGGCCGCCACCGACGCCTGCGTCATGCACGTTCCGTTTTTGCTTTCGTTGAACCACCAGCTATTCCACGAGAATGCGAGCGTGGGTTCGCCCCAGCCCTGCTGGCCAATGCCGCGGGAACTGAAAAAGGCCTGCGCGGCGTTCACAATTCTTTCATCATCGGGAAGCGATGGAACGGTGAGCGGGCCTTGACCGCTCATGCGTTCAAAGGCAACCGCTCCCGTTGAAGCGTCATAGGACCACAGGAATCCGCTTCCGTCTTTCCATGAGGCCGTCAGGCCTTGGACGGAAGGATTTGCTTCGAGCGTGCCGGCCGGTATCCGGAGCGCTGTCGTGAGATTTTGGAGGAGGAGTGCGCCCGGAATGGTCGGCCCCTGACGAAGAACCGTCACTTCATTCGACACGGCGGGCGGCCTTTCTTTCCACACGATATTCGGGAGAGAGGCGCTGTCCGGACGCGCGAACGGCGACGGGCCCGGGATAAAACCGAATCCTTTCCGGAACGCCGCGAAGCCCTCCGGAGCCGGTGCATCGGACTCCACCGAAGGAACGGTTCCGGTAACAGCGAAACAGCCCTGGCCGAGCAGGGCGGAAATGACGAGAATGAAAAACAGGCGTTTCATAATGCATATCATAACAGGTTCTGGTTGACGCCCTTCATGGCAGTGCGTATATTCCTGGTACCTAGCTAGGAAATATGCAAAGCATCTTCCGCGTATCGGCCCGCGCGCATCTCGGAGTGATTCTTATGGCGAAGCTGTCGGAGTCGCATGCAACCGGCGAGTACACAGCGCTTCGCGATGTGGCGGACGCCATGAGTCTTTCCGAAGGGTATATGGAGGAAATCGCCGCATCCCTGAAAGCGCATCATCTTGTTATCGGAAAAACCGGACCAAAAGGCGGCTATCGTCTAGCGAGGAATCCGAAGACAATCAGTGCGGAAGACATTCTCATCGCCCTTGAAGGGCCGGTGGAGCTCGTGGATTGCCAAACCGGTACGGCCTCCTGCCCCGTTTCGCATCTGTGCCATTCAAAGCATCTTTGGTTTTTTCTTCAGGAACATATTCGTGACGCTCTCCGCCAAAAAACGCTGGCGGATATCTGCGCGATTCGCCTCTCCCCATGAAGCACATCTATCTCGATCACGCCGCAACCGCCCCGACCGATCCCCGGGTTGTTGAGGCTATGCGCCCGTACTTTACCGAGGTCTATGCGAACCCTTCTTCGTTTCATTCGTTCGGTCTCGCGGCAAAACGCGCCGTACACGATGCGCGAGAGCGCATTGCCGCGCATCTCCGTTGCCGCGAGGATGAAATCCTCTTTACGTCCGGCGGAACGGAGTCCGATAATTTGGCCGTCGAAGGAGTGATTGGCGCGGCAAAACTGCCGAAGGCTCACATTATTACATCCTCCATCGAACATCCGGCGATTCTGGAACCATTGCGGCGGCGAGAAAAGGAAGGAACGATCGACCTTACGGTTCTTCCCGCAGACCGTTATGGCCTGGTATTGCCCGAGGACGTACAAAAGGCGCTCCGCCCGGAAACCGTTCTGGTTTCCGTTATGTATGCGAACAATGAAATCGGCACCATCGAACCCATTGCAGATATCGGCCGCGTGATTCTTGGCTGGCGGACGGCGCAGACTTCGGCATATCCGTATTTTCACACCGATGCCTGTCAGGCCGCAGGATATTTGTCCATGGACGTCCAAAAGCTCCACGTGGATTTGCTCACCATGAACGGCTCCAAAATCTATGGTCCCAAGGGGATTGGCGTGCTTTTTGGGAAGCGCGGGGTCAAACTCCGGCCCATGATTCTCGGAGGCGGGCAGGAAAAGAATCTCCGTTCCGGTACGGAAAATGTTCCCGGTATTGTCGGGCTTGCGAGAGCCCTCGATCTTTCGCAGGATATGTCTTCCCTCGAATCCGAACGGCTTGCCATGCTCCGCGACATGCTTACGGAAGGCCTCCTTCGCATCCCGAAGTCGCGATTGAACGGGCATCCGGAGAAACGCCTTCCGAATATCGTGAACATCTCCTTCCTCGACATCGAAGGCGAGGCTGCCATTCTTTACATGGATGCAAAAGGCATGTGCGCATCCACCGGCTCTGCCTGCGCATCGCAGTCGCTCGATCCGTCGCATGTCATTCTTGCGACCGGCCTAAGCTATGAAGCCGCCCATGGGTCCATCCGTTTCAGTCTGGGTCGTTCAACGACGAAAAAAGACATTCAGTATGTCATTAAGATGATGCCTGGCATTGTTGAAAAACTCCGCCACATGAGCCCCGTGAATCTGGATATGAAGCATTTCGTGAAATAGAACCGTTTCAGTGTTCTAGAGTTTCAGGGTTGTGGGGTATTGTTTCCAGCCCCATAACTCTAGAACCCTACAACTCTAGAACTGTTCCTAGATTCACGCTCCACGTCTGCACCCAACCTACTCTCTACTCACAACTTACTTTCTATGGATCCCATTCAACGCCCGACAACCGATGCCCGGAAAGGCGACATCGTCGACGCAAAAGACGCGAAAGGCTGGTTTTATGCCGATCCCGTGAAGGATCATTTTTTTCATCCGAGGAATTTTATGCAGGATGAATCGGCGTATGCGAACGCGGCTATGGGCATGGTCGGCTCGCCCGCCTGCGGGGACGCCATGAAAATTTGGATCATAGTCGATTCAAATACCGAGCGCATCACCGATCTGAAGTGGCAGACCTTTGGCTGCGCTTCCGCGATTGCGTCAACATCCATGATGTCCCTTATGGTCACGGAGAACGGCGGCATGACCCTTCAGGAAGCCCGCCGACTGAAGCCGCAGGACATTATGGAGCGGCTCGGCGGTCTTCCGGCCCGGAAGGTTCATTGTTCGGTGCTGGGGGACAAAGCGCTCCGATCGGCCATTAATGACTGGTATCGTAGGACCGGAAAAAACGATCTCATCGAAATAGAATTCGGCCGCCTCATCGACAAGGTCACGAAGGTTACGGACAAAGATATCGAAGAAGCCGTACTTGATGGCGCGGACACGTTTGAGAAAGTTCAGGAAAAAACCAAGGTGGGCACGGGCGATCCCTCCTGCATCCCGGAGGCAGAACAGCTTATCCGGTTCTATAAGGAAAAATATTTTGGTGTATGATGGGGACCGGTGCGGAACAGGGAAGTAGGGGGCGTAGTTGCGTAGGCCCTAGACATGAGTTATGGGCCGTGAGCCAATGCGGGAGGAGGGAGTGGGGAAGTAGGGGGAGAGTACGTCGTTGCGTAGGACGTGGTTCTGTAGAGGGAGCATAATTCTCCCCGAATCCCATAACCAGTAACCAATAATCCTTAACTGGTTCCCTTTTCCCTGTGCCCTTAGCCCTTTTATCAATTCCCAATTACTCATTGCCAACATATCCAAGCTATAATCTTCCCCTACGCAGCCTGCTTATGAATGGAGACGGACACAAACAACAGAAACCCCTCGTCATTTCCCGGGTCGTCGTGGACCGAGAACTCTGTATTGGCGCGGCGCCATGCGTGACCGTCGCGCCCGGCGTGTTCCAACTCGATGAAGAAAATAAGGCGTATGTAGTGGATCCGAATGGCGCGGACGCGGAGACCATTTTGCTTGCGGCACAGGCATGTCCCACGCAGGCGATCATTTTATACGACGAAGACGGAAATCAAATCTATCCGGAAGCGTGATGCGCATACACGGATATTTTTGCTGCGTTATGATGGCTTGCACGAGGTTTCGCGGCCCGATACTGAATTGATATATGAATACTGAATCAACAAATGCTGACATTTTGAAGCGCTGTTGGCGTTCGGGCGCGATGTTGACGAACAGTCTCAAGAAGTGAAGTCCGAAATCGGCGGCATGAAGTCAGACCATGAAGTCAGACATTGCTGGGATAAAGGTAAACATCAGAAGTATAAAGGCTCAAATGGTAACGAAGAATTGTCTCGACGCGAAACTCGCTGACCAATACAGCGATGTGGTACATTTTGTCAGAACTCGCGTCCGTTGCTGGAGGGACATCGGTTCCCAAAGCATCGCATCGTAAACGCCATTTTGTATTTCCGTCCTCGTATTTCCATGAGATAACGTCTCAAAAGATAAGCCCCGCATTTTTTCGGATGCGGGGCTTTTGATGAGGATTATTTTTTACCTTCCGTCGGCGGCAGAACCACGGTTTCCATGGTGGAGGTGGTTGTGCCGTGATCGTCGGACAGCCGGTATGCGCCGGGACTGGTCGGCGACGGGCAGGTGAATCCCAGGCGGGATGAAGGAACGGTGGGCGCCTCTTCGAGCGTGAAAGGTTCGGGAGGCGTAGGAACGGCAGGGGTGGCGTCGACCGATATGGCATGACCCGAGTGCGGCAGCTTCGGACTGAATGGCCGAGCCAGGGTAGGCGGCTCAAAGGCGGGAATCATGCCGTCTTCGTGCGCAGCGGCCTCTTCCCCGGACGGCATCGCTTGATCCGGCGGAACATTCGGCGTGCCGACGCTGGGCGGCAGAATGTCGAAGACCTGCGTAATGCGGTCTTCGCAGATTTCCGCATGCGGCAGATCTTCTTCCTGCTCGGAGGGAGGGGGCGGCTTCGTTCCCACGCGCACGCTCGGAACTGCGGGCGGCACGGATTGGTGTACGAGCCGCGTGGACACGGCGGCAAGCGCCTTGGATAACGCTCCGTCGATATCCTCCTCGCGGAGATTTTCGACGAAAGGCTTTTTCTGTGCCGGAAGTCCGTGTTTGACGGCCTGGAGTTCTTCGAGTGATTCTCCGTACAAGAGCGTTTTCTCTTCCGGCGTCATGTCCAAATGCCGGCGTCCGATGCCGAGCTCTTCCGTATTCACGCCGAGGCGTTCGATAACGCCCATGGCGAACTCCGCGATGTTGCGGAGCCGATCCACGTACATTTCTGCGCCCCGCCAGCGATACCGCATGCGTTCGCGTTCGCCCTCGAGCTCCATGAACGCTTCTGCGGACTTGCCTTTCGCATCCGAGGCATGCGCCATGGCTTCGTCGATGAGCGCCGTGTGGCGGTTCATCACCTCGATCATGGCGTTCATATTCCATCCGTGTTCGCGGAGGAATGGTCGCGCCTCTTCCACCAGCGCCGTGGCCCGGTCGTTCAGCTCGTGGAGCTTCGCCATCTCGTGCATGGTGGAGAGCACCTGCATGCGCATTTGATATTCCACCTTGAGGAGCTGGAAGAGCTCCGGATCCCGTTCGTACAGGTCCAGAAGGTGTTCGTTCCGGAGCATGAACACCAGCGCGGGCGTGATCGCCACCACGCTCGTGACGGCGGGCATTTTCGCATACACCGGGTATAGCGCCTGCGAAAAGGCGATGCCGCCTTCCGGCACTCGGAAAACCGTAATCTCCTTGTGTCCGATGCCCGGGTAAAAGTGCGATTGACGCTCTTCTACCTCCCCGTCGAAAACGAGGTAGGCGTGAGGAAGTCCTTCGGGATCGAAATCTCCCTGACGGACAATGTATTCGCCGGCATCCACTTCGATTTGCGCGGCGGCAAGGCCGGGGTTGGCCTCGAGCAGGAGCTTGAGCCTCCGGGCGCGGTTCAGATTCGTGAGAACCTTGCCGTCACCCGTGGAACCCGTTTCCTGCTTTGGACGAGGGGTTGTTCCCATTCCGTTCTCCTTACTGTGTTGGAATGTCGAAGTCCAAGTTTTTGCGTTTGACCGGTATATTCCGTCGGAATACAGTACGGTCGAACATGCGAGTATGCCAGAAAAAGGCCATTATGTCAACCTCACTCGGCATTCTCGACTCTGTATTGTACACGCATTATCTCCGTCTCGTTTCACGAGAGCCTCCCTGGCCGGATGTTCAAATGGTTCTTTTACGGAGAACCAAAATACGGCGGGCGATTTTTTGCCCCTCTCGGTGATACAGGAGCGGTCGCGGCCTGTTCTCCCATCCTTCAAGCGGATGAATCAGGTCATATCCGAGTTTTGCCAGCGTATCGGAAGACAATTCCGCGGCCGCGCTTCCTTTTGCGGTCCGGAATGACGGCCACACCATAATGAGTTTTCCATCAGAAGATAGGAGCGGATGGAGCTCCCGGAGCGTCTCGGTCCACAGCTCTTCAATGTTTTTTCGAACGATATTAAGCGCGCGTTCGTCCTCGCTTCCTTTGAGTGGGGGGCCGAGAGATCCCTCCGTCACAATCCGGTCCAGGCTCCCCTCCGCAAAACGTTTTGAAAGAAAACGCGCATCCGCCGTGGCATGCTCGATGCGTTTTTGATCACTGCGCGAAAGAATACCCCGCGTAATGAGCCATTCGATATTTTGTGTGGACGACGCCGTCTGTTTTGCATCGATATCGGTACCGATAATGCGCGCCGCTTGCGTGGCCAGAGCCGCTTCCATGAGCACGGTGCCGTTTCCGCAAAAGGGATCGAGCACGGTTTGCCCCGGCCGGATATCAGCAAGATTCACCAAGATGCGCGCAAGCTTGGGCGGGAGCATGCCCGCGGTTTCGTCGCGGACCGGCCTTCCGTAGTCGCGTTCGCTCCATGCGTCCGCATTCTGCACATGCGTTGTGAGTCCGATATGAACATGCGCGCGGTCAGCAAGAACGACAAAATCATATCCGTCCGTCGTCAGATTCAATTTTGCGACGGCAGCGGGAGTAAGAGGCTTGCCGTCCTTGCTTGTTACCCAGCGGCAGCGTATGCCGCGATCTTTCAGAACCTGTTTTAGGGCAATCGGAATATGCAACAGCGAACGGCGTTCCTTCTCCGTTCCTCCGAGGACGGTGAAACCGAAGGCGATATTCGAACCGCGAGGGAAGGACTGAATGATATCCGCGAACGTTTCCGTCCGTATGTCGCGGGAGGGGATGCTGTTCACGATATCTCCGAGCTTTACGGTTCCCGCCAGCCTATCCATCAACCCATTGCCGTCCCATTCCTGGTTCTCCTCAATAGCTCCATAGTCCACCAGGATCGGTTTTTGCTCCGCATGCGTCACAATCCTGTACTCGGCAAGCGCAATACGGGGATGATTCCCGAAAATCAGGAAATGTTTCATGGACTGTATCCTACCTTGAAACCCTTTGAAATGCATTGTTTTTCGAGGCGAGGTAGCTTGACATAGCCGCCATTGTATGATGGAGTGTCACATCCGCTTTGACAGGCGGGTATGTCGTCTCGGGTTGACGTTCGGGAAGCCGAATGTCAGGTTGAGACTATGGAAGCTTTGCTTGAACCTTTGAAACCAAACAGTGAAAGGAGAGCCTGATGCATCGCCTCAGACATCTGTGGTGTGTGCTTCTCTCGGGGTTCCTTGCCGTTCTCTTCTTTGCCGCGAGGGTGTCCGCACAGGGCAATCCTCCGGTGGAAGGCGTGAACTTCAAGGTCATACATCCGAGGGATGGGAATCCGGAGTGGACCTACTTCATGATTCTCCCCCACAAGAACGTCAACACGCACAAGTTGGCGGAGATATTCCGTACGGACCAGTGGTCCATACGGGAGGACAATCCCACGGGCACGCTCGCAGTCTGCGAGACGCGTCCGGGGCACTTCGACATGAGCCGCGGGATCAAGGATCCCGAGGGACGGCGAACCAATGCCGTGTGGGCGAATTGTCCCAAGGAAAAGCAGTACGTGTACATGCTGTACAGCACCGTTTTGGTGCTGAAGGGCAAGAAGCATTTGAGCTTCGATGAAAAGCAACAGGTGCTTTCGACGCTCGAAAGCTGCACGGATCGTACATGCCTCCTCGAGACGGCCAGCCGCGTTTCGGGCAAGGATGCGCTGGCGCATCCCGGATCCGGTATCGGAAATACGGTTGTTGCGCCGCCGCCGGACAAACCGGCCGCGATTCAACCTCCGCCGCCTCCAGCGCCACCGCCGCCTGCATTGGCCATCGTGAAGACGGAAGGTACGGGGGACGGACCGTTTTGGGGCGCGATCGTCCTGGCGCTCATCGGTCTCGTCGTCGCCGTCCGCGAACGAAGCCGCGCCATGCGCTTTCAGCGCTACAGCACGGCTTTCCCGAAGATCGAGGCGCAATCCGCGCACCTGTCCTCGGAATGTTCGGACCTGCAGGATGCCATTCGGAACGCTGTGCTGAAGCTCAACAAGAGTGTGCTCGGAAACGGGCCGCTCCCGGGCGTACGACAGGATCCGAAAAAGCTCCTGTCCGTCATCGCCGACAGGGTCGTCGAACGGTTCTACGGCGTCCACGGCGCGCTCGGGGAATTGGCGCGGAACGTGAATGGCGGTCAGGTATCGCTTTCCGCCGCGCTCGAACCGTCCGACATCGCACGCATCAATGAGCGCGTAACGGTGCTCAAGTCGAGCCGGACCGCGGCCGTGGCGCAGGAGGTGGAGACCAAGCTTCGGCTCGAGGAAATCTCGGCGGTGCACGAACGGCAGAAGCAGGAACGGTCCTTCAAGGACTTTCTTGCGGAGCTCTACGTGCGCTTCCGAGGCGCTCCTCCGGACGGCTATCAGGAACGTCCTGCCGACGAACTCGAACGGGATGTGCTCCGGCTTGTCGAAACCGCAGACGAATCCTATCGTCGCGGCATCGACGAAGTCCGGCAGGTCATCGGCCTTCCCGCCATCGATCAGGCGCAAGCCTGCTTCGATGCGGGAGCGCTGGAAGACATCCACGAAGCGCTCGAAGAGAAGCGCATGCTTCTCGAGTCTCTCGCGGCCTCGAGCGAGACGGAGCTTACAACGCTCTCGGAGCGCATCGACTTCGTGTCCTCGGACAGCACGCTGGAACGGTTCCGCCGTCGCTGCGAAGAGCTCGCGGAAAAGCTCTTCCATCTCAAGGCGTCTGCCAAGCCGGCGGAAACTCCGACAGGGCAGGAGCAGCGTACGGCGTCGGAGGACATCGAGAGGCTCGTAACCGAACATGCTGCGCTCGAAATCCGCCTCGCGGAGCTCGAAGGGCAGAATGCCGGTCTTCGGATCCGCCTCTATGAGGCGGAGAGGCAGCCGACCACCAATCGCATGCCGACCTTCCATGACATTCAGGTTGGCGGGGAAAAGCCCGCATCGGCCGAGATCGAATCCATCGGTCTCGAACCGGCAAAGAGCGGCAGAACCATGACCCCTCCGGCCGTGGGAACCATCTCGACACTCGACACCAGAAGTCCAAAGCGGCGCGCGGCCTTTTCCGGCATTCACGCCTTCGCAGACATCGTGGAGGGACACGTCACGTTCAGGCTCGAACATGATTCGGAACTCCCGATCATCCGCCGTCTCGCCCAACTGCTCAACCGCAACTTTCAGTGGGAGAGCGCGAAAGGCGAGACACACACCTTCAAGCCCGGTAAGCTGCTGAACGAGCAGTACTGGGCCGCGATCGCCGGGTAGGCGATCAGGGGCGGCAACAGCCCTTTCCAGTATGTTGCACATCGCGGTTCGGACACCGCAAACCGCCGCCGGCGGAATATAACGTCCAAAGCACATTCGGGTTCGCGGGACCCCGTTCGCCGGAGGCGAGCGAAAGAACGCACTTCCAAGCGCCCCCTATTGTGAGGGGCGTTTTGCGTTGTACGAATCGCGAGGTATATAGAGAACGGGAAGTATGGTGCAGGGTTTTACGTAGGGCGTAGTACGTGGTTGTGGAGGGGGAAGAGTACGTAGTTGCGTAGGGGGCATAATTCTAACCGAGATCCGAAACCCGTTCTCTTCGCCCTTAGCCCTGTGCCCTTTTCCCAATTGCCAATAGCTCCCACCCACAATCTTCCCCATAACTCCTTCCCTTTGGCCCTTGTGTCTGTAGGTTCGTAGGTCCGTAAGACCGTAGGTTCGTAGGTCATGTGCTGTTCACCCTAGACTCGAACCCCGAGCGAAACCGCCCCTGTCTCCCTTGACAGAATCGTCTTTTTGTGATAAAAACACTCTTCCTCTTTTGGATATTCTCTCACTCTTTCAAACGTTTCCTTTCCACAAACACGAGAACCGAACCTTAAAACCATCAACAAAAAGGAGCGAACGATGAGACGAAATCGTCACATTTGGTCCGCGTTTTTCGCGGCGGCCGCACTTGTATCGTCGAGCGGTATTTCGTCCGCGAAGGACAGCAGTATCGCCGGCGGAGCGGGATATACCATCGAACGCGAGAATGGGTCGCAGGCATTGCGTATTCGTACGCATGCCGGGGCCAATATCGACACGCGCAAAATGGCCAAGGCCATCGGCATCACGCCGCATGCCATTCGGGCAGAAAACCCCACGAAAACCCTGGCGCTTTGCAAAACCGGCGGACGCTTCGCCATGAGCCCGGGCCTGCGCACGGTGGAAGATCGGCGGTCCAATGCCGTGTGGGAACGCTGTTCCACGGAACAGCAGTACGTATACATGCTGCCTTCGAGCACGCTTACCGTATCCGGCAGCACATACCGCAGTTTTTCCGAACAGCAGGACGTGCTCGGAAACATGGGACGATGCTCCACCGCCGCGTGCGCGATCGAAGAAGTAAAAAAGATCGCGGTCGGCGTACGTGAATGGCCAATCATCGAGAACGTGAACGGTTCCGACGCCCCGTCCGTCGTCCGCGTTGGCGAGACCACCCCGTCGCGCCCGTTGCCGGCACAGCCGTCCATGTCCACTTTCTCAGCTGCCCGCACGACATTCCTTGCCGCGCTCGTCCCTGTGATTCGCGGCATCAGTCTCCATCTCATGGGGAGCCTCGCGGGACTTCTCGCGGTATGTTTCATCGGATTCCTCGGCGCCGTGCATAAGTTGCGGAGAATGCGATCCGCAAAGGGCGCCGCAGAACGAGAGATCGTACAGCTCCGCATCACAAAGGACCGTTTGGAGCTCCACAGCCATCAGCTCGCAACGGAGCGCGACTACTACAAGAAGGCCCACCAGTATGTCGCGGAACGCCTTGTCGCGCAGTCGAATCTTCCGGCAGCGCAATCCCGAAGCGCCGCGGAGCAGCTCCGCGGTGAACGCGAGGAGTATCGCCGCGCATCGGAGTCGGAACGGAAGCGCGCCAATGCGTTGGATGCCGAGTTCCGGAACCTCGTGCGCTCTGTTCGGACCGCCTGCGGCGAAGAAAGCGCTCCCGTGTATATCGATCGCATGCCCGCGCCTTTGCTCGCGCGCGGCGCGGTCGAGCTCATTCGCTCAAAGCTCGGGCTGCCGGCATCGATTGAGGGCGAGAAACCGGGTCATGTAACCCAGCGCATGTTTGCGGTGATGCCGTCTGCCCGGACAACCCTGTCGGCATCCAAGGAGGATTCCGGCATTCGACGCAAGGTGAATGTTTCGGAGTCCCTCGCAGCTTCCGAAACGGCATCTTCCTCCATCATCGGACGGGAGTATCAGTCGAGCTTTCCGAGCATCGTCAAAACCGAGCGGAACATGCCGGTGGTGAAACTGCCGCTCGTTCATGCAGGCGAACCCGCCTGGGAGTACGAAGCCGATGCGTCGGCTCCGTATCAATGGCCTGGCAGCACCAAGCTCGGCATCGGCGAGCGACGCATTCCCAAGGCCCCTACTTCGGGAATCACGGCCGCCTGACACAAGATGCATCGAAGCCTCCGAACGCCATTCAGCTTCTCTTGTCTTGCATGAATTGGGATGACCGGTCTGCTTGTTTGAACAGATATGCGCATATCATGCACCTTCGGTGAAAGGACACCGCGTTTCGCCGGCGGCGAAGCACACAACCTCCAATCTCATGGGTGACGACCCTCTTCGCCGGTGGCGAAAAAAACGTCTACTCAAAACGCCCAACTTCCGCGGAACGGGCGTTTTTGAATTACGCGAATGACTCAGAGCTAAGAATCATGGGCCTCGGGGCTATGGCAAAGCTAAGGGCACAGAGCCAAGGGCTAAGGGAAACAGGTTACGAGTTATGGGTTATGGAGAAGATTATAGATGTGAGCTTTTGTGAATTGGGAAAGAGGGCAAAGGGAAGGGTTATGGGGTTCGGGGAGAATTATGCTCCCCCTACATAACTACGTCCTACGCACTATGTCCTTTTCGCATCCCGTTCACCGTATGGTCCAAGGCTCATGGCCCACGGCCAACCTCCCACACTCTCTGTCCCTCACCACCATTTCTTGACATGATTTTCAGGAACATGTGCAGTAGAACCGCAGAGACGGAATATGCCGTCACTGCATTGGACTTCGACAACAGGAAAGGAGGGGACATGAAGCGAGTCAATCATCTCGTGATCGCTGTCCTCGCAACCGGCTGTACGCTTACCGCCATGGCCGGGATGGCTCTCGCGCACCCAGCGCGTGTCGATCCCGGCATTGATTTTCACATGGATCCGAAAGATCCAGATCGCGTCATTGTCCACGAAGGGGCTCAATTCACCACGGACAATTTCGCGCGGACGTTCAAGGTGGATCCGTTCACTATCCGCGCGCTGAACCCCGAAGGAACCATTGCGACCTGCCTCATCAAGGGGAAGATGAAAGTGTCGCCCGGTCTTTCGGGCCTGGAGCTGCGCCGGAGCAATGCCATTTGGGACAATTGCCCGGAAGAGCAGCGCTTCGTCTTCATTGTCCCGGGATCTGCTATCCGCCTGCGCGGAGAACTTCCCGAGACGAACGTGGAATCTCTGGATGAAGCGCCGCCGCCATCGCCGGAACCGAAGGCCTCGGAACCTGTTCCGGCTCCATTTACGGCGCCAACATCCGCCCCCATGTCCGGGGCGCCAGCGCTTCCGCCGGCTCCGGAAAAGATTTCGGCCGCCGGCGATCGTGAAGACGTGGCGGCGCTCCGCCGCGATCTTGCATTGCAAGCCGAACGCATTCATGCGCTGGAGGCGGACAATCGTCTCCGCACCGCTTTTCTCGTCATTTGCGCATTCCTCATGCTCGCCTTTGGCGTATTGTGGCGGAATGCGTCGCGGAACGCGGCAGGACTCCGCCGCATGCGCCATGAACGCGACGAGGTCGTGAACGAACGCGACGGACTCCATGCGGAACACGCGCGTCTCATGCGGAAATACGACGCCAAAACCGCAGAATTGAGCCGGGCTCAAGAAGATCTCGTCCGCGCGAATGCGGCGTTGGTACAAAAAGAACGTGAACGGACGCGTATGGCGTCCGAGTTCGCGAAATTGCGGGACGAAGACCTTCCCCGCGCGAGAGAAGCCATTCCGCCAGCCATGGTTTCGGAAATCATGGCGACACGGACGTCATTCGACGTCATGGAGCGCCTCCTGGGCGGCTCTGCACCGTCATCGCGCGATTTGCCCGTGGGAGAACGGGCGCGGCACGTACAACGCCTTCTCGAAGCTTCGGCAGCGCGCCTGAAGGACAGCGCCACGCGCGTGTATATGGCGGCGCGCCTGGATCCGCCGGATCACGAGGCGGGTCAGCTGGATTTTGCGCCGCTGGATGCGCTTTCGCACAAGATTCAGCGTTTCTACGACTCCGTGGAGTCGCAGTCCGAACTGCTCGCGAGAGTGGCCGCGATTCCCGAATTGGACGGTGAGCCGGAAGAACGCGTTCGAACCTATGCGGAGCTTTTGGAAGAGAATGCGTCGCTCAAGGCGCAGCTCGCCTCCCGAGGGCAGGAGCGCATCGCGTCCGAGCCAGCATCCCCGGATGCTCCGCACGGCGAACCCATGCCTACGGTGGATGAAAATGCCGATCCGCAGGGCGGCTCCGGCCATCAGGACATCGTCGCCGCGCTCATCGCTGATCCCGTGGAAGAAACCTATGCTCCGGGCTCCGTTCGCGGAGCTCTGGATGATGATTTCCAGGATGAGCAGACGCTTGTCCGGAACGCGCTGCAAGAAACGCGGGCGCGCGACCGCATGCGGAGCGCCGTCATTCTAAAATCCGAAAGCGGGGAGCATGCCTCCGAGGAGGCGCAGGTTCCCGATCGGCGGGAGCACGAGCTTTCCGACGATTCGGCTCCTGCCCATCGGTCCACGGGAACCACCACCATGGGGATGGCGGCCGTCTCCATGAACGCCCTGACACTCGCGGAACGCAGGCATTTTATCGGCGCGATCGACTGGATGACGAGCCGGTATTCCCACGAAATGCCGTTTACAGTCGGTACGGCCGTGGAACTGTCCGCGTTCAGCCTTCTGTGCAAAATGCATGTGTACTCCAATGGCCGCCTTCTTCAGCTCGGCGAGCTGTCGCGGCCGGGCGTGTGCGAGTCGCTGTCGCCGCCGGAGGAAAACGGACCCGATCCAGCTCCGGTGGAAATGACGCGCAAAGACATCGTGGCGCTGTTCACGGATATCCTGCAAAAGGTCACCTCTTCACGGCCGTTTGAAATCCGTACGTCGCACGAGCTTTCCTGCCTGTACCGTCTGGCAGGGCTCAGCATTCGATGCGGCCATGACTGCATCCGGCTCTTTCAGCTTTCCGACCCGCGGGTGTATCAGGGTTTGAATATTGGAAAAGAAGCCTCCGGGTAAGCGCCGTGCGTCCCGGCCACGATTTCGTGGAACTGTCGCACCTTCGGGCCCGCCTGCCCGTTCCGCCGCCGGCGGACGAAACGGTCTCATGATAACACCCAGCTCCGGACTCGAGCTGGGTGTTTTCGATACGCCGTCATGCTTGACAATATGCGCAATGTTCCCTATGCTCGCCCCACTTCTAAACATAAGAGGCCGTCCATATTCCGGCTCCGGCCGGTTTGCTCCCGAACATCCGCCCGCGGGTTTCAGGGAGACGTGCCTAAAGACATGCGAGAGTACGAACTTCTGTATATTGTGCCGACGAGCTTTACGGAGGAAGAGCTTGGAAACGTGGAAAAAAATGTCTCCGCCATTCTCGAAAAGAATGCGGCGACGGTTGTAAAAACGCTCCGTCTCGGAAAGCTCCGTTTCGCGTACCCGATAAAGCATGAAACGTACGGACACTATGTGCTTTTGCGCTTTCAGTCCGAACCGGGCGCGGTTATTGGCGTAAGCGAAGGCCTCCGTCTGATTCCGAAGGAAGTCCTCCGATACATTATTCTGAATGCCGAGGAGGCGGGCGGGGAGTTCAGGCTCGTGCAATTCCAGCCGGTTGTGGTGGAGGACAAGCGAAAGATGCGTCCTCGAAAAGGAGCGCCGACAAAGCAGGAGAGTCCTGAAAAGGAGCGAGAGGAACAAAAAGCCGGCGTCGCGGCCCTGGAAGGTTCAAAGGAGGTTCGGCCTGCCGAAGCGGAAGCAAAGCTTGAACAGCTTTCCGCCGAGGATCTTCAGAAAAAGATTGATGAGGCTTTGGATGAAAAGGCGTAACAAAGCGGAAATTTGTCTCGCTTGACAGGATATCCTGACCTGTCACGCTAAAAGTATCCCCCCGCCTCACTATTACGTTTCATTCATATGATGAATCTCAATCGAGCCATGATTATCGGCAATCTTACGCGCGATCCAGAGGTCCGGACCACCACAAGCGGCCAGACCGTCGCCAACTTCGCCGTCGCCACGAACAGTATGTGGACGGATGCGCAGGGGCAAAAACAGGAACGCACCGAATTTCACAATGTGGTCGCCTGGGCGCGCCTCGGCGAAATCGTCGGTCAATACCTTACCAAGGGCCGAAAGGTGTATGTGGAAGGACGCCTGCAGACTCGCGACTGGGAAACGCCGGACGGACAAAAGCGCCAGCGCACGGAAATCGTCGCCGAAAACGTGATTATGCTCGATAAGGCCCCGCAGAGCGGAGAACCTCTGCAGGCCGCCGCCCCGGTCCCGGCTCACGCCGGGGCCCCGGCGGTCGAGAAGACCATGGGAGAGGAAGAAATAAAAGTCGAGGACATCCCGTTCTAGCATCCACGAACCGCAGAGGTCCATCATATCTCCGTCTAGAAGCGACCGTTCCAAAGTTCCAGGGTTTCAGGGTTGTAGCGTTCAAAAATCCTAACCCTAAAATTCTGGAACCTTAGAACCGCTCCACGAACCACCGCCTATAAACTACGTACTACGAACTACTAACTACCCCTGAGCCATCACCAATCTCCGGTGCCGCGATTCACCCGGATCCGGCATGCTGCGAGACTCGTGACCCCCTATTATGGCCAAACAGCCAGTAAAAGACCGCCAGTGTTTCTTCTGCAAGAACAATAAGGACGTCATCGATTACAAAGACACGGATCAGCTCCGGCGTTACCTTTCGAGTTTCGGGAAAATCGTGCCGCGCAAGCGTTCCGGCGTGTGCGCCTGGCATCAGCGCAAGCTTGCGAACGCCATCAAGCGCAGCCGTTTTATGGGTCTTTTGCCGTATTTGGTGCGATAGTATTGCGGATGTTTTTTCGGCACGAATCATGAATATTGAATGGTTAAAACAAAAGGCTGCCGCGGTGAAGGCCATTCGGCAGTTTTTTGATGAGCGCGGATATACGGAAATGCATACGCCGCGGCTCGTGGGGCTTCCCGGTCAGGAGCCGCATCTCGAACCGTTCTGGACGGAAGTTATCGAACAGGGTGGCGCGCCGCATCCCGCCGCTCTCGTCACGAGCCCGGAATATTCCATGAAGAAACTCCTGGCCGCGGGAATGGATCGTATCTACGACCTCGGCCCGTGTTTTCGAAATGAAGAACCGTTCGACGGCTCGCATGACCCGGAGTTTTTAATGCTTGAGTGGTATCGGAAAAATGCCGACCTCGATTCATTAATGGATGAGACGGAGGAAATGGTGAAGGCCGTGAGGCGTGAGCCGTGGGCCGTGGGGCAGAGCTCGCTGATACCTGACGGGCCGTTCCGGAGAGTGACATGCGAAGAGGCGTGGAGAATGTATGCGGGCACCGAACTCGCTCCGCTGCTCGAAGATCGGGAAGCAATGGCGCGCGTCGCGTTGGAACATGGCCAGACCGTTTCAGAGAGCGACAGTTGGGACGACATCTATTTCAAGATCTTCCTCTCCGCAATCGAGCCGAAGCTCGGGAGCGAACCGACCTTTCTGTATCGCTATCCTGCCTCGCAGGCCGCGCTTGCTCGACGCACGACGAACGACCAACGTTTTGCGGACCGTGTTGAGCTCTATATCGGCGGCCTGGAACTCGCGAACGGCTTTGCGGAACTTACGGATGCGAACGAACAACGCAAGCGCTTTCTTGAAGAGCAAGAGATGCGTCGGAAGCTCGGAAAAGACGTCTGGCCGGTTGACGAAGCGCTTCTCCGGGCATTGCCGGACATGGGAAATACGGTGGGCACGGCATTCGGCGTGGATCGATTCGCTATGCTTCTTACGGGTGCGGCGTCCATAAACGAGGTTATTCCGTTCTCTGCCCGCGAACGTTTCAGCCGTTGACGAAACGCAAAGCTTCGCGCATACTCACGCCCGTATATGGCAAGTCCGAATGAAATAAAAAAAGGCGTCGTTCTCCTCCACAATAATGATCCGTGGGTGGTGACGGAATTCCAGCATATCAACCCAGGCAAAGGCGCGGCGTTCGTTCGATGCCGCATCAAGAACGTCCGCACCGGCAATACATTGGAACAGACGTACAAAGTTTCCGAAAGCGTTACCTTTGTGGATGTGGAGCATAAAACCATGCAGTATCTGTACCATGATGACAGCGGATTTCATTTTATGGATCCCGAATCGTATGAGCAGCATTCCATGCGCGAAGATCAGCTGGGAGACTCCGCGAAGTATCTGCAGGACGGCATGAATGTGATTTTGTCCTTTTATGAAGGCAAGCCCATCGCCATGTCGCTCCCGAAAAAAATGACATTCAAGATCGTCGAAACCGAACCGGCGACCAAAGGCGATACGGCCGGCGGGAATGTCACCAAAGAGGCGAAAGTTGAGCAGGGTTTTACCATCCGTGTGCCGATCTTCATCAATCAGGGCGAGGAGGTCATCGTGAATACCGATACGGGGGAGTATGTAGAGCGGGCCTAGCATAACGGGTCCGTTTTTGATGCTCTATGTCGTTTGAGCGGAATACCATCGTTGAAAAGTTCGATGCGACAGAAGATTTTGCGCCGTGGGTAAAGCGCGCGGCTTCGGAGGTTTCTCGGCATATCGGTTTTGAGCTGGACGGGGAACTTCATCGCCGGTTCATTTACGATCCCAACAAGAATTGGCGCTATCGGTTCCTCGGAATATTCCAAGGCAAGCCCGCTCTTCTCCGTATCGAAAACATCAAACTCGAAATCGATGAAGAAAATATTCGCCAGTCGTTCAGGGCGCAATGCAAAGGCTCGCGCGTCCGTCCGCCCGAGACATTTTTGTCCGAACCTTTCGATGAAACAAAAGGATATGCCTATACCGTCGACGAATACGTAGATGCGCCGTCCCTGTTCGATCCGGCCGGATCGCCCGAAACGGCGGCGGAATCCTTCGCGCCTTTTTATAGGGAATTGCGAAAGACCGTGACCAAGCCATTCTGGGACATTCCGGATACAAGCCGCGCCGCATTTGCCAAACAACAGCTCAAAACGTGGACCGAACTCGCGCGTAAGCGGAATCCTGAATGGATCGACCGCTACGCCCACATTCTTTGCAGGCTGAAAGGCCCGCTTCAGCAAGAGGGGGATGCTTTGATCTTTATGCATCCGCATCTTTCCGGCGCCGATGTGCGCATGTCAGGCAACGAGTGGATCGTGTTTGCCAACCACTTTTGGAGCTGGCGCCAGCCCGGATATGACATTGCATTTCCATTGTGGGGACAATGGCTCGCGCTTCCACCGGAGAAAAGAACTCCCGAACATGTGGCGCGCATTACGGACGCATGGATGGACATGGCGGAACGGGAATTATCCGGCATCGTTTCGCCGTCCGATGTCCGTTTAATGCTTTTGAATCGCCTGTACGGATCCCTCATTCTCGACATTCCCGCAAAAGAGAAAACGGAAGATCCGGATGCGGTGGAAGCGCTGGCTTCTGCCTGCGAAGCAGAGGCGAACCGTCTTTTATCCTAAACGTTTTCGGAAAACTTCCGAGTTCTCGCACTTCCCGACCCGTGATAAACTATTCCGTATGAAACGCCTCGCCGTATTCGCCCTCGGGAGCATCCTGGTCCTTGCCGGCCAAGGGTGTATTGGCGGGAAAACAAAGGCGATACAACCGGTCGGGAATCCCGGTCCCAGGGTGGAGCGGCAGGAGCTTCCGCCGCCGGAGCCGCCGCCGAATATTCCGCCGCCAACGCCGATACAGCCGCAATCCGCCACAGAATAAATCCCCCGATGCCATGGGGATTTATGAGGCGCGTTTTTTATACGCCTTCTTTTTCATCTTCGATTTCGGAATCGACTTCAGATGTTTGAAAAATTCCACTTGTTTCAGGCGCTTTTTTGCTTCCGTTTTCGTGCCATAGCTCCCAAAGCTTCTTCCGGTATGCTCCGAGAGCACGACCCATTTGCCATTCCGTTTTTTGATCATGGCTTGAGTATAACAAACAGGTTATGGGTCTTGAGTCGTGCAACAGGACGTAATCTTGTAGGTCTATAGGTCTATGGGTTCTTCCCACATACTGACCTACGGTCGTACGAACCTACGATCCATACCCGTAACCCGCTTCCCAACGGACGACGTACGATGCAGGCCTCGACAAGCTCCCGGCCTCTAGGAACACAAAACCCCGGCATCCGCCGGGGTTTTGTGTTGGTGGGCAGGGTGGGATTTGAACCCACAAGGGATTGCTCCCGCCAGGTCCTAAGCCTGGTGCGTATGCCAGTTCCGCCACCTGCCCATATTCTGTTCGAGATTGCGCATTGCTCCGTCCCCCAAAATCCTTCACGTAGGGCATAGGGTGGGGTGCCACTTGCCCGCATGTCCTCCAAAGTTCGCCGCCACGAACACAGGATGGACGAATCTGACGGAGAATATATGTTTTTTTGACTCTTTGCAAGACGCCGTATCTCTTTTTGATCGGATGCGGGCCGGCCGGTTTTGTCTAGGAGCCTTGACAAATTCTAAATAATCAGGTAAAAAGCTTCATTGCACATTTGGCACCACGAAGCATGAGCATGCTGTACGTTACCAGCGATCTGCATTTCGGGCACTCGAGCGAGGGCAACCGGGCGATTGAATCGCTCGCACGCTGGCTCAAGGAGCATTGTCAACCGGAAGACGTCCTGCTTTTGGGCGGCGACCTCTCCAATGATGACGACGGGATACGATCCTGTCTGCGATTGTTCCGCAACGTAGAGGCGCGGAAAGCGGCGATTGCTGGAAACCACGATGTGTGGGTCTCCGCGGAAGCGGATTCCTGGGAACGATTCCTCCATACGGCGGACCTGTTCGAACAAGAGGGGTTCCATCCCCTGGAGCGCGAACCTCTTATTGTCGGCGACGTAGCGTACGTCGGCACCATGGGCTGGTACGATTACAGCTTTCGGGAACATATCGGCATTGCATTGGAATGGTATCGGTCAAAGGTGTTTCCCGGTGATCATGAGCCAATCTGGAGTGATGCAGCGTACGTTCGCTGGAATCATAGTGACGCGGAGGTAGCGGCGCTGTTGGCGGAGAAGTTTGCGCGGCATCTTGATGAGGTCCGGGACGCGCCCGCGGTCGTTCCGATTCTTCATCATCTTCCGACCCGCAATCTGCTGTTCCGACCCCGCTTCTTGGTTCCAAGGCGCTGGCGTTTCGCCAACGCATTTCTCGGATCGGAACGATTCGGGGACATCATCGCGTCCCGCTCCAATATCCGAACGGCGTTCTGCGGCCACTCCCACATGCAGCGCGCGGCACGCATCGGACGGGCAACCTGCTGGAGCGTGGGAAGCGATTACGCGAAACCGCGTCTGCTCATGTGCCGCGACGGACGGGTGCAGTCCAGACGCTTCTCATAAAGACATTTCGGCCTCCCGGGATGTCTTTTCTTTTTTCTCGTCCGGTGCCAGAATGGAATCTATGAAGACCGAGTTTTTCCAGGAGCAGGTGCTTGGCCAAATCAAGGAAAATCTCCGGACAGACGGAGCTTCCCTAGAGCGTCTTCGGCGCATTGCACAGGACGCGCTCATGGCCGCGAAATCCCATGGGGAGCATATGTCGAATGAGGCCGTTTTGGATTTTTTGAAGAGCAATCCCGAAGTCGAGGGAAGGCTGGTGTTGATTATGGAAAAAGAGGATCAGGAAGCGCGCGATGCCCTCGTGGAACATATCCGCGAACTTCTTTCGTCGAATAACAGCTAAGTATGCGTTTTGAAGTGACGCCGGAGGCGCCTCGTAAAGAAACGCTTCCGCAAAAAGAACAGAAAGCAGCATCTCGTGAATCAAAAGCCGTAGAGCGGGAGGCTCTTCTCGAGATCCTTGAAAAGGAGGAATTGGATCCAAAGGTCGCTCTGGAGATCATTGCGGCATATGGCGAGGAACCGGATGCAGAAACACGAAAAGATCTCAATGCCGTTTTGAGTGCGTACGGACTGCATGAAGATGACATGACGGAATCTGAACGGAAGAAAACGACAGCCGTCTTCATGGCGGCTACCAGGGAATCGTCGAAGAAGGAAGATCTCGAAGCATCGCTCGCAAGCCAGCTCACGCTGAAGGCATTCCAAAAAATGGATACCTTGCAGAAGGCATTTGAAAGCATCAAAACCCCTGAAGAAAAAAAGGCAGCGTTGCGCGAACTCATGGACACGATGTCTCATATGGCAAAACTCATCTCCATTGAGAGCGAGGATGACATGGCATTGTGGGATGCCTTTTACGAACGGTTCCGAGCGATCGGCGAATCGAAGAAAACGAGCCCGGAAGACGTGAAAAAAACGTATGACGAAGTCTTCAAGGAGTTTGAAGAGGTGATAGAGGTTGATATCTACCGAAGGCGGAAGCGTGTTTCAGACATGCGGAATGAATTCCTCCCAGAAGATGAACTCATGTCGGAATTGTACGGACGGACATCACAGGAACTGGAAGCGTTAAAGATGCAGAATAGGAAAAATGTTGCGGAGTTCATTCGGAAGCATTCGGATCGCGAGCCTTCCATTGAGCTTTTGGAAGAATTACATCGCATCAACAACAAAGGCATCGTCGCGAGGGAAATATCGACGATACGGCATACGCGTGACCAACAGGTCGTCTACGGCGGTGGGCGGGTCGGGACCTTCGGCGAGGACGTTCCCGAAGAGATGGGCCATTTGATGGCGCGAGCGGAATGGCTGGTTGCGAATAATCCGAATAAACTTCGATATGAGGTTTCTGTTGCCAAGCTCCACAACGACCTTCTGAATATTCATCCCTTCTCTGACCGGAATGGGAGTACAGCAATGTTGTTCGCGGAGTTCCTGATGGCCAAAAAAGGGTATACGCCCGACACAAAACGGGATGCGAGCTACTACAATTATGTCCGGAAGACGCTCGGGAATAATCCCGTTGCGGTCGCCGTTCTCGGCGGCGGTATGTATGAGATCGGAGAACGTTCAGGATATTTCAAAGGCATGACGGCAAAAGGAAAAGAAAAAGCTTACGACGATTATTTCCAGCATCTCTATGACACTCTCGGTGCGAAGTGATCACTTATGATACGTCTTCCCGGCCTCGATCATGCACGCGCGGTAGAGCTGTTCCAGAAGCACGATGCGCGCCAAGCCGTGGGGGAGCGTCATTATTCCGAACGAGAGCGACACATTCGCTCTTTTTTTGACGTCTTGATGAAGGCCCCAGGAGCCGCCGATGAGAAATATAACCGGACGGCGGCCGCTCCACTCGGAAAGATTCTTTGAGAACGCCACCGAGTTCATCTCCGTTCCGGTCTCATCCAGCGCCACGACGACTGCATCATCGCGTACACCTCGTAGGAGAGATGCGGCCTCCGCCTTTTTCGTCGCTTCCGCATTCGGCTTGGCCGAACCTTTTTGTCCTTCGGGGAGCTCGACAATTTCAAGCTTCGTAAAGGGCTTTAGACGGGCAGAATACATGGATTCCGCTTCCCGTTGCCAGGGCTCCGGGAGCCGTCCAATCGTTCGAATATATACGTTTTTCATAAAGGTATCGGGTTATCCACTCTTCATACAGAGGGGGACTTGACAGGGGGCTCTGTCTTCATTATTATTACGGCGACTTTGACCATGTCCCTGTACCCATATGAGGGGACCTCTGGTTCGCCCGGTCCGCGACAGCGGATCACATGCCTCGATCATCGTATGAGTGAATTCTCTCACACAGGCTAAGCGCGAACCACCATGGTTTTTTCGCCGCTTGGTCTGCACTCCAAGCGGTTTTTCTTTCTCACGGGACATCGAGACAGCCAGACACGTCTTTCTTCATCGGGAGATCTTCGGACGGAAAGAGGCGTTTGTCTGCCTCACACGAGACAGACCGGAATTTCGACAATATCAGATCGTAATACGTACAGAGCAATCTGAACTCCGCTTTATTCGCAAGAATGAAGTCGAGTTGAAAACGTACACCAAATTGAATCGGCCGCCGTTTCATAACGATGTCTATCTATTCTTCGTTGTGATTCCGGATGGCCGAGGCACGTAAGGGCGTATGGTGGATGACTTGGCAGTGAGGAGCCGAAGAAGGACGTGGCAGTCTGCGAAAAGTCTCGGGGAGGTGACTAGCAACCTGTGATCCGAGAATCTCCGAATGGGGTAACCCATGCCGGTGAAGCCGGCATGCGGCGCATGGAATACATACGTGCGCGCGCGGGCACCTGGGGAAGTGAAACATCTCAGTACCCAGAGGAAAAGAGAACATGAATGGCTGACAACTTGTCTCGCAGGGTGTCGGAGGCCTGACAAACAGGCCACGGACGACATCATGTTGAGACAAGATGTCAGCTTGATTCCGTGAGTAGCGGCGAGCGAAAGCGGACGAGCCTAAACAGTATGCGTGGATCCATGATACCGAGTTGGACGCAAGTTTGACCGCGGATCATGGTGATGAGCTTTGGCTGACGCGTGTATTGGGTTGTGGACCGGACATCGGAGCACCAAAGAGCTCCGGAGATGAGAGCAATATCATAGATGAATCGGCTGGAAAGCCGGACCAAAGAAGGTGATAGTCCCGTCGTCGAAATGATGTTGCCCATCTGTCCGTGATCCTGAGTACTGCGGGACTCGTGAAATCCCGTAGGAAGCAGCCGTGACGATGCGGCAAGGCTAAATACTCCTCCTGACCGATAGTGAACAAGTACAGTGATGGAACGTTGAAAAGCAGCCCGGGAGGGCGATGAAATAGTATCTGAAACCATACGCTTACAAGGAGTCGGAGTCCCGGTTTACCGGGATGACGGCGTTCCTATTGAAGAATGAGCCAACGAGTGTGCTGTATGTCGCTGGTTAATCCGCCGAGGCGGAGAAGCCGCAGCGAAAGCGAGTCTGAATAGGGCGACTCTATAGTGGCATGCACACAACCCGAAACCCGGTGACCTAACCATGACCAGGATGAAGGCGGTCGAACAACCGCTGGAGGTCCGAACCCACTCGCCGTGCAACACGAGGGGATGAGTTGTGGTTAGCGGAGAAATTCCAATCGAACTGGGTAATAGCTGGTTCTCCCTGAAATAGATTGTGGTCTAGCGTCAGTACACAGCAAAACGGGGGTAGAGCACTGAATGGGGGCGGGGGCGCAAGCTTACCGTCTCTAACCAAACTCCGAATACCGTTTTGCGTTCCTGGCAGTCAGTCTCTGGGGGCTAAGCTCCAGTGGACAAAAGGGAAACAGCCCTAGACCGCAGACTAAGGTCCCTAAATTCATGCTCAGTGTAAAAGGTGGTGGGACGGCTTATACAACCAGGAGGTTGGCTTAGAAGCAGCCATCCTTTAAAGAAAGCGTAACAGCTCACTGGTCAAGCTATCCTGCGCCGAAAACTTACCGGGGCTTAAGCATGATACCGAAGTCGCGGATTGCGTTCCGGCTCTGGCCGGAAGCAGTGGTAAGGGAGCGTTCGCAGGGCGATGAAGCGGAAGGCGTGAGCCGCCGTGGAGCGCTGCGAAGTGAGAATGTTGGCATAAGTAGCAAAAAGACGGGTGAGAATCCCGTCCACCGTAAACCCAAGGTTTCCAGGGCAACGAGAATCGTCCCTGGGTTAGTCGGTCCTAAGGCGAGGCCGAAAGGCGTAGTCGATGGAGAGCAGGTGAATATTCCTGCACCACCGTAGAGTTTCAATGGAGTGACGCATCCTTCAACTTCTCGAGATTCCTGGAATGAATCTTCGGGCACCGAGGGGCGCTGCATAGGCAAATCCGTGCAGCATCCGCCTCGCGGTGATCGCGATTCCCGCGCAAGCGGGGAAAGGAGAGGGACTGGGGTGCCGAGAAAACCTTCTAGAGCTAACTCTGCGGTGCCCGTACCGCAAACCGACACAGGTGGGTAGGCATACGTGTGCTAAGGTGTACGAGAGAACCCACGTTTAGGAACTCGGCAAAACAGCGTCCGTAACTTCGGAATAAGGACTGCCGCGTAAGGCGCAAGCCTCTACGCGGCCGCAGCGAAAGACGTCAACCGACTGTTTACCAAAAACACAGCTCCCTGCGAAACCGTAAGGTGATGTATAGGGGGTGATGCCTGGCCAGTGTCAGAACGTTAAGCGGAGAGGTCAATCCTTCGGGAGGCAGCCTTGAAGCCAAGCGCTGATGAACGCCGGCGATAACTATAATCGTCCTAAGGTAGCGAAATTCCTTGTCGGGTGAGTTCCGACCCGCACGAATGGCATAACGAGTTGACGACTGTCTCAACGTGGGACTCGGTGAAATTGCAAGTGGGGTGAAGATGCCCTGTACGCGCAGTCAGACGAAAAGACCCCGTGAAGCTTTACTACAACTTGGTATTGGCATCCGGCTTCGCATGTTCAGAATAGGTGGGAGCCTTCGGGCAACCGTGAGATACCACCCTTGCGTTGTCGGATGTCTTATCCTCGGCCGTCCAACCGGTCGAAGAGACAGTACCTGGTGGGTAGTTTGACTGGGGCGGTCGCCTCCCAAAAGGTAACGGAGGCGTTCACAAAGGTCGGCTAGGCGCGGATGGAAATCGCGTCGATTCTGCAAAGGGATAAGCCGGCTTAACTGCAAGGCTCACAAGCCGAGCAGATGCGAAAGCAGGACTTAGTGATCCGACCGTACGATATCGGACGGCGGAAGCTCATCGGATAAAAGCTACTCCGGGGATAACAGGCTGATCTCCCCCAAGCGTCCACAGCGACGGGGAGGTTTGGCACCTCGATGTCGGCTCATCGCATCCTGGGGCTGAAGAAGGTCCCAAGGGTTAGGCTGTTCGCCTATTAAAGCGGTACGCGAGCTGGGTTCAGAACGTCGTGAGACAGTTCGGTCTCCTGTCTACTGCGCGCGTGGAATCTTGAGGAGGCACTTCCTTAGTACGAGAGGACCGGGAAGTACGAACCTCTCGTTTACCTGCTGTCCCACCAGGGGCACCGCAGGGTAGCGACGTTCGGTTAGGATAAACGCTGAAAGCATATAAGCGTGAAGCCGTCTCCAAGATTAGGATTCATTTGAGGGCCCTCCGAGACGAGGAGGTTGATAGGCCAGAGGTGTACGGCGCGCGAGCGCTTCAGCCGACTGGTACTAATAGCCCGATGCCTCGGCCTTCCGGAAAGAAGGCGCGAGCGATTCACTGTGTGTACGTCTTCCCAAAACGGTTGCTCTGTACATATTACGGTCTGATACTTGGTTCGTAGTTCGTGGTTATTGGTTTTGAAGTCGGCATGTGGATTCCCGTCAAAAAATTGATGGGTACCAATTGCAAAATTAAAAACCACCACCAACAATCAACCAATCTGAAGGACGGCATTGTCTTGGTGCCTGGAGCGGCGGGGCCACACCTGTTCCCATTCCGAACACAGCAGTTAAGCCCGCCAGCAGCGATGGTACTTGGGGCCAACCCGCCCCTGGGAGAGTAGCCCGGCGCCAGGACAGTTTCGTTCTTCGCATTGAGATCCGATGCATCAATCGGGTCTTTTTGTTTGAATGGGGAGTGGAGGGGTGGCCGTGAGCCATGAGCCTTGCGCCATACGGTATGCGGGTTGCGGGATGCGAAAAGAGTACGCAGGATGTGGTTGCGTAGGACGTAGGTCGAGAGGTATGGGTCGTGAGCCATGGGGTAGTTGCGTAGGACGTGATTGCATAGGGGAGCATAATTCTCCCCGAACCCCGTTCCTTTTGCCCTTTGCCCTGGGTCTGTAGGTTCGTAATACCGTAGGTTTGTAGGTAATGCGCTGTTTATTCAAGACCCGTAACCAGTAACCAATAATCCGTAACCAAAAACCCGTTCCCTTTGCCATTAGCCCTTAGCCCCTTGTTTTTGCTATAATAATGACCATGAACATGACCGCGCGCCGCCGGAAGCATTTGACATCCGTATGCAGGTTTTGGTGTATACATACGGCACATTGGATTCTTGCGGCCGTTTTTATTTTTATGACGTTTGGATTGCTTTATGTGTTATTCGCGCAAGACTCCGCGCTCGCTTTTCAAGATCTCGGATCTCCATAATGAGTTTTTCCGCGGATTGCTCTCGAATATGTTATGCTTTCGCTTATGCGGAGGCTGTTTTTTATCCTTGGCGCTATCGTCGTCTTTTTGGGTCTGCAGAGCATTACTACATTCGCGCAAACCCAGAGCAGCGCAAATTTTTCCAATACCGACTCATCTGTGATTCCTGCTGAAATTATCCAATCATCCGGAAATTATCAGATACAAGCGGCCATCAATGCGATTGTCGGAACAGGCGAAAGCGCAGGGTTTTTTGCGGAAATTGGCTCGCAGACGCCACCGGGCATCGAAACAGCTCCTCCGACGCCGCCTGCGGGAGGAGGCGGATCGGCAGGCATTCCCCCTATGAGTGACCCTGTTTTGACCTTGGAATACAGGACGCCCACCTATCTCTCCACGCAAAAGATCCTTGGAAAAAAGGATAGTAATATTGTCCGCATTCAAATTAACGGATCCGGGAATGGTATTTCCATACAGGGAGGCATTTGGAGCAGGCAGTTTCCCTTGTTTCTCGGACAAAACAGCATATATCTTCAGGGTTTTTCAAATTATGGTCTCGTAAAGACTGTCACCGGAAGCGTCGAACGGCTTCTAGCCGGAGATGTGAATCGTGACGGAGTTGTGGGCGATGCAGACCTCTCAATGCTCGTACACGACTGGAATACATCACATTTCCGCAGTGATTTTAACGAGGACGGTGTTATTGACGGTACCGATCTATCGATACAGTTCTCTTATTGGAGCAATATTTACTGATATGCCAATTCCGGTTCCTGTGAGGCGCCTTCTTATTTCTGCCGCTGTGTTCTGTCTTGCGGCGTTTATGCCCCTATTTGGGGCGAATGCCGCTCCTTTAGACGCTCAAGCAGTTCTTTCCTCTCCTACGCAAGTGACACAGGGCGAGACATTTCAGGTATCTTTGCGCATTGACGCTCGCACAAATAGTATCGATACCGTTAGGATTTTCGGTTCTTTTGATATTCAGGCTCTCCGCATGGTGGGATATGCGCTCGATGGCGCTTTTTCATCGCAGTCTCCGGGTTCCGGCATATTCCCTTCAAGCGGATCATTTTCCATAGGCGGGTATACCGTGGATGGAGGTCATACCGGAAATATTCGCTTTGCAACTCTTACATTCCAGGCCAAAAAGGACGGTGTCGCATCCGTAAATATCCTGTCAAATTCCAAGGCATATTCAGCAGGCACGGCCACAAATATTGCTTCAACAGAGCAAAAAATTAAGGTAAGTGCATTACTTGTGGATAAAATTGTACCACCTGATGAGCAGGGTCCAAGCCTCTCAATTTCTTCAGTAACTCATCCTGATCAGAATGTCTGGTACAACAAGAGGGATATTTCCATTGCGTGGGTCGTAAATGGGGGATCTGCACGGGAAAACTATCTTTCCATGAATGCGACGCCTATCTCCGAGCCAAAGGAGGCCGTAACAGGCCAGGAAATGACATTGAAGGCAGATGGCGATGGCATTTGGTATGTTCACGTCCTTTCTGTCGTCGAAAGCGGTGAAAAGCTTCAGGGGCATTACCGCGTGATGGTTGATACTAGCGCTCCAGAACCGCTTCTCCCTGTGTTGGAGCAGGACCTCGTCAGCACAAATGTACCGAATGCGATTCGTCTCGGCGCAATTGATCAGCTGTCCGGCCTTGAGCGATATGAAATTCGTATTGATGACCAGCTTTATACCGTTACCTCTACGCCATTTATTCTTCCGGCCCTTGAGCCGGGTCTCCACGAGATAACCGTGACGGCAGTCGATCGCGCCGGGAATTCAACGACGCGTTCAACCACGCTCACTATCCTCCCGACCGAGGACGGGATCTCGATCAAGAAAAAAATTGATTTGATTCCGGCCTGGAGCATAGTGCTTCTCATCGCTCTTTGGCTCCTCTATTTTATTATTCGACCTCGCACGGTAAAGCGTGGTCCGCAACAGCTTTCGGTTGTTCGGAGGCAGGGAGCAAAACGACGCAAAGGACACAAATAGTAGTCAGACTTTGTTCAATAGATACGGCATATCCAGGTATATGGAATACCGGGCCATATACGGTGAACACGTCTGTGTTTGTCTCCAAAAACAGATTATCCACATACTGTCCTACGGAGATTTTGGCTCTATGAAGCGTTATTAAACTTTCCTATAGGAACGCTGTTACAATGGGTTCAGGGTAAGGGCCAGCGAAACATCGCACTTTCACGATCCCACCCACCACTTGCTGGTCACCCGGAAAAACAAACTAGGGCATGCGCCAATGGCGACACCCTCAAACAAACACCAATGTCCAAGACGCCCCGCGTCTCGGACCATGAGAGCCCCCGGTTCACTCCGGGGGTTCTTCGTTGCCATGATGTGGTACCCGGACGAGTGTGTCTCTGATAAACGATGGGTCTTATGGAAAGATCCTCTCAAATACCGCGCCCGGCGGTCAGAGCAAAGATCCGTTATCTCCCGAAAGAACCTACGCGGCCGTCGCATATGATTCAAAAGATGATTTCAGGAGGCGATACCGGTCAACGCTTTAATATGAGCACACAAGTCGCATAGCGCACTGTTACTGTTCATCTATCGCATTATTATGCGACGCATATGCTATTCATTTGCAATTTTTCCCTATTTTCCCTAATTGAATGTTCCCAGGGATCTCGGGGATCGCTGTTTTTATACGTTTCTTTCTAACCTTAATGATTGCAATGAATTATCTCTGGAACTATTCATAAAGCTTTAAACCGCCTTAACGGTTCGCTATAACAGATACAGGGAGATCAGGCAGTATTCATAGTTTTTTCAGGGTATTGAACTTATCTACAGGCAAGTTTCTGTTTATACACAGATAATGCACAAGGGCTATATGAATAATGTATATGCTTTTTCCAGTAAAAGAGCTCGTTTTCGACGTTACGGGCGTTTAGGGTGTATACGACGATATAATAAATGGCGTAGGAGTGTATCCACGCGCATCCTTCCTATACGCATCCTTTCCAATCGTGTTTCTTCGTTTCCTGGAGGGGATTCTATAGCTGAACGCCAAAAAATGGTTAATTGGCGTTTCGTGGAAAATTGCAGATTCCGAGAACACGCGGATTTTCATCCGCCATTATTTAGCGTGACTTTGTCGCGCAGGAAGTCGTATCTCTCGGATTTGCGAAAAACAAAGTGTGAAGGATACGCCATTTTTGAAGAAACAATCCGCGTTCAATGCCATACGAGGGGCGCTGGCGGTTTTGGCGACAATTCTTTTCTTTTCTTGGGCATTCGCGGCAAGTGCTGAACTTCCAACAACGATTGGCTATCAGGGGAGACTGAAAAACAACTCCGGTACCGTTCAAAGCGGTACTTTCAGCTTTACATTTCGTCTGTATGCGAGCTCAACCGGAGGAACCGCGATTTGGTCTGAAACGCAAAGCTCCGTGAGCGTGAGCGACGGCTTTTTTGCCGTACGCCTTGGAAATACAACTCCCTTCCCGACGGATTTCAATTCACCGCTCTTTATTACCACCGAGGTGAATGGGGACGGTGAAATGTCGCCGAGGGTCGCCATTAATGCTGTTCCCTATGCCTTGACCACGGGCGGGGTGAATGCGCTTCCGTCGGCACCGGTTGCTTCGCCATATGCCACGGGCGGTCGCATGTATTACAACACCGGGTCGGGTCGGCTGTTTTACTATGACGGCATTCAGGATGTGTGGGTTGAGGTGGCCACGCCTTCTTCAACCGTATCGGAAGCCGATACCTTCCAATCCGTTACATCACGCGGAAATCAAACGTCTTCAACCATCCAATTCGCCGGAGGCACATCCACAGGAGACTTCCTCCCTGGCACGGATGCAACGTATTTCCTCGGCACCGCAAGCTTCCGCTGGCTTGGCCTC
>JAANMV010000135.1_pt1 | contig 86353 bp, 62 predicted proteins | sample 7279661 | NCBI WGS metagenome assembly JAANMV01 (sample SAMN14094540, study PRJNA606508) | bioreactor metagenome | isolation source: A lab-scale SPAN reactor treating ammonium-rich wastewater day 121 | place: Ireland: Galway | collected 2017-05-16 | reverse complement strand
TCATTCACGGGGCCAGGGCAATCGCATCTACCTAGAAACTCCCGGCTCCTGCCAGTTTCTTGCCAGGGCGCATCCCGCTGCGGCGGGATGGGTCACTCGTAATGACACATCAGGTGAACTGTTACGTTTTTCGTTGCGGAAATAGATTATGGTTGATTTCGAAATACAACACCGCAGAGGACACGAATTCAATCTCAACACGCAAGTATACCATAGCAGACCACAAGGTGAAGGGTGCGCTCCACGTATGACGCGCTGGTGATCGGCGCGGGTTACATCGGCTGCTCGGTCGCCTACCATTTGGCGGCGGCGGGGCTGCGCACGGCTTTGCTCGATCGGGGCGGCATCGGCGCCGGCGCGTCGCGGGCGAATTACGGCAACATCCAGATTCAGGACGCCGAACTCGAACACAGCCTGCCCATGATCCTGGCCGGACGAAAGGCGTGGGAGGGGATCGAGGAAACGCTGGGGGATGTGGGCCGCCGCCCACTGGGCAGCTTGCTATTGATCGAGAACGAAGCGCAGTGGCAGACGATGGCTGCCCGCCTGCCCCGGCTGCACGCGGCCGGCATCCCCGCCGAACTGGTCTCATCCGCCCACCTGCCCGAACTGGAGCCGCTGCTCGACCCGACCACGGTGCTCGGCGCCTGCTATTACGAGCACGAGGGCCAGATCAACCCCTTCAAGCTGCTGCGTGCGTTCGTGCACGGCGGCCGCCGATACGGGCTAGCCCTGCATCTCGGGGTCGAGGTCAGCGGTTTCGAGATCGTCGGCGGGCGGATGCAGGGCGTGCGCACAAACCAGGGCGATTTCAGCGCCGGGACGGTGGCGCTCTGTACCGGCGCGTGGACGCCGGCCCTGGGCAATCTGCTGGGCCGGGACTGGCGCGCCCCGCACGTCCACGGTCAGGCCCTCGTCACCGAGGCGGCGCCGGGCCTGCGTCTGCGCAACCATCTCGCCTCCGCCGCGTTTTTCGAGGCCACCGCCGTGCACGATAGCGCCCCCGCCGCGGTGCTGGCCGTCTCGCAGACCGCGGAGGGGCATTTTTTGCTGGGCGAGGCCGCGGCGCTGACGGATGATCTGGGCAAGGGGACAACCGCGGCCGGCCAGATCGCCATCGCCCGGCTGTGCGGGCGTCACTTCCCGGCGTTGCGGGGCCTACGCGTGCTGCGCGGCTGGGCCGCGCCCGTGGCCTTCACGCCCGACGGCCTGCCCCTGTTCGGCCCGGTGGATGGGATCGCCGGCCTGATCCTGGCCACGGCTTTCAAATCCACGGTGATCGTGACGCCGTGGGTGGGACGGGTGGTAGCGCAGCTTGTCAGCGAAGGCGTCGATGCCAAAGCTACCCTATTCACGGCCGCTGACGGAGGTATGCCTCAAGCCTCCGATTATCCGTGGCACTGAGATTGATAATCTGACTCGGTTCAATCAGGTGCTTATCGAAGCTCGGGATATACAACTGCCACGCGCCGAACCCGCCGAGATTGTCCGGGAGGTACACTTTCTGTCCGTCTCCATAGTCAACGTAGTTGGACCACCCGCTCAAGGTTCCATGCTGCATCGTCAGTGTCGTTTCTTGGGGAGGCGCCTTCTGGATGCTCTCCTGTGGAGCGAATTGCCCCCAGAAGGCATAGATATCGTACTTGAGTACAATCTCGACGTACCAGTCGAGCTTGTTCCAATCGAGCGGCACCGCCGAGATGAACCGGACTAGATCGCGAAAGGTCACACCATTCTCCGCAGCTACATGGACGAGATCAAATGCCCCATACTGACTCTCATGGAACGGTTCGACCGTTGACCACCACGGGCTTAAGGGGGAGCGTGTCCAATTCTCTTGATACTGAGTGGCCTTGAACAGTCGGGTACCTGCAGGCAATTTCACGACTCGAGCAATACGTCGCTGACCACTCGCATCGATCAGCCCCTTCCTTTTGTATATCTCTTTGATATCCTTGGTGGCATCGTTCCAAAGGAGGAAAGCGCCGCTTGTCCCGGAATCGAGAGCTTTGAAATGCTCCTCGGTTAGAGGTGAAAGAGGTCCAGGCGCGGCAGTAGGAGCCGCACTCGGCGCGGAAGCGCCAGGCCCCCTTTGGTCAAGAGAGCGTTGGCGGATCTGGCCTGGGGTTGTTGCGGCCGTCTGAGAAGTAGATTTGCTCAGGCGGCCGCCAGGGCTAAAGGGCCGAGTTCAGAGGCTACCTCCTCGAGCCCCGCCGCACCGCCTTCCTCTCCGCCGCCGCCGGCGAGTTCAGATAAACCGCCCTCAGGGCCGGAGGTTTCGCCGCCTTCCTCCTCCTCGGGGTCGGGTTGCATTCCGCCCAGGGTGGTCGAATCCATGCCGCCCTGCTGCATGCCCATCTGGGCAAGTTCCTTCATCAGGTTCATGAACGACGCCAGGTTCTGGCTGGCGAGTTGCGCCGCGTTGTCGGCGCCGTCAGCAGCGTGCTGGCTGGCGGCGAGCGCCAATTCCTTGACCACATCCGACCCGCTCATGTCCCGGAAGATGTTGCTGGTCATCATTTGGCTTGCCGCTGAGAACCCGGCCAGATCCGGGAGCGCAGCCAGTTGGTCGAGCTTCGCCGCCGATTCGTCGAGCTGACCGGTCGATGTGTTGATATCGCGAGCACGGCCCCCGGCCTGCAGGGGACTGATCTGCGACGGCAGGATCGGAATTGGCGAATCCTGCCACTTCCAGAAGCGAGTCAGGTCGATCTTTTCGGCCGACACCGCTTGCCCCAACACCGCCTCGCCGAATACCCCGCCCGTCGGAACAGCGATCGAAACCGAGTGACCCATAGCCGACTCGTCCGGGGCGTCGATGTACTGTTTGAGGAACTTGTTTCGTTGTCTGCTATCGTCGAAGTGCCAGCGATAACCGACGTAGTTCCCTGTAAGTGTCACGGGGCGGGGGTCTACCGATTCAGACAAGGCCCGCGTCGCGTCGCTCGGCCACTTGAGGCCGCGCAGGCTCTCTATGACGGCCCCAGGTTCTTGTGATACCCACATCACCTGATTATACAAAAGCTTTTCGCGGTTCAATCGTGCCAGAATTGCGGCGGGTTTCTGAATGGTCTGTCCTTCGCTGTTTCGCCCCCAGCCAACCACAGTGCCATCGCTTTTCAATGCAAGGTTGTGATCCCAACCGGTAGCCATGGCGATCACTCCGCTCAACCCCGCCGGTACGTTGATCTCACCATTACCATTATACCCCCAACCAACCACGGTACCGTCGCTTTTCAGCGCAAGGCTGTGAGCACCACCAGCAGCAATGGCGATCACTCCGCTCAACCCCGCCGGTACGTTGATCTGACCATCATCATTATCCCCCCAACCAACCACGGTACCGTCGCTTTTCAGCGCAAGGCTGTGATTACCACCAGCAGCAATGGCAGTAACCCCACTCAGCCCCGTTGGAATGTTGGTCTGTCCCTTTCTGTTATCTCCCCAACCCACCACGGTTCGGTCTTTCTTCAGTGCGAGGCTATGCGATCCGCCCGCTTCAATGGCGATCACCCCACCCAAGCCCGCCGGGATGGTGGTCATCCCGAAGTCATTATCTCCCCAGCCAACCACGGTACCGTCGCTCTTCAGCGCAAGATTATGGCTATAGCCCGCAGCAATCGCAGTCACCCTACTCAACCCTGCCGGAATATTAGCTTCTCCTGCCTCGTTTCTACCCCAAGTCACCACTGTGCCGTCGCTTTTCAACGCAAGGCTATGATTTCCGCCCGCAGCAATGGCAACCACCTTTCCCAACCCTGCCGGAATATTGGATTGTCCATAATCGTTAATTCCCCAGCCTCTCACGGTACCGTCGCTCTTCAGAGCAAGGCTGTGGTTATTGCCCGCAGCAACGGCTTGTGTTGAAGACAGAGATTCGATCCATCTCTTGATGTCATCCGCCAGCGCAGTGTCTCTCCGCCAGCCGGCTGCCTGAGCGAGCTGGCTACCAAACCGATGCAACAGTTGCTCATCGATCTCAACGATTTCCATGGGCAGATAGATCAATCGTTCGGCGTCGATGACCTTCGTCGTCAGGTCGAAGACCTCGACCACCTCGAAATACATCATCGTCAACGCATGCGCATGGTTGTAGTTCGCGACAACACGGGTCGTAAGTTGCTCGTCTTCGGCCTGGCTGGTCTCTCGCACGACCGCAGCCCGACGAGAGCGACTGGCCTGGGCGTTGCGCGTGGTCGCCTCGTTGATCTTTTGGTTCTCGCTCAACGACAAGTCTCGCGTGCCATCGCTGTAGTTCGTGCTATAGCCTGTCGTGGTGTTCGCCCCGCCACCCGCCGAGAACAAAAACGAAGCAAAGCCACCCTCGGCAGACTCCGAATCGGAGGTGGCGGACGAGTGACCCGACTGGACTTCGCGCAGCGTGGAGTGCTGGATGTCGTCAACTGCACGATTGCGCTGGTCTGTGGCCGAGACACTGTCGTCCTGGCTAGTTGACTCTTGAGCGGATCCACGCTCTTGCCGGTGCCACTCTACGACGGCCACCTGGGTCACCTCGCCGGGAGCCAGCGTGATGCTGTGCAACAGATTGCCGAGGGCAAGCCCACGCGCAAACCAGCCCTGTTCGTGGGTGAGGAGCACGCCGGTGGCAGGCAACTGCGCGGCGGCGGCAGGTTTAAGTTTGAGCGGGCCGCTGATGACCGAGGGCTCGGCGTCTCCCTGGCCGGAGATGAGGTGTGCGGTGACGAAATGCATCGCGTCAGAGACCGGGAGCTTGCCCATGCGGGGAATCAGGTACTCGGGCGTGTCGGGTTGGGCCCGACGGCGGCGGGGGCGAGGTGTTGATGTCACTCGTGCCGGATGCGACGGCTTCGCGGGCGTCACTGCCGTTTCAGTTGTCTGCTTGATAGCGGACGGTTCAGCCATGGGTTTTCTCCTTTACCTGTCAGTTGATTGATACTTAGACGGTATTAATGCCATACTTTTGCATAACTTGCAGGCAGCTTAGCTACAAAGTGTGTATGCTTCACAAAGCCATCGCGCTCATTCAGGCTCTCTCCGGCAGTGTGCTGCCCCCCCTTTGCCCAACCCAAGCCGACAAAACACCGGCACAGCGGACAGGTTCATCTTCCGCCGTGCCGGTGTTGACTGTTGATTGGCAATTGTTGACTGTTGGACTATCGACTATCGGCCATCGGCGGCGGGGGCGGCTGCGCGAAGTAAGCGGCGGCCAGATCGGCCCATACGCCCTCGGCCAGGATGGCGGCGAGCGCCTCATCGATGGCCGCAGCCAGCCGCGGCGCGGTCTTGGGCAACACCATGACGTAAGGCTCGGAACTGAGGGGGGGCGACTGCGCAATCAGCCCCGGCGTCGCGGTCAGGGCAAAGGTGACGGCGTCGACGACCGCAGCCGCGGCCTCGCCTGTCTGCACCGCGGCCAGCGCGTCTGTCGCGCTCTCGCGACGCAACACAGTCAGCCCCTGCCCCCGCGCCCAGGCATCGCCGCTGCTGCCCCACTCCACCGCCACCGGTTGATTCGCCAACGCGGTCGCGGGCGCGTCCGCGGGCGTGACCAGCACCAGGCCGGCTTCGAAATAGGCGCGGCTAAAACGCACATCCTCGCTCAGGCGGGGGTCGTGAGGGAAGGCGGAGATGACCACATCTGCCTTGCCCGCGATCACCGCATCGACCAGACCATCGAAGGCGATGGCCTGGAACTGCACCGGCGCGGCCAGACGCCGGCCCAATTCCCGCGCCAGATCGACATCGAAGCCGGCGACCTGGCCGGCGGCGTCCAGGTCATCGAAAGGGGGAAAGCTGGGATCGATGGCCACGCGCAAGGCCCCGCCCCGCTGCAAGCGCGTCCAGGCAGTGTCTGCGGCGGCCAGACGCACGGCCAGCGCCGCGCTGCCGGCCAGCGCCAGCAGCAGGAGCAACCAGCCGCGGGTGGAGAGGGAGAACCGGATGGGCATGCCCGCAGCATAGCACAGCCGCGCGGGGTGGGCGAATCCCCCGCCCAAACCGCCGGGCAGGGCCGGAGGCCGCAGAGGAGATTGTGTTTTCGCGCCCGATCTGCGCTATACTATTTGTATGACAACATACATGCAGCCATCCCGGTTCTATCTGCCCTGCGCGGATCCGGATCGAACCGGGATAGTCGAGCGGCCGGCCAGGCGGCCGCGCCGATAGAAGATGCCCTGCGCTGCTGCGAAACGTCGATGGCTTTGAGCCAGGAGAAATGACCTATGCCTTGAGCGACACACTATCATTGCACAATCTTCGCATCTACTTTTCAACACACTTTTCAACGCACAGGTGCAAGAAGATGAAACGCACAAGCACGCTCATGGCGTACTTTTTGTCCCTCTCTCTCCTGGCAGCGCTGCTCCTGCCGGGTATCTCCGGCGGCGCGAGGGTGCAGGCCGCGCCCGCCGCCACCCTCACCGTCACCAACACCAACGATAGCGGGGCCGGCTCCCTGCGCGCTGCCGTTGCCGCGGCTCACCCCGGCGACACCGTTGAGTTCAGCGTCACGGGCGTCATCACCCTGACCACCGGCCATATCCTCATCGCCAAGGATCTGACTATCACCGGCCCCGGCGCGGCCCATCTGACGGTCAGCGGCAACAACGCCTCCCGCATCTTTGAGATCGCCTTCGGCAGTACGGTCGCCATCTCCGGCCTGACCATCGCCAACGGCAACGCGGGCAATGGCGGCGGCATCGCCAACGAAGGCACGCTGACGGTCAGCCACAGCATCCTCTCCGCCAACTCGGCCACTTACGGCGGCGGTATCGACAACTGGGGCGGTACGCTGACGGTCAGTCACAGCACCCTCTCCGCCAATGCGGCCAGTTGGGGCGGCGGCATCTACAACAACTCCACCGGTACGCTAACGGTCAGTCACAGCACCCTCTCTCAAAACTCGGCTGTTTGGGACGGCGGCGGCATCAATGACTGGGGCGCGGTGGAGATGACCCACAGCACCCTCTCCCACAACTCGGCTGGGGATGAGGGGGGCGGCATCGCCAATTGGGACGGGACGCTGACGGTCAGCAACAGCACTTTCTCCGCCAATTCGGCAAAGTATGGCGGCGGCATCTACAACAGCAGCACGCTGACGGTCAGCAACAGCACTTTCTCCGCCAATTCGGCTCCCACTGCTGGCGGCGGCCTTTACAACAACTCTGGCGGCGCGCTGAGCTATGCCAACACGATCGTCGCTAACTCACCCAGCGGCGGCGATTGCGTGAACGGGGGCGCGCTGGGAACGAACACCAGCAATCTGGTGAAAGATGGCAGTTGCACGGCCATCTACAGCGGCGACCCCAAACTGGGGGGGCTGAGCGGCGGGGTGCATGTGCCGCAGGGCGATAGCCCGGCCATCGACGCCGGCGACGCGGCTGTCTGCGCGGCCGCGCCGGTCAACGGCGTGGATCAAAGGGGCGAGGCCCGCAACGACCTGGGCTGCGACATCGGCGCGGTGGAGGTGCAACTGAGCGACACCGACACCATCACCCGGAGCGTGACCGGACCGGGCGTCTACACCTTCGGCCCGACGCTGGCGCAGATCGAGGTCGCCTCAAAAGGCGCCCTCAGCCAAGTTGTGGTGCAGCATCACAGCGGCGATCACGCCAACGCCACGCAAATGAACGGCCAGTGGTGGGGGATCACCCCTACAGGCTCCGGCTTCACCGCCGCCCTGAACCTGCCCCACACGGTCAGCCCGGATACCAACGCCACGGTCTGCAAGCACGTCACCGGCAGCACCTGGGACTGCGCCCGCGCCGGCTCCTCGGCCACCCGCGTCTGGCGGGATGGACTGACCGCCTTCTCCGACTGGGCGGTGGGGGGGGATGTGAGCGCCGGCATCGCGCCGGTGATCAGCGCCGGCAGCAGCGGCGCTGATCTGACGCTGACCTGGTCGCACGATGAGGCCAACAGCAACGGCTACATCGTTTGGTACAGTCCGTCGCCGTATTTCATGCCGGGCGATTCAGGCGCGACCGAGACGGCGGTGGCTGCGCCGGGCGGCTACACCCATACGGGTGTCATCGGCGCTTTGCAGAGCCTGTACTATCTGGTGCAGGGCGTTGGCGGCAACGGCGTCCCCTCTAATCCCTCCAATCGGGTAGGCAAGTTCGCGTTCCCCCTCACGCCGGGGACGCCGTAAGGCTGCGGCCCTGGCGCAAGCGGCTGGCGCCGGGGCTGCCACGCGTCCACCGATCAGCCGGCGCCGCGCACGAACGCGGCGATGGCCGCATCCGCGCCGCCAACCAGGGGCGGCCCATGGCCAAAACAGGCGATCTCGAAGGAGTATTTGCTCAGCCGGGCCAGACTCTCACGGGCCGCGGCCATCTGCGGGGTGAAGAGGGGGGGCGGCAGGTGCAGGCGGCCCCCGCGGTTGTTGAGCGCGTCGCCGGCAATGAGGATGCCGCGGCCCGCGTGATGTAGGGCAATCTGGCCGGGCGAGTGGCCGGGCATGTGCACCACCGTGAATCCCTCCGGCAGGGTTTCGCCATCCAGCAGCAATTGGTCGACGCGCGGGGCCGCGGGCCGGTAGCGACGATAGACCAGGGCGAAGAAGGGGCGGATCAGGTAGCCGAGCAGGCTGGGCGTCGGGCCTTTGCTCTTCTCGCCCCGCACATACGCGGCCTCCGCGGTGTGACAGAGGATGCGCGCAGAAGTCAGTTGGGCCAGGGCCTTGACCCCGCCGATGTGATCCAAATCCGCGTGGGTGAGGATGATGCGCTGCAAGTCCGCCGGTTGCACACCCACGGCGGCCAAATCGTGCAGCAGGGTCTGGAACGAGCCGGGCATGCCCGCGTCGATCAGGGTAGGCCCGGCCGCGCCTGTCCACAGATAGGCGTTGACGCCGCCGAGATCAAGCCGGTGCAGGTCGGGGGAGACGAGAGAGATCACAATCCCCCCAGGCTAAAGCGGTCGCGGTAGATGCGCATGGCCTGCACGATCGCTTCCTTGGCCGCGGCCGCGCCTTCCCAGCCTTTTGTCTTCACCCGGCCCCCCTCTTCCAGATCTTTGTACACGCCGAAGAAGTGCTCGACCTCGCGCAGAAAATGCGAGGGCAGGTCGCCCAGGTCTTTGTAATCGCCGAAACTGGGGTCGTGCGCGGGCACGGCCAGGATCTTGTCATCCGATTTGCCCTTGTCTTCCATGCGGAAGATGCCGATGGGCCGGGCTTCGATGATGCAGCCGGGGAAAGTGGGCTGGTTGACCATGACCAGGATGTCGAAGGGGTCGCCATCCTCCCAAAAGGTCTGCGGCATCAGGCCATAATCGCCGGGATAGGAGACGGAGGAATAGAGCACGCGGTCGAGTTTGATCACGCCATGTTCTTTGTTGTATTCATATTTATTGCGTGATCCTTTGGGGATCTCGACGATGGCATACACGGTTTCGGGGGCGTTGGGCCCGGTGCGCAGGTCGCGCCAGAGGTTTTGCATGGCAATCACTCGCTGGAAAAGGGGTTGGCGGCGTCGGCGCGGGCGCGGCGGGCAGCCACGCGGCGGTTTTCACGCAGGATGAAGAGGGCGCCGATGAGGAAGGCGATGGCAAAGACGCCGCAAATGAGGAAGGGCAGATTGGTCCACACCTCTAACGGCAGCCCGGCCAATTCGGCCGGCGGCGGCGGCTCCGGCGTGGCCAGCGCATCGAAAAGAAAAGTGTACATGTAGATGATGGACGATGGAAGATGGACGATGGCGCTCATACCCACTATCCACTCAGCGCTCTTGCACGATCTTGATGCCGGCGCTGGCGCCGAGGCGGGTGGCGCCGGCCTGGATCATGGCGGCAGCGTCGGCGGCGGTGCGGATGCCGCCAGAGGCCTTGATGCCCATCTGCGGGCCAACCACGCGGCGCATCAGGGCTACATCGGCCACGGTGGCCCCGCCAGAGGCAAACCCGGTGCTGGTTTTGACGTAATCCGCGCCGGCAGCCTGGCTCAGCACCGACGCCTCCACCTTCTCCTCATCGGTCAGCAGCGCGGTCTCGATGATCACCTTGACCAGCGCGCCGCCGGCATGGGCGATCCGCACCACGCCGGCAATGTCGCGGTGCACCTCATCATATTTCAGGCTCTTCAGCGCGCCGATGTTGATCACCATATCGATCTCGCAGGCGCCGGCCAGCAGCGCCCGCTCGGTCTCGAAGGCCTTCACCTCCGGCAAAGTAGCGCCGAGGGGGAAGCCCACCACCGTGCAGACCAGCGGCCTGGCCCCGTGCAATAGGGCCGCGGCCAGCGGCACCCAGGTGGGATTGACGCAAACCGAAGCGAATCCATACTGTTTCGCCTCCTGGCAGAGCTGCCGCACCTCGGTTTCGACTGCGTCGGGCCGCAGCAGGGTGTGATCGATCGTTGCCGCCAGGTCCGCGGCCACGTCCCCCACGCCCAGGCGGGCGCTGAGCCGGCTGGCCCCTGCCGCCACCATCTGCCGGGCGATTTCGGGGTGCTCTCTGACGCAGTGCCCCTGGCAGGTGAGATCGCAGAGGCTGCACCTGTCGCGGGGCTGGCCTGCCGGCAGCGCCGCCAACACCTCCTGCGTGATCAGGTGGACAAGATGATCGAGGGGATAATGCGAGATCGGCATGGTTTATCGTCCAGCATCTATCGACCAGCGTCCGTCCTGGTAAAACGCTGTTCGATGGCGGTGATCTTGGCTACGCGGCGGGCGTGGCGGTCGCCGCCCCAGGGCGTTTGCAGCCAGGTTCTGACGATCTGCCGGGCCAGATCGGGGCTGATCAGGCCGGCGCCGAGGGTGAGCAGGTTGGCGTGGTTGTGTTCGCGGGCGTTGCGGGCGGTGGCCAGATCATAGCACAGGCTGGCGCGCACGCCCGGCACCTTGTTGGCGGCCATGCACGAGCCGATGCCCGCGCCATCGATGACGATGCCGGCCACGCAGCGGCCCTGCGCCACCGCTCCTGCCGCGGCCAGAGCAAAATCAGGATAATCCACGCTCTCGGCGCTGTGCGTGCCCAGATCGACCGGATCGTACCCCAACTCGACCAAAAAAGGCTTCAATGCTTCCTTGAGGGCGAAGCCGCCATGATCCGCGGCGATGGCGATGCCGCGCTGGGCCGCCGCGCTATCGGGGTGGGCCCCGGCCTGCAGGACGATCCCCCGTTTGGCGGCCTCCTCCTGCGCCAGGGCGGTCAACCGCGCGCCGGCCGGGAGCACAAAAACGCTGGCCGGGGGCAGGGCGGCGATCTCGGCGGCGGTGATCACCCGCCGCGGTGCGGGTTGGGGGTCGGGGTTCATGCGCCCGGTTCCAAATCGGGATGGGAAACGAGGCCGATGCGGCTCAAGGGCAGGTAGACAAACCAGGCTTTGCCGATGATGAAGCGTTTCTGCAGCGGCCCCCAACTGCGCGAATCGCTGGAGCCGGCGCGGTTGTCGCCCATCACCCAGTACTCCCCTGCGGCCAGGGTGACAGGCCCGGCGCTGCGGCTGTCGGCGTGGACGACATAGGTTTCCGCGGGCAGAGGCCGGCCGTCGATGAAAACCTGGCCCTGTTCGATGGTCACAGTTTCGCCGGGCAGGCCGATGACGCGCTTGACAAAATCACGCTCCGGATCCTGGGGGAATTGGAAGACGATCACATCCCCCCGCTGCGGCTGGCCGATCAGATAATGGATCCGCCCCACGATCAGCCGCTCCTGCGGTTCCAGGGTGGGCAACATGCTGTTGCCCTCGACCAGATAATTTTGGAAGATAAAGGCGCGGAAAAAGATGATCAGCAGGCCCGCCAGGATCAGCGTTTGCAAGATCTCCCATACGAATTCGCCCAGCCCCGAGCGGGTGGAGGCGGGGAGGGCGGGCGCAGCCGGGGAGATGTCAGATTCGTACGGCAGGGGGGCCAGCGAGGGCAGGTCAGAATCGGTCACGATGCAGGGTCCGGAGCGGAAAAGGATGGGGGGGATTATAGCACCGCCCGCGCGCGGGCAGCAAAGCCCGCCCGTGAGTCGAACACCACGCACCACATGACGCGCCGCGCAGTTGCGCCTCTTCCCAGACCCTGCTACACTTGAACCACGATGCTACAATGGCGTAGCGTCGATCCGGCAGAGATGCCAACCCAATCTGGAGGTTACGATCTTGGTGATACCTGCTGCCTTACTCCGGCGTTTCTATGTTGAGGGCAGTTTGGAATGTGTGAAGGGTGGCGCCCGTTTTGCTTTGCAGAACAGCATTGCACCGGCGACGATCGTTTCGATTGGGCCCGTCGAGATCGACGGTGTGCCCTACGCGCCCGGCGACATCACTCTTACCGCCAGCAAGCCCCGCCGCGCCAGCGCCGTCACCGAGGGCGCTCCCTTGCTGTTCGAGATGGGCGCTCGCGTCACGCTGCATGTGGCCGGCGCCTTCCTCTCTCCCGGCGCACACGAGGTGAGCCTTCATGCCATCACCCGTGAAGTCGGGCCAGTGTTGATCGAATTCAACGAATCGGTTTGACCGCCGGCCACCCTGGCCATCCCATCTTTCAAGGAGCAAAAAACAATGATTGTCGGCCTGCCCAAAGAGATCAAAGACAATGAATACCGGGTGGGGATGATGTTGGGGAGTGTGAAAGCGCTGATCGACGCCGGACACACCGTGCTGGTGGAACAAGGCGCCGGGGAGGGGAGCGGCTTTTCGGATGAAGAATACCGGCAGTTGGGGGCTGCCATCGTGCCCACCGCGGCGGATGCCTGGAGCGCGCAGATGGTGGTGAAAGTGAAGGAGCCGCAGCCGCAAGAGTACGGCTTCCTCCGCCCCGATCTCACCCTCTTCACCTACCTGCACCTGGCCGCGGACGAGGCGCTGACCCACGCCATGGTTGCCAGCGGCGTCACCGGCATCGCCTATGAAACGGTGGAGGCCCACGGTGCCCTGTCCCTGCTCACCCCCATGAGCGAGGTGGCAGGGCGGATGTCGATTCAGGTGGGCGCGCACTATCTGGAACGGATGAACGGGGGCCGCGGCAAGCTGCTGGGCGGGGTGCCGGGCGTGCGCGCCAGCGATGTGGTGATCATCGGCGGCGGCGTGGTGGGCACCAACGCCGCGCAGATGGCCCTGGGCCTTGGCGCCAACGTGGTCATTGTCGATATCAACCTCGACCGCCTGCGCTATCTCAGCGAAGTGATGCGAGGCAATCTCACCACCATCGCCTCCAACCCCTACGCGGTGGCGCAGGCCGTGCAACGGGCCGACCTGCTGGTGGGCGCAGTGCTGATCAAGGGGGCCAAGGCGCCGAAACTGGTGACGCGGGAAATGGTCGGCGCCATGAAACGGGGCAGCGTGATTGTGGATGTGGCGGTCGATCAGGGGGGCTGTATCGCCACCACCCATCCCACCACCCACTCTCACCCCACCTACGAGGTGGATGGCGTGGTGCACTATTGCGTCTCGAACATGCCGGGCGCGGTGCCGCGCACCAGCACCTATGCCCTCAGCAACGCCACCCTGCCCTACGTGCTGCGCCTGGCCAAGTTGGGCGCCGAGGCCGCGGTGCGGGCCGACCCCGGTCTGGCCCTGGGCGTCAACACCTACCGCGGGGCCGTGACCTACGCCGCCGTGGCCGAGGCCTTTAATCTGACCTACACGCCGTTGGATAAGGCGATGGGATGAGGTTTATTGCGTAAAACGTAAAACGTAATGCGTAAAACGTATAGATTTGCCAAAAATTACGTTTTACGGTAACAGTTCATCTAATGTGTCATTGCGAGCGCAGCGAAGCAATCTCCAAGGTGGCTCGTCAATTTTTGGGGGTTAAAGCAACGTTGGGGATTGCTTCGGGGCTACCGCCCCTCGCAATGACAAAATAAGGTGAATTGTTACGTTTTACGCTTTACGCTTTACGTTTTACGTTTTACGCTTTACGTTTTACGTACTACCCTTCCCGCGTCGCGGCCTGCATCAGCGTCTCGATCTGCGCCACCATGGCCGCGGGGTGGGGGTGCAGCCCCTCCAGCAGCAGGGCATTGGCGTGCAACTGCTCGATGGCGGCGCTGACCACCTCTTCCCGTTGGCCCGCGGCCAGCAGCGCGTGCAAATTCTGGATCAAGGGATGGCGAGGGTTGATCTCCAGGATCTTCTTCGGGGCCGTGAAATCCTGCTCGAACAGCCGCCGCACCCGCGCCATCTCGCTGCCCCAGGCCCCGGCCGGCGTCACCAACCGGGCAGGACTATCCACCAGCAGCCGCGCCGCCTGCACCCCGGCCACCCGCTCGCCCAACTGCGCCTGCATACGGGCAATGAGGGGGGCCAGATCGGGCGGCGGCGCTTCCTCCGCGTCCGCGGCGCTGGGCGCGGGCAGATCCAGGCCCGCGTCATCCACATTTTGCAGCGCGAATCCCTCATACTCGCCCAGAGCCGAGGGCAGCAGCCCGTCCAGCGGATCGACCAGATAGAGCACTTCCAGATTCTGGCGGCGGAAATAGTCGAGATGGGGGCTGCGGGCCACACTCTCCAGATCCTCGCCGATCAGATAGTAGATACGCTTCTGATCCAGGGCCACATCCCCGATGTAGGCAGCCAACGAGCGCAGATGGCCCGGGCTGCGCGAGGTGTGGAAACGCAACAGGGGCAGCAGCCGCTCCCGATCCCCCAATTCACTGACCACTCCCTCCTTGATAAAGGCGCCAAAAGCGACCCAGAAGCGGGCATACGCCTCCTCATCCTTCTTGGCCAGATCGCGCAACGCGTCGAGCAGGCGATGGCTGAGCACCCGCTTGATGCGGGAGAGGATGGGGCTGGCCTGCACCCGCTCCCGGCTTACATTCAGATCCAGGTCATCAGAATCGACCACGCCCTCGACAAACCGCAGATAATTGGGCAGCAGATCCTTGTTGTGATCCTGGATGCGCACCTTGTGCGAGTAAAGCCGCAAGCCGAAATCCTGGCGCAGGCCCAGCAGCCCGCGGTCGAGCGTGGCGGGGATGAAAAGCAAGGCCCGAATCTGCACCGGGGCATCGGTGTTCACCTGCACCCGCAGCAGCGGATCCGCAATGTCGTAGGTGAGCTGCTTGTAGAACTCGTGCGCTGCCTCATCGCTGACAGTGCTGGGAGATTGCCGCCACAGCGCGGCCTGACGATTGACGACCGTATCATGGACATAGATGGGGAAGGAGACAAAATCGGAATGGCGGTGCACGATGTCGATCAGGCGGCTGCGCTCGGCAAATTCGGCCGCATCTTCTTTGAGATGAATGGTGATCGTGGTGCCGCGCACGGTGGCTTCGCCCGGCTCCAGGCGATAGCTATCCTCGCCGGCGCTGATCCAGGTCCAGGCCGTGGCCTCTGGGCGGTAGGAGAGGGAAGTGACATGCACCTCCGCCGCCACCATGAACAGGGAATAGAAGCCGACGCCGAAGCGGCCGATCTGTTCTGCGCTCTGTCCTGCCTCCAACGAGCGCATGAAAGCCTCGGCCCCAGAGCGGGCGATGGTGCCCAGATGATCGATCAACTCCTCCCGCGTCATGCCGATGCCGGTATCGGCGATGGTGAGGGTGCGCGCTTCGGGGTCGCCGTAGATGTGGATGGCCAGTTCCGCCCCTGCATCGCGCAGCGCGTGGTTGGTCAGCATCTCGAATTGCAGCCGGTGCAGCGCGTCCGAGGCGTTGGAGATCAGCTCGCGCAGAAAGATCTCGCGGTCGGTGTACAGAGAATGGACGAGGATGTCGAGAAGCTTGCGGATCTCGGTTTGAAAGGCGTGGGTTTCGGCAGTGGCTGACATGGCGCTTTAGGATCGGGCAAGATGGGGGGGGACGAAGATAGATGTTTGGGAGTGAAAACGTATAATTGACGCGAGATCGAGTATACTACAAGCCGTTTTTCGCTTCCAAACCCTCCCGGTCAGCCCTTGCCCTCCTCTCCATCGCCGCGTCCATGACATCTTCCCCTTCCAGCCCCTCCTCTGCCGGCGTGTTTTGTTACGGCGGCGTCGAAGTTGTCAACCGTGTACAGCTGCCCTTCATGCCCACGCCTGACCGCGCCAGCCCGGTCACAGCCGATTATTATCGTGCGGGCGGGGCCGCCCTGAATGTGGCCATCGCGCTGGCGGCCTGGGGCGTGCACGCCACCCTCGCCGGCAACCTGTTGGGCGAAGATGCCTACGCCGACCTGATCGAGAGCGAGCTGGAACGGCATCCCCTGATCGATACACGCTGGCTGGCCCGGCACGAGGAAGTGCGCACACCCTTCACCCGCATCTTCGTCCTGCCCGACCGCGAGCGCTACGCCATGCGCTACGGTCACGCCGAAACGCGCTGGCTGCCCCTGACCGGGGCCATGTTGGCCGGAACCCATTTCTTCAGCGTCGAAATCGCATCGGGAGAGGCGGCGGTGGCCGCGGCCACCCTGGCCCGCACCCACGGCCGCACTGTGTTCACCACCGATGTCATCCCCGAACACCCCCTCATCCCCCTCAGCGATTACCTGATCACCTCGGCCACCTATCTGCGCCGCGCTCAGATCGACGACCACCTGCCCGATCTGGCGGCGGAGGTGCAGGCGCGCGGCGGGGGTGTGCTGATCGTTACCAACGGCAGCGATCCGATCCAGGTGTTCGACCCGCGGCAGGGCCTGCGCACCTTCCCCTCCTTCTCTCTGCCACCGGTAGACCGCACCGGCGCCGGCGACATTTTCAAGGCCGGCTGCTTGTTCGGGTGGGCGCAGCAGTGGGAATTGGAGCAGACGTTGCGCTTTGCCGCGGCCGCGGCCGCGCTGTGGATCGCCCAGCCCACGCCGTTGAAGCAAGCGCCCCTCCTGCCCCAGATCGAGGCGCTGCTGGCCGAGCGCGCCCCACGGGTGGTCGTGGCGGCCGTGGAATTGAGCGCGGAAGAGCGCGCCTGCCCCCTGTGCCAGCAGATCGTGCCCGCGCCCCTGTTCGAGAAGCACTGGGACATGGAAGATGGCGTGATCCAGGCCCTGCGCCGGGCCTATCCGGGCTGGCGGCGGGCAGATGGGGCCTGCCCGCAGTGCGTGCACCAACATCGCGCCATCGCCGACCGCCTGCACCAACCCGCCATGCCCCTGCTGGTGGAAGGGCATCCCATCTATGGCAAGAGCGACCTGTTCGTGCTGCCCACCGCGGTGCGGCTGCGCGCCAACCCGCATTACACCGGCCGCGGCGTCACCCTCTGCTTCCTCGATAGCGGCTTCTATCCCCATCCCGACCTGATCCAGCCGCACAACCGCATCGTGGAGATGGTGGACGCCACCACCGACGCGATCCTGACCGCCGCGGACTTTCGCGAGCCGCGCCCGGTCTCCTGGCACGGCATGATGACCAGCGTGGCCGCGGCGGGCAATGGCGCGCTCAGCAATGGCCTCTACGCCGGCATCGCCAGCGAGGCGCGGGTGGTGCTGGTCAAGATCAGCGATGCCCGCGGGCGGGTGCGCGAGCGGGATATCACTCGCGGACTGCGCTGGCTGCTGGAAAATCACCGCCGCTATGCGATCGACGTGGTCAATATCAGCGTGGGCGGCGACCGCTCCGGCCTGAATCGCAACAGCATCATCGATGGCCTGGTGCGCCGTCTGGTGGAGGAGGGCGTGGTGGTGGTGGCCGCGTCCGGCAATGCCGGCCAGTCGGATCTCTACCCGCCGGCCTCAGCCCCAGAGGCGATCACCGTTGGCGGCATTGATGACCGCAACGTGCTCGACCCCGCGCACCGGCGCATGTATGGCAGCAATTGGGGGCGCATGGCCGGCGGCGGCCTGAAGCCGGAGGTGACCGCTCCCAGCATCTGGCTGGCCGCGCCGGTGCTGCCCGGCACCCACATCGCCGAACAAAACCTGCTGCTGGATCGGCTGTGGCAAGCCGAAGATGAGGAGTTGCCGGCGCTGCTGGCCTCGACCTACCAGATCCTCAAGGCCCCGGCCAGCCTGCTCAACCACTCCCTGCGCGAGCAGCGGCTGTGGATCCGGGACAAGCTGGTGGCGAACAAGTTTGTCACGCCCTATTATCAGCACGTGGATGGCACCAGTTTTGCCGCGCCCATTGTCAGCAGTGTGGCCGCGCAGATGCTGGAGGCCAATCGCAGTCTCTCGGTCGCGGCGGTGAAGGGGCTGATCGTGGCCACTGCTGCGCCGCTGCCCCACGAGCCGGTGGAACGGCAGGGGCATGGGGTGATCACGCCGGGACGGGCCGTGGCCGCGGCCCTGCGCCTGCGCCATGGCGCGCTGGGCGATGCGCCCCTCTCCCCACATTTCGATGGCGACGCCGTGCACTTCATCTATTACGACGACCGCGCTGCCCAGGTGGCGGTGGTCGGCGATTTCAACGGCTGGAATGGGGCCGCCCTGCCCCTGCACGCCGATCATCCCGGCCGCTGGCAGGCGGCGATGCCCTCGCCGCCGCCGGGGCGCTACCACTACAAATTCCTCATCGACGGCGACCGCTGGGTGGATGACCCCGAAAACGCCGACAAAGAACCGGACGGCTATGGTGGGTTCAATGCGGTGCTGGAAGTAGACGATAGACGATAGAAGATGGTTTTTTTGCGCTTAGCGTTGATCTTGGATGAATAAACCAAAGAAATGAGCAGAAAGAGGGACAATACAGGATAACCGCAAAACACGATCTATCGTCTATCGTCTATCGTCTATCGTCTATCGTCTACCGTCTACCGTCCTTCGTCAACGATCAGAACGACATCAACGCCGATCGGCGATGAAGGTGGGCACCGAGGAGCCGCCGCCGGCAGTGACATTGAGCAGATCCGCGGTGGAAAGGCGCGTGAGGCAACTGGCCATGAACGCGCCATGAAAACAGAAGGGCGCGGTGTCGAACATGCGATCCGCCAGCACCACCTTGTCATCCACCAGGCTGGGATAAGGTTCCCAGGGGATGTTGATCCGCTCCTGCACGATGTAATGGCTGCCCAGGGCCGCGCGCAGCGCCTCTTCCCAGGCCGCGTCATCCACCGTCCAGCCCAGGACAATGCCCCGCCCGCCGTAATCATCGTTCGGCTTCAGCACCAGCCGCACCCGGTTCTGCTGGATGAAGGGGATCAGATCGACGCGTTGGCCGGCAAAGGTGGTGTGCCGCTCCGCCACCACGCGCGTCCAGGGGATGTGCGCGGCGATGGCGTCGAGTTCATCAGCGTCGAACAGGCCGGCGTTGCGCTCATCGCTGAGCACGGCCAGGCTGGCCTTTTTGTAAAGCATCTTGCAGGCGAAGGGATTGACCATGCACACCGCGCCCTCCCGCACCGCCCGGATGATGGGGTGATCCAGGCCTCCCTCGGCCACCAACTCGCTGATCAGCACCCGTTTGTAGATCAGATCCACAGGCCCCTCGCCGGCATAGAGCTTGCCCTGCCGGTATTCGACATCATGCGGGTCGACGATGACGCAGTTGTAGCCCTGCGATTCGAAATAATTCAGGAAGAGGCCGAACTCGCTGTAGGTCGGCACCTCTTTCCAGTCGATGATGGCGATGTTGGGGCGGGCGCGGCGGCCCAGCCACTGATAATAGGCGTCGAGCAGGGCGTGGAGCACGCCGACGCGGGCAGGCAGCGAACGCACCTGATACTGCTTCATGAACTCGCCCATCACCGGCAATCCATAGAACAGGTTGGAAAGCTGGTCGTTGTACGCGGGCGCGGCGGGAGTCTCGGCGTTGTATTCGGTGAATTTCAGCTCGCCGGTGGCCGGGGTGTAGAAGGCATCGAGACGGGAAAGGGGCGTGGGGGAGTGAAAGCCGGGGTCGTGCAGCACCAGCTCCTGCTCCCAGTCGAGCAGGCCGAATTGGGCGCGGAAGGCCGCGCTTTCCAGCCCGGCGCGATGGATTTTAGCGAACGCGCGCAAAAGCAGGGCCACGCGCGTCTGCATGCCGCGGAATTGGGCAAAGCTGAGGAACCGGGGCCGCAGCACCGTGCACAGCGGGCGCTCGCCAAAGAAAAGATTGCGCTTGCGCAGTTGCCGGGTCAACTGATCCTGCGAATCCTGCCCCATGCTGTCGTCGAGCAGGTCGTGATAGAACTGGATGGCGTCGGCGGTCATGGCGCCCCTCCTGATTAGCGATTGGCGGTGAACATCGCATCCCAGCCCAGGGCCGCGCGCTGGCTGCGCGGGTTCTGGGCCAGGCGAATGGCCATATCGGCCATGTGCTCCACCGCCCACTGGAAATAGAAGGGGGTGAGCGAGTTGATATCCATGTCCGGGGCGGGATTCATGAAATCGATGGCATAGGGCACGCCATCCCGCACCGCCCATTCCACCGAGTTCATGTCATAGCCCAGCGCCCGCACCAGTTTGAGCGAATCCCCCACCACCCGCTGCCCCAATTCCGGGGTCATGTGCTCGTGCTCGACATGGTACATGCGCTGGTGCGGATCATATTTGATCGGCAGCACTTCTTCCTGGCCCAGGCAGAGGCAGCGGATGTAGTGATCCCAGGTGATGAATTCCTGCACGATCATAGTGCGCAGGCCGGTGTGATCGTAGTAATAGATCAGCTCATCCAGGGAATGGCAGATGAACACATCCTTCCAGCCGCCGCCGTGCGCGTCCTTGAGCACGCAGGGCATGCCCACGTACTCGGCGATGCCGCGCCAGTCCAGAGGATAGGCCAGGTTGCGCAGGCTTTCGGTGTGGACGATGCCGGGCACATATTCCTTGTTGGGCAGCACCACGGTCTTGGGCACGGCCACGCCCAGGTTATGGGCCAGGGCGGTGCCAAAGAACTTGTCATCCGCGGTCCACATGAAGGGATTGTTGACGACTGTCACCCCTTGCAACACCGCAAATTTGAGAAAGGAACGATAATAAGGGATCTCGTGGGAGATGCGATCGATGATCACGGCATATTCGGTGCTTTCCTCGGCGCGGGTGCCGCCCAGTTTGACATACTCGGCCACCACGCCGGCGTCGCGTTTGTTCACTTCTTCGATGAATGCCGGCGGAAAAGACCACTCACGGCCAACCAACAAACCAACTTTCAGCGTCATAATCATCACCTCGTTGAAATAGTTGATAGGTATTGGGTATTGGGTATTAGGTATTGGGTATTAGTCGATTATCGAGGAATTATTGTCTAGAAAATCAATTTCAATATCTAATATCCAATACCCACTCAATCATGGCCGCTGAGGTAGAGATGCACCATCTCTCGCCACCAGGGCCAGTCGTGCGCCCAGCCCCGCCAGATGCGCAGGGCGTGCCAGATGCCTTTCTGCCAGAGCATGGCCGAAAAGCGCTCGGTCTCGCCCCGCAACGGCTCATCCTCGCTGGTGGTGAGGATGATGTCCATACGCCGCAGCAGGGCCAGGCGCTGGCCGTCCTGCTCGTTGGGCAGATAGGCCACCGGGTTGTTGAAATAGATGTTGTCGTCGTGGTGGCCGTCGGTCCAACCGCTGATGTCGTAGATGCCGTTCATCGCCAGCACGCGGCCCACCTGTTCGGGATGGCGGAGGGCGAAATTGATAGCGTGGTACGCGCCAAAGCTGGCCCCGGTGGTGATCAAAAAGGGGTTGGAGTTGCGCCGGGTCAGGGGCAGCACCTCTTGCAGCAGGTAGGCGTCATATTGCACCTGCCGCCAGGCGCGGTCGCCGGGTCTTTTCCAGCGCGCGTACCAGCTTTCGGCGTCGACGCTGTCCACGCAATAGAGTTGGATCCAGCCTTGCTCCAGAGGATGGCGCAGGGCTTCGATCATGCCGCGGTCTTCCCATTCGTAATAGCGGCCCTGCGAGGTGGGGAAAACCAGGACGCGAGCGCCGCCGTGCCCAAAGAGAAGCAGTTCCATCTCCCGGCCCAAAGCAGGGCTGAACCAGCGGTGGTATTCTCGCAACATGGCTGTTTACACCTCGAAAGCGCAGGAAAAGGCGGGGAAGGTCGTAGGACGTGACAGGCTGCCGGCCTCGTGCATGAACGCACAGAAGAGACGATCTGTGCCCGTATCCTTGCCCACGAACTCCTCGGGATGCCACTGCACGCCCACCGCGAAGTGGCCGTTGGGCGCTTCGATGCTCTCGATCAGGCCATCGGGGGCGTAGGAGGTGGGGATGAAGCCCGCGGCCATGCGTTTGATGCCCTGGTGGTGCATGCTGTTGACCGCGACGCGGCTATCTTGCAAGATGTGGTTCAGGCGGGTGTCCTGCGCCACCATCACATCATGGATGCGCATGTCGCGGCTGTAGTTGCCGGTGTAGGGATAGTAATCGTGGCGGATGGCGCTGGGATGCTGCGCCTGCACATCCTGATACAGGGCGCCGCCGCCGGCCACCGTCAGCACTTGCACACCCCGGCACACCCCCAGGATCGGTTTGTGATCGGCCAAGGCCCAGCGCGCCAGTTGCAATTCGACAGCGTCCCGGTCCGGGTCGACGCGGCCGCACAATTCGGTGCGCGCTTCGCCATAATTGGCCGGATCCATATCCACCCCGCCAGCGAGGAACAGGCCATCGAGCTGCTCGTAGATGGCGCGCAGGGTGGGCAGGTCGTGCGGGAGGAGGGGGATGAGCCAGGGGATGGCGCCGTGGGAGATCAAGGAATGGACATAGCTGTGCCCCATGATCCAGACACGGGGCGTCTCATCCCCTTTGGGTTCTTGGGTTTGGGTGGGAATGCCAATGATCGGGCGGCGGTGCATGCGCGGGTTGTTCTCCGAATAGGGTGAGATAGAAAAAGTCCCCTCGATCGCCGCCGGCAAGCGCCGGGGCCGGGCGTCAGAAGGGCATGGCGCAGTCTAGCATCCTGCGGCAATGCTGGCAAATCGGCAGAGAAGGGGACGGGGCGGGGAGGGACAGCGAGACGATGTGCGCGCGCCTCCTCGTTGTTTGCCAAAGCAGCGGGAAATGCGTATACTGACGCCACAGTCTTGACACGCGCCCGTAGCTCAGGGGATAGAGCGACAGTTTGCGGAACTGTAGGTCGCAGGTTCAAATCCTGCCGGGCGTGCTTTTTGGTAAATGCTCCGGTCGACGCACGGGGACGGGGAAAACCAAGGGAGTGATCGAAAGAATCTGCGTCGATCCGCGTGGGCGCGGCGCCGCCCGCGTTCTTTAGACTAAAACTCGCCACAAAATAAATTTTTGAGTTTCTTCTCAAAAATAGGGGGGAAATGGTATGGATCAAGGGCGCCTGGCGCAGCCAGGGCGCTTCGTCAGCCCGGCGGGCCGCACCGACCCGGTACGCTATCTATGCACCCTCCGGGTTGAGCTCCTGCCCTTGCGCCATTTGACAGCTTCCCTACAGGGCTGATACACTCGCCCGATATTTGCAAATCATTCGCAAAAAGGATGCCATGACCACCTCCCTTTCGCCTGAAGACCGCCTGCGCGCGGCCGGGCAGCGCATCACCAGCCAACGCCTGCTTTTGCTGCGCCTGCTCGACGCCAGCGACGGCCATCTCGACGCCGAATCCCTCTTCCACGCCGCGCAGCAGGAGATGCCGGAAATCAATCTCTCCACCATCTACCGCAATCTGGAGGTGCTCACCCGCGCCGGGCTGGTGGCGCAACGCTATTTCGCCCGCGACCACAGCCGCGAATACTTCGAGTTGGCCACCACGGCCGAGCATTACCACTTCACCTGCACGCAGTGCGGCAAAATCATCGAATTCGAGACGCCGCTGATCGCGCAGGTGCGCAGCGATCTCAAACGCCAGCACAACGTCAACATCCGCCACGCCTGCATCTGTTTCGAGGGCCTCTGCCCCGACTGCATCCCCCAAAGCCAACCCTGATTGGGGGGCGATGGACGGCAGACGAAGGACGATGGACGATGGACGATAGCCCTCCAATCTACCAATCTACCAATCTACCAATCTACCAACCACCCAACCACCCAACTAACCCCTATGTTCTCACCTCGCCATCTCACGCCCCTCACACTCGTATCACTGTGGTTGACTCTCTTGCTGCTGGCCGCGTGCCAGGTTCCCCTTCCACCTGCCACAGACGTCCCTCCCGCCGCCGCCGCGTCTGACCCAACCCCGGCACCGGCGCCCGGCAAGCTGGTGATGTATTCGGGCCGCAACGAAAACCTCGTCGGCCCGCTGATCGCCCAATACAGCCAGGAAAAGGGCGTCGAGATCGAAGTGCGTTACGCCGACACCGCCGAACTGGCCGCCACCATCCTGGAAGAGGGCCGGAACAGCCCCGCCGACCTCTTCTTCGCCCAGGATGCGGGCGCGCTGGGCGCGCTTTCCGCCGCGGGCGTGCTCGCCCCCCTGCCTGCTGACATCCTCGATCAGGTACCGGCCGCCTTGCGCGGACGCAACGGCGACTGGGTGGGCCTGAGCGGCCGCGCCCGCGTGCTCGTTTATAACACCCATCTGGTGCAGCCGCAGGCCCTGCCCGTGGATATCTGGGCATTGACCGGGCCGGAGTGGCAGGGCAAGGTAGGATGGGCGCCCACCAACGGCAGTTTTCAGGCCTTCGTCACCGCCCTGCGCCTGCTGGAAGGAGAGGAACGCGCCCGCGCCTGGTTGGAAGCCATGCTCGCCAACAATGTCCAGCCCTATTCCAACAACACCTCCATTGTCGAAGCAGTCAGCCGCGGCGAGATCATGGTGGGCCTCGTCAACCACTACTATCTCCTGCGCTTCCTGAATGAGCAGGGCGAATCCTTCCCCGCCCGCAATTACTTCTTCCCCGGCGGCGGCGCCGGCGCCATGATCAACGTGGCCGGCGCGGGTGTGCTGACCACCAGCACGAACCAGGCTGCGGCCCTCGACCTGCTGCGCTTCCTCCTCTCCCAGCCCGCGCAGACCTACTTCGCCGCCAACACCAACGAATATCCCCTGCTGGCCGGTATTCCCCTGCATCCCACCCTGGCCCCCCTGTCCGATCTGGCCACCCCGGATCTGGATCTGAGCGAACTCTCCGATCTGCAAGGCACCCTGGAACTGCTGCAAGATGTCGGGGCGCTGTTCTAGACGGTAGATGGTAGACGGTAGACGGACGAAGGACGAAGGACGAAGGGAACGTCCTTCGTCTTTCGTCCACCGTTCACCGCCCATCGTCCTTCGTCCTTCGTCTTTCGTCTTTCGTCCACCATGCCATCCCCTGACGCCCTCGCCCTGCCCGCGCCCGCACGCGCGCCGCAGGCTGCGATCCGGCCCCCTGTCTGGCTGGCAGCGGGCAGCGTGATCATCACCCTGCTGCTGCTCCTGCCCCTGGCCTATCTGCTGCTGCGGGCCGCAGACGTGGGCGAACGGGCATGGGCGATGGCGCTCAGCCCGCGCACCCTGCGCATCCTGGGCAACAGCGCCCTGCTGGTGCTGCTGGTCACCTGCTGCTCTGCGGCCCTGGGCGTGCCCCTGGCCTGGCTGACGGCCCGCAGCGACCTGCCCGGACGCAAAGTGTGGGCCGTGTTGACCACCCTGCCCCTCGTCATCCCCAGTTACGTGGGGGGATTCGCCCTCATCGCCTTCATGGGGCCGCGGGGCATGTTGCAGGAATGGCTGGCGCGCTTTGGCGTCGAACGCCTGCCCTCGATCTACGGATTGGTGGGTGCGGTGTGGGCGCTGACCCTCTTCACCTATCCCTACCTGCTGCTCAGCGTGCGCGCGGGCCTGCGCCGCGCGGATCCCAGCCTGGAGGAAGCGGCGCGCAGCCTGGGCAGGAGCGCGTGGCAGACTTTTTGGCAGGTGACGCTGCCCAACCAGCGCCCGGCCATCGCTGCCGGCGCCCTGCTGGTGGCGTTGTACACGCTCAGCGATTTCGGCGCGGTGTCCCTGCTGCGCTTCAACAGCTTCACCCGCGCCATCTATTTGCAGTACCGGGGCAGTTTCGATCGCAGCCTGGCCGCGGTGCTGGCCCTGCTGTTGGTGGCCGTGACGATCCTGATCCTGATGGGGGAGCGCAGCAGTCAGGGCCGCGCCCGTTTCTATCGGCTGACCGCGGGCGCCAGCCGCCCCCCCACCATCGTGGCTCTGGGCCGGTGGAAATGGCCGGCCCTGCTCTTCGTCTTCAGCGTCACCATGGCCGCGCTGGTCATCCCCCTGCTGGTGATTTTGATCTGGTTGGGCCGGGGCGTGGCCGCGGGAGAATCATTCGCGCCGCTGGGCGGGGTGGCGTGGCGCAGCATGCAGGCGGCGCTGCTGGCCGCGGGCGCGGGGACGCTGGCCGCGCTGCCTGTGGCCTACCTGGCCGTACGCTTCCCCGGCCGGCTGGGCCTGCTGTGCGAGCGCGCCGCGTACATCGGTTATGGTCTGCCCGGCATCGTCGTGGCCCTGAGCCTGGTCTTTTTCGGCGCCAACTACCTGCCCATCCTCTATCAGACCCTGCCGATGCTGATCTTTGCCTATGTCGTGCTCTTTCTGCCGCAGGCGCTGGGCGCCATCCGCGCCGGGCTGATGCAGTCCAGCCCTCGATTGGAGGAGGCCGCGCGCGGGCTGGGCCTGCGCCCGCGGGCGGTGCTGTTGCGGGTGACGCTGCCCCTGCTGCGGCCCGGCCTGTGGACCGGCGCGGCCCTGGTTTTCCTCACCACCATCAAAGAACTGCCTGCCACCTTGCTTTTGGCCCCCTCCGGGTTCGATACGCTGGCCACACGCATCTGGTCCGCGGCAGAGGAGGCTTTTTTCGTCCGCGCCGCGGCCCCGGCCCTCCTGCTCGTGCTCATCTCCGCGCTCAGCATCTTCATCCTGTTCAGCCAGGAAGAGGGCAGCGAGCCGGCCCAGAGGTCGCCATGACCGTCAGCCTAACCCTGCGCGGGGTGACGAAGGCATTCAACGACGTAGGCGCAGCCCGTGGCGTCAGTTTTGAGCTGGAACAGGGGCAATTGTTGGCCCTGCTCGGCCCCAGCGGCTGCGGCAAGACCACCACTCTGCGCCTGATTGCGGGGTTCGAGCGGCCCGACGCCGGCGAGATCGAGATCGGGGGGGAGTTGGCAGCAGGGCCGGGGCTGTTCGCGCCGCCGGAGAAGCGCCGCGTGGGCATGGTCTTCCAGGAATACGCCCTCTTTCCCCATCTCACCGTGGCCGAGAATATCGCTTTTGGCCTGCCGCGCGGGGATGCCAGCCGCGGCCGCCGCGTGCAGCAGGCGCTGGAATTGGTGGGGATGCCTCATCTGGCCGCGCGCATGCCGCACGAACTGAGCGGCGGCCAGCAGCAACGGGTGGCCCTGGCCCGCGCCCTGGCGCCGGAGCCGGCCCTGGTCTTGCTGGATGAGCCGTTCAGCAACCTGGACGCGGCCCTGCGCGTGCGGGTGCGGGCGGAGGTGCGCGCCATCCTCAAACAAGCCAATGCCACCGCCATTTTCGTCACCCATGATCAGGAAGAGGCGCTGAGCCTGGTGGACCAGGTGGCGGTGATGCTGCACGGACGGGTGGAGCAGGTGGCCACACCCCGGCAAGTGTATTATCAACCGGCCACGCGAGCGGTGGCCGCTTTTGTGGGCGATTCTAATTTCCTGCCCGGCCAGGCAGAGGGGGGCTGGGTGCAGACCTGGCTGGGCCGACTGCCCACGCAAATGGAGATGTGGGGCGCGGTGGAGGCCCTGGTGCGGCCGGAGAGTATCGATCTGCGCCCAGCGGCGGCGGATGCGCCGGGCCGCGTGCGCAACGTCATCTTCTTCGGCCACGATCAGTTGATCCAGGTGGCGCTGCCCGGCGGCATGATCGACGCCCGCCTCGGCCCCGATTACCAATTTTTCCCCGGCCAGCCCGTGGATCTGCGAGTGATCGGCCCGGTGATGACCTATCCCGTGGGGTAAAAAGCTGCAAGCATCGAGACGAAGGACGAAAGACGATAGACGAAGGACGAAGGAAGCATCACGCACCACGTTTTACGTTTTACGTTTTACGTTTTACGCCCCACGCCTCATCCCCTCAAATAACGCCTCCATCTGGTAGCCGGCGGCGGCGTGGGCCTGGCGCAGGGCGAGAAGGGCGGCGTGGCAGGCCGTGATCGCCTTGGGCAGGGCACGCGGATCGGCAGGCGCGGCAGGCGCGGCCGCGATCTGCGCCAGCATATCCCGCAGCGCCAGCAGGTTGATCAGGTCGGTGAAAGCCTCGGCGTTGTACCACAGCACCTCATCGAAGCGATTCACGCCCAGAAACTGCTGCGTTTCGGCGTCGGCGAAGAGACTGCGGGCGCGGGCCGCGGGCGCGTCGGGCAGCCCCTCCAGGCTGAGCAGCCGCCGCAGCAGGGCCAGGCCCCGCTCTGCCTGGGCGGGGGTCAGGCCAAAGGCCTGGAAAGCGGCCTGCACGGGCCGGGCCAGCAGCCACTCGTCGAAATAGGCGCAGGCGCGCTGCCCATCCTCTGCGCTCTCGTCCGGTGGCGCCACCGCGGCCAGGGGCTGCAGCGTGATCCAGGCTGCCAGCGTCGCCCACAGCGTCCGATCCTGGCAGAGCGCGGCGGCCTCTGCGGCCGCGGCTTTGTACGCGCGCGATCGGGGCCAGGGGTGCTGCGCGGCCAGATCGGGCAGGAGGCGCAGGGCCTGGAAACGGCTGCGCGCGGTTTGCAGCAGCGCGGCGTCCTCCGCAGCCGCGGGCGGCGCGGCGGCCAGGGCTTGCACGCGGCGCAGCAAGATGGCCTCCGCATCCTGCTCCGCGCCGGCCAGATGGCCGCGGGCGGCAGCGAGGAACGCGGTCAGCGCCGCCTCGATCTCGTCCAGCAGCAGCGGCGGCGCGTCCGCCGCGGCCAGGGCCTGCAAACGCTCCCCCTGGAACAGGCGGCGGAAGGCGGCATGCAGCGGCTGCAAATCGATCTCTTTGACGGCCAGGGCCACGCTGGGCACGCCCTGCCCGGCCAGATAGCGCATCACTTGCGCCAGACTGCCATCGGCATCGTCGGGGAGAACGCGCAGATCGAGGAAGACGTGGCGCTGGTACGCGCCTAGTTCGATGTACAGCCCCTGCTCGTGCAGCTCGGCGCAGTTGCGGATGTATTCCAGGCCGGTGATCAGGTCGCGAAAGAGGAGGTAGGCGGTGGGGTCGTGGGGCAGGCCCAGCCCCTCGGCCAGGGTGCGACGGATGAGGGGCTTTTCCTCGCCCGCGGCGCTCTTGTCGATGAAAGGCGCGGATTGCCGCACCCAGCCGCGTGTGTCCGCGAATTTGTTGTGATAGAGAACGAGACTGCGCTCCTGGCCGGCGCGGTTGGAATAGGCCAGGACATTCTCATCCACGCCGCCGTCGGCCGTGACGAAATCGTAGAGCAGGAAGTTGGCCACCTCGGCGAAGAGGTAGCGGCGCTTGAACAGGGGCGTGATCTCGCGCATGTGCCGGTCGATCAGCCAGCCGTCGGGGGTCTCGTCGTAGTACGCGCGGCGATATTCCATGCCGTACTTCTCGCTGAAGCCTTCGAACTGGCCGTGGCCGAGCATGGGCAGGCCGGGGACGGTGGCCAACACCGTCGCCACGCCGAAATATTTGTCGCCCTTGCCAAATTGTTCGGCCGCGGTCGCCTCATCCGGGTTGCTCATGAAATTGACATAGCGTTTGAGGATCTCCGGGTCGAATTCGAGGGTGCTTTTGAGCTGATGGCGGTATTTATCGTTGTCCTCATCCCGCAGCATGTGCATGAAGGCGCTGTTGTAGACGCGGTGCATGCCCAGGGTGCGCACAAAATAGCCCTCCAGCAGCCAGAAAGCCTCGGCCAGCAGCAGGGTGTCGGGGGCTTCGACGGCCACGCGGTCCACCACATCCCGCCAAAATTCGGTGGGCATGGCCGCGTCGAAAGCCTCTTTGCTCAGCCCGTGCTCGGCGCGGGAGGCAATGGCCCCGCCCGTGCCCGGTTCCGGGAACCAGAGGCGCTGCACATGTTTCTTGGCCAGGGTCATGGCGGCATCGAAGCGGATGATGGGAAACTGCCGGGCGACGTGCAGGATCGTCTGGATCACCGCCTCGCGCACCTCGGCGCGCAGGTAATTGAGCTGGGCGGTATCGTTCCAGGGCATGGTGGTGCCGTCGTTGCCATGATAAATGTAGCGCTCGTCTCCGGTCCAGCGATCGACGCGCTTGAACACCACGGCCGCGTCGCTGCGATCATAATAGTGATCTTCCAGGAAAATGCCCACGCGCGCGTCCTGGCTGAGGTCCGGCCCGCTGAAGGTGTAGTTGGGATAGGGCGGCTGCGGCAGGGAGAGGAACCAATCAGGATGCTGGATGACCCAGCGGGAGTCGATGGCCATGTGGTTGGGCACCATGTCCGAGGCCATGCGTATGCCGCGCTGCCCGGCGCGGGCGCGCAGATCGGCCATCGCCTCCGGCCCGCCCAAGTCGTGGGCGATCTGGTAATCGTACAGAGAATAGGCGGAGGCCACCGCTTCGGGGTTGCCCATCATCTGTTTGATGCGCTGAGACGCGGTGGAGCGCTCCCACAGGCCGATGAGCCACAAGCCGGTGATGCCACGCGCGGCCAGCAGATCCAGTTCAGCATCGGGCACCTGATCGAGGGTGGCGATCGGCCGTCCATACTGTTTGGAGATCTGGTCGAGCCAGACGTAGGCGTTCCGGGCCAGCAGCACCAGCCGGGGCATCCAGTCCAGGTCGGCGCTGTATTGCTCCGGCTCTGCGGCCAGGTCATCGAAGCGGCTGATCTGCACCGGCCCTGGCCCGGCAAAGACCGGTTTGGTTTCTTCGGCGATGAAGTCGAGGCCGCGCAGCACCTCCAGCAGTTTGTTGCCCAGCAGATGCCCCCAGCGGTTGCTGATGAATTCTAACTGGCCGGCCAGGGAATCGGGCGCGGCCAGAGTCGGCCCGCGCAGCAGATCGAACAGCGAATCGCTCTCCTCCGCCCCCCCCGGCTGCCCCTGAAAGAACGCGGTCAGATGCGCGATGATCTGCTCGTAGGGCGTGTGCTGTTCCAGATCGTCATCCGCGAACAATTCCAAAAAGGGGGTGAAGGCGGGGTTTTCATTGGCCAGCCACAGCATCAGCGTCTCTTCCAGGGTGATCTCGAAGTGATGCAGGCCCGCGGTCTCGCCGGCCAAATAGGTGTCGAGATCGATGTCTCCCCGGTAGACGGCCGCGGGCGGGAACAACTCGGCAAAGAGGCGGAGCGTTTGCGCGGTGGAGTTTGCGCCCAACTGCTGGCCCAGCCATGTCAGCGCCTGTTGGTTCAGATCCGGGTTCACCTCTTGCCGGTAGTGGGCTACCATGGCGTGCAACACCTCATCGATCAGGCCCATGGCGTTGATATCGGAGGCGCGCACCGCCTGTTCGGGGTGGCGCAGCAGGTCGCGGGCCGCGTTCATGCGCTGGGCGAAGACGCGGGCCGCTTGAAAATCGGCAAAGATGACATTGCCGTTGAAGGCAAACAGGGAATGATCAAACCGGTAGCGGTCGCGGGCCTCGCGGGCGACGTGGAACTCGAACATGGCAGGCGCTCCTGGGAGGGCGGAGGATCAGTGTCTGCATGCTACACGGGAAGGGGCTTCGGGGGCAACTTGGGCCGGGAGGATGGGCCTGCCCAGGCGCCGAGGCCCAGCTTACTCGAACAGGTCAGAATGCCTACCTGTGCGCTCGAAGATGATTTTGTCCTCGTCCAGCTTGTAGATCAGCAACCAGTCAGGCTCGATGTGACATTCGCGCCGATTCTTGAAGTTGCCCTTCAGCGGATGATCGCGATGACGCTCGGCCAACGGCTCTTCGTTGATCAGCGCCGTCAAGACCTGTTTCAGCTTATCGCTATCTTTCCCACGACGTTGTTGCAAACGCAAATCGCGCTGGAATTGCGTGGTATAGCTGGGTTTGCGCATCAGATCCCCAGTTGGGTAAACATATCTTCGGCGTTTTCAAACGACACAATGTTTTCGCCCGCATCCGTTTCGGCCAATGTGCGCAGTGTGACCGCGTTGGGAATCCGCACTTCGAAGGGCAAACCGCGGTTGAGCTTGACCTGCTGGTAGAATAGGGTAATGGCTTGGGTGGCCGAGAGTCCCAGCTGCTCAAAGACGTTTTCGACTTCGGTCTTGAGCGCGGGATCGACTCGCGCCCGAATCATAGCTGACTTGCTCATAGATGCCTCCGTTATGCGCGAGAGTGTACCACGAATGGGATACAAAGACAAGTCCTGCTGCACTGTTCCACTCGCTGGCCGAACTTTCCACTTTGCCGGCGCCCCGATATACAATGGCAGCCATGACTCAGTTCGATACCCTGTCAACGAAGACAGCGCCGTCCGCCGCCGAGCCGGCATTCACGGCCCGATTTGCGCCCTTTGCCGCCCGTATGCGGGCGGATGGCCTGCCCGCCATCGTGATCGATACCTTTCGTGAGCACTATCGCCAGCTCGTCGAGGGCGCCACCGGCATGGTCGGCGAGCAGGAGATCTGCCCGGCGCCGCGCCTGCCCGACGCCGAAACCCTGCCCCCGCAGTTGGACGCCATCGGCCAGCAGGCGCTGGGCAAGACGATCCTGCTGAAGCTGAACGGGGGGTTGGGCACCGGCATGGGGCTGGAGCGGGCCAAATCACTGCTTGTGGTCAAGGAAGGGCTGACTTTTTTGGATGTGATCGCACGGCAGGCCCTGCACGCGGGCGCGCCATTGGTGCTGATGAACAGCTTTGCCACCCACGCTGATTCGCTGCCGGTGCTGCGCCGCTATCCCGCGCTCAATGGCGCTATCCCCCTCGATTTCGTGCAGCACCATGTGCCCAAGGTGCGGCGCAGCGATCTGGCCCCGGCGGTGTGGCCGGCGAATCCTGATCTGGAATGGGCGCCGCCCGGCCACGGCGACATCTACACGGCGCTGGTGACCAGCGGCATGCTGCAAACACTGCTGCAGCATGGCTATGACTATGCTTTTGTGTCCAACGCCGACAATCTGGGCGCGGTGATGGATGTGCGGCTGTTGGGTTATTTTGTGCAGCAGGGCCTGCCTTTTATGATGGAATGCGCGAATCGCACGCCGATGGATCGTAAAGGGGGGCATTTGGCGCAGAGGCAGGGGGGGCAGCTGCTGCTGCGCGAGTCGGCGCAGTGCCCGCCGCAGGATGTGGAGCACTTCCAAGACATCAGCCGCCACCGCTATTTCAACACCAACAATCTGTGGCTGCATCTGCCGGCGCTGCACGCGCTGCTGCAGGCGCGCAACCACATCCTGGGCCTGCCCCTGATCCGCAACGCCAAGACGGTGGATCCCCGCGATGCCGATTCCACGCCGGTCTATCAGTTGGAGACGGCGATGGGGTCGGCCATTGCCATCATCCCCGGCGCCGGCGCGGTGCGCGTGCCTCGCAGCCGGTTTGCGCCGGTGAAGAATACCAACGACCTGTTGGCAGTGCGCTCCGACGCCTATCTGCTGACGCCGGAGTATCACATCATCCCCAACCCGCAGCGCCGGGGCGAAGTGGTCATCGACCTGGACCCCCGTTTCTACCGGCTGGCGGATGATCTGGAGGCGCGGTTCCCGCACGGCGCGCCCTCGCTGCTGGCCTGCGAAAGCCTGACGGTGCGGGGCGATGTGCAGTTCGGCGCGGGTGTGCGCGTGCAGGGCCGGGTGACGATCCGCGCGGCGGAGGGAGAGCAAAAGGCAATCCCCGCCGCCGCGCTGCTACGATCCGACTGATCCTGGCCTGCTAGTTGCCCGGCAGCGCCACCGGCTGCACCCTGGCGGCGATGGCCGCGTTCAGCGCCGCGATCTCGGCCTGGATGCGGGGCGCGACTTCGTCCAGGGGCAGGTCGATGCGATCTGGTTCGTGACGGCGTTTCAATTCCACCACCCCGCGCTGCAAAGAGCGGCCGCCCACGGTCAGGCGCAGGGGCAGGCCCATGAGATCCGCGTCGTTGAACTTCTCGCCGGCGCTGGGCGAGTCGCGGTCATCGTACAGCGCCTCCACCCCCGCCGCGGCCAGCGTCTGATAGAGTTCCTCCGCGGCCTCGAACCCCCCGCGCAGGGCCACGATGTGCACCGGGAAGGGAGCCACGCTGATCGGCCAGATCAGGCCCTGTGCATCGTTGTACTCTTCGGCGATGCAGGCCAGCAGGCGGCCGCTGCCGATGCCGTAGGAGCCCATGATCACCGGTTTGGCCTCGCCGTTCTGATCGAGGTAGGTGGCGCCCATATCCGCGCTGTAACGGGTGCCCAGTTTGAAGATATTGCCCATCTCCACCCCGCGCGTCGTGCGCAGCGGCCCGCCGCAGCGCGTGCAGACCTGCCCATCCTCCGCTGCCACGATGTCGGCGACGATGCCGGCGCTGTAATCGCGGCCATAGTTGGTGTGCAGATAGTGATAGCCATCTTCATTCGCCCCGGCCACCAGGTTGGGCGAGCGGGGGATCAGGTCATCGACCACGATCAGCGTGTCCGGTTTGACGCCGATCGGCGAGCCATAGCCGGGGGAGGCGCCGATAGCCCGGATCTCTTCCTCGTGGGCGGGGCGCAGGGCCTTGGCTTTGATCACGTTGCCGAGTTTGGTCTCGTTCAGGCTCATATCCCCGCGCACGACCGCGAACACAAATCGCTCGGCCGTTTGCCCTTTTTCTTCCACGGTGGCCACGGTGAACACGGCTTTGGCGGTCTGGGCGGGGGAGATGTCGAAAAACTGGGCCAGAGACGCGATCGTGTCCACGCCCGGCGTGGCGGCTTTTTGCAAGGGACGGGGCGCCTCGCCCTCGCCCAGCGCCTGCTTCTGGAACAGGGCCACCTGGCGATTGGCGGTGTAGCCGCAGGCGTCGCACAACACCAGCGTGTCCTCGCCGATGGGGGAGAGATACATGAATTCGTGCGCCAATTTGCCGCCCATCATGCCCACATCCGACTGCACGGCGATGACATCCAGCCCACAGCGGCGGAAGATGTTGAAATAGGCCTGGTAGTGCGCCCAGTATTGCCTGTCCAGCCCCTCCCAGTCCGCGTCGAGGCTGTAGGAATCTTTCATGGTGAACTCGCGCACGCGGATCAGGCCCCCGCGCGAACGCGGTTCATCCCGCCATTTGGTCTGGATGTGGTAGACGAGGGCGGGAAGCTGGCGATAGGAATGGATGATGTCGCGTACGAGATCGGTGACCACTTCCTCGTGGGTCATGGCCAGCACCATGTCGCGGCCTCTGGCATCTTTGAAGCGTCCCAGTTCGGAGCCGATCTGATACCAGCGCCCGGTCTCCTGCCACACCTCGGCAGGATGCACGACCGGCATGGTCATTTCCTGGCCGCCGATGGCGTTGATCTCCTCGCGCATGATGTTTTCCAGCCGGGTGAGGACGCGGCGGGCCAGTGGCAGGGCGGTGAAGATGCCCGCGCCTAATTGCCGGATGTAGCCGGCGCGGACGAGGAGTTTATGGCTGGTGAATTCGGCGTCAGCAGGCGCCTCGCGCGATGTATGCGCGAACAAGGTACTCATGCGCATGAGAAAAAACCTCTTTTTGGGTTAATGATTGATAATTGATGATTAATGATTAAGTTTGTAGGAGAAGATCGAAAATCGACCACGTCCTTCGTCCTTCGTCCACCCCGCGCCTGGCGCGCGGAGGCCGTCAGGGATAGATCCCGCGTGCTTCCACCGCGTCGACCACGCGGCGGATGGCCAGGGTGTAGGCGGCGGTGCGCATGTCGATCTCCTTTTGCCGTGCGATCTGCCACACGGCCTGGAAACTCTCCAACATGATCTCGCGCAGCCGCTGCACGATCTCTTTTTCTGACCAGAAAAAGGTTTGCAGATTCTGCACCCACTCGAAATAGGAAACAGTGACGCCGCCAGCGTTGCAAAGGATATCGGGGATGAAGAGGACGCCGCGGTCGAGCAGGATCGCCTCGCCCTCCATGGTGCAGGGGCCGTTGGCGCCCTCCGCAATCAGGCGGGCCTGCACATCCGGCGCCACCAATTCATCGATCACCCCCTCCAGCGCCGCCGGGATCAGCACATCGCAGGGGCAGATGAGCAAATCGTGGTTGTCGATACGCTCGCTGCCGGGGAAATCGACCACGGTGCCGCTGCGGGCCTGGTGTTGCATCAGCGCCCCCACATCCAGCCCGCGGCCGTTGTAGATGCCGCCGTTGACATCGCTGACTGCCACCACGCGGCAGCCCTGCTCCCACATGCGCAGGGCTGCAATGCCGCCCACATTGCCGAAACCCTGCACTGCCACCCGCGTCTCTGCCGGGGCCATGTCCAGCGCTTTCATAGCCTCCAGGGTGGTGAACATGACGCCGGTGCCGGTAGCCTCGATCCGCCCCTGCGAACCGCCCACCGCGATCGGTTTACCCGTGACCACGGCCGGCGTGCTGTAGCCGCGGTGCATCGAGTAGGTATCCATGATCCAGGCCATGATCTGCGGATTCGTGCCCACATCCGGGGCGGGGATATCCCCCTCCGGGCTGATCAGGATGCTGATCTCGGTGGCATAGCGGCGGGTGAGCCGCTGCAACTCGCGTTGCGAAAGGGTTTTAGGATCGACCTGCACGCCCCCCTTGGCCCCGCCGTAGGGGATGTTCATCAACGCGCATTTCCAGGTCATCCACATGGCCAATGCCCGCACTTCATCCAGCGTCACATCGGGATGGTAGCGGATGCCCCCCTTGGTCGGGCCTTTGACGGTGTTGTGATGCACGCGGTAGCCGGTGAACATGCGGATGTGGCCGTTGTCCATCGTCACCGGAAAATGCACGATCAACTCTCGTTTGGGCGTGAGCAGGTATTCGACCAGTCCCGCATCCAATTGCAGATGCGCGGTGGCCTTGGCAAACTGGGCCTGAGCCACATCCGAAGCGCTGTACCGCCGCGAAATTGCCATCGCTGCCTCCTCGAAGCAAGCCACGTGTGGGGGGAAGGGCGCCCGGCGAGGCAATCCCCAGGCGTGCGTGCGATTGTAGCCTGCCGGGGCCGCGGCGTCAATCCTGGCCGCGCCAAAACCCCAGAGGATGCAGAGAAAAGGGCCAATCCATCCGACGCCTTATGCCGCGGCCAGCGCGGCGATGATACGGCGGTCGCTGGCAGAGAAAGCGAAGCCATCCAGTTCGTCCAGCGCCACCCAGCGCCAGTCGGCCACATCCAGACATTGCGGCTGGCCCGCGGTGTGGCGGGCGTGGAACACGTGCAGGGTGATGCGGAAGTGGGTGTAGGCATGATCGAAGGTGATCAAGGGCGCGCCCACCTCTACACCGATGCCCAGTTCCTCGGCCAGTTCGCGTTGCAAGGCCGCGGACAGGGCCTCGCCCGGCTCTGTCTTGCCGCCGGGGAATTCCCACAGCCCGCCCAGCATGGCGCGGGCCGGGCGCTGGGCGATCAAGAATCGCGCGGGCTGCTGCGCGTGCCACACCACCCCGGCCACGACATCGCGGTGGGGGATGCGAGCGCGCGGTGTGCGCACCGGCCGTTCATACTGCGTGTGCTGAGCATAGGCCTGGCAGTGCACCTGCACCGGGCAGCCGTTGCAATCGGGCGCCGCGGGAGTGCAGATCAGCGCGCCCAACTCCATCAGCGCCTCATTGCTGGGGCCGGGCTGCGCCGGATCGACCCACGCCGCGGCCAGCGCCCACAGTTGCCGCTCCCCCGCCGGCCGATCGATATTCTCAGCCAGATCGTACAGCCGGCTCAGCACCCGCTTGACGTTGCCATCCAGCAGGGCCGCGGGCTGGCCAAAGGCGATGGAGCGGATCGCTCCGGCGGTGGAAGGGCCAATGCCGGGCAGGGCCAGCAGGGCCTTTTCCTGCGCCGGCAGTTGGCCGCCATGCGCGGCCACGATAATCTGCGCGGCCTGATGCAGATGCCGCGCCCGTCGGTAGTAGCCCAACCCCTCCCAGGCCTTCAGCACCTCATCCACCGGGGCCGCGGCCAGGCGCTGCACATCGGGAAAACGGGCGATGAAGGCGGTGAAATAAGGGATGACGGTGGCGACCTGCGTCTGCTGCAGCATGATCTCGCTGACCCAGGTGTGATAGGGCGAGGGCTGCCGGCGCCAGGGCAGGGCGCGGGCGTTCTGCTGGAACCAGACGATGAGGTCGCGGCGGAGAGCGACGAGATTCACGGGCCGGGGAATCCCACGAAACACTGTCCCAGCCAGGGCAACAACAAGAATGCCAGGATGAGGGCAACCATCCACACAGGCAGGCCGAAGAGTTTGAAAGGCTTGCGCTCTCTCCCGGCCTCCGGCTTGGGCAGGGCCGTCTGGCAGCGCCAGCAGACCTGTTTGTCGTCAGGGTTCCAGGTGTGACAATTGGGGCAGTTCATGGGCAGTATTCAGTGGTCAGTGTTCAGTGTTCAGTATTCAGTATTCAGTGGTCAGTGTTCAGTGGTCAGCGGGGGGCAGGGGGCAGGGGGCAGGAGGCAAGGGGGTTCATGCTCCCAAATCCATTCACAGTTTACCCCACCCCCCACCCACCAACCAACCAACTACCCAACCAACCAACCAATCTACCAATCTACCAACCTACCCATTATAATGCCTGCCATGCTCACACCTGACCGTTTACAAACCATCCAGAATCTGCTGCGCGCGGCGGGGCTGCGCGGTTGGCTGCTCTATGACTTCCGGGGATTGAACCCCATCGCCCGACAGTTGGCGCCGCTGCCGGCAGCCATCTTTCTCTCCCGGCGCTGGGCATTTTGGATACCGGCCCAGGGCCAGCCTGCCTGGCTGGTGCACGCCATCGAGCAGGGGCATTTCAGCGCCCGGCCCGAACCGGTGCACACCTACAGCTCCTGGCGCTCCTTCGAACTGGGCCTGCTCGGCCTCACCGGCGGGGGCGGGGCCATCGCCTGCGAGATTTCGCCCGGCTGCGCCATCCCCTACACCTCCTACGTCGACGCGGGCACAGCCGAACAACTGCGCGCTCTGGGCTACACGTTGCACACCTCCGCCGATCTGGTGCAGGCGGCGCACGCGGTGTGGACGCCGGCGCAACTGGCCAGCCACCGCCGCGCCGCCGCCCTCTGCCTGCAGACGAAGGACGCGGCCTTTGCCCTGATCCGCGAGCGGCTGCGGGCGGGCCAGCCCACCACCGAACTCGACATCCAGGGCTTCATCCAAGAGCGCCTGACCGCAGCAGGGCTGGAAACGGATCATCCCGCCATCGTTGCGGTCAACGCCCACGCCAGCGACCCGCATTACAGCCCCACGCCCGCCCGCCACAGCCACATCCGCCCCGGCGATCTGATCCTGATCGACCTGTGGGGCAAGCTGGCCGATGATCCGGCGGCGGTGTTCGCGGACATGACCTGGATGGGCTTTGCCGGCCCGCAGCCGCCGGCAGAGATGCAGGCCGTGTTCGACATCGTGGCCCAGGCCCGCGACGCGGCCATCGCCCGGGTGCAGCAACGCTGCGCGGCCGGCGACCCGCCCCACGGCTGGGAGGTGGACGACGCGGCCCGCGGGGTGATCGAGAGGGCCGGCTATGGGGATTTCTTCTTTCACCGCACCGGCCACAGCATTGATACCGCGGTGCATGGCGCCGGCGTCAACATCGACAACCTGGAGACCCGCGATACCCGCCGGCTCATCCCCCACATCGGCTTCACCATCGAGCCGGGCATCTATTTGCCCACCTTTGGCGTGCGGCTGGAGATCAACATGTTCGTGCACGAGCAGGCCGCGGAGGTGACCACCCTGCCCCTGCAAAACGCCTTCATCACCCTGGATCTGTGACGTGACCTTTACCGCTCCTGACCTGGCCGCGGTCTGCGCAGCTCTCGCCGCCGGCCGCCTGATCGTCTTTCCCACCGATACCGTTTACGGGCTGGCCGCGCTGGCCTACAACGCCGACGCGGTGCGGGCGCTGTACGCACTGAAACGCCGGCCCCACCATCTGGCCATCCCGGTCATGATCGCCGAGACGGCGCAGATCGAGCGGGTGGCCCGGCCCCTGCCCGGATTCGCGGCCCTGGCCGCGCATTTCTGGCCCGGCGCGCTGACGATCATCCTGCCGCGCGTGCCGGCCCTGCCCGACATCGTCACGGCCGGCGGCGAGACCGTGGCCGTACGCATCCCCAACCACCCTTTCGCCCTCGATATCCTGCGGGCGATCGATGAACCGCTGGCCGTGACCAGCGCCAACCTCTCCGGCCGGCCCGCGGCCCTGACCGCGGCAGAGGCGCACAGCCAGCTCGGCAATTTCCCCCTCATTCTCGATGGCGGGCCGGCGCTGGATGACGCGGTCTCTACCATCATCGATCTGACGCAGAAGCCCCTGCGCGTGCTGCGCCCCGGCCCCATTTCGGCGGAGGCGCTGGCCGCGGTGCTAGAGCGACCGGTATTGGCGGAGTAGTTTCAGTGTTCAGTATTCAGTTTTCAGTATTCAGTGTTCAGTTTTCAGGGTCAATGAGTCATGATTATCGGTATCGACGCTTCGCGGGCGCTGCGGGCTAATCGCACCGGCACCGAGCGCTACAGCCTGGAACTGATCAACGCCCTGCTCGATCTGCCAAGCGAGCACAGGCTGCGCCTGTACGCGCCGGCCCGGCCCCAATTCCGCCTCTTCCGCGAGCAGGCCGAACTGGTGGTGCTGCGTGGGCAGCGGCTGTGGACGCATACCCGCCTGGGGCCGCACACGCGGCGGCATCCGCCCGATGTGCTCTTCGTGCCCAGCCATGTCCTGCCCATCATCGGCCCCCCGCGCATGGCCGTGACCGTGCACGATCTGGGCTACGAATATTTCCCCCAGGCCCACGACTGGCGGCAGCGATTCTATCTGCGCTGGAGCACCCGCCGCCACACGCGCGTCGCCGCGTGCATCCTGGCCGACTCCGCCGCCACCAAGGCGGATCTGATCCGCTTCTATCAGGCCGACCCGGCCCGCGTGCATGTGGTGCCTCTGGCGCTCGACCCTGCGTTTCGCCGCGAAAGGGAACCTGGCCGCATTGCCGCGGTGCGCCGCAGCTACGGCATCCCCCCGGACGCGCCCTACCTCCTGCACGTGGGCACCATCCACCCGCGCAAGAATCTGGCCCGGCTGGTCGAGGCCTTGGCGCAGGTGCGCCAGCGCCCGGCCGGCCGTGATCTGATGCTGGTGCTGGCCGGCGGCATGGGCTTCGCGGGCAAGGCGCTGCTGCAGCAGGTGCGCGAGCAGGGGTTGGCAGACGTGGTGCGCTTCATCGGCTTTGCCCGCGTGCACGACATCCCCGCGCTGTACAGCGGCGCGGCCTGCTATGCCTTCCCCTCCCTGCACGAGGGATTTGGCTTCCCCGCCCTGGAGGCGCAGGCGTGCGAGACGCCTCTGCTCTGCGCCCGCACCTCCTCGCTGCCGGAAGTGGCCGGCGAGGGCGCGCTCTACATCGATCCCCTGGATGTGCAGGCGCTGGCCGCGGGGCTAGAGCGCCTGCTCGAAGACTCTGACCTGCGCCGCACCCTGATCGCCGCCGGCAGCGCAAATGTGCAGCGCTTCTCCTGGCAGCGCACCGCCCAAGAGACGTTGCGCCTCCTGGAGATGGCCGCGGCCTGAATCGGACCCTCACCCCGCCCACCCGGAGGTTGCCATGCCCCCCCCTGCCGAGATGCTGCTCCGCCCCGACGCGTTTTTCGATCTGACCGGCGACCCGCACGCGGCCCTGTTCGCCGATCTCGAGCGCGTGTGGGATGCGCTGAAGCGGCTGTCAAGCTATCTGGCCGCGGGCATCGGCGACAGCGGCCGCCAGATCGCCGGCGAAGTGATGGCGGGGGCATGGCTCGGCCCCGGCGACATCGTCATCGGCCCCGGAACCGTGGTAGAGCCGGGCGCGTACATCACCGGCCCCGCCTGGATCGGCCCCAACTGCGTCATCCGCCACGGCGCGTATGTGCGCGGGCAGGTGATCTTGGGCGAGGGCTGCATCGTCGGCCACGCCAGCGAGATCAAACACAGCATCATGCTGCCGGGCGCGCATGCGCCGCACTTCAATTACATTGGCGACAGCATCCTGGGCCGCGGGGTGAATCTGGGCGCGGGCACGAAGCTCTCGAACCTGACGGTGGTCAGCGTCAAGGACGCGGCCACGGGCCGGCGCCCCACCCTGCACATCAGCCACGAGGGGGAAACGTACGACACCGGGCTGACCAAACTGGGCGCCATTCTCGGCGACGAAGTGCAGACCGGCTGCAACAGCGTGCTCAATCCCGGCGTGCTCATCGGCCCGCACTCGCTGGTCTACGCCAATCTCTCCCTGCCCAAAGGCATCTACCCCGGCCACAGCCTCTTCAAACTGCGCCAAACGGTTGTGGTGGATGGGAGGTGGTAGGGTGGGTGGTTGGTTGGTTAGTTAGTTGGTTGGTTCGTTGGTTGGTTCGTTGGTAGATTGGTAGATTGGTAGGTAATCTCCGCCAACCAACCAACTAACCAACCAACCAACTAACTAACCAACCAACCAACTAACCAACCAACCAACCAACTAACCAACCAACCAACTAACCAACCAACCAACTAACCAACCAACCAACTAACCAACCAACCAACTAACCAACCAACCAACTAACTAACCAACCAACTTACCAATTACGAGATCACATGTTACCCCCGATGACGCTGCGGCAGTTGACGGCGGCGGATCTGGCGGCGCTGCAAACGCTGTACGAGGCCAGCGCTGGCTATTTCCTGGCGCACCGCGGCGCGCCCGCGCCCCCGGAACAGGCGGCCGTGACCTACGCCGATGTGCTGGAACGGGGCGACCGCGCCCTGCTGGGCATCTGGTGGCAGGGCGCGGGGCTGATCGGCTGCTTCGATCTGCGTTTCGATCATCCGGCGGAGGGGGTGGCCTGGTTCGGCGCTCTGATCCTGGCCGATGACCTGCCCGGCCCGCGGGAGGAGGTCGCGTCCTGGGCCACGCGCATCCTGGAGGAATGGCTGCGCCTGTCCACCAGCGCCCGTGAGATCCGCCTGGCGCTGCCGGCGCAGGATCGGGCGGGGGTGCGCTTCTGGGCAGGACAGGGCTACCGGGTCAGCCCCGAAGGCCTGCGGCAGTGGGTCGGCAGCTCGCAGCAACGGTTTTTGATCTATTACAAACGTCTGGCTGACCCGTCCTGAACAGGATAAACGATCTTCATTTCGTCCCCTCCTCAATTCTCGTCTCCCCGAACACTGAACCATGAAGCTGGCGCTGAACTATTCGCATCACGCCGCGGCGCTGCTGGCGGCGCAGGCCATTGAAATCGATCTGTTCAAGATCCCGCCCTGGCCGGATCAGGTGGCCGCGGCCGAGCGGTTGCGCCCGGTCTACGTGCATTTCCCCCTGAGTGTGGGCAGTGGACGCGGGGACGCGGTCAGCCGCAAAGGGCAAGGGGTCGATTGGCAAGAGGTCGAGCGCTGGCTGGCTCAGACGTCGACGCCCTTTGTCAACCTGCATCTCACCCCCGATGTACGCGATTATCCGGGCCGCGCCTTCGATGATCTCAGCCCCGACCATGTGGCCGAGGTCACCGCCCGGCTGATTAGCGATGTGGCCGCGGTGGTGGCCCGCTTCGGCCCGGAGCGGGTGATCGTGGAAAACGTTCACGGCTACAGCCGCGCGGAGATGCAGGCCGCCATCCTGCCGCAGGTGATCGCGGCGGTGGTCGCGGCCACGGGGTGCGGCCTGCTGTTCGATCTCTCGCACGCCCGCTTGGCCGCGGGGCTTTTGGGCATGGATCTGGCAGCGTACACCGCGGCGCTGCCCCTGCACCGCCTGCGCGAACTGCATCTCACCGGCATCCAGCCGCTGAACGGGGAGCGCAGCCGGCGCATCGCCGCCGCGGGTGTGGACGCGGACACCTTGGCCCGGCTCAGCCACCGCCCCCTCGACCACATGCCCCTGACCCAGGCGGATTGGCCGGTGATGGCGTGGGCGCGCGGCCAGATCGCGGCGGCGGCATGGGCCAAGCCGGCGATCGTGGCAATCGAATGCGGCGGCGTGGGCGAATTATGGGGCAATCTCACCGACCCTGAAACCCTGGCCGCGCAGGTTCCCCCTCTGCGCCGCCTGTTCAGCGCCGAGGGCAGATGAACGTCTGGCCGCGGCTGGCGCTGGCGCTGGCGCTGATCTTGCTGCTGCTGGCCGGCGGCGGTGGGAGCGCGGCGCAGGGGCCAGGCCCCCCGATCTACCTGCCGCTGTGGTGGCAACAGGCCTGCGCCGCGCCCCCGCAGGTGCTGATCGCCGCTTTCCTGCCCGATGGCCAGGCTGCCAATGATGATGACGAGGCCATCGCCCTGCAAAACACCGGCTGCCAGGGCCTGGATGTGCAGGGCTGGCAGATCAGCGATGGCGAGGGCGTGATCACGCTGCCGTCGCTGCCGCTGCCGCCAGGGGAGACGATCTGGTGTACGAAGCGGGCCACGGCCTTCCGCCAGCAATGGGGATTCGACCCGGCCTGCGAATATGCCGCGGACAGCGATCCGGCCATCCCCAACGCCACAGGCCGGGCGCCGCTGCTGCGCAACGAAGGGGATGAGATCCTGCTGCTGCGGCCTGAGGGCAGTGTGGCCGATGCGGTGGCCTTTGGCACCGGCGACGTGGGCGGGATGGGCTGGACAGGGCCGGCAGTGGCCTACTACCGCCGCAACACCCGCTTCAGCCGCGAGGGCCAGGTGTTCTACCGGCTGTTCAACGCCGCGACCGGGCTGGCGCTGGCTGATACGGATCGAGCCGAGGACTGGGCGCAGGGGGATCCTGACCCGGCCCGCGGGCGGCGCGCGGCCTATCCCGGCTGGGATTTGCAGCGATTCAGCCTGCCCGCGCGCCAAAGTTGGAGCAGCCCGGCCGCGACGCGGCTGCTGGTGGCGCCGGACAACCTGTGGGCGAACGTGGCTGCGCTGCTGGCGAGCGCGCAGCGCAGCGTCTGGATCGAGGCCTACGAGTTCGATCACCCTAATCTGGTGGCCATTTTGGTGGAGCGGGCAGCCGCGGGGGTGGCGGTGCGCCTGCTGTTGGAGGGCGCGCCCACGGGCGGGTTGAGCGATCAGAGCCGGTGGGCGGCGCAACAGATCGCCGAGGCGGGCGGCGTGGTGCATTTCATGGTCAACAATGTGGGGGACGCGGCGGATCGTTATCCCTATCAGCACGCCAAATTCGCCCTGATCGATGGAGAAACGCTGCTGATCAGCAGCGAAAACTTCAAAACCAGCAGCATGCCGCCCGATGCCGGGGATGGCGAGACCTGGGGCCGCCGCGGCTACGCCCTGATCCTGCATGATCCTGGCGGCAGCCTCAGCCGGCGGCTGGCGGAGATCTTCGCCGCGGATGATGATCTGGCGCACAACGACATCTTCCCCTGGCAGGCGGGGCATGCCACCTACGGCGCGCCGCCGCCCGGCTACACGCCGCCCCCGTTCGAGGATCAGCGCGGCTACGTGGTGCGCTACCCCGCAGCCGCGACCCTGACCGCGCCCGAAGGCATCCTCTTCAGCGCGCCGGAGAGCAGCCTCAGCCCCGGCCCCCTGCTGGATCTGATCGCCAGCGCCGGCCCCGGCGATACCATCCTCACGCAGCAGTTGTACGAGCATGCGTTCTGGGGGCCGCGCGACAGCACGCCGGCAGAGGATCCCAATCCGCGGCTGGAAGCGCTGATCGCGGCGGCGCGGCGCGGGGCGCGGGTGCGGCTGCTGCTGGACAGCTTCTTCAGCGACCCGGAAGAGGGGCGCAGCAACAGCGCCACGCTTGATTATGTCAATACATTGGCGGCGGCAGAGGGGCTGGACCTGCGCGCACGCCTGGGCAACCCGGCCGGCGGAGGCCTGCACGCCAAACTGCACCTGTTGGCGCTGGGCGCTCAGCGCTGGATCGTGCTCGGTTCACTCAATGGCGGCGAGGTGAGCAACAAGCTGAATCGCGAGGTGATGATCGCGGTCGCGTCGGGCGAGGGCTTTGGCCATCTTGCCGGCGTGTTTTGGGATGACTGGAACGCGTCTCCCCCCTGACGATCGTCCCCCCGCCAACTTGCCACACCGCCGCGGAGGAAGTAGTATCGTCGGGAAGAGGTGGATATGAGATAGTTGGTGGTGCGTGATGCATGATGCGCTTTCCCCACTCTCTATCTCCACTCTCTTTCTCCACTCTCTTTCTCCACTCTCTATACCCCCCGCCCCACGCATGACCGCACTCGTCCGTACGACCGAATTCAGTTTGCCGTCGAAGTTCCGGGTGAATCACAGCAGCCCGGCCCGGTGGATGGTATCGCATGCCCGCCGGCACTGGCTGTTGTGGATCATCATGCTGATCGGGGCCTTTGCCAATGCTGCTTTTGCCGCGGCCATTCCCATTTACACCGGCCAGGCCTTCAACGGCATCCTGGCCGACCCGCCGCAACTGAGCGTTCTGACGCGTACCGCTCTGTTGATCCTGGGCACACAGGCGCTGCGCGGCGTGCTGCAATTGGGCCGCAATTTCGGGGCCGAGTTGATCGGCCAGCGCATGGAACGAGACATCCGCGATGAGTTGTACGCCAGCCTGCTGGGCAAGAGCATGACCTTTCACAGCCTGCAACCGGTGGGCGACACCATGGCCCGCGCCACCAACGACGTGCGCGAGATCAATCTCACCTTCAATCCCGGCATCAATTTGGTGATCGGCTCCGCCAATTTCCTGTTCATGCCCTTGCTATTTGCCCCGCGCTACCATCCGGCCCTGATCCTCACCCCGCTGGCCTACATCCTGCTCTATGTGCTGGCGCTGTGGCAATACCTGCACGAGCTGCAACCGATCACCCGGGAGGTGCGGGAGAGTTTTGGCAAGATGAACACGCGGCTGGCCGAGGCCCTGGACGGCATCGAGACAGTCAAGGGCGCATCGCAAGAAAAGGCAGAGGTGACGCGCTTCACTGCTGCGGCCCGCCATTTCCGCGATGCTTTCGTCCGCCAGGGGGATGTGGAGGCGCGCTTCCTGCCCCTGCTACTGCTGGGCATTGCCAGCGCCGCCGGCCTGCTGCACGCGCTGTATCTCTATCGCCAGGGCCTGCTCAGTGTGGGAGATGTCATCGCCTATTTTGGCCTGCTGCAACTGCTGGGCTTTCCCACCTTCGTCTCCCTGTTCGCCTACTCGCAGGTCTCCTCCGGGCTCTCCGCCGCCCGCCGCATTCTGGAATTGATCAACCGCCAGACCGATCTCGACCAAAACCTGCGCGGCCACACCGCGGCCATGCAGGGCCAGCTCAGCTTTCAGGGCGTCACCTTCGCCTACAACCGCGAGGCAGAGCCGGCGCTGCGCGAGATCACCCTCACAGTGCAGCCGGGCCAGACCGTGGCCATTGTCGGCCAGACCGGCGCGGGCAAAACGTCGCTGGTCAAACTGGTCAACCGCACCTACGATGTGGACGCCGGCGGGGTGTGGGTGGATGGCGTGGATGTGCGGGACTGGAATCTGGCCTCGCTGCGCAGCCAGATCTCGATCATCGAGCAAGACATCTTTCTCTTCTCCCGCTCCATCGCCGCAAACATTGCCTTTGGCAAGCCCGATGCCACGCGGGAAGAGATCGAGGCCGCGGCCAGGGCAGCCCAGGCGCATGAGTTCATCACCTCGTTCAAGGATGGCTACGACAGCGTGATCGGCGAGCGCGGGGTGACCCTTTCCGGCGGCCAACGGCAGCGGCTGGCCCTGGCGCGGGCCTTCCTCACCAACCCGGCCATTCTCATTCTCGACGATTCCACCAGCGCCATCGACAGCGCCACCGAAGACAAAATCCAGCGCGCCATCTACGCCGCGGCCAAAGGGCGCACCACCCTGATCATCACCCATCGCCTCTCGCAGATCCGCTGGGCCGACCTGGTGATCGTCCTGCGTGGGGGCCGCATCGCCGCCATCGGGACACACGACGACCTCCTCCGCACCTCCCCCGCCTACCGCCGCATCTTCGCTGAGTGAGATAGTTTGTTCCAACAAACGAACCAACAAACCAACCAACCAACCACCCCCTCCCATGGGCTTTTTTGCAAATCTCGATACCGAAGGCTATGACCGCGAATACAGCGATCGCGAGTTGATCGTGGGCATGAGCGCGTATTTTCGTCCACACCTGCGCGCCATTTTCTTCATCGCCCTGCTGCTCAGCCTGATCGCCGCGGCCAGCGCCGCCTTGCCCATCGTCGTCTCGCGCGGCGTCGATCTGATCCAAACTGATGACAGCCCGGCCATCATCACCTACCTCTTCCTGGCGGTGCTGGGCAGCGGCGTCATCGTCTGGGGCGGCAACTGGGTGCGGCGGCGGCTGACCCAGCGCGTGCTGGGAGATGTGGTGCTGGCCCTGCGCGCCGAGGCCTTCGCCGCCGCTGCCAACCACGATCTCTCATTTTATGACAAGTTCTCGTCGGGGCGCATCGTCTCCCGCATCACCTCCGACACCAAAGACTTCGGCGAGGTCATCACCCTCATCACCGACGTCCTCTCCCAGATCTTTCAGGCCCTGATCCTGGCCGTGGTGCTGATCACCATCGATCTGCGCCTCACGCTGTACATCTTCGCCTTCTTGCCCCTGATCTTTCTGGCCGCCAGCAGCCTGCGCCGGATCATGCGCACGGTGACGCGCAAAGGCATGCGCGCCATGGCCACCGTCAACTCCCAGATCAAAGAAAGCATCAGCGGCATCGGTGTGGCCAAGAATTACCGTCAGGAAGCGGCCATCTACAGCGACTTCGACCGCGCCAACATCGATTCCTACCGCGTGAATGTGCGGCGGGGGTTCGTGCTCTCCCTGGTTTTTCCCATGCTCAATGCCTTGGCCGGGGTGGGCACGGCCATGGTCGTCTACGTGGGCGGGCTCAGCGTGGTGCAAGGGATGGTGACGGCCGGGGCCTGGTACCTTTTCCTCTCCAGCCTGGAGCGTTTCTTCTTCCCCATCCTCAATCTGGCCGCCTTCTCCGCCCAGGTGCAGGCGGGGCTGGCCTCGGCCGAACGCATCTTTGCCCTGATCCAGGCCGAGCCGAACGTGATCCAGAGGGACAGCCTCCCCCCCGCCCGGCTGCGCGGCGAGATCCGCTTCGAAGGGGTGCATTTCCGCTACACCGAGCAGGAACGGGTGCTGCAAGGCTTCGATCTGCACATCCGCGGCGGCGAAAGCATCGCCCTGGTGGGCCATACCGGTGCGGGCAAATCCTCCATCGCCAAGCTGACAGCGCGCTTCTACGAATTTCAGGAGGGACGGCTGCTGATCGATGGCCAGGACATCCGCTGTTTCGAACTGGCCGGCTATCGCCGCCAACTGGGCGTCGTCTCACAGATCCCCTTCCTCTTCGCCGGCAGCGTGGCCGAGAACATCCGCTACGCTCGCCCCTCTGCCACCGACGCCGAGATCCTGACCCTGGCCCGGCAGATCGGCGAGGGCGAATGGTTGGAGACCCTGCCCGACGGGCTGAGCACCCAGGTGGGAGAGCGGGGCGCGCGGCTCTCCATGGGCCAGCGCCAACTGGTGGCCCTGCTGCGCGTGCTGGTGCAAAACCCCGCCATCTTCATCCTGGATGAAGCCACCGCCAGCATCGACCCCTTCACCGAATGGCAGATCCAGCAGGCCCTGAACCTGGTGCTGAAGCGCACCACCAGCATCCTGATCGCGCATCGCCTCTCCACAGTCAAAGCTGCGGATCGCATCATCGTGCTGGACAGGGGGCGCATCATCGAGCAGGGCAACCACGAGAGCCTGCTGGCGCAGCAGGGGCACTACGCGGGCTTATACAACACCTATTTCCGCCACCAGAGCCTTGCTTATGTCGAGCAGGCCCGCACGCTGATGATGGAAGGCGGCTGATCATGCTCACCCGCCCCCACCAACGCGCCCACCTCGCCCGCGGCCTGGCGGCGATGGCGATCTGCGCCGGCCTGCTGGCCCTGTTGGCCGCGCTGATCCCGGCCGGCGTCATCGCCTCGCCCGCGCCCGACCCGCTGCTGCTGCGCATCGGCGTGACCGCGGATGGCATCGTGCGCATCACCGTGGCCGATCTCGTCGCCGCGGGCATCGACCCGGCCCTGCTCGCCCCGCAGACCCTGGCGCTCAGCAGCCAGGGCCAACCCGCGGCGCTGCTTGTCACCGGCGGCGAAGATGGCCGCTTCGACGGCGAGGACGCCATCTTCTTCTTCGGCCAGCGCTTCCGGGGGGAGGAGATGGCGGAGAAATACACGGATGAAACTGTCTACTGGCTGAGCAGTGGCGTCGAGTCCGGCCCCCGCATCCCCAATCGCGACGCCACCCCCGCCGGCGGCCTGACGCCCCCCGCGCATTTCGCGGCCAGCGTGCAGGCGGAGCAGAACAACCTCTGGTACACCCAGCACACCATGCTCCCCCCCACCCGCGACACCTGGTTCTGGGCAGAGTTCTTCCCCACGCCCACGCGGCCAGAGGCCCATGACTTTCCCTGGCCCATCCCCCACCCCGCGCCCGATCAGGCAGCCACGCTGTGGATCGACCAAAACGCCCGCGCCCTCAACGCCCACATCACCGCGATCAGCCTGAACAACAGCCATTTGCTGACCGTGACCTGGAACCTGAAGGCGCGCAGTTGGGTCAGCGCCACGGCAGACGCGGGCCTGCTGGCCCACGGCCCCAACACCGTCACAGTGCGGGCGCTGGCCGCGGCAGGCGTGCGCAAAGACTGGGTGTATCTCAACTTCTGGCGGGTAGACTATCGCCGGCAGTTCCGGGCCTGGCAGGGGCAGATCGATTTTCGGGCCGAGCAAACCGGCCGCCAAGCCTTCGCCATCCGCGACTGGACCTCGCCGCAGATCCTGGTCTGGGAGATCAGCGATCCCCTGGCCCCGCGGCAATTGACCGGCGCGGCGATTGGCCTGGAAGGAGGCGTAGGCCCCGGCTACGACCTGCTGTTCGAGGTGGATGCAGCAGCAGGAGAGCGCTTCTGGCTGCAAGAGGCGGGGACGATCCAGCCGCCGGCCAGCCTGCGCCACCACACCGCGCCCGACCTGCGGCAGCGGGCCAGCGGCGCGGATGTGATCATCCTCACCTCGGCGGCGCTGCGGCCCGCGGCCGAGCGGCTAGCCTCCTGGCACAGCAGCCAGGGATACACGCCCCTGGTACTCGACTTCGCCGACGTGGTGGATGCCTTCAACGCCGGCATCTACCACCCGCGGGCGGCGCCGGCGCTGCTGGCCTGGGCGCGGGAGCACTGGCCCGACCCCAAACCGGCCTATCTCATCCTCTTCGGCCATGGTCACTGGAATTTCAAGGGCTACAACCCGGCCCTGTACCCGCCGGAGCCGAATCATATCCCGCCCTATCTGGCATGGGTCGATCCCTGGCAGGGCGAGGTGCCGGCAGACAACCTCTACGCGGACCTGGATGGCGACCGCCGGCCCGACCTGGCGCTGGGGCGCATCCCCGCGGCCGCGCTGGCCGATGCCGAGGTGATGGTAGACAAGATCATCGCCTATGACAGCGCCGCCCGGCTGGCCCCCTGGCAGCGGCGGGCGGTGTTCCTGGCGGATAACGCGGACGCGGCCGGGGATTTCCCGGCGGTGAGCGATGCCATCATCGCCGGCCACCTGCCCCCCGACCTGCAGGCCAGCCGCATCTACCTGGGCAGCACGGCCGCGGACGCGGCGGCCGCGCGGACGGCCATCGCCGCGGCCTTCGAGGCCGGCGCGTTCATGCTGCAATACACCGGCCACGGCGCCGTGCAGAACTGGGCGCACGAGTCGATCTGGACGGTAGAGGATGTGCAGGGGCTGGGCCATGCGGATCGGCTGCCCCTGGTGATGACTTTCAACTGTCTGGACGGCTATTTCGCCTTCCCCGACCAGCCCAGCATGGCAGAGAGCTTGCTGCGGCAGCCGGACGGGGGCGCCATCGCTGCCATCTCCCCCAGCGGGCTGGGCACCACCGGGTTCCAGCACGAATTCCGGGTGCTGTTGATGGACGCCCTGTTCAGCGGGGAAGCGCCCGAACTGGGACAGGCGCTGCATCTGGCCAAACAGCGCTTTTTCGACCGCTACGGGGCGAATTATCTGGTGGAAACGGTCACACTCTTTGGCGATCCCACCCTGCGTCTGCCCCGCGGGCAGGGCTGGACCTATCTGCCCCTGCTGCACCGTTGATCTTGCCATGCGCCGCCCTTTTTTCATCCTCCTCACCGCCCTGATCCTCGGCCTGCTGGCCGCTCCGGGCCTGTACGCGGCAGTGACGCTGAAATATTTCCGGGCCGAGCCGCAGGCCAACAGCATCCGCGTGGTGTGGGAGACCGCCACAGAGCTGGACACGATCAGCTTTTTCCTGCTGCGGGCGGAAAGCGAAGAGGGCACATACAGCGAGATCGCGGACTTCGACGCCCGCGGCACCGCGGCCAGCGGCGCGCTGTACGAGTACATCGACAGCGCCGTGACGCCGGGGGTGCGCTACTGGTACCAGTTGGAAGACCTGGACGCCGGCCAGAACAGCACCTTTCACGGCCCTGTCTGGGCCGGCATCGGCCTGGAAACGGCCACGCCGACCCCTTCAGCCACGCCGACGACGGTTACGTCGCCCCCCCCGCCCACCGCCACGCCGACCCCTCCCCCCACGGCCACGGCGACGGTTACGTCGGCGACGGTTCCGTCGGCGACGGTTACGACATCGACGCCGACGAGCACGGCCACCAGCACGGCCACGGCGACGACGGTTACGACATCGACGCCGACGAGCACAGCCACGGTCACGGCCACAGCGACCGGCACAGCCACGTCGACGACGGTTACGCCGACTGCCACCGGCGCCATCACGCCCACAGCGACCGGCACAGCCACGGAGACGACGGTTACGCCGACTGCCACCGGCACAGCCACGGTCACGGCCACGCTGACCATGGTTATGTCGCCCACGGCCACGCCTGTCAGCACGCCGACGCTATCGCCCACGGCGACACCACCGCCGCCGACCGAGACACCGCCGCCGCCCACTCCCGCGGCGACGACCACCGTGCGGGTGCTGCCCTTCCCCCCTCTCACGCCCATCGCGACAGCCACAAGCGTTGACGACGTTGCCGCCGTTGCCCCTGGAGATCTGCTGCTGCTCATCGGCCTGCTGGCCTTGATTGGCGCCGCGGGCCTGGGCGTCTACATCTGGCGCGTCTATCACCAGAACGGGGCCTCGTCCGATCAGGAAGCATGATGAGCGCCCGCGGCCTGTGGTTCCTGCTGCTCCTCGTGTGCCTGGCGGGCTGTACGGGGCCGGCGCCGGCAGAAGTCAGCCCCCGCCTGCATCTGCGCATCGCCGAAAGCGGCCTGCATCGCCTCACCCCGGCCCATCTCGCCCCCTTTGGCTGGGATTTGGCCGCGCTGGGGCCGGAAAACGTGCGTCTGGCCCGCGGGGACGCGTCCATCCCCTTCCTGTTCGACCCCGCAGGCCCGGCCCTGATCTTCTACGCCGAGAACACGCCCACCCGCTTCAACGGCCACACGATCTACACCCTCACCCAGGGCAGCGCCGGCCTGCCCGTGACCGCAGGGGCCGCCGCCCCCGGTCAGGCCGCCCCCGCGGTGGGCCGCGACCTCATCCGCCTGGAACCGGCCCTGCATTATCTGGCGCAAGTGCGGGGGGAGGAGGACGTGGCCGACGTAACCGTCGCTGGCGTAACCATCGCCGACCCCTGGCTGGGCGAGCGGCTGCTGGCCCCCGGCGAGATCAGCATCCCCTTCGATCTCGCCCCGCCGGCGGAGGGGCCTGTCCAGATCAGCGTGCAGGTGTGGGCCGCCACCAGCGCCCCGGTCGATCCTGATCATCACCTCCTTTTCACCCTCAACGGCCAGCAGATCGGCGACAAATCGTGGGATGGCCCCGGCTTCCGCCGCTTCGACCTGGCGCCGCCGGCCGCGCTGTTGGCCGCGGGCGCCAACACCCTGCGCCTGACCGCGCCCCACGATACCGGCGCCCGCGCGGATCTGGTGTACTTCGATTTCCTGCAGATCAGCTACCCGCGGCAACTGGCCGCCGCGGCCGATCGCATCCGATTTTACAGCAGCGGCGGCGAGCACCTCATCGCCGGCTTCAGCGGCCCCGGCATCGAAGTGTGGGAGACGACCGACCCCCTGGCGCCGGCGCGTCTGCGCGGGTTTGCCCTGGACGCGCAAGGCAAAGAGACAGCGCTGCGCCTGAGCCTGGCCCCGGCAGAGTCGGCCTCCCGCCAGATCAGCGCCGCCGGCGGCGAAGGCTTCCTGACCCCTGCCGCCATTCTGCCGGCCCCGCCCCCCTTCCAGCCGCCGGCGGCCGGGGCCGATTACCTGATCATCACCGCGCCGGAGCTGGCCGCGACCCTGCCCCCCCTGATCGAGCAGCGCCAGAGCCAGGGGCTGCGCGTGGCCGTCGTCACCACCGCCCAGATCTACGATCGCTTCAGCGCCGGCCTGCCCACGGCCGCGGCCATCACCCCGTTCCTGCGCTGGGCCGCGGCAGATTGGCCCCCGCCCGCGCCCCGTTTCCTCCTCCTCGTCGGCGACGCCAGCTACGATCCTCGCAATCACCTGGGCAACTCTGCCCCCGACCTGACGCCCACAGCCCTGCGGGCCACGCAGGAGATGGGCGAGACCGCCAGCGACAACGCCCTGGCCGACCTGGATGGGAATGGCCTGCCCGATCTGGCGGTGGGCCGCCTGCCCGCGCAGACCCCGGCGCAGTTGCAGACGATGATCGCCAAGACCCTGGCCTACGAGCGCGACCTTCCCCCCGGCGATTGGCAACAACAGATGCTGTTCGTGGCCGATGATGACGACGCCTACTTCCACCGCTTCAACCTGGACATGGCCGCATTGCTGCCCGCGGGCTTCAGCGCCGCCCAGCTCGTCAGCGATCCGGCGGGAGAGGCGCGTTCCGCCCTGCTGGCCGCGCTCGACCAGGGGCAGGCGCTGGTCAGCTACATGGGTCACGGCGCTATCGACATCTGGGCGCAGGAGGAGCTGCTGCGCAACGAGGACATCGCCGGGCTACGGCAGCAAGGCCGCCTGCCCCTGGTGGTGGTGTGGGCCTGCCTCAGCGGCTATTTTCATCATCCCAGCACCCCCTCTCTGGGCGAGACCCTGCTTCTCACCCCCGAAAAAGGCGCGGTGGCCGCGCTGGTGCCCACCGGCCAGACCTTTCCACACGATCAGCGGCTGCTGGCCGATGCTCTGTTCGGGCGCCATCTCTTCACCGCCGACACCCTGGGCGAAGCGCTGCTGGCCTCTTTTCGCAGCCTCGATCCGGCCGTCGCCGGTCAGCGCGACATCATCCACACCTTCGTCCTCCTCGGCGACCCCGCCCTGCGATGGGCGTTGGAGCGTTAGAACGTTGGAACGTTCCAACGTTCCAACGTTCCAACCAACCAACCAACCAACCAACCAACCAACCAACTAACCAACGTTCTAACAGCTAACTGTTATAGTACAGCAAATACTCGTACGGATGAGGACGCAGGCTGACGGGGCCGACTTCCTCACGGTATTTGTACTCGATGAAGGCGTCAAGCACATCAGGCGTGAAGACGCCCCCCTCCAACAGGAAGGCATGATCGGCGACGAGCGCGTCCAGGGCCTCGTTCAGCTTGCCCACCGTCGTCTGCACTTTGCCGATGTTCTCCTCCTCGAACAGATCAATGTCCGCCGGCGTGCCGGGATCGATCTGATTCTTGATCCCATCCAGCCCGGCCATGAGCATGGCCGCAAAGGCCAGATAGGGGTTGGTGGTGGGATCGGGGCAGCGGAACTCCAGGCGCTTGGCCTTCGGCGACTGGGAATACATGGGAATGCGCACCGCGGCGGAGCGGTTGCGGGCGGAATAGGCAATCACCACCGGCGCTTCATAGCCGGGCACCAGGCGCCGGTAGGAATTCGTGGTGGGCGCCACGATGGCCAGCAGGGCGTTGATGTGCTTGAGGATGCCGCCAATGTACCACAGCGCCATCTGGCTGAGGCCAGCGTACTGATCGCCAGCAAAGAGGGGCACGCCATCCTTCCACAGGCTCTGATGCGTGTGCATGCCGGAGCCATTGTCCGCGTAGATCGGCTTGGGCATGAAGGTGACGGTCTTGCCGTGGGCTTTGGCCACATTTTTGACGATATACTTGTACAACTGCACCTGATCGGCCATCTTCACCAGGGGCGCGAAGCGCATATCGATCTCGCACTGGCCGGCGGTGGCGACCTCGTGATGATGCACCTCGACGGCGATGCCCGCGGCCTGCATCACCCGCACCATCTCCGAGCGAAGGTCTTGCAGCGTGTCCAGCGGGGCCACAGGGAAATAGCCGCGTTTGTGGGGCACCGAGTGGCCAAATCCAAAGATGCCATTGTTCCAAGGCCCTTCGATGCTGTCCACCTGATAGGCCGAGGAGTATTCGCCGGCAGAGTACATCACCTGATCGAAGACGAAGAACTCCGCCTCCGGGCCAAAATGGGCCACATCCGCGATGCCGGTGCCGCGCAGATACTCGACCGCCTTGCGGGCCACATAGCGTGGGTCGCGGGAATAGGCCTCGCGGGTGATCGGATCGTAGACATCGCACACCAGGCTGAGGGTGGGTGCGGTTGCCACCGGATCGACGATGGCGGAGTCGGGGTCAGCGATCAGCACCATATCGCTGTTTTCGATGCTCTGGAAGCCGCGGATCGACGATCCGTCGAAGCCCATGCCCTCGGCGAACGCGGTATCCTCATCGAACGCGGCCGCCGGCATGGAAAAGTGCTGCCACTGGCCGAACAAATCGGTGAATTTGACATCCACGAATTTGAGGTCGTGGGCCTTGATCATGTTCATAACATCGCTGGGGGTGGTCATTGCAAAACAATCTCCTGGGTGGGGTGGGATGGAATGGGGGAAGAAGGGAAGGCGTGGTGCGAGATCAGAGTGAGGTCGGCGTCGGCCGGAAGAAGCTGCCGCCGCCGCAAATCCTGCGCCACCCGGTCGCGCAGATCGGCCGGGTGAACGCCGATGAAAAGGTTGTATCGATCTTCGGTCTGGCGATGTTCGACTGCCACGTAGTGCTTGCCATTGCGATAGAGGGGAATCTGTTGAGGCCGATCGCGGTGATCGCAAAGAAGATGGTAGGGCTGCAGGGTGAGATGGTGGCAAAAGCGCTGCAAGTCGGCGGGAAAAAGGCGGTCGGGGCGCAGATCGCAGGGGTCATGCAGGCGGCCCTGCGCCATCAGCGCCTCGGCCACCTGGGCATGCAGGGCCAGCACTTCGCGGCCATCCTGGATCGGCGTCTGCCGTTTGGCGCTGGCCGCGTAGGTGTAGAGGCTGAGACCATCCTCGGCCACGAAAACCGGCGCCCAGAACTCCTCCTCGCCCTGCACCCGTTTCTTCAGGTAAAAGGCGGGCCGGGCCAGGCCCAGGGTGTTCATGTCGACCCCGCGCACGTGCAGGGTTTCGGTCTCGCCCACCTGACCAAGCTCGGCCATGGTGTGCAGATAATCGCTCAGCCAGCGGCGCACCTTGGCCAGTTCGACATGCCGGAACACGGGGCCGCCCGGTGTGGTGGCGAAGACTTCATCGCCGATGGTGTAGACGGGGTAGAGGAGGCGGGACAGGCCGGCCACGAACAGGTAGGTGGGCAGCCGCGCCATGTTGATCAGGCCGGAGAGGAGGCGGGCGCTGGGGCCGATCAGGGCCTCCGGCGCCTCGGCTTCCAACCGAAACCCGCAGATCTCGACGTTGAACAGGGGAGGCCGGCCTGCCGGCTGCTCAAGATAGACCGGGATGTGGAAGGTGTTGTGCGGGGGGATTACCTCATCCCGCAAGGAAGCGGCCAGGATGAAGGGAATGCTCTGGCCCAGGGCGGGGAGGTTGTGGAAGAGTGCGAGTTGCATGGGCGGAAAAGGGAGCAGGGGGCAGGGGGGCAGGGGGGCAGGGGGGCAGGGGGCAGGTGTCAGGCGGGGAGGTTGGGCATCATGCGGGTGGCGGGTTTGGCGGTGACGGTGGCGCCGAATTCGGGGTAGCTGATGGTGCCATGTTCGGTGATGTCCAGGCCTTCCAGCTCTTCCTGCGGCGTCACGCGCACGCCCATGACGCGGTCGACCAGTTTGAAGAGGAGGTAATTGCCGCCAAAGGCCCACAGGCCAATGACCACGACGCCCAGCAGTTGTCCGGTCAGCAGGCTGAAGCCGCCGCCGTAGAACAGTCCGGCCCGCTCGCCCATGCCGGTGAGGGCGCCGGCCGCAGGATGGGCAAACAGGCCCACCGCCAGCGTGCCCCAGACGCCGTTGAACGCATGCACGGCCACCGCGCCGACAGGATCATCGACGCGCAGCACGCGCTCCACAAACGCCAGGGCAAAGACCAGCACAAAACCGGCAGCCACCCCGATGAGGATGGCGCCCACCGGGGTGACGCTGGCCGCGCCGGCAGTGATGGCCACCAGCCCGGCCAGGGCGCCGTTCAGGGCCATCTCGGTGGAGGGGCGGCCCTGTTTGAACCAGTTGACGATCAGGGCCGAGGTGGCGCCCGCGGCTGCGGCCAGATTTGTGGTCACGGCGATGAGGGCAATGCCAGGATTGAGGCCGCTGAGCGTGGAGCCAGGATTGAACCCGAACCAGCCAAACCAGAGGATGAAGACGCCGAGCGCGGCCAATGTCAGGCTGTGGCCGGGGATGACATTGCTGCTGCCATCTTTGTTGAACTTGCCGATGCGCGGCCCCAACACCATGGCCCCGGCCAGCCCAGCCCAGCCGCCGACGCTGTGCACAACTGTGGATCCGGCGAAATCGACAAACCCGCGCTGCGCCAGCCAGCCCCCGCCCCACACCCAATGGCCGGCGATGGGATAGATCAGGGTGGTGATGACCAGGGTGTAGATCAGATACGCGCTGAATTTCAGGCGCTCGGCCACCGCGCCGGAGACGATGGTGGCCGCGGCCGCGGCGAACATCAATTGAAAGAGAAAAAAGGCCCAGGCGGGGGCGCTGTCCAGACCGAACCCGATGCCGCTGAGGAAAAAGCCATCGCTGCCGATCAGGCCGGCCTTGTCTGCGCCGAACATCAGGCCGTAGCCAACGGCGAAGAAGAGGAGGGAGCCGGCCGCGAAGTCCATCAGGTTCTTCATCAGCAGGTTGGCCGCGTTCTTGCTGCGGCTGAAGCCGCTCTCGACCATGGCAAAGCCGGCCTGCATGAAGAAGACGAGGAAGGCGGCGATCAGCACCCAGATCACATCCAGGGCGAGACCGACCTGGCCGGGGGTAGGATCATCGGCGCCGGCTGCGGCAGCTACGCCGCCCAGGGCCAGCATCAGCAGCAGCGCCACAGGCAGCGCCAACAGGGTGGGAGAGGGACGAAAACGCATGGGACATTCTCCAGAACGGGGGGGTCAATGGCTGCGAGTATAGCCGGCCCCGCGGCCCGCGGATAGTACCCAAATGGGTCATTTTTCCTGCCCCGTCGCCGCCCAGACGATCCGCGATGTCCGCGCCGCCAGGCTGGGCGAGGCTGTGGCGCCAAGATCGGGTATACTTGCCGGTGAGCCAGGCCGCAGCCTTCCCACAAAACTTAATGATTGATGATTAATCATTAATCATTAATGATTTAATATAATTAATAATTTCATGTACATTCGTGATAGTCGTAAACGCAAACAACAAAAACGGCGCAATCGCCTGCTTTTTCTCATATTTCTGTTGATCGTCATCGTGGCCGTGGTCGCGCGGCAGCCGGGGCTTATCCCCAACCCCTTCGAGCCCACCCCCACGCCCACGCCGGCCCCGGCCACCTTCCTGCGCGACGCCGAACTGGCCTATCAAGAGGGGCGGTTGGTCGATGCCGTGGCTGCTTATCAAAGCTACCTGGCGCTGCAGCCGGAGGAGGGCATGGCCTGGGCGCAGTTGGCGCGGCTGCAGATCTGGACCGATCAACCGCAGGCGGCCCTGGAGAGCGCGCAGAAAGCCATGGCCATCGACCCGCAGGACGCCTATTTCAATGCCATCCTGGCCTGGGCCCTCGATTGGATCGGCGACTACAATCAAGCCGTCTCCGTCGGCATCCACGCCGTCGATCTGAATCCGCAGCTTGCGGACGCGCGGGCCTATCTCTCCGAGGTCTACGCCGACCTGGGCAACTGGCGCCGCGCCGAGGAGGAGGCGCGCGAGGGCGTGCGACTGAACCCGCAAAATGTGGACGCGCACCGCGCCCTGGCCTACGCCTTCAATGTTCAGGGCAACTATCGCGAATCGATCGCCGCCTACACCGAGGCCATTGCCGTCCATCCCCGGCTGGCGCGGCTTTATTACGAATTGGGGCTGAATTACTCGGCGCTGGGCGACCATAAGCAGGCCATCGAGCAGTATCGGCAGGCCATCGCCATCCACCCCACCTATGCCCTGGCCTACGACGCCCTGGGCTGGGCCTATTATTATCAGGATGACCCAGAACGCGCCATCATCGAGCTGGAACGGGCGGTGGAAATGGATCCGGAGAATTTGGAGGCGGGCGCGCATCTGGGCATGGCTCTCTACCGCCGCCAACGTTACGAAGATGCCGTCATCCCCCTGGAAAGGGCCGTGACGGCATTGATCGCCCAGGAAAGAAAGGTCAACGAAGCTTATCTCTACACCCTCGGCCTGGCCTACATCTACGGCGAGCCGCGCAATTGCGACGCGGCTGTGCCCTGGCTGCAGGAGGCGTTGGCGGTCAATCCCTTTTCGCAGCCGGCGCTGGTGGGGCTGCAAACCTGCGGTCAATAGGCGCGTCATTCGCCCTGTTTGCGCGGCGCCGGGCTGCCCGCTATAATGATCGCCACCTTCGCTGTGGGTCGCGGTCTGGTTGGGCATCTTCACAGCGCAGACTGGCTGAAAGTGGCCAGGCCGCACTCATTCCCTCCCGGCACAGGAGGTTTCCATGGCCCCAAAACCAATTGCCGATTTCCCCCGCCCCCCCGATGACAATGGCCGGGGCGTGCATTGGTCTGCCAGTGTGTACCATCCCTCTGGCCCCAGCCTGCACGAGTGGATGCGCAAGCTGCAAGCGCTGCAGATCAAGTGGGTGAAGGTGCTGGATGACAGCGGCGGTTCTTCCATCGAGCTGTGCCGCGCCCTGATCGATAGCGGCATCATGCCGGTGGTGCGGCTCTTCCGCGAGCGCCCCAACCCCGACCGCATGGGCGGCCGCGAGGTGGACGCAGTGCGGCGGTTGGTGCAGGCGGGCGCGCGCTATTTCGAAAGCAACAACGAGCCTGATCTGCCGGCGGAGTGGCAAAACAGCCACATGCCCGCCAACTGGCTCGATATCGTCGTGGACAATTTCATCTGGGACGCGGACCTCATCCTCAAGGAGGGCGGCCTGCCGGCGCTGCCCCCCATGGGGCCTGGCAGCAAAGACAATGTGATCGGCATGGTGGTGCAGCGCGGGCGCAAAGACATCTTCGAACGGGGCGGCTGGGTGGCGATCCACAACTACACTCTCAACCATCCCCTCGATTATCCCGATGATCCGGTCAACCAGAGGGGCGAACCCCTCACCCCCGCGGCATACGCCGAACTGGCCCGCTGGCAATACAGCCATCTCGACCCCGCCGAGGCGGGGCTGCGCGGGGTGACGCGTTCCGATTATGACAAGTTCCAGGGCTGGGCCTGGGACAATCGCAACATCCAGATGGTGAACGAACTGCGGGCGCAATCCAGCAACCCCGGCGATACCATCCGCGAAGACCCCAATTGCTTCCGTGGCTATGAATGGTTTGGCCAGGATATCTTCGCCGCCCTGGGCTTCCACGTGCCGGTGATCAGCACCGAAGGGGGGCCGGTGGTGGGCTGGGGAGATGATAAACGCTACGCCAAGATGAATCCCGCCACCCAGGCCGCGTATCAGATGGAAATCTTCCGCTTTTTGCAAGATGAGGCGCCGCCGTGGTACTTCTCCTGCTGCACCTGGCTGATCGCCTCCCTGCCCCTGGGCGATTTCAACCCCACCTGGGATCAGATGTCCTGGTTCACCCACGCCTGGGACCTGCAATTCGGCCTGAGCGGGGAGCTGCCCCTGCTGGCGATGATGCGCAACACCCCCGCCCGCGTGCGTTGGGAGCTGCGTTCGGACGATGACGATCAGCCGGACGACGACGTTGTGCCCCCGCTCATCGATCGCGGCGTGATCGGCGGCAAGATCACCGCCGCGGATGGCGCTGCCGTGGCCGGGGTGGCGCTGGCCCTGCACGATGGCCAAAAAGAGGCGGCGGCAACGGTCAGCGCCGCCGATGGCAGCTATCAACTCACCGCCTCGCCTGGCCGCTACGATCTGGTCGCCCGGTGGTATGGGCCGGTGGCGCATGACCTCTCCCTCGACCCCGGCGAGCAGATCACCTTCGACCTGCCCGACTTTCCCGCGGCCGGCCAATTCAGCATCCTCGGGGTGGTGAAGAGTGCGGATGGGCCGGGCCGCGCGGGCGTGCAGGTGTCATTGCAGCGCAATGGCGTCATCCACGCCACCGCCGTGACGGGGACAGACGGCAGCTTTGCTTTTGCGCCGGCGCTGGCCGGCGCCTATGCCGTGGCTGTGAACGGGGCCGCGGCCAGCCCCAGCGTCGATCCCGGCCAGCCCCAGGCCACGGTGCAGCTCCTGCTGCCCGGCGGTGGGGAAAAACGCTACCATCTCAGCGAAAAACGCTTGCTGACGCGAGCCGAGACCGAAAACAAGCGCATGTTCTACGGCCGCGTGCGCAACGCCGCCGGCCAAGGCATCAAAGACGTGGAATTGGAGATGCGCTGGACCAATCCGGAGCCGGGGGCGCATTTCCCCCGCACCCGCACCGGCCGCGACCCCTTCAAGCCCGACCCCGACGGCTATTACGAGTTCCTGCACTCGCCCGGCGAGTTCGCCATCAGCGTGGTGCAGGGGGATTTCCCCAGCGATACAGCCACGGGCCTGCTCACCGCCGGCATCCTCGGGCGTGAGGGCGACCCCATCACCTACGAAGTCAACTTCGAGCTGCGGACAACGGAAACACCGGTGGGCGCGAGCAGTGTGGTGCGCGGCAGCATCCCCGGCGGCCGCGTGGGGCAGATGATGCGCCTGTGGAGCGGCGGCGTGCAGCGCGAGTTTCTGCTGGAAAACAGCCGTGAATTCCGTTTCGACGGCCTCTCCGCCGGGCTGTACGCGTTGGAACTGACCGGCGTCGGCCTGATCCGCCCTGAGATCGTGCTCGACGGCAGCGCGGAAATGACCCTCGACTTCCCGTTGCTGGGCGCCATCGTGGGGCAGGTGCTGGCGCCCACGCGCAACAGCATCGCCCTCATCTCCGAAACCTACGGCTTCACCCGCCACGCCCAACTCAGTCAGGAGGGGCACTACCGCTTCACCAACCTGCCCGCGGGCCTTTATCGCCTGGAACTGGGGCAGATGATGCTGAGTGGGCTGCGCGGCGATGGCCAGAGTGTGCTTTCCGCCCCCCTGATCGACCTGACCCAGCCCACCGAGCCGCGGGCCAGCACGCTCACCGGCCTGGTGCATGATGAGCAGGCCCGGCCGCTGCGCGGGATCGTGGTCACGCTGCTGCGGGACGGGCAGGCGCTGGCCAGCGCGGCCACCGATGCGGAGGGCCGCTTCACCTTCACCGATCTGGCCGCAGGCCTCTACGCCCTGGCGATTGCCGACGCGGTGCAGGCCGAGGCGTTGCAGTTGGATGGCGTGCAGATGCTGGCTGTCGATCTGACCTACACCCCTCCGCCGCTGCCGCCGACCAAGCCCTTGGCCCGCTACTATCTGCTGGCCCCCGCGGATCGGGCGCTGCGCCCGGCCCTGATGCGCCTGGCCGCGCCCTGGCTGGCCAAGCAACCGCCCGGCGTGGTCGGTTTCAGCCAGATCGAGGCCGCTGAAGCCGCCGAGATCATCCTGCTGGGCGACGGCGTCTCCACCGCGGAGATGGCGGCGCTGCGCGAAGGCGGCAGCCAGGTGCTCGCCCATCCCCTTGACCTGATCGCCCTGGCCGCATTCTTGCAATAGCAGGCGGCCAGGGGGCGATCGCCCATCACGCCCTAAAAAAAACAAGCCCCACGAGGTGTTTCCCATGCCCAATCCTATCAATGATGCTGAAGCCTATGGCGTGCGCGTCGTCGCCGCCGAGGTGGCGCCGGGCGCACCCTATTGGCAGGTGACGCGCGTGCACCATCGCACGCCGGAGGAAAACGGCGGCAAACACCATCTCTATTTCGATGTGCTGGATGAAAGCGGCGCCCGCTTGTTCGGCGCCCGCATCCTCGTGCGTTGGGATGGCGGCAGCCAGGAGGTGGCAATCGAAAAGCCTCTTTCCGAGCCGGGCGCGAATTTCCCAATGTGGAAATGGCAGATCTGCAACGCCCAGGCCCTGGGGCTGCCCTCGGATCGGGTGGAGAACCTGCACACCGGGCATGATGACGAACCCCCCGGCAACACCCTTTTCCATCACTCTTTCGATATCACCTTCCGCCGGGCGGTGAAGCAGACGGACGCGCCGCCGGCGCAGAGCGTGATCGAGGGCCGCGTGCCGGGCGGGGCCGGGCATGTGGTGGCGCTCAGCCGGGGCGAGGAGGCTGTGGCCACGGCCACCGTGGCCGCGGATGAGCGTTTCCGCTTCACGGGGCTGGCCGCGGGCCGTTACACCTTGCGCAATCAGCAGGATGGCCGTCAGGCCGGGCCGGTAGATGTGGATGGGCTAAATCGGGTCGAGATCGATTTTCCGCAGCCGGTCAAGATCCCGCCGGCGGAGAAGCCCCTGCGTCGTTATCTGCTGCTGGCCGCGCCGCATCTGCCGGCCACGCAGGTGCAGCTTTCCTTGCTGGCCGACCATGTGGCAGCGCAAGGGCTGGCGTTCGGCTTCAGCGCGGCCGAGGCGGCCCAGGCAGCCCGCGTGACCCTGGTGGGCGAGCACGCGGAAGAGGTGCGGCAGGCGCTGCAAGCCGCCGGCTGCCAGATCGATGCCTTGCCCGGCGACCCCAGCGCCCTGCTGGCGGCGCTGCGGGGATAGACGGGGGACGGGTCAGACGATGGACGATGGACGATAGACGATGGCAAACGCGATCCATCGTCTATCGTCCATCGTCCCCCATCCCCATCCCATGAGTCTCAGCCCTGGGCGTCGCGGATGACGGCTGTCACATACTCGATCTCGCTGGCGGAAAGGGAAGAGGCGGAGGGCAGATAGAAGCCATCACGGCAGAGCCGCTCGGCCACGGGGAAGCGCTGGCCCTGGAAATGCTGCCAATACACCGGCTGGCAGTGCATGGGGATGAAAAAGGTGCGGGTCTCCACCCCATGATCGGCCAATACCCGGCGCAGTTGATCGCGGTTCATGCCGTACGCGGCCTCATCCACCAGAATGCCGTACATCCAGAACACGTTTTTGGCCCATTCCGCTTCCGGCGGCGTGGTGATGCCGGGCACCTGGGCCAGCAGGCGAGAGTAGTGGGCAGCGTTGCGCCGCCGCGCGGCCACAAAGCCGTCCATCTGCTCCACCTGCGCCAGTCCCACCGCGGCCTGCAAGTTGGTCATGCGGTAATTATAGCCCATGTGTTTGTGCCAGAAGTGGCGTTCGTGGCTGAAAGCGTGATCGCGCAGGTTCCAGGCCAGGCGGGCAATGGCTTCGTTGTCGGTGGTCACCATCCCCCCTTCGCCGGTGGTGATGATCTTGTTGCCGTAGAAGCTGAAACTGGCCGCGGCACCCAATCCCCCCGCCCGGCGGCCCTTGTATTCGGCCCCGTGCGCTTCCGCCGCGTCCTCGATCACGTAGATGCCATGCCGGCAGGCCAGTTCGTTGAGCGCGTCCATGTCCACCGGGTGGCCGTAGGTGTGCACGGGGATGATCGCCCTGGTGCGCGGGGTGATCTTGGCCGCGACTTGCGCGATATCCATCTGCCAGAAGGCAGGCTCGCTATCCACCAGCACCGGCGTGGCCCCGCAATAGGCCACGGCGTTGATTGTAGCGATCATGGTGAAGGTGGGCAGGATCACCTCATCGCCCGGCTGCAGGCCGAGCGTGGCCAGGGCCAGATGCAGCGCCACCGTGCCATTGGCGCAGGCGATGCCGTACTTGACGCCGCAGGCGGCGGCAAAGCGGCTCTCGAACTCACGGATGAAACTGCCGGCAGAGGAGATCCAGTTCGTCTCCACGGCCCGCTGCACATATCGCAGCTCGTTGCCGCCCAGAGTCGGCTGGCACACGGGGATGAAACTGGAACGGCTGAGCGCGTCGAACGAGGGGATGGTCTGGTAACTGAGCTTCACTTCCGGATCGGGACCGGGAATGATCTGGGCCAGATCGCCCATCTCGTCCAGGGAAAGTTCATGGGGTTTCAGCATGGTGACTCCAAAGAGTAGGGAAGGAAGGGGGCGAATTCGCCCGCCTGGGTAGGTGATTGTTACGCTCACCGCCCGCGCGCCAGCCGCCAGACTGTCAGAACATACTGGCGGCCCTTGACCAGGTAATCCCAGAGGGTGAGTCCGGTCTTACTCTCGCCGCTGGCGCGGGGCGTGCAGATGTAGGGCACTTCCACCACGGCAAAGCCCTGCCGCGTGGCCCGGCCCAACAGGTCGATGCAATACTCGCCGTAGTCCCCGCGCAGGCGGATGGCCTGCAAAACCTCGGCGCGGGCGGCGATGAAGCCGCTGGTGTAATCGCGCACCTGCCCGCCCAGCAGCAGCATGGCAAAACGATTGATGATCCAGCTCAGGCTGCGGGCCATGAGGCCGTGGGCCGCGTCCGCGCCGCCGGCGATCCAGCGCGAGCCTACGGCCACAGCCGCGCCCCCCGGCTGAATGGCAGCCACCAACCGGGGCACGTCCTGCGGCGGCATCGATAGATCGCAGTCCATCCAGGTGACGATCTCGGCGCCGTAGGTGTGGATCGCCTCGTCGATGCCGCGTTGGATGGCCGAGGTCAGCCCCGTCTCCTGCCGCCGCCGGATCAGGACGACGCGGGTCTGGTCGGGCGTGTTGTAGCGGGCGGCCAGCGCCTCCACCACCTGCCAGGTGCCGTCGGGCGAATCGTCATCCACCACCAGGATCATGTGCGGGCCGGAGGCATGCGCCAACACCCCTTCGATCAGGGGGCCGATGTTCTCTCGTTCGTTGTAGGTGGGCAGGACGGTGCAGACGAGCATGGTCAGGGGTCAGGGGTCAGTGTTCAGTGTTCAGTGTTCAGTATTCAGGGGTCAGGGGTCAGAGGGGTTTGCGCGCCAGGGCGTAGAGGCTGAGGCCTGCCGGCAGGTTCCGGCGCTGCAACCAGCGCCGCTCCAGCGCCAACACCGCAGCCGGCGCCGGATGCAGGGGGCCGCCCGCATGCAGTTCGGACGAGACCGCAGTCCGCCCCGCCTGCTGCCACAGCCGCACAAGGATGGCCAGGGGCAGCAAAAGCATGTTGGCGAAACTGACGCGCTCGATGACAAAGCCGGCTGCAACGATCGCGGCCTGTAATTCGCCGCGGGTGTAGCGTTTGCCGGTGCCAAAAGCGATGTCGTGCGGGCCATACAGCCAGGGATAGGCGCTGACGCGCAGCAATAGTATGCCCTCTGCGCGCAGAACCCGCCAACTTTCGGCCAGGCAGCAGGGCAGATCCACGCCCCGCTGGTCGAAGGTGTCCAGCGCCAACGCCCCCGCGCAACTGCCCGCGGCCAGGGGCAGATCGTGCAGATCGGCCTGGAACAGCCGCGCCGCCGCGCCGCCGCGCAATCCCTCCCGGTTCAGATCCAAGCCCAGCGTCAGGCGGTCGGGGTGGTGCGCCTCCAGGTCGCGCAGCATGGCCCCGCCGCCGCAGCCGATCTCCAGCAGGGGGCCGGGGGGCAGGGTCGCGCCCGCCAGCAGCGTCAAAGTGATGCGGCGCATGCCCGCATGCCACCAGTTCTGCTCCTGCACACGATACAAATCGCTTAACATGAGACTCACGGCAGGATCTGCACCGCGCCGAGACGCGCGCCGCTGCTGCCGGCAGGCAAGCGTTCCCCCTCTGGCCGGTAGAGACCGACTTCCAGCTCGTATCGGCCCGCGGGCACCCCCGCGGGCAGGGGGATCTGATACTCGTCCAGGATCAGCCAGCCGGCCTGCCAACGCTGTGTGGGCAGGCTGCCGGCGCCGGGAATGCTGTCATGCCCGGCTTGCCAGGCGCCGGCCGCGTCGAGCAGGTGCGTAAAAACCGTCCAATCGCCCTGGGGGATGGCCTCGACCTGCCAATAGAGTTGCAGGTACAACAGGCCGCCGGCAGCCAGGGCGGGCGGGTTGACGTCGTAGCCGCGCAGGCGGATGCCATCGCCGAGGAAGATATCGAGGGCGTGCTGCGGCTGCCGCGCGGGCAGCATCCCCGGCCCGCGGGTGTAGACGCGGGCGTAGATCTGCCCTCCGGCATCCTGCCACTCCGGGCCGGTGGCCGCGGCAGGGAAGAGGCTGGGCAGCAGCAGCCGCGTGCGAAAGTCCTCATGCTCGATCACGACGTAATGGGCCGCGGCGGCATCCTGGGCGAGGGGGAAGACATGCCGGCCATCGAAATCGACCGGATGGGAACGGCCCTGCACCGCGAAGGCGAAGGCCAGGGTGGGGTGCGCGCCAGGCCGGGGGGTGAGGAAGAGAGGATCCTCCGCCGGCTGCGCTGCCATCCAGCGGCCCACCTGCCACAGGCCCACGTCGAAGGCGTGGTAGAGATCGGGCAATCTGGCCCACCGCCCGAAATAGAGATGTGCGCTGTTGACGCCGCCTGCCAGCAGCAGCAGCAGCCCGATCCACGCCCAGGGCAGCCGCGCCGCTCGCGGCAGGCGCGCTTGCAGCCAGGCCCCCATCCCTGCCAGGCCCAGGCCGATGAGCAAGGCCACGGGCGCAGAGGCGCCGAGGATGCGGTGAAAATGCGGGGCGTATTCACTGAGCAGGCCGGGCAGAACCAGACCGAAGAGGCTGATCAGGGGGAGGGCGAAGAGGGGGCTACGGCTTCGCCAGGCGGCGATGCCCACGCCGGCAAAGAAGGGGATGGCCAGCCACAGATCAAGGGCCGGCGCGCCGGGCAGGTTGCGCCGCGGGTCCAGGTCGCCGGTGAGGCCGAAAGGCCAGAACATGCGGGCAGTGGCCCAGGCGTTGGCCCACGAGCCGCTCGCCGAAGTTCCAGTCAAGCCGCCGGGCAGGGTGGCGATCTGGGTGGGCCGCAGCAGGAACAAGTCGGGGTGTTGCCAGAAGAAGAGGAGGAGGGGCAGTGCCAGCCCCACCGCCACCAGGCCGGTCCCCAGCAATCCCGGCAGCCGTTGCAGCAGGGTTGCCTTCGGCGAGACCTTGACGAGATCGGTCGAGCCGCTCAGTCCAGCCGCCCGGCCGGCCCAGGCAAGATGAGCCAGGATCGGCAGCGCCAGCAGCGGGATGACCCAGGCCCCCTGATAACTGTAGAGACAGGCGGCCAAAATCACCCCGGCAGCCAGAAAACTGCGGGCGCGACCGCTGCGCCAGCCGTGCAGCAGCAGCCACAGCGCCCCCGCCCACAGCAGCGGCGTCAGCACCGGCTCGATGCCCATGCGGCTGAAATGAATGTGCCAGCGCATCAGGGCCAGCGCGCCCGCAGCCAGCAAGGGAAAAGCCGCGGGCAGGCGAGGCTCGTGGCGGCGCATCTCCGCGGCCAGCAGATACACCGCCAGCACGCCCAGCGTCCCGCACAGGGCGGCGGTGACGCGCATCGCGGTTGGCCCCGCCTCGCCGCCCAGCAGCCGGAACAGGCCAAAGGTGAGGGCGTTGGCGTAGGCGTTGAGCGGGGGCACGCCGAAATTGCCGGTCAAAAACACCGGGCGATACCCCGGATCGGTGAGGATGCGCCAGGCTTCCAGCCCCTCGAAGGATTCATCGAAATGAAAACCGGGGGGAATGCTATCGATCTGCCAAAGGCGCAGCCCGGCAGCCGTGAGCAGGATCAAAAGCAGAAACCATCTGCGACGCGAACGAGACATGACCGCAAGTGTAGCAGAGACGGGGGGCGGGTGCGCAAGCTGCGCCCCGCATCTCAGGCGGGCGCAGCTTGCGCACCCGCGGGTTCATGGGTATGCTGCCCTTGCCACCCTCGATCGCTCATTCGTGGAGGTTTGCCATGTCATTGCACCCGCTCGCGGGTCACCCCGCGCCCCAGTCCCTGCTGCCCAACATCCCGCGCCTGATGGCGGCCTACTACACACACCGGCCCGACGCGGCCGATCCCGCCCAGCAGGTGGTGTTCGGCACCTCCGGCCACCGCGGCACCTCCCTGGCCGGCAGTTTCAATGAGGATCACATCCTCGCCATCAGCCAGGCGATCTGCGCGTACCGCGCGGCCCAGGGCGTGACCGGGCCCCTTTTCCTGGGCATGGACACCCACGCCCTCTCCGAGGCGGCGCAGGCCACAGCCCTGGAGGTGTTCGCGGCCAACGGTGTGGAGGTGATGATCCAGGCAGGGGGCGGATACACGCCCACGCCGGTCATTTCGCATGCCATCCTCGGCCACAACCGCGGGCGCAGCCACGGCCTGGCCGATGGCGTGGTCATCACCCCCTCGCACAACCCGCCGGATGATGGCGGTTTCAAATACAACCCACCCTCTGGCGGGCCTGCCGACACCACCGCCACCAAGAAGATCCAGGATCAGGCCAACGCCCTGCTGCACGCGAATTTGCAGGGCGTATTACGCATGTCCTATCAACGCGCCCTGCACGCCCCCACCACCCACCACCACGACTACATCACGCCCTACGTGGCCGACCTGGAACAGGCGATCGATATGGCCGCCATCGCCGCCGCCGGGCTGAAGATCGGCGTGGATCCGATGGGCGGCGCCGGCCTGCACTATTGGGCGCCGATCGCCGAGCGCTACCATCTCGATCTCACCGTGGTCAACCCCCACGCCGATCCCACCTTTGGCTTCATGACCGTGGATAAAGATGGCAAAATCCGCATGGATTGCTCCTCGCCCTATGCCATGGCCTCGCTGATCGGGCTGAAAGACCAATTCGACATCGCCTTTGGCAATGATCCGGACTATGATCGCCACGGCATCGTCACCCGTGCGGCCGGGCTGCTGAACCCCAACCACTATCTGGCGGTGGCGGTGTGGTACCTGTTCCAGCACCGGCCCGGCTGGCGGCAGGACGCGGCCATTGGCAAGACGTTGGTCTCCTCTAGCATGATCGACCGCGTGGCCGCGGCCCTGGGCCGGCCGTTGGCCGAAACGCCGGTGGGATTCAAGTGGTTCGTCGACGGCCTGCTCGCCGGCAGCTATGGCTTTGGCGGCGAGGAGAGCGCGGGGGCCAGTTTCCTGCGCCGGGACGGGAGGGTATGGACGACGGACAAGGATGGGTTTTTGCTCGATCTGTTGGCCGCGGAGATCACCGCGGTGACCGGCCAGGACCCCGGCGAGCACTACCGGGCGCTGGAGGCGCGCTTCGGCAGCCCGGTGTATGAGCGGATCGACGCGCCCGCCACCCCCGCGCAGAAAAAAGCCCTGGCCACCCTCACCCCCGACCAGGTGCAGGCCACCGAGCTGGCCGGGGAACGCATTCTCGCCCGGCTGACGCACGCGCCCGGCAATGGCGCGGCCATCGGCGGCCTGAAAGTGGTGACAGAAAATGGCTGGTTCGCGGCCCGCCCCTCGGGCACCGAGGATATCTACAAAATCTATGCCGAAAGCTTCCGCGGCCACGAACATCTGCGCGCCATCCAGGCCGAGGCGCAGGCGATGGTGGCGCTGGCCGCGCCGTAGCCGCGCTCACTCCCACTCGATCGTCGCCGGCGGCTTGGAGGTGATGTCGTAGACGACGCGGTTGACCCCGCGCACCTCGTTGACGATGCGGTTGGCGATGCGACCGAGCAGATCGTAGGGCAATTTGGCCCAGTCGGCGGTCATGAAATCATCGGTGGTGACGACGCGCACAGCCACCACATCGGCGTAGGTGCGGTAATCGCCCATGACGCCGACGCTCTGCACCGGCAGCAGCACGGCGAAGGCCTGGGCCGTAAGGCGATAGAGGTTGGCGGCCTCCAGTTCCTGGATGACGATGGCATCGGCCTGGCGCAGGGTTTCCAGCCGTTCCCAGGTGACGGGGCCAAGGATGCGGATGGCAAGCCCGGGGCCGGGGAAGGGGTGGCGCCAGACGATGCGTTCGGGCAGGCCCAGGGCCACGCCCAGGCGGCGCACTTCATCTTTGAACAGCAGCCGCAGCGGCTCCAGCAGTTCGAATTCGATGTCTGCGGGCAGGCCGCCGACATTATGATGTGTCTTGATCGTGCGGGCGGCTTTCTCGCGGCTGCTGGCCGCGCTTTCGATCACGTCGGGATAGAGGGTGCCCTGGGCCAGGAAGCGATAGGGCGCGCCGCTGCCGACTTCGGCGAGCTCAGTCGGGCCGTCGGCGAGGGCCAGCCGGGCGGCCTCGGCCTCGAACACACGCACGAAGCGGTGGCCGATGCGTTTGCGCTTCTCTTCCGGGTCGGCGACGCCGGCCAGATCGGTCAGGAAGGCCTCCACCGCGTTGACCGCTTCCAGGCGGATGCCGTGGCCGCGGCCAAAGGTGTCGATCACTTCGTCTGCTTCGCCCAGGCGCAGCAGGCCATGATCCACGAACACGCAGGTGAGCTGATCGCCGATGGCGCGGTGGATGAGGGCGGCGGCAACGGCAGAATCGACCCCGCCGCTCAGCCCGCAGAGCACGCGGGCCTTGCCCACCTGCGCGCGGATGGCGGCGACGCTCTCGGCGATGAAGTTGGCCGGGGTCCAGTCGGCGCTGAGGCCGGCCACATCGAAGAGGAAGTTACGCAGCAGATCCAGCCCCTGATGGGTGTGCTGCACTTCGGGGTGGAATTGCACGGCATAGCGCCGCCGCGCGGGGTCGCCGATGATGGCGTGGGCATCGCGCCGTGAGCGACCCAGGCTGATCCAGCCCGCGGGCAGGCGGCTGACGTGGTCGGAGTGGCTCATCCACACATGCAGGGTGGGGGGCAGGCCGGTCAGCAGGGGCGCCGCAGAGCTTAGCCCAAGAGATTGAAGGTGCGGGCCGGCGATCTGCACCTCGGTGTGGCCGAATTCGCCGGCGCTGGCCGCGTCCACCTGACCGCCCAGGGCCTGGGCCAGGGCCTGCATGCCATAACAGATGCCCAGCACCGGCTTGCCGCTATCCAGCACGATGTCGGGCAGCCGCGGGGCCGCGGGCGCGTAGATGCTGGCCGGCCCGCCGGAGAGGATGAAGGCGGCGGCAGGGGCCATCTGTTCAGCGGGCGCGTCCCAGGGCAGCAGTTCGCTGTACACGCCCAGTTCGCGTACGCGGCGGGCGATGAGCTGGGCAGTCTGCGAGCCGAAATCGATCACGGCGACGGTAGCATGGCGTCTGGTCATGGCCGGCCATTGTAGCGCAGCGGGGCAGTTTTCAGTAATCAGTGATCAGTATTCAGTATTCAGTGGTCAGTGGTCAGCGACGGGCGCGAGCATCCCCACCGACTACTGACCACTGAATACTGACCACTGAATACTGACCACTGACCACTGAATTGCTCCCTGGTGCAGGTTCAGGTACACTTACGCCTGTCTCTGTGCATTTTCTCCTTGCAAGGCTATTGGCTCATGAAGCATCGAACGTCGACGCGCATCTTCCTTCCGCTGGTTGTGGCGGCGCTGTTGGCGTGGGCCGGGATCGGCCATCACCCGCCCGCGGCGGCTGCCAGCCTGACTTGCAGCAACTTGCTGGTCAACAGCGATATGGAAAGCTCCTCCGGCTGGCTGTTTGGGCTATCCGGCGCGCAGGGCGTCTATTCCAGCGCGCAGGCGCACAGCCCCACCCGCAGCGCCCGCCTGGGCCTGGTGGGGGGCAGCAATATCGCCAGTTATTCCTCGATGCGGCAGACGGTGAGCGCGCCCGCGGGCGCGCTGCTGCAACTGCGCCTGCACGCCTACACCATCAGCCAGCCCTATGATGACGCCGATCGCCAGGAGATCCGCATTCTCGACGCCACCGGCACCACCACCCTGCGGCAGGTGTGGGCCGATGTCCGCAACGATATGAGCTGGCAGGCGCTCGGCCCCTTCGATATCAGCGAATTCCTGGGCCAGACGATCGTCCTCTATCTCAACGTCTACAACACCGGCAGCGGCGGCTTCACAGCCATGTATGTGGACGACATTGTGCTGGAAGTCTGCACCTCTACCGACACGCCCACGCCCACGCCCACCCTGGGGGATACGCCGACCCCCACGCCCACCCTGCCCTTCATCACCGCCACACCCACCCCGCTGGTGGTGACAAACACCCCCACGCCCACGGTGATGGTGGTGACGAACACGCCCACCTCTGGCGCAGCCACCGCCACGCCCACGCCCGCTTTCATCACCGCCACGCCCACGATGATGGTGGTAACCAATACGCCCACGCCCACGCTGATGGTGGTGACCAACACCCCCACGCCCACGCCCGCTTTCATCACGGCCACGCCCACGCCGCTGGTGGTAACCAACACACCCACGCCCACCCTGTTCGTGGTCACGAACACGCCCACCTCTGGGCCTCCCTTCGTCACGGCCACGCCCACCCCCACGGCCACCCTCCTGCTGCCCACGGCCACCTTCACGCCCACGCGCACGGTCACGCCCACGCCGATACCCATCGCCCCGGAGTGCAAGGAGTGTCTGATCAACACCGGCTTCGAAACCTGGGCGAGTTGGCAATTCGGCCGGGGCACACCTTTGCAGCCCGGCTACAACGCCAGCGAACCCTTCACCGGCGTGCGCTCCGTGCTTTTGGGCAGCCTGGGCGATATGCAGAATTACAATTCCTACTCCTCGGTGCGGCAGCGGGTGACGCTGCCCCGCCAAGGCTACCAGGCCGCGTATCTGGAGTTCTGGTACTGGCCCATCTCCGACCTGGAGGGGGATGATTATCAGGAGTTGATCATCCTTGACCGCCACCTGCGCCCCATCGCCATCGAGTGGCGGGCCAACGAAGACAGCTTCGACTGGCAGTACAAACGACTCGACCTGACCAAATACATGGGGCGTACGATTTATGTCTACTTCAATGTGCGCAATCGGGGGGGAAGCGGCCGCGCGGCCATGTATCTTGATGATGTCTCGCTGAAGATCTGCCCGGAGGGCTTTGCCGAGGCGACGTTTTATGATCCCTTCTTCGGCATCCCCCTTGAAGTTCTGCCCTTGGAACCGGAGATCGAGCCTACGCCGACCCCCGAACCGGAGATCGAGCCTACGCCGACGACGGAGCCGCTGCCGCAGCCCACGCCGACCGCTGTGGTGCAGGCCCTCGACGCCGGTGATGTGATCACCACCACCGCGGCGACGGATGGCCTTGTGCCCCCCGCGCTGGCCGATCTGGTCGCCGGCCTGCCCCGCTGGTTGCTGGGGCTGATCTGCCTGCTGGCGCTGGCCATCCTGCTGCTGCTGGTGCTGCTGGCGATGTTCTGGGCCACCCTGCGCCGCCGACAAGCGGGAGAGGGAGAGGGGGAGGAAGAGAAAGAGAAAGAGAAAGAGAAAGAGGGAGAGGGAGAGAAAGAGGGAGAGAAAGAGGGAGAGGAAGAGGGAGAGGGGGAGGAAGAGGGAGAGGGGGAGGGCGGGGCTGCCGATACCGACGTTGACCGCGAGTCGCCATCCTAGAGGGGCCGCCATGCGCATCTGTATGCTCAGCGTTCACACCTGCCCCCTGGCCGCGCTCGGCGGCAAGAAAACGGGCGGCATGAACGTCTACGTGCGAGACCTGGCCAAAGAATTTGCCCGCCGCGGGCACGATGTCCACGTCTTCACCCGCTCGCAAGATGTCTGCGCGCCCAAGCTCAGCCACGAATTAGGCCCCAACTGCGAGGTGATCCACATCCCCGCCGGCCCGGAAACCCCGATCGAGACCGACGACGTCTCCGCGTACCTGGAAGAATTCGCCGAAGGGGTGCTGGCCTTTGCCGCCGCGCAGGGCGAGGGCTACGATGTCATCCACAGCCACTATTGGCTGTCGGGGCTGGTGGCCGAGCGCCTGCGCGCAGCCTGGGGCGCGCCGATCGTGCAGATGTTCCACACCCTCGGCATCATGAAAAACGAAGTCGCGGCCTACACCGGCGAACAGGCCAGCGAGGCCCGCATCGCGGCGGAGCGGCGGATCATGGCCTTTGCCGACCGCATCACCGCGGCCAGCCCCCTGGAAAAGACGCAAATGGTGTGGCAGTACGGCGCCCCGGCCGACCGCGTCGCCGTCGTGCCCCTGGCCGTCAACCACCACCGCTTCCACCCCATCCCCCAGGAAGCGGCCAAACGCCATCTCGACATCGCCCAGGAGAAAAAACTGGTGCTTTTCGTGGGCCGTATCGAGCCGCTGAAGGGGGTGGATACACTGCTGCGGGCCATGCGCCGCGTATTCGATGCCTGGCCCGGCTGCCGGCAGCGCCTCTGTCTGGTGGTGATCGGCGGCGACGCCAATGTGCCGCGCGCACAGATGTCGGCAGAGATGGCGCGGCTGCTCGAGGTGCGCTCGCAACTGGGGCTGGGGGATCTCGTGGCCTTTTTGGGCCGGCGCAATCAGGAGATTCTGCCCTATTACTACTCCGCCGCGGATGTCGTCGTGGTGCCCAGCCATTACGAATCCTTCGGCCTGGTGGCGCTGGAGGCGATGTCCTGCGGCACGCCGGTGATCGCCACACGGGTGGGAGGGTTGAGCTTTACCGTGCTGGAGGGGATCACCGGGTATCAAGTGGCGGATGGAGATGACGAAGCCATGGCCGACCGCATCCTGCATGTGTTGCAGGAGGATGATCTGCGGCGGCGGCTGGGCATGCAGGCCCAGGAGATCGCGGCCTGCTACCGCTGGCCCGATGTCGCGGCCCAGTTGGAGGCGCTGTTCGTGGCCGCGGGCGCGGGCCGCGGGATCAGGCTTGCCCTGCCCCAAGCGGCGGGGGTGGCATGAGCGCGGCGCCTCCGTCCGCAGAGGCGCGGGTGGTGATGCGGGACGCGGGCAGGGGCGAGTGGCTGCATTTCCAGCGTCGGGCCGGGGTGATCCAGGCCCACACCCTGGCCGAGGTGCTGCCCGGCCTGCGCCAGGTGCAGGCGGGGGTGCAGGCCGGACTGCACGCGGCCGGCTTCATCGCCTACGAAGCCGCGCCCGCGTTCGACGCCGCCCTGACCACGCATCCGCCGCTGCCGGGCCTGCCGCTGCTCTGGTTCGGCCTGTTTGCAGACGCGCAGCGATCGCCGGCCCTGCCCCCGGCCCCGGCCCTGCCCGCGGCCATGACCGAGGACTGGCAGGCAGACACGCCCCGGCCGCGCTATCTCGCCGCCATCGCCGCCATCAAGCGGGCCATTGCCCGCGGGGACACCTATCAAGTCAACTACACCCTGCGCCTGACGCGGCCCTTTGCTGGCGAGGCCTGGGCCCTGTTCCTGGCCATGCAACAGGCGCAGCAGGGCGCGTACGGGGCCTTCATCGAGACGCCGGCCTTCGCCATCTGCTCCGCTTCGCCGGAGCTGTTCTTCACGTTGGATGGGGAGCAGCTCTGCTCGCGGCCGATGAAGGGCACGGCCCCGCGCGGGCGTCATCTGGCCGCGGATGAGGCCAATCGCCGCTGGTTACAGCATTCGTTGAAGAATCGGGCGGAAAATGTGATGATCGTGGACATGATCCGCAACGATATGGGCCGCGTGGCCGAAATCGGCAGCGTGCAGGCGCCGCGGCTGTTCGAGGTGGAGCGCTATCCCACGGTGTTGCAGATGACTTCGTCGGTGCAGGCGCGCACGCGGGCGGGACTGATCGAGGTGTTGGGCGCGCTCTTCCCCTGCGCTTCCATTACCGGCGCGCCCAAGGTGCGGACCATGCAAATCATCCGCGAGCTGGAGGGAAGACCGCGGGGCGTCTACACCGGCGCGGTGGGGTTCGCGGCCCCGGCGGGCGAGGACGCGCCCCCGCGGACCCAGTTCAACGTCGCCATCCGCACGCTGGTGGTGGACAAGGCCGCGGCGCAGGCGACCTACGGCGTGGGCGGCGGCATTGTCTGGGATTCGAAAGGGGAGGCAGAGTACGCCGAGTGTCAGGTCAAGGCCCGCATCCTCACGGCCCCGCCGCCGGTGTTTTCTCTGCTCGAATCGTTGTATTGGCATCCGGGCGGCGGGTATTGGCTGTTGCAGCGGCATTTGCAGCGCCTGGCCGCGGCCGCCATCTATTTTGTGCGGCCGTTGGATGTGGAAGCAGCGCGGGCGTTGTTGCTGGCGCAGGCCGATCAGTTGCGCGCGCAGCGTCCGGCCGCGCACAAGGTGCGGCTGCTGGCCGGGCCAGAGGGCGATCTCACCTGCGAGGCAACACCGATCTTGCCGGCGCAGCCCCGCCGCGCCCTGCGCCTGGGGCTGGCCGCGGCCCCGGTGGATGCGACGGATCCCTTTCTCTATTTCAAGACCACCCACCGCCGCGTCTACGAGCAGGCGGGGCGCTGCCAGCAGGAAAACGCTGTCGCTCCTGGCAGGGCCCCCGGCCCCGCTGGCATTGCCCCGCCTGCCTGGCCCGGTTGCGACGATGTGTTGCTGTGGAACGAACGGGGGGAGTTGACCGAATCGAGCCGGGCGAATCTGGTCATTGCCTGGGGCGGGGCGCTGCTGACGCCGCCGCTCGATTGCGGGCTGTTGGCGGGCGTGTACCGCGGCGAATTGCTCGATCGCGGCCTGCTGCGCGAGCAGGTGATCCGCCGGGAGATGCTGGCCAGCGCGGACGCCATCTTCCTGATCAACTCGGTGCGGGGGTGGATGCGGGCGATTGTGGAGAGGGACAGGTTGAAGACAGCCGGACGCGCGGGTGGGGACGAACCTGTTTGACCCGGAGCGGGATCGTCCGTAGACTGACAGCGCTGGCCATTTCTCTTCTCGCACCCTCGCAAAGGAGTCGATCATGCGCCGTCAGTTTGCCGTCATCAGCATCGCAGTCTTGGCTGCTATCGCCATCATCGCCCTTTTCTACCCGCCCATCCTCTGGTCTCTGCTGCTGGTGGGGCCGATCATAGCCGTGGGGGTGCATGATTATGTACAAACCTCGCATGCAGTGTTGCGCAATTTCCCCGTCATCGGCCATTTGCGCTATCTGTTGGAAGAGTTGCGCCCGGAGATCCAGCAGTATTTCATCGAGCTGGAGACGGAAGGCATGCCGTTCAGCCGCGATCAGCGGTCGGTGGTCTACCAACGGGCCAAAAATGTGCGGGACACGATACCTTTTGGCACGCAAAAGGATGTGTACGAAGTGGGCTACGAGTGGATCAACCATTCCATGCAGCCCCTGCACCTGGCGGAGCGCGACCTGCGGGTGATGGTGGGCGGGCCTGATTGCACGCAGCCCTATTCGGCCAGCTTGCTGAATATCTCGGCCATGAGTTTTGGCTCGCTCAGCGCCAACGCGGTGCAGGCCCTGAGTCAGGGCGCGCAGTTGGGCGGGTTCGCGCACAATACGGGCGAAGGAGGCATCAGCCCCTATCATCTGGCAGGGGGCGGCGATCTGATCTGGCAGATCGGCACCGGCTATTTTGGCTGTCGCCGGCCCGACGGCAGCTTCGATCCTGAGAAATTCGCGCAGAATGCGGCCCAGGAACAGGTGAAGATGATAGAGGTGAAGCTGTCGCAGGGCGCGAAGCCGGGGCACGGCGGCATTTTGCCCGCGGCCAAGCTCACGCCTGAGATCGCGGCGATCCGCGGGGTGCCGCTGGGCGCGGATGTGATCTCGCCGCCGGGTCACAGCGCTTTCGACACGCCGCTGGGCCTGCTGGCATTCGTGGCCGAGTTGCGACGGCTGGCGGGGGGCAAGCCGGTGGGCTTCAAGCTCTGCGTGGGCAATCGCCACGAGTTTCTGGCGGTGTGCAAGGCCATGGTGGAGAGCAACATCACGCCCGATTTCATCACGGTGGATGGGGGGGAGGGAGGCACCGGCGCCGCGCCCATGGAGTTCGCCAACCATGTGGGTTCGCCGCTGGTGGAGGGGTTGATCTTCGTGCACAATGCCCTGGTGGGCTTTGATCTGCGGGAACGGGTGCGGATCATTGCCGTGGGCAAGGTCACGACCGGTTTTGGCATGATCAAGCGTCTGGCGCTGGGCGCGGATCTCTGTTATGCGGCCCGGGGCATGATGCTGGCCTTGGGCTGCATCCAGGCCATGCGTTGCAACACCAATCGCTGCCCGGTGGGGGTGGCCACGCAGGATGCGCACTTGCGGCAGGGGTTGGTGGTGGCGGAGAAGTATATGCGCGTGGCCAATTTCCACCGCCAGACGATTCGCGGGGTGCTGGAGTTGCTGGGCGCCATGGGCCTGGAGGATCCGGCGGATCTGACGCCCTGGCATGTGGTGCGGCGGGTCAGCGCCACCGAGGTGAAGCCATACGCGCAGGTCTATCGGTTTTTGCCGCGGGGCGCGCTCTTGCAGCCGCCCTATCCACCAGATTTCCAGCCGTACATGGGGTTGGCGTCCGCGCAGGCCTTTGCGCCGCGGGCGCTGCCCCGCGCCTGAGTTCGCCGGCTCAAGCCAGGGCCTGGCGGAAGTCGGCCAGCAGATCATCGCTGTGTTCGATGCCGGCGCTGACGCGGATCGCGCCCTCGCCGATGCCGATGGCCGCGGCCTGGGCCGGGGTGAGGTTGCGGTGGGAGGCGGTGCGGGGGTGGCTGACCAGGGTGGCGATGTCGCCCAGGGTGGGCGCGGCCACGGCCACGTGCAGCCGATCCATCACCTGCCAGGCGCGGGCGCGGGTGGCTTCGGCCAGGTCGAAGGCGAGCATGCCGCCAAACCCGCGGCCGCCGAACATCTGGCCGGCGAGGGCGTGGCCGGGATGATGGGAGAGGCCAGGATAATAGACGTGGGCCACAGCCGGGTGTACGGTCAGAAAGGCGGCGAGGGCGGCGGCGTTGGCGCACTGTTGGCGCAGGCGCAGGCCCAGCGTGCGCAGCCCGCGCAGGGTGAGCCAGGCGGCCTGCGGATCGAGGACGGCGCCGAACGCGGTGCGATATTCGACCAGGGCCTTGTGGTCGCCCGCTTCCAGGCAGGTGACGGCGCCGCCGGTGACATCGCCGTGGCCGTTGATGTATTTGGTGAGGGATTCCACGGTGAAGGCCGCGCCCAGTTCCGCCGGCCGGCAGAGGTAGGGAGAGGCAAAGGTGTTGTCCACCAGGGTTTTGCATCCCACAGCCTGGGCCTGGGCAATCAGCCAGGGCAGGTCGCTGATTTTGACCAGGGGGTTGGAGAGGGTTTCGAGCACGAGCAGGTGCGGCTGCCAGTCGCGCAGCAGCGCGGCGATGCCTTCGTGATCTTGGGCGTTGGCAAAGCGCACCTCGGCGCCGGTTCCGGGCAGCCAGCTTTGCATCAGGTGATAGGTGCGGCCATAGAGGTCGGGCGCGGCCAGCACGCGTTTGCCGGCCGCGGCCACGGCCAGGGCCGCGGCGATGGCGGCCATGCCGCTGCCGAAGACGGTGGTGTAGCGTCCGCGGGCCAGGGTGGTCAGGGCCTCTTCCAGCAGGGCCGGGGTGGGCGAGCCATCGCGGGCGTAGTAATAGCCGGGCTGATCGCCGGTGAAACGGGCGTCGAGCGCGGCCATACTTTCGTAGGCCCAGGAGGCCGCGCGCTCGATGGGCGGGGTGGCGGCGCGAGAGGGGGTCGCGGCCCCGGCAGCGGCCCCGGCCGCGGGCTGGCCGCTGTGAACGGCGAGGGTGTCGAAGTGCATGGCAGGGGGGAGATAGAGAGTGGAGATAGAGAGTGGAGATAGAGAGTGGAGATAGAGAGAAGAGAGTGGAGAATGGAGATAGAGAGAAGAGAGGGGGAGAGGGGGAGAGGGAGCGGAAAAAAAGGCCCTAAAGATCTCCCGATCTTTAGGGCCTGAGATGTGTGAGCCGCCAGGGACTCGAACCCTAAACCCACGGATTAAAAGTCCGTTGCTCTGCCAAATTGAGCTAGCGGCCCGCACCTGGGGGGTATTATAGTTTTGGGAGGGTGGGAGTGTCAAAGGAGGGCAGGTAGAATTGCTTCGTGGTCAGGGCGCGCGAGGGCGATCCGAACGTGGCCTTTGTCTGGCGGTTGAGCGCCACGCGCAAGGGGTATGCCGGGGTGCGATTGGAGGAAGTCGAAACCCCAACTGTCACACCAAACGAACGCACCTCTCAACGGCTCTCAGCCCGAAAATCCGACGTCTCCGGCTCCACCCACTCGATATAGCAAGGAACGTAACCGTACTTCTGCACGACTTCGTCGAAAACACTCAGCCGATCATCCCCCACCGCCACCACTCGATCTTGATAGATTGCCACAACCCGTCCTCCATGCTCGCTCAGCAACTGCGGTTTGAGACGTTCGAAAGCCGCGATGGCTTGCAAGAACGCCGCCGGCGCCGGCGGCGCAGCCACTGTCGCCTCCTCTCCTACGCCGGCGTCAGCTCCAGCCTTGAAGCGCAGGAATTCGATGAAAGCAGCCAGATCGACCAGGCTATGGGGGGAGAGATCGAGTATCTCCTCATAGATGTCTTTCGGCGTCATGGTGAGACTGTTCATATGGATTGCCTTCTATATCTAGCAAATCTCACCTGTAATCGCCAAGAAACCCGCCCTACTGGCCCGATCCTTCGCAAGCGAAGGAGCAGGCCGCCACAATCGGCGACTTTTCGCAAGGCGGGAGAAAGCTGGCTCTGCTTTTTGGTCATTTCAGTATAGTCCCATCCACCGTACCGGTCAAGCCGACTCACTTGCCCCCCTCCCCCAAATCATGTATCCTACCCCCTGCCGGCAGTATGATGTCCGCGCGGTGCGCAGCCGGCCTGGTGTATTGTCTTTGCCTCGCAGCCCACACCGGCGAGGCCCGGTCAGGAGGTTTGTCATGAAACCTATACCTCGATCAGCGAGGCTCGCGCGCTCCGGCCATCGCGGCTGGCAGCGCTGGATCACGCTGCTGCTCTGTCTGGCGATCACGGTGGCGTCGGGGCCGCTGCCGGCGCTGGCCAGCGCGACCGCGGCCACAGCCGCCGCGCCGTCCCGCACAAGCGCAGACGATCCCGCGCTCGCGCCCATGCCCGCGGCCTATCCGGCGCTCTCCCCCCGCTGGGCCGCCGGCGCCGCCGATGACCCCACCCTGGGCACGCTGCTGGGCCGCGTGGTGGATGTCACCCAGCAGGCGCCCCTGGCCGGCGTGCAAATCGTGGCCGACGGCCTGCTCGACGCCCTGCCCCTGCCCCTTTATCTGCCCGTGCTCCTGGCCGGCCTGCCCCCCGGCGGCGGGAAGATGGCCGCGCCCGCACCCCTGCCCCGTTCGGTTGAGCTCACGTCGAAGCCGCTGACGCCTCTCACCGCGCGCATGGTCTTCACGACCACCACCGACGCCCTCGGCGACTTCCACTTCGCCATCCCCGCCGGCGACTACACCCTGAACATCACCCAACCTGGCTACACGCCCGACCAGCGCAGCCGGCCCGTACGCGCCAACGAAGTCTTGCGTCTGGAGGATATCCGCCTGCACCCCCAAGACCCGGTGGTGACCGAGCTGAGCAGCGGCGGCGGGGCCGCCACAAACAGCCTGGGCAACAGCAGCTTGCAGTTCCCGCCCGGCGCCCTGGCCGGCCAGGAAGAGGTGCGCGTGACCTATGTGGCCAACCCCGATCTGCCCGGCTTCTTCCCCGATGGCTCCGCGCCCATGGGCTTCAGCGCCTTCGAGCCGGCGGGCGCGGTCTTCCCGGCCGGCAAAGAGGTGCTGTGGACGGTGGCCTACACCGGCACGCTGCCTGTGGGCGCAGACACCCTCTGCTACTGGTGGGACGGTGTGGAACAGCGTTGGAAGGACCCGGTGCCGGGCAAAGTAGTCGATCTGGGGGGCGGCCAGAAAGCATTGCAAGCCAAAGTGCCGCATTTCTCGTTCTACGGCCACGCCGTGCCGGGCATCGCCGGCCAGCGGCCAGGTCAGGCGGGCGACGCCACCACCGTGGTCGGCAACATCGGCCAAGGCCCGGATGGCTTCACCTGACCGGGCTGCGAGATCAACATGGGTACCGGTTCGGTATCCGAAATCTACGCCTTTCCCGCCCTCTCCGGCCGCGGCCAGGCCCTCGGCCTCGCCCTTCGCTACGACACCAGCAACGACACCCCCCTGGCCCTGGCCAGCGTCCCCTTCACCCTCACCAGCCAGACGCCGGCGCGGGCTGCCTGGCGCATCGACTTCCAGGGCCGCGTCTACAGCGGCGAAGGCTACGACGCCGAAGCCCTGATCGACACCCGCAACGCCCTGGGCGAGCGTGTGGCGCCCGGCCTTTACCCCTTCAGCGCCACCGAGACCTTTTTCTACGACAGCGGCGCCCAACCCAGCCTCACCGTCCAGGGCAGGATCGAGGTGCGCCGCGGGGACATCTGGCCCTTTGGCTTTGGCTGGATGTCCTCCTACGATGTGCTGCTGGTGGACCGCACCGACAGCGTGACCCTCATCCAGGAAGATGGCCAACAGCTGACCTACAACCGCGCCGCGGCCGGCGTCTACGAACCGGCGGCAGGAGATTTCAGCACCCTGGCCCGCTTCGCGGACGGCAGTTGGCTGCGCACCAGCCGTGATGGCCGCCGCCAGTGGTTCACGCCCAACGGGCGCTTGGGGCGCTGGCAAGACCGCAACGGCAACACCCACACCCTGGGCTACGAACCGAACGGCCAGACCCTGCCCCCCGGCGTCTGGGGCCTGACCGACCGCCTGATCAGCATCAGCGACGGCAGCGGGCGCAGCTACCAACTCCGTTACGGGGCCGATGGCTATGTCGATCAAGTTACCGACTCGACCGGGCGCGTCTTTGGCCTCAGCCACAACGCCGCCGGCGACCTCACTGCCATCGCCGACCCGCTGGGCCGGGTCACGGCCTATGAATACGACGCCAACCACCTGCTCACGCGCATCATCTACCCCAAGGGCGACGATGTGCGCCTGACCTACGACGCCCGCCGGCGCATGACCAGCCACACCGACGCTCTGGGCGGCGTGCGCACCGCCGACTACCAGCCCAGCCGCAACACCTTCACCGACGAGCGCGGCCACCCCACCACCTACCTCTTCAACAGCTACGCCGCGGTCACGCAGTGGCGCAATCCGGTGCAGACGGTGAACTATCTGTGGGATGACAATCGCCAGCTCCTGGGCACAGACCAGCCCTACCGCCGCCTGACCTACGACGACCGCGGCAATGTGATCGAAGACAACACCTACATCAGCCAGCGTTGGGCCTATGGCCCCGCCTTCGACCAGCCAAGCAGCTACACCGACGGCGCCCGCAACACCACCCTCTACGCCTACGACACCCGCGGCAACCGCGTGCAGACCACCGACCCCGCCGGCCACATCACCCGGGCCGAATACGACGACGCCGGCCAACTCGTGGCTGCCACCGACCCCCTCAACCACACCATCCGCCTGGCCTACGACAGCTTTGGCAACAACACCCGCCAGACCGACGCCCTGGGCTTCGTCAGCCTGTTCAGCCACGACGCTCGCGGCAACATCACGCAGGCCACCGACGCCGAGAACCACAGCATCCACTACACCTACGACCTGATGGACCGGACGACGCAGGTGACCGACGCCCTGGGCCGCGCCATGCGCTACACCTACGACGCCAACGACAACGTCACACGGGCCACAGACGCCCGCGGCAACGCCACGACCCTGGCCTATGACGCCCTCGACCGCCCCACCGCCGAGACCGACCCCCTGGGCAATGCGGCGCACTATGCCTACGACGCCGTGGGCAACCTGGCGCAGGTGACCGACGCCAGGGGCGCCAGCGTCAGCTACACCTACGACGCCGGCAACCGCCGCATCGGCGAAAGCTACAGCGACGGCTCCGGCATCAGCTACAGCTACAACGCCAACAACGACTTCACCTGGTACGAAGAGGCCCTGACGCGGGCCACCTACATCTACACCAACAGCATCCCCCGCCGTCCCGACGCCATCACCACCGAGCTGCTGCAAGCGGGCATCCGCTCCACCGTCAACTACGATTACGTGGTGGCGGTGGGCGTGGCGGCTGCGGCCAACGCCGCCGCATCCCCGCCCGCAGCAGCGGAGATCGTCGCCCGCCCCGATGACGCGCCCGCGCCCCAGGCCGAGCCGGATCCCATCGCCGATCCAGCCGCCGGCCAAGCGCCCGGCAACCCCGATCCCGATCCCATCGGCGACCCGGCTGCCGGCCAGCCGCCCGGCAACCCCGACCCCGATCCCATCGGCGACCCGGCTGCCGGCCAGCCGCCCGGCCAAGGCCCGCAGCCTGCCGGGCAAGCCTACACGGCCATCCCCACCGCCACGGCCACCGATGTTTGCGGGGCGATCGGCGCCAACACGACCTGGAATCTGGCTGGCAGCCCTTACCGTGTCACCTGCGATGTCACCGTCAACGCCGGCGTCACCCTCACCATCGCCCCCGGCGTGGTGATCAAGTTCAACAGCTACTACGACACGCTGTGGGTAAACGGCGCGCTGGTCGCCGAGGGCGAGCAAGCGCAGCCGATCACCTTCACCTCGATCAAGGATGACACGGCCGGCGGGGACACGAACGGCGATGGGAACGCCACCCAGCCGGCGGGGAACGATTGGGACAGCCTGCGCTTCCAAACCAGCAGCACGGGCAGCGTGCTGGATCACGCCATCATCCGCTACGGCGGCGGCGACTGGTCCGAGAACGTGTACGTGGCCACACGGGACATCAGCGTCACCGATACCACCATCGCCAACAGCGGCCAGGAGGGCATCCGCTTCGACAACGTGCTGCCCGCGGTTTTCACCGATAACACCTTCACCGCCAACGCCGGGCTGC